>WNGE01020045.1_pt1 | contig 11455 bp, 14 predicted proteins | sample 5400651 | NCBI WGS metagenome assembly WNGE01 (sample SAMN13153370, study PRJNA577476) | soil metagenome | isolation source: 60 cm soil or saprolite under grassland replicate 2 | place: USA:California | collected 2016-06-15 | reverse complement strand
GGACAGCGAACGCTACAGCATTGCGCCAAAAAAGTACCGCGCACAGCGCCCAACTGCGGAGAAGCGCGCGCAGGCATCCAACGTCCAATTATTCGCACGAAGTCGGTTGAACGTTGAGCGTTGAGCGTTGAGCGTTGAGCGTTGAGTCTGATTATGAGCGTGCAAGTCTATGGATGCAATCATGTCGCAATCGAAGTGGACGACATCGAGAAGGCAGTGGCGTTTTACAAGGACGTCTTCAATCTCGAACAGATGAAAGGCGGCGAGGGCGATGCCTTCTTCAAACTGGGTGAGCACCAGTTCCTCGCCATTTTCGAAGTTGAGAAGGTGCAACGCGCCAACATGCGGCACTTCGGGATCATGGTTCGCGACGAAGCGCAGTTGGAGCAAGTTCGAGAGAAACTCACGAAGAAATACAAACTCAAACTGGAGCCGCCATTCCGCTGCGATTTTCGCGATCCATGGGGTAACCGCATCCAGGTGGTCGATCTTCACGACGAATCGCTCGTCTGGTTGTTGCCTTACCACGAAGTGCAGAAGGCGGGAATTAAGTTCGACGCGAAGTAGTCGATGCAGCTCGTCCTGAAGCGATGCACGATTCGGCCGTGGCGAATGGATGACGTGGAGTCACTCGCCCGGCACGCAAACAATCGCAAAGTTTGGCTCGGCCTGCGCGATGCGTTTCCGCATCCGTACACAGCCAATGACGCGAACAAATTTTTGCAAAACGCGACGACTGCGCAGCCGACGACAAATTTTTGCATTGAAGTCGACGGTGTGGCTGTTGGTGGAATCGGTATTCATCTTGGCCGCGACGTTCATCGCCACACTGCGGAATTTGGTTACTGGCTTGCCGAGGAGTTCTGGAGACGTGGCATCATGGCCGAAGCGGTTGGAGCGTTCACTGATTTTTGTTTCGATAAATTTTCGCTCCACCGAATCTACGCCGAACCGTTTGCGAACAATCCTGCGTCGGCGCGCGTGTTGGAAAAAGCCGGTTTCGTTTTGGAAGGCCGTCTTAAGAACAACGTCGTAAAAGATGGCGAGCTTCTCGATTCACTGATGTATGCGCGAACGAAGTAGCCTGATGCCAGGCCGCGACTTGCGTGTCTCTGGATCACAGGCGATATGGCTCGCCTGAGCAAATCAATGATTTCATTTATCGTTCCCGCATATAACGAAGAGCACGAGCTTTCCGGCACGCTCGCCGCGATTCACGCTGCCGCTTCCAAGGCGAGCGCGCCCTATGAGATCATCGTCGTTGATGATGCGTCAACGGACGCGACGCCGGAGATTGCCTCGCGGGCGGGGGCGAAGGTGATCCGAATCAATCGCCGCCACATCGCAGCTTCTAGAAATGCGGGCGGCCGCGCTGCGCAGGGCGAGTATTTGTTCTTCATCGACGCTGACACTCGGATCAATCGAGCGCACATCACAGGAGCGATCGCCGCGATGGATGCCGGTTACGCCGGTGGCAGCGCACGCGTGAACATGGATGGATTGATCCCGATCTGGGGACGCATGCTGCTGCTCGGGTTTTCATCGGTTTACTTCGGTCTGAATCTTGGTGCCGGTGCGTTTCTTTTCACCACACGGCACAACTTCGATATCGTTGGCGGCTTCGATGAGCAGTACTTTGCCGGTGAAGAAGTTTATTTTTCGCTGGAGCTAAAAAGGCTGGGCCGCTTCAAAGTGCTGCGGGAACCGGTTGTCACGTCAGGACGGAAATTGCGCATGTATCCTGCGAAACATTTTCTGCGCAAATTCTTTGGCGTAATCATCCGCGGTCCCCGCGGAGTCCGTTCGCGTGCAAAGCTTAGCCTTTGGTACGACGGCAAACGGGAAAGGCATCCAGCTTAACAATGGAATCCGCAGGCCGGGTCGCCTCTCCTTTGGCAAGGGAGAGGGGGCGGGTGAGGGTTGATTCCGGCGCGTGGGGTTGCAAGCGCGAACCCCTCACCTCAGTCCTCTTCTTCTTGGTTCAAGGGGAGAGGCGGTAAAGATCGCTACGTCGCCATTTCGACCTACGAATCAACAAATACTGCCGCACACGGTCTGATTATCATGTAGTGTCCTAATTTGAGATTAAAGGCGGTTCCGGGATGCTTGGTTGACGGATGGCAAGCGGCGGCACTCCGACCTTTTCCGAGATAGCGAGCAAATCGCCATCGTAGGTGTGCATCTCGAAAACTTTGCCCTTAATGGCCGTCGCCAGATGTATAGCGTCCATTGGTTTAAGAGCTGGATAATCGAAAATCAGTCGGCGCGCCTTAGTAGCGACAAACCAGTCCACGGCCACGATCTTGATAAATTCGTGCTGAAAAAAATCGTGAAGCGTTGCCTCTTTTCCGCGCGGCAATCGCTCCATGTTTTTGACGCGAACGTTTCGCGGTGAAGTCGCGTGGGACGGTGTCGTTGAAACGTTCGACATCGAAGGGCATCCGAAAGCAAAGCGTTGCTACGGATGGTCGTTCCTTCAAGACGGAGAGCCGCAATACACGACCGGTTTGGAAATTCCGCCGGTCAACTCGCCAGAGTCAGCCGTCAAAGTGGCGATTGCGAGCAAGGCGCGGTCGCAGTCAGATTAGCATTGACAAAAATCCCTCGCCCTGACCAAAATCCCGGCGTGCCGCATTTCAGTATGGCGAGATGAAAACGCTCGCGACGTTGATCGAACGTGAACTGCAAGCTGGCAAATGGAAGCATTACGCGGTTTACGAGGCTGAGTTGATCCGCGTCTGGCCGCTAGAGGAGCCTGAGCGCGAAGCAAAGATCGCCCGATTTGCAGAGGAATATGGATTCCGGCTCCGGTTCTACCAGAAGGGAATGTGCGCGATCTTCGACAAATGGACTCCAGACCGCCCTTTGTAATTCCTTTCCAATCAAATTAGGACACTACCGATTATCATGCGCGGTTGCCAAAATACGTTCTTCGTCTACAATAGGCGCTTCGTTATGGCAGAGAGCACCGAAACGGTGAGTCTTAAGGAGTTTCAGTTGCATGACAAAGACACCGGCAGCGCGGATGTGCAGGTCGCACTTCTTACCCGCCGGATCGAGCATTTGACCGAGCACCTTAAGATCAATCGGAAAGATCATTCTTCGCGCCGCGGCCTGCTTAAGATGGTCGCGCAACGCCGGAGTCTGCTTGATTATTTGAGCAAAACAAAAGCCGATCGTTATAAGAAACTGATCGACAAACTAAACCTGCGCAAATAATCAGACCGTTTGAGCCGCTCGAAGCCACAAGTAAATTAAATGTAGTTAATTAGCAGTCCCAGGTCGCAGTAATCACCTTGGATTTTAGGTTTTAGTTTCGCGCTCCTCGCTACGGAGCAACGGGTTTAAAACCTACAGTCAGGGTGACCGGCCTGGAACCGCACATCCAGGAAAAGTAAAATGCAACAAAAGGTCACGGCCCAAATTGGGGCCAATCAAATCTCTATCGAAACAGGCAAAATCGCCAGACTCGCCGACGGGGCCGTCGTCGTCACGTGCGGCGACACCACGGTCTTGGTCAGCGCTGTCTCGGCCACCGCAGTCAAAGAAGGTCAGGATTATTTCCCGCTCACGGTCGATTATCGTGAAAAAGCGGCAGCGGCGGGAAAATTTCCGGGCGGCTACTTCAAACGCGAAGGCCGTCCGACGGAAAAGGAAACGCTCACTTCGCGCATGATTGATCGACCCCTGCGGCCACTCTTTCCGCAGGGATATTTTTACGACACGCAAATCATCTCGATCTTGCTCAGCGCCGACGGTGAAAATGATCCTGACATTTTGGCAATCAACGGCGCATCGACTGCGCTGTGCGTTTCGGATATTCCGTTTGCCGGACCAATCGGTGCTGTGCGCGTCGGCCGGGTGAAAGGCGAGTTCGTCGCGAACCCGACGCATACGGAGCGCGCCGAAAGCGATCTCGATCTCGTTTACGTCGGCACCGAAAACGATGTGATCATGATCGAAGGCTCGGCCCGGGAAGTGCCAGAAGCTGAGTTCATAAAAGCGCTTGAGTTCGCGCACGGCCATGCGCGCGAGATGATTCGCATTCAAAAAGAACTGGCGGCGATGGTGGGCAAACCTAAACGCGAGCCGCAGTTGCTCCAAGTGAACCAGGAATTGCTCGATATCGCTTACCGCGTTGCGGGCGACCGGATCGAAGGCGCGCTTTACACCGAAGGCAAGGTCGCGCGCGCGAAAGCCGTGGATGCGTTGCGCGAGGAAGTGAAGGCGGCAATCCTGGAGAAAAGTCCGGAGGCTGATCCCTTCGCGATCTCGCAGGCATTCTATTACGTCCAAAAGAAGGCGTTTCGTGTCAGCATTCTGGAAAAACAGAAACGTGTTGATGGCCGGGGCTACCAGGATCTACGGCCGATCAATTGTGAAGTGAGCGTTCTGCCGCGAGCGCACGGCTCGGCGATCTTTCAGCGCGGTGAAACACAGGCGGTCGCGCTCGCGACACTGGCGCCTATCGAAGAAGCGCAGATGATTGATGCCTACGGCGGCGGCGAACAGTCGAAGCGGTTCATTCTGCATTACAACTTTCCGCCATTTAGCGTAGGCGAAACGGGCCGGACTGGCGGACCAGGGCGGCGCGAGATTGGTCACGGGGCGCTGGCGGAGCGTTCGCTGGAACCGGTCGTGCCGAGCGAACAGGATTTTCGTTACGCCATCCGTATCTCGAGCGAGATCATGGAATCAAACGGATCGACCTCGATGGCGAGCGTGTGCGCGGGCACGTTGGCGCTGATGGATGCGGGTGCACCGATCAAAAAGCCGGTTGCAGGAATCTCGGTCGGGCTCGTCACCGAATTTGGAGATGATCATCAATTGAAACGGTACGAATTGCTGACCGACATCATCGGCTCAGAAGATCACTTTGGCGACATGGACTTCAAGCTTTGTGGAACAGACGCAGGCGTCACCGGTTTTCAACTCGACCTAAAGCTTTCCGGCATCAGTCACAAAATCATGGCGGAAGCAATCGAACGCGCGAAAGAAGCGCGCACGAAGATTCTCGACATGATGCGCAGCGCGCTGGACAAGCCGCGACCGGAGTTATCGAAATACGCGCCTCGGATCGAGACGATTAAAATTAATCCGGAGAAGATCGGCGCGCTCATCGGGCCCCGTGCAAAAGAAATCATCGGCAGCATGACGCGCGAAGTTGAGATCGGCCAGACGTACCAAGGACGCGTGGTCTCAACGAAGGAATTCGGCGCGTTTGTGGAGGTTTTCCCGGGCAAAGACGGGCTGGTGCACATTTCCGAGCTGGCAGATTTTCGCGTGCAACGGACCGAAGACGTCGCCAAAGTGGGGGACATTATCTGGGTCAAGTGCATCGGGATTGACGACAAAGGCCGCGTAAAACTTTCACGCAAAGCGGCGCTGAAAGAACGGGCGGAGAAAGAAACTGGACAGGCAGCGTAACAACGCGCCGCTAGTCTAAACCAACTTCGACAAATAAGGGCGAGAGGCGGAAATCGTCCGCCACAACGCCGGAGCATGGTGTGTCTGCGGGAGGCATCGCCTCTCCCTTTCGAAAAGGGAGAGGATTGAAGTGAGGGATTTTTTCGTCGCTCGCGGGAGCAGGAATGTTGGACAAAATCGGCATCTTCGCGAAGCATCTCGTTTTCATGCCCAAACACACGCTGACCGGCAATATCAAACGCCATCGGGCTTTTCACTCCAGGATCCTGGGAAACCGACGCGACGTTCTCGTCTATTTGCCGCCGGGTTATCGGCGTTTCTCATCGAGACGTTATCCAGTGTTATATCTGCACGACGGACAGAACGTTTTCGACGCCGCCACTTCGTTTGCCGGCGTCGAGTGGGGAGTCGATGAGACCGCGCAGCGATTGATCCAGCGAAAGCTCATCGAGCCGCTCATCATCGTTGCGGTGGCAAACATCGGCGAACAACGAGTCCATGAATACGCGCCGACCCCTGGTGTCATTGAACCGAAGGACCATCCGAAAAAGCGCAGCCGCGGTCTGGCCCACATCTACGGGCAATTTTTGATCGAAGAATTGAAGCCGTTCATCGATTACAAATATCGAACGAACCCGGATGCGGAATTTACCGGGCTCGGCGGATCATCGCTCGGGGGTTTGGCCACACTGGCGATCGGAATTTTTTATTCAGAGGTTTTCGCACGCTTGATTGTGATGTCGCCATCGATTTGGTGGGATGATTACGCGATTTTCCGGTTGGTGGGCATTCTCGGTGAAAAGCCGCCGCTGAAAATCTGGCTAGATACTGGCACGAACGAGCCAGGTTGGGAACTGGCGCGCTTCTTACGCAATTGCTTAATCGACAAAGGCTGGCGGCCCGATGTCGATCTTAAGTATCTCGAAGTCAAAGGCGCTGGCCACAGCGAAGCGGCGTGGGGCGCACGCGTTGAACCGGCGCTACGATTTTTGTTTCCGCCGGTGAAATGAGCTGTAGCCGTTTTCCTGTGGAAAGCGACCGATGTGTTCAACGCACGTATGCTGCGTCGCCTACAGGGCGAGGGCTCAGGTCAACTGCCGACCGGTGGAACCGGCGCGGGATTAGGCGGCAGTGGTTCTGGAGGCGGCATAGGTGTCGGCGGAGCTGGCCTAGGCGGTGACGGGCTCTGAGGCATTTGAAACTACTGCATCGGTTGGCCGTAAACTTGGTAAACGCGCACGAACCCTCCGACGAAATCCCAATCTTTTTGATACGAGAAAGTTCGAGTGTGTGGCGACCAGCTAAGCTCTCGCGGCGATTCTGGATGATTAGGATCGTAAACCAAATACCGCTCGAGTCCTGGATTCGGGGAAAAACCGTTTTGTTTATAAATTAAAACCGAGTGATTGATGCTGAGGCGCGGATAAGTAGTAAGGAACACAACGAACACCTTTCCGCGCGCCAAAGCTGCATTCAAACGATCGTGCGTTTCCTTCTGATATGTCCCGCTCTGCTGGAAAACCATGCGCATATTGCTGATTCGGAAGTAGCTTGGCCAGCCGTGACCGATACTTTTTTGTACGAGCTCGCGACGTGTCTTGCTCATCTCCCGCAGGTCGTTGTATCCAGGAAAAACAATTCGTTGATCCTCCGGCAGCGGGTCTGCCCAGGGGTCTCGATGCGTCACAAGGCGAACGCGTTCGGCCAATGATGCATCATCCAGGGGCGCGCCGCGAGCATCGAAACGCGCGAACTTCTTAAACTGCATGGCTGTGCGGCAAAGCACGAAGCAGTGACGTTTGTATGCGTCTCGTCTCACAGTCGACGGTTTCCGTAAAGAAGGATGTCCTTCGTGATATTCGAACACAGTTTGATTAGCGAATGCGAACGTGTCGCGATCGAAGCGGAACTCCGTCGCTCCAGCATTGGCGTGCGCCAGCGTGATAATCGTGACGGCAGCCAGCCAATAAACGCCCGCTGATTTCCTCCTACTCCAAAACATCATATCAAGACGCCGAGGCGCTGCCGGTTTTTCCCCCTGTGAACACACCGAGCCGACGAAATTTTTGATACCGTTTCTCCAGTAGTTCGGCAATCGGAATCTTAGACACCTGCTCAACAGCCTGGCGCAGCGCTCCGCCAACATTCGCAGCGACCGAATCGTAATCCCGGTGCGCACCGCCCTCCGGCTCAGGGATGATTTCGTCGACGACCTCGAGTTTCAACAAATCCCGCGCGGTCAACTTGAGTGCTTCAGCCGCCTCGGCTGCATGTCGCCGGTCTCTCCACAAGATGGCCGAGCACGCTTCAGGACTGATCACTGAGTAATACGCGTTCTCGAGAATCAACACACGATCCGCGACGCCGATTCCCAATGCACCGCCCGAACCGCCCTCGCCGATGACTGCAGCGATGATCGGCACGCGCAGCCTCATCATTTCCCGAAGATTAACGGCAATCGCTTCGGAAATGTGACGTTCCTCCGAACCGATACCGGGAAAAGCGCCCGGGGTATCGATCAACGAGATCACTGGGATGCCAAATTTTTCTCCCAGCCGCATCAGTCGCAGCGCCTTGCGATAGCCTTCAGGATGGGCGGAGCCAAAATTGCGCATCACGTTCTCCTTGGTGTTGCGTCCTTTCTGGTGAGTGATAACGACGCAACGTTGGGAGCCAAGCATCGCCAGACCACACGGCATCGCTGTGTCATCCGCAAAACGCCGGTCGCCATGCAGTTCAATCCAGTTCGTGAAACACCGTTCGACGTAATCCAAAGCAAACGGCCGTTGAGTATGGCGCGCAATTTGGACTCGTTGCCATGCGGTCAGGTTGTCGTGGATCTGCCGTCGCGTTTCGCGAAGCTTTGCCTCCAGTGTTTTTATTGCCGGATCAAGATCGACATCGTGCTTATCAGAGTGATTCTTCAAATCCTCCAATCGCCGTTCCAGTTCGAAGATCGGCTTTTCAAAATCCAGCGGTTGCCAGTCCATGGTGAAGGTTAAAAAGGGTTAAAAGGTTACAAAGTTAAATGGTTGCGAGATCAGGTCCGTGGGGCCTCCTTTTAACATTGTAACTCTTTTAACTTTTTAGCTCAGTCAATAATGGTTACAGGGGTGCGATTGTTTACAAGGCTGCCTAGCTCCTCGACATCAGCGGCCGCCAAGCCGATGCCCACCGGTGGTGGCGGTTGGTCGAGATGGGGATGCGCCCCATCCGGCACGGAATATAAAGTGTAGCTTGGCGCGCCTGCAAGCCGGATCCACTTGGTACTGGCAAGATAATCCTTGCTGCCTAGACCTATGCGTTTGCCATCCTTCCAAGCCATTGTTTCGGCGACTTTTGCAGTGATTTTGGCCGACTGCTTGCCGGGTAGCTTCGCTTCACGCACGTGATATTGTTTGAAGAATGCGCCGTGATTTAACACCACAACCAGGTTCGCCTTCCGTTGAATCAGGATCGCGAAATCGGGATGCGAAACCAGCAGATGTTCGCCAATGTGCAACATGGTGCTGCTCATATTGTTCATGCGCATGATCAGCTCGGGCGTTGTCTTCAGCTTGCGCGAAATCTTCGCAAGCACGTCTCCGGATTTCACCACGTACTCGGTTTTTTCCGGAGAAGGATGACGCGATAGCAAAATGTCGACATTCACTTCCCCGAGCACATCGCGTGCTTCGTCGAGATGTTTTCCAGAGGGGTATTTTTGGATAAAGGCGACGAGCGCGTCGCGAGCTTCGGTTAGTTTTCCCTCCTGCCGCAGTTGAGCCGCCGCCTGAAATTCCGGCAGGCCGATGTCTGGCGCAGGTGGCGGAGTAACCTCTCCGCGTTGTTCTTTTTTCACCTCGATTTCTTGTTTGACGAAGGTGTTATAAAAGAACCAGGCGGCACCGCCGAAGATGGCGAGAGCCAGGAATAATACGAAAAGCCACTTCATGGCCGCGAACAAAAACGTTGAGCGCCCAACGCCCAACGTCCAACCCTCAATTCAGAATTAACCGTTTGAGCGTTCAGCGTTAAGCGTTGAGCGTTGGATTTCTCTTCATCCGAGCTTGCTTCGCCGCAGCCGCCCTCGGATTTTTGCCAGAACACTAGCTCGTTTCCCCGCCGGGGAAAAACCGGTGCCAAAGTCGTCCGACGGTAGGCTCTTCCTGATTGGTCCAGGTGAAGTGACAATCCTGGCAGTAAAATTCCTTGGGAATAATTTTCATGGCACAAAGCACTCCCACAAGAGCTGGAGTCAGGAATTTTCGGGTCATCTGCGGGTACTCGATGTTTGAAGATCCGCATTGCGGACAACGAACAAGGGCCGCGGAGATGTCTGGATCGCTGGCCTCCCACTCGACCATGAGCTCCTGGGCCCTTTCGAAATCGACATCTTCCACCATCACCTTTGCGTTTGCTTGAGGGCGCGACATAAAACCGACTTGTTGCAGCGGCGCCTCGTTGTGAACATCGGCGTTTACGCCCGCGTCATGGAAGCGTCGTTTCAGCTGCCGGGCTTTGGCCGGCTCATTGAAGGTCGCAATAGTCACCATAAAGTTGTTTTACGCACAGCAGCGCGGGCGCGCATCGTGTGATCAAACATCAAATCATTGCCGTGTGCAAGATTTGGCGTGTGAGAGCATTTCTTCCTGCTGCTGTAGCGTGCTACTTTCCCGGAGGGAACCATTGGTAGAGCATCAAATAGACCAGCACGCCTGTGACCGAGACGTACAACCAGATTGGGACCGTCCAGCGCGCGATCCGCTTGTGTCGATCCCATCGACGCCGAAAAACCTGAACAAGCGTCACGATGACCAGAGGCAGCGTCACAAAGGCAAGCAGAACGTGCGAAGCCAACATCGGAAAGTAAACGGCAGCGATCCAGCCTGTATATCCGGAAGATTTTTCACCGACCCGTGCGTGGTACGTGATGTAGCCGACCAGAAAACAGCTCGATGAGACCAAAGCCGTAATCATGCAGATCATATGACGTCGCCATGCGCCATGCCGGATAAAGTACCAGCCCATCGAAATGAAGATGGCGCTCACCAGATTAAATGATGCATTGAGAGCAGGCAGGTCTGAGGTTGAAATCACGTTGAAGCTTTGAACCGTTGAAATTAAGATGTCATTCCGGGCGAAGTCGAGGAATCCCGTTGCATACCTTCTCGGTGCTGGCGCGGGATCCTTCGACTTCGCTTCGCTCCCCTCAGGATGACCAATTGTCGCTTTAACACTTCAACAACCGCGCATGCCCGCTGTTCTTGAGCCACCGCAGGCTCGGCCCTTCACACAGTTCCGGAAACGGACGTGGCGTAAGCGCATCGCTCTGAGCCTGATTCGTTTGACGATCCTCGCCGCAATCGTTGCCATTATCGGCGGCGGCTATTATCTGGCGCGCCGGGGATTTGGCCGGGAATGGCGCTACCGTGTCGTGGAGGAATTACACAAACGCGGCGTCGAAGCCGACATAGGGCGACTGACGCTAGATCCCTTTCGTGGTTTGGTAGCAAGGAATGTTAGGATTTTCGATTATAAGAATCGCGAAAACACGCTCGCCCTGATTAGCGAGGTCTCGCTCGATATCAATTACGCTGCGCTGATCCATAATCAGTCATTTCTCAATTCTCTCGATGTGCGTGACGCCCAAATCACGCTTCCACTCAAGATGGCCGCGGGAAAGGGCGAGAAAGCGCAACTCACCAACTTCCGCGCGCACGTTTATTTTCCGCCGGAACAGATTTATGTCAGTCAAGCCGAGGGAACCTTCTGCGGAATTCGGATTTCCGCCGCGGGACAATTAATCAAGCGTCAAAATTATCAGCCATCACCGGCGCTGGCACAGGAAGAATGGCAGAAACGATTGTTGATAGCGCAGCGCGCGTTGAATGAATTGGAAAAATTCAGGTTCCCGACTGGGCTGCCCTCACTGCAGTTGAAATTCAGCGGCGATGTCGCGGAGATTGAGAAAGCCCACATAGAGGCGACGCTGCGGGGGGACCGATTGCAACGCGGCAGGTACGAAATGAGAGATTTGTCTGCTGCT
>WNGE01012863.1_pt1 | contig 11455 bp, 14 predicted proteins | sample 5400651 | NCBI WGS metagenome assembly WNGE01 (sample SAMN13153370, study PRJNA577476) | soil metagenome | isolation source: 60 cm soil or saprolite under grassland replicate 2 | place: USA:California | collected 2016-06-15 | reverse complement strand
AGCCAGATCGTCTTCGCCGCCAACTCCCCGGCGACGGCAAGAACATCTACGCCGCCCCGGTCCGTGGGGTCTCCGTACCGCGGCGCGCGCTCGCCCAGTCACTCTTCGACGCCGGCTTGATCGACACGATCCGGCTCATCGTCTTCCCGGTGGTGCCGGCTCCGGCAAGCGGCTGTTCCCCGAAGCGCCGTCGAGCTTCCAGCTGGCCGACGTCACGTCGACCCCGAGCGGCATCACGATGCAGACGCTCGAGCTGACCGGCACGCCCGAGTACGGCGAGGTGGAGGTCGAGTAGCCCTCGTCTGCCCCTGCAGGCAACTCAACTAGCCGCGTCCAGCGCCTGATTGACAAGCTGGATCGTGTCGTCGACCAGCTCATCCTCCTGTGACAGGACGCCGAGCGACTTCGCGGCCAGCAGTGACTTCTGGATCAGCGCGAGCTGATCGAACGAGAGCTTCAACTCGTGCCTTTGTTCGCCGGTCATGAACGCGATCGTGCTCGAGCGAATTGGGATTCGCACCGTGGATGCCCCCAGAACCGAACCGAAGTGTTTGGGCGGTCGATCGGGAGGCGGCCGACCGTCAGCACCTCAAGCCTGCGCGGGCTCGGCGAGCGCCGCCGGCAGTTGCGACCGTGAGCTGATCGCAAGCTTGCGGTAGATGCTGGTGAGATGGACCTCGACCGTCCGCTGAGTGACGAAGAGCGCCTGGGCGATCTCGCGGTTGGTCGGGCCTTCGGCCGCCATCTCGGCGACAGTCCTCTACGGCGCGACTTATCACTACTTGCCGAATGGATTGCTCGACAGGTCATCCTCCTCAACTAACAAGATGAACGACATCTACGAATACGACAGCGCGGGCCGGCTCCTGAACGTACGCGGCGACCTCGCGCAGAGCTTCCGCTACGACACGCTGGGAAACATGATCTTCAACTCGGCCGTCGGTACCTATACGTATCCGGTTCCGGGGCCCACGGCTGTCCGGCCTCACGCCGTGAAGCAAGCTGGAAGAGACCACTTATCGTACGATGCGAACGGAAGCATCTCGTCGGTCAAAAGCGATAATTCGCACACGTGGCGAGAGATCACATGGAATGCCGATGTGGCACCCGCCTCGGTCTCGAGCTCAACAGGCAGACGCACACTCTTCGGCTATGACGCCTCAGGCGCCGTGTATGGCAGTCCTCACGGGGCGACCTGCGTGACTACTACGGACGCTTTCTCGAGTATTCGAAGGCAAATGGCTTAACGAAATTCTATTTTGCAGGAGGTACCACGCCGACAGACTCGGCTCCCCGCGAATCCTCACCGACAAGGACGGCAAAGTCGTGGGGCGCTACGACTACAAAGCCTTCGGCGAGCAAGTCCCGCAGACACCTACCCTGCCCAACACCGTCGGCTTCGGCGGGCACGTGACCGATAAGGCGACGGGTCTGATCTACATGAATGCGAGGTATTACGATCCCCAGCTGGCACGCTTCATCTCGGCTGACTCACTCGTCCCCGACCCTCTCAACCCCCAGGCCCAGAATCGGTACTCGTACGTCTACAACTGCCCGACGGGATACACCGACCCGTCCGGGCATCAACCCTTCACCGTCATCGTGGACGGGTTGACTTGGGGTGCGATCGAATCGGGAGAGTTCATGGGCCCGGTCGCGGGCCCGTACTTTCATTGGCACCAGGTCACCACGACCTGGACGATTGATGCCACAGGCCTACGCCAGGTCACCATCGGGCCCGACTTCTCAATTAGGGCAATACGCACCGTCGAAACGAAACTCAGCCTGTCCTCGATCTGGGGCGACGACCAAAGCTCTACACCTACGGAAGGCGATGCGTCGCTGTCCGCTCCGCCCAACACCGAGCCTGCGAGTCCGGCATCATCGACAGGAGCAGCGAAAAGCCCGAGCGTGCCGCGCTCGTCCGTCGCAGATCGTCGGGCATCGCTGACATCGGCTCATTCGAGCGAATCGGATCGGGATCGCCCCTCTTGGAAGGGACTCTTCTGGGCGCGTCCGCTCGAACAGTCAACCGGGGCGACTTTCTGCCGCGGTTTCTATCGTCTCGCCCTTCTGTCGGCGGGCTCGATGCGTGACGCACGCTTGACGCAAGCCCGGTCGCCAACCTCCCTAGTTCGCGGTCAGGTCTCCACGCGGCTGCCCATGCGGGATCGGCCGCGTGGTCGGAAGTGGTCGGTTCGGGAGGTACACCGCGAGAGCTCATAGGGACGGTCCCAGTCCAATCCAATCCGCCCGACCCGAAGGTGCAAGCGCAAGCGGCGAGGGGTGACACCCCGCCGCTTGCTCGCTCCCGCTCGGAGTCACATCGGGGCGGTTGAAGCTGGCGGATCCGCTTCTGATTGTGTAGACGCACGTCATGGACGCCGCGCCCAGACAGTGGGGAATCCGCTATCGAGCGCACAATGGGCTTCCGCGGCCGGCGGTTGTCCTTGCCCCCGCGCAATACGGCCCAGAGAATCCCCCGCCGCCACTGCCACTTGTGATCTCACCGCACGGCCGCGGCATCCGCGCGATCACGAACGCCGAGTGGTGGCGAGACCTGCCCGCGCGCGGCGGCTTCGCCGTCGTCTGCCCTGCTGGCATGGGCCGGCGCCTGCCGCTCCACTCGTGGGGATGGCGCGGACAGATCGCTGACCTCGCCCGCATGCCTTCGATCCTTCGGGCGACGATGCCATGGCTCCGGGTCGATCTGCGTCGTATCTATGCCGTCGGCGGCAGTATGGGCGGCCAGGAGACGCTGCTCCTAGTCGGCCAGCACCCGCAGCTGCTCGCCGGCGCGGTCGCCTTTGATTCCGTCACCAACTTCTACACCCGTTACCGTGACTTCGCGCTGATTCGAAATGGGCGTCGGCTGCAGGCGCTCGCGCGACTCGAAGTCGGCGGCATCCCGAGTAACAAGCCGAGGGAGTACGTGCTTCGCAGCCCGACGCACTGGGCACGAGAGGTCGCTAGGGCCGGGGTGCCGCTGCAGCTGTGGTGGAGCGACGCAGACGCGATTGTCGTCGGCCAGCAGCGCCAGTCGGGACATTTCTACGATGAGCTTCGCAGTCTGCGACCGCCCGCGTCCGTCGAGGCGGTACGAGGCTCTTGGTCCCACACGGCCGAAACCTATTCGCACCTGCAGCTACCCGGTGCGGTTAAGTGGCTGGGCCTGCTCGAGCGGTAGAAGAGGGACGGGCCGCACCCAAATCGCTCAGTTGCGAACGACAAGCTCGAGGTCGCGGGAGGCGTGGTTGCCGCGGATGTCCCAGGCGCGTACACGCAGCAGGTAGCGGCCGTTCGGGTAGCCGGTTGTGTCCCAGGCCGAGCCGGGGAAGAGGTGGTACCAAAACGAGCCGCGGCAATTGGTCGGCTGCGCGAGCACGCACCCCTCGGCGGTCAGGTTCTGCTTCGTGCCGGGTGCGTAGTGCTGATTGGTCGGTATTCCCAGCAGTTGGTCGGCCCAAAAGACTGGGCGGCGCAGCACAACCTGCCCTGAGGGCCGGTGGACAAGCACGAGCGAGAGCCGGTAGAGGTGGTGCGGGGCAGCCAGGTAGGGATGCTGGCCGAACCAGCCCTGGAAGGACTGCCGATCGGCCGCGCGCACGCGAATGTCGACGGAGCCGGAAAGCCGCCGGCGGTCGAGCCGCCGTCCCGCTGCCCGCAGGACGGCGACGTTTGTCCGCCTGCGCCCCCACTGCGCATCCGCTGGGGTGTAGAAGCGGACCTCGTGGATCAGCGGCCCGAGCCGATCGACGTAGGGGCGTAGCTTCCCACCTGAGCGGAGCGGATTGACGAGAATTCTGCGACCACCGGGCAGGAAGAGGAACTCGCTCAGGTGGACGTGCCAGGTCGTCAGCCAGGTCCAGCCGATCATCTGCCCGGCGAAGACCCGTTGTCCGGGCCTCACACTCGCATCGACGTGCCCGTAGCCGAAATGGCCGAGGTGGACGTTGCCGCGAACCCCGGGCGGGGTCGCTTCCTCGACTACGCCTCCCTCGATCGCGTAGACCCTGTGGGTACGCGCGCGGGGGGCACCCCGCTCGGGCAGCTCGTCGTTGACGGCGATGTCGACTCCTTGGTGGTAGATGGCGCCGTGTCGGTCGTCGGCGCGCGGGTCGAGGAAGGTGCTGCGAATCGGGTGCTGGCGCTGAACTGGCGCGACCGGCCAGCCGAAGTAGTCGTCGTTGTAGCGCTGAGCAGCTGTCAGTTTTCCGGGCGGATCCGACGGCACTGCGGAACTATGGCTTCAAAGTTCGAATCGCGCAGCACACGGAAGCGCACGCCCATTTCCAGCCAACGAGATCCGGGCTCGAGCGGATCTTTGACTTGCTCGACAAGGCGCTCAGCTCGGCGAACCACGACGAGGCGGCGTAATGCTCTTCATTGAGGAACCCGCTGAACTGAACGCAAGAACTGCTGGCAAGGCCTTTTCACCAACTTCCACAGTTGGCGGTCATTCACCAACTTCCACAGTTGGCGGTCAGGTTGTGAGGCCGGTGCCGATGCTGGCTCTGGCGGCGTGGTCGGATTGTGGTCGGGGGACTTAATCCAGATCCGCGCTGCCCGAGTTCAGGCACCCCCCGGGCGTGGGGGATGCATCCCCGTTGCACCCGATCGCGCGTCGGATTTACGTCGTGGGGGTGGGCACCCCCTCCGCGGCTTGAGCGCGATCGGAGTCTCGCCTGGGGCCGGCCGTTCGAGCGCGTGAGAGCCCGCGCCGTGTCCGCGGGGATGCGTCCACCCTTTCATGCGCGGCTTGTCCTTCGACAACAGGTGCTTCAGGATGGTCTGCGACGGCAGGCAGGTCGTGAGAGGGGAGAGTCATGCGACGTTCTGTTCTGATCCTGGCGGCACTTGCCGCGGCGGCCGCGCTTACAGCCGGGTTTGCCTCGTCGGCGGGTGCTTACGGCGGGGGCGCGAGCCACGATACGTGGCAGATCGGCATTTCGGGCAACTGCAACAACCCGACATCGTCGTTCTGCCAGAACCCGGAGACGGGCCTGCCCGAGCTTGGCGGCTTCTGGGGCTGGGTCGAGTTCGACCGCTTCGCCGATGGCACGATCACAGGCGATGAGCAGGTGACGGGCTGCGAACACGGGATCGGCGGCGCCGGCTCCTTTGGCGCGGAGCATGCGGACGTGGACATCACGAGCGCCCATCTCGTGGCGGCGGGGCCGGACGATCCGAACTTTGGGACGCCGGGCGCGCAGGTCTTCTACATCGACAGCAACGTGGTCAACGGCGAGCCCAACGTTTCCGATTTTCTCGGCGACTCAGGCATCCCAGCCGAGGCCGGACACTACTCGTTCCACCCGGCACCGGGTGTCGCCTTCGTGATCCAGGTCGCGTTCCGGCCCGCGAAGTAGCTGCTGTTCGATTCGCTCTCCCTGGGTTGCACTCCGCGGCCCAGGGAGAGCGTCGCGATTCAATTAAACGCGCCCTAAGAGTCCAAAGGCAACGCCCGAGGCGCGATCTCCTGGGCGGAGGAGCACGGGCGGCTCCTGGGAGGAGAGATCGGCGGCGACTTCGGTGCGCATCCGCGCCTTCGCCCCGGACGCCACCGCTCGACCGTAACACCGAGTATCGATCGTTACGAACTGCGAGTCGGGGGTCGTGCCAACAACGCCGCAAAGTGCGGTCTGCATAACTCGATGGAGTGCGGCACCAGCAGGTGCTCGATCTCGGCGCGACTCATCCACCGTGGACGAATGTGGCCCCGGCGCTGACCTGGGATGGTGGAGTGATTGCCACCATGAGCGCCGAGCCCACACCGCGCCCACGCCACTCGCGGGAAACCGCCATGCCGATCTCGCCGAACCCGTGCCGGCTCACCCTGACGTGCACCGACCCAAGGAGCTCGGTGCCCACGAGCGCCACGAACGTCCCGTCGAGCGTCCAGCTCGCAGCCCGCGCCTCGACGTCGACCGGCGGCTCCGTGGCAATCCCGTCACGCTCCTCAGCGACCGCGGCGAACACGTCTGCCATCGGAAGCCGGTCTTCGTCGCGCGCAGGACGGACTTGGACCGCTCCTTCGGTCGCGTGCAGATCCTTGCACGCCCGTGCAGCTTGGCCTGACCCCGTCTGGGACACTCGCGAACACTGAGCCACGCGAGGAAACCAACGGGCGCACGACTACGCGCTGCTGCGATGTATGGTCGCCCGAAAGGTCCGACAAGGGAAGGAGTCTCATGCACGCAGTTGTTGTGAGAGTCACCGTGCACGACGTCGAAACGGCTCAGACGGGGTTGCAGGAACAGGTCGTGCCGCGTGTGCAGCAGTCGCGCGGCTTCGTCGCCGGCTACTGGACGCGCTCAGACGGCCAGGGGCTCTCGATGGCCGTCTTCGAGTCCGAAGAGCACGCCCGTCAGGCAGCCGATCAGGTGAAGGCGAACATGCCACCAGGCGACGCCGTCACGCTCGACGACGTCGAGGTTCGTGAGGTCGTCGCAAGCGCTTAACGCGGCAGCTCCGGGGACGTCCAGGTCCTAGGTAAGCGGCGGAAAGACTCTTCTCGATCTCTCGAAGGACCTGACTTCGTCTGGCTCGGGTGAGATTCACGAACAGTGGCCCAGGCGAGCCCGACCGTCGCCTTTGAGTCAGAAGGCGACATTGGACAAGAGGACCTTACGCGCTTGGCCGTCGCGCTTCCTCGTCGATCGCCTCAACCCAGCCACGCGCCGTGTTGTCGAGATCGGACGGGCATGTGGTCAAGCACTGGATGTGAGCCTCGATCACGAGGTTCTCGCGGCGCCACTTGTAGGTCACCTCTTCGCTATACCCTCCCGCCCAGATTCGCCAGGCCTCGTCGCCGAGATCTGTGACGACCTCGTCGCTAACGTCGCCGGCTGCTTTAGCCCACCCGTGTGCGTACTCGCGGTACGCCGGCATCGCCGCGTGCGCGTCGGCTGTCGAGCTCCACTGCTCGACGACAAGGTGAGCAAGCTTGGACTCGTTCTGCCACCTACTCCCTGCGGATCCGATCAAGTCGAGTCCTCGGAGCTGGCGGTACAGCTTCGCCGTGAGGGGATCGGGCGTCGGAGGCGGATCGCGGCCTTTGTCCTTCGTGTAAGGACTGAAGGAGGTCGGCATCTCTGGCCAGTTCCAGCCCGGCGTCTTCGGTGCCACCTTTGCTGCCTGTCTGACGGCGACGACCGCGTCTTCTGCTGAAGGTGCCTCGGCGTGCGAGCTCGCGCCGCAGCCCACATTGATCGCCGTAACCACCAGGGCGACGCCGCAGGTCGCCAACTGCCGTGAGCGCGTCCACCTGGCAACGCGTCCGAACCGTGCGCAGCGGTCGCCGAGGTTCATCGGCTGATTATCCGCCGGTGGGACTGGCGTGTCGCCTTTGATAGGGAAGGCGACAGCCTTTGGACGCTGCTGCCAGAGAGCTTCCGAGCGACTTAGATTAGTCCGGTGAACACAAGGCGAGCGCGCACAATTGAAATCTTCTCCGAGGCTGCGGCGACGTACAACACCGTCGGCCCGCCGTTTTTCAGCGACTTCGCCAGGAAGCTTGTTGAGTTTGCAGACATTGCTGGGGACGAGGACATCCTTGATGTCGCCACCGGCACCGCGGCGGTCTTGCTTGAAGCGGTCGGCCACGTTCGGAGCGCGACGCGGCTCGTCGGCGTGGATCTGACAGAGGCGATGCTTGCGCGGGCGGCGGCTGAACTTGAGCGGCGCGGACTCCTGGGGATTGACCTTCAAGTCATGGACGCTGAGTCGCTGAGCTTTGCGGACTCCAGCTTCGACCTCGTTTTCTGCGCCTTTGCCTTCTCCTCGTTCCCCCGACTGGTACTTCGACCACGACGCACGTTGGTCATGGCACCGCGAGCTGCTCCAACAGTTCGCAGGGCTACGGGCGGAAAACGAGGTTCCTCCCCGGTCGCGCGAGCTACCCGATCTACTCGTGGCGAACGATCTCAGCAACCTCATCAACGCTGAAGAGGCTCAAGAGCTGACTTTTCAAGACGCGGACGAGTGGTGGCGCTGGTCGTGGTCGCACGGAACGCGCTTGCTTCTCGACGCCATACCGGAGTCGGACCGCGTCCATTTTCGAGACGCCGCATTTGCCGAACTCGGCAAGCTGCAGTCTCGCGAAGGCACGATCGCAGCGACGATGCGCGCGACGTTTGCTCGTGGGGAGAGGCCGCAGTGACACGGAGGCCTCGCCCGACCGACCAAAGCGCTAGGCCTTTGTGACAGGGAGGCGATGCGAGTGACATGAAGGGCGCCTGGTCCGGCGCCCTTCCGGGCAGGGAAGTAGGTGCGTGGATGAGTTTCAGGCGTGGATGTTCGCGCCCGCCGACGTCGAGCCGTGAGACCGGACGCGCTTGCCGATGGCTTCGACTTGTCGGCGCCCCTCGCCTTGATCTGCCTCACGTGCTCGGCGTGGGTCTTGAGCTGCAGGTCCCGAGCCGCGTCGAGCAGCTCTTGCACCCTCGGGATGTCCGCCTCGGTCACGATCCAACGACAGCGAGCTGGGTCAATCCGCGAGCTTGAGGCCGGTGACCTTCAGTTGGGCGGGGACGTTCTCGAGGATCGCCGTCTCTCGCCGAGCGGCAAGCTGCGCGTAGGACTTGCCGTCGCTCGCAATCAGCCGGACGTAGTCGCCGTTCGCGACGTTGCTGTGCTTTCGGCCCTTCACGAGGGCCTTGCAAATCGGGTTCGGTGAAGGTGTCGGCCTTCTTGCCCTAGTTTAGGCGCGCCAAGATGCGTTCGAGCCGCCATGCCTCAGGAAGAGAGAAGGCACACCAGACCGTCGCGCCTTAGAAGAGCACCCAAGGCGCCAGGACGATGGGGATGGCCCACGCGCCGACCACTGCGAGCAGCGCCAAGCCGAGAACTGACTGCGCCAACGAGAATCAGCCAGGTCACGAACGCATCATCCGCCAGGCATGTGCAAGCCACAAATCCGAAGCAAACCCGCACCGTTGCCCCAAGCAAACTAACAGGTTTGCAGGGACTTCTTTACCTTCGCACCCTTGACCCGAGTGCCCTCCTGGTTCGGCTTGACGAGCCAATCGTTCGCCTGTCAAAGTCGTGCGGTCAAGTCCTGGCCTTCGGGTTCCGGCAAGGGTTTTGGGCTTGATTCCACAGTTTCGAGCGTGGCCCATTTGCGACCGGTTGCCACTGGTTGCAACCACGGGGCTCCATAAAGGCTCCATTTTTGTTGTCGGTGTTGGCTACATCGCCGCGCTAGCAACCACGAGTTCTATAACCATCGATCCCCGTCTGCGTTAAGCCGCGAGCCGAAGAACCAGCGCGAGCGAGGTTGGAGGTCCGGGCCAATGCTCACGGACTACTGAGTCTCCCCCGCTGCGAAGGAGGGTGCGCAGGACGAGGGCGACGACGAGTACGTCGTCGAGCTGACCGGCGATCGGAATGAAATCGGGTACGAGGTCGAAGGGAAGGGCGAGATATCCGGCGAGCGCGAGTAGAAGCGCTTTCTTTCGGCGTGGTACGCGTGGGTCGCGGAGCAGGCGGCTGCAGAGAAGGATGCAATCGGGAATGAACCCGGCAAGCGCGCGTGCACTTTCGTGTCGTCCGGCGATCACGAGCGCGAAGACGAAGAGGGCGTAGAGAAACAGGAAGGCGGTGATCGAAATGAGGAGCCACGCCCAGACGCTCACGCCTCCAGCCTAGTCTTGGTCGTTCACCACGTGAGCGCGCGCAGTCTGGGTGAGACGGCGGAGGATGACCGAGACGCGCGATCCGCGTGTCCAGATGAGCGCGCCCGCTCCGACGTTCGGTGCACTTGCGGCTCCTGTCAGAAGATGGTGCGTGCCACCCGAGACCCCAGGGGTACTTCTCCACCGTTAGCCGTCGATGTGGTGCGGGTTCACACGCTGATCGATCGCAGCAAGCTCGTTGTGGGTCGCGGCCCGTCGCTCCGTGGATCGTGGGGTTGTAATCTGAGCCCGTGGCCAGAGGAGGCCGATCGATGCTGATCCAGCTGGTGAAATTCGCGCTTCTGTCCGGCCTAATCCTCTTCCTGGCCTGGCTGGCCGGCACCGGCCGGGTGGCCTACGTCATGGTCATGCTCTGGATCGCCGGCGGGCTCGCATACGCCGTTCTCGATCTCGTCGACTACGAGATCGTAAAGAAGGAGAGGCGGCGCTAGGCCGGGGCGCGCAGCACGGCGCTGCGGTCCTGGGGGGTAACCAGCCCCGCGCCCGTCAGTAACCACGCGACGATGGCCCCGAAGACGAAGCCGCCGACGTGGGCGAAGAAGGCGACGCCGCCCCCGTTCGCGGCCGAGCCGAAGATCCCGAAGTTCGCCTCGATCAACTGGTAGAGGAACCAGGCGCCGAGGAAGAACCAGGCCGACAGCTGCACCGGGAAGATGACGACGAGCCCGCGCACGGTCGAGTTCGGGTAGAGGACGAAGTAGGCACCGAGCACGGCGGCGATCGCGCCGCTCGCGCCCAGGTTGGGCACCCGTGCCTCGGCCGCGCTGCCGAAGGCGAGCGTCATCAGCGTCTGCGCCATCGTCGCGACGAACCCGCCCGCGAAGTAGAAGGCGAGGTACCGAAGCGGACCGAACGCGTCTTCGACGTTCTTGCCAAAGACGGCCAGGAAGAGCATGTTGCCGAGGATGTGATCCCAGCTTCCGTGCAGGAACATCGCGGTGATCCAGCTGACGCCCCACGACTCCGGTCCGTGACAGGAGTTATTGACCGTGCAGGGATAGAAGGAGGCCTCGAAGACGGCATGGCGCAGGTGCGGGAGCTCGTAGAACAGCCAGACTGCGAAGTTGGCGACGATGATCGAGACGTTGACGATCGGGAAGCGCCGCGCCCGCAACCCGTCGGAGAGCGGAAGCACCCGTCCAGTCTCTCACCTGCGTCTCCGTCGGGGGTTCACACCGACGACTCCGAGTGAGATGTGGAGAGCTGAGCGTGTGAGCGAGCGCCCCGATACGCGAGCAGAAGCGCCCTGGCATGCCCTGCGCATGCCGGTCGCGACCGCGAAGAAGCTCGCCCGTGTCGTCCCGGACGCGTGGGGTTCGAAAATTCGGTCATGGGCGGTGGTGTGGTGGTGGTGGTGGTCATGCGGCCGCTTTGTATTCGTTGATGAGGCCGCCCAGGACTTCGCGTTTGTGGATGTCGATCGCGGGTGCGCCGGCGAGCACGGCCCGGGGTTGGTCTGGCGGTTGAAGCGAGAGCGAGCGGTGCGGCCTCTGTCGGTTGTAATGGGCGGTGTAGAGGCGGAGCACGTGCTCGAGGTGGCGGCGGTTGATGATCAGGATCCGGTCGAGGCACTCGCGGCGGAGGGTGCCGACCCAACGCTCGGCGTACGCGTTCGCATTCTGAGCTCGGATGGGCGTCCGGATGATGCTCATGCCCTCGCTGCGGAAGACCTCGTCGAAGGCGCCGCTGAACTTACTGTCGCGATCGTGAAGCAGAAAGCGGAAGGACCGTTCCTGGTCGGCCAGGTGCATCAGCAGGTT
>WNGE01009262.1_pt1 | contig 11456 bp, 18 predicted proteins | sample 5400651 | NCBI WGS metagenome assembly WNGE01 (sample SAMN13153370, study PRJNA577476) | soil metagenome | isolation source: 60 cm soil or saprolite under grassland replicate 2 | place: USA:California | collected 2016-06-15 | reverse complement strand
GGAACGAAGCGATGTCCTGATTCGCTAGCCAGTCCGCGTCGAGAGCTACGTGAATTTGGCTAACGTTGGCGGTTTGAGTAACAGATGGGAGGTCACCGACTGATTTACCGTCGGCAGTTTCGACGGTAGCGGCCGCTATAGCGAAACCGGCGAAGGCACCATCGAGCAAGAATGAGCCGGGCTTGTCGGGGTTGGGAGTGAGGTTGGCGCCGCTAGTGATAAAGTCGAAGCTGTTTTGGGCAACCTTGCTCTTGATGAGAATGCTTTCTTTGAGCTCGGAGCCTGTGACTTCATACTGGAGGTCGATCCCCTGCCAGACGTTGCGGTAGGTTACGACTTGATCGGGAGCGTTGCCAGTGACAGTTGGCATAACACTTTTGCCGCCGACTGGAGTAAACGAAAACGTCTGGTTGTCTTGCGTAACTAGAACGCCATCTGACGAGATGTCGCCAAAGCTCGCCTGCCAGGAGTTGGCCTTCGTGTGCCATTTGCCGCGGTCGTCGTCTTGGACGAGCGAGGTGTCGACGTCTTGCCATTTGCCATCGGCGTCTTTGAAGCTGGTGGCTTGGAGGCTGTGGACGAGCGACTTGGTGCCATCGGCGTTGAGGTAGATGCGGTCAGTGGCATTGCGGCCTTCATCGAGCGCCTGGACATGGCGGGGATCGCGGGCTTTGCCGTCGTGTTCTTTCTTGTATTGGTCGGCGAGCTGGTCTTTGAGTGAATCCGGGATGTTGACAGCTTTATGACCGGTGGGGCCAGCATCAGCGGCGGGAGGGTTGTCGAGCTTTTGGTCTGAAGCTAGCGCGTGGGGGATGCGGGCCTGGGCATCGTTGTAGCTGGCGATGAGCGCTGGGAGTCCAGCGCTGAAGATGTTGAGCGAGAGGGCACCGACGAGGAAGAGGTTTAGGGCGTTGCGACTGACGAGGGCCCTCTGTGAGGTGGTTGGCAAGAGGGCTTTCGGTCTTCGACGTTTCATTTTGGCAAAATGAAATGCCGCCTTGAATTTGGCGACATTCTTTCCTACGGTCTTTCCTACTCGGCTCATAACACAACCTCCCAAATTAGCCCTTACTAAAGCGTCTTAAGCTAATTCTAAGGACTTTAGACTTGGGCTTAATTGGTTATTCTTCTTATTCCGCACTTGAGGTTGGTAATCTGGTTGTGTCTAAGCCCGCATTTTGTAGGAATACATAAGGACTTTTGTCTACATTGGGTTAATTCCATCAACCGCCAGGGCGGTTCCATCTGGAGAGCGACGATGTTGCCACGTACGAGCTGAATGGCGAGTGATCGGCCCTTGTCCGCCGAGCGAGTGAAGCCAGATCGCAAACTGGGCGAGTGGTGGCACTCGCGCTTAGCAAGCGCGGCGTAGCCCAGCACGTCCGAATAGTCTCCACGCCGGTCAAGGCGTGAAGGCCGCAGAGCGCCTGGCCGACGGCTAGCGCCCAGGGCTCGTGAGTGGTACGGCCGGTGCCGTGGCCGATACCACATGCCTGGACGTCTTGGCTTATACCGACAGCTCCCGCCAGCCGTCGCCGACCGCCATGAGTGCCTGGACACGTTCCAGCGCGGCGTCCTCGTCGCGGTGTTCGTAGTACCGACTTCTGCCATCCGCGCCACCGACCCGGTCCTCAACGAGCCAGATGCCGGCGTCCTCGCGGAGGAACACGTCGTGCCGGGCGATCCTGCCCCATCGGCCGTTCCACCAGTGCTTGCGTTGCTCCATGACCGTACTCGAACACACGTACGAGCGAGAGGGAAGCAGCACAGCGGGGCGGATCGAGGACGGCAGGTTACGCTTCGCAATTCGCGTTGACGGCTCGACGATCGGTAGACGCGAGAAGGGCCACCTACGCTCACGCGTAAGTGGCCCGATCCCGGTAGACAGCTGAAAGCCCGGACGCGAAGTGGGTCTCCGCGATTGGCCTAACTCGTGGTGCCGTGGACAGCCTCCGCCCAGGACAGAAGCAGCTCACGGCCAGAGATTTTCATGAGCCGGGCGACCACCGCAATGGCGATCAGCCCTGCGAGGTAGTGCCTCGGCGTATGACCCCACATGGGCGGTTCGGTTGTGTCCGGGACTCCGTCCTCAGCGTTGTAGTTGACGGCGTTGGTGGGGTCGGTCGGGTCAAACTCGTCGTGCCCCATGTGGTACAGCTCCATCAGTACACGCGCGATCTTGGCGTCGTGTTCTTTGTTGGGGGCCTCCCCTTGCTGCCCTTCGTCGAGTAGCTCGTAAACCGATTCGGCGAGCCACATCCTCACATCATTGACGGCGGTCAGTAGATCGGCGGCGAGAGTGCCCGCAAGCTGTGCTTCGCCTGTCATCTTCTTTAGGACGCGGGCTTGCGTTTCCGCCTTCTCAAGGGGGTCTTCGATACCCATAGTTTCCTGGAGGGCGCGAATGAGCGCATCAATGGCCGGAGCGTCCCCGAAACGCAGATGGTTAACGAGAGCATCCGAAGCCTTGAAGTCCTGCTGGATTCTGGAGCAGAAGTCGGGGTCTTCTAAACGCGCCAAGAAGGCCTGTCTGGTCTCTTGAACCCAACTGTCGAGTCCGGGTCTTTCTGTCATGCCAGGTCTCCTATTTGGTAGTGACCTGGCGTGGTTGCCAGGTCAGTCCCCCGTCCCCGTTCAAGGGACTGACCTGGATTTGGCAACTATGCGTATAAACACGTGCCAATGCAAGCAGAAGCGGGTTAATTACTCAGCTTGGGCTGTTCTTTCGGACTAGCCGGGTCGTGAGTTACCTTGTACGGACCGCCAGGGTGGCGGGGGGCGCTGGAGGCCGGTGGACAACCAAGAGCCCCGGAAGGAGGTGATGAGCGAGGCCGAGGGGGGCTTGGAGGTGAGTGACTATGTCACAGACCGAGATTCTGCTTTTGCAGGTCGACGTGGCCGATGAGCTAAAGAGGCTCATCAGTCGGCCCAAGAGGCTACCGTTCCTGCCGGCGCTAAGGCGCCTGGCCGGCGTTGACGAGGAGCATTCCGCCGCCGCCGCTGGCATGCTCGTTCGACACTTTCTCCTTGGGGCGATTAGCTCCCTGTCGGGGATGTACGAATTTGACGGCAAGCAGTACGAAGCCGAGAAGATGCGTCGGGTATACCGCGTCCTCTTTGGCTTTGATGCCGCCAATTGCAGTGTCATCAATCGGCGCTATCGCGCTATGCGCATCCTCGGTATCCCGTGGAGCGACGCAAAATGGCGCCGCGACCCCGAACGCGACTTTGTGCTCATCTTCGCTGAGCACATGTCCCCAGCACCTTACCAGAATACCTCCTGATCCCCAGATCTGGCCCAACTTTCCCGTCATCCCTCCTGCATCGTCGAAGACAAACGCCGACGATTGACAGGAGGGATGATTCATGTCCGAGCAAGCGCGCGAGCGGGGCCTTGTAGTTCCATCGCTTCACGATGTCGAGCAAGGCATGTTTCTGGAGGCGCGGCCACCAGCTGGGACTCACATTCAGCAAGCAGAGGCCAATGACCTCTACGAGGCGGAGGCCACACTGCGTGGTGCGCCGTGAACGGCGAGGCGTCTCGCGTGAGGTAGCACGGGCCGTCGACGCCGAGCACGGCCGAGGCCTGGTCCGCGCAGCCGCGGTGAGCGTGAGCCCCACACGGGGCGGCGCCCGGCGAAACACGGTACGGCGTTGAAACAGAAAGGATCGGATGAAGATGAGTCACGCAGGTCGCACGAGAGAGCCCACGACCGAGGAATTACGCCAGATTGAGGGTGAAGTGGTCGGCGGACCGCAGGCGCCGTTTGAGTGGTACACCACCGCCGTGGAGCGAGCCCGCTCAGCGCCGTCGGAGGCGGTTCACCCGGACGAGCCAACGCCGGCCCACCATTCAGTCAAAGCCCAGGAGCAGGACGCGCTGTTCGCGGCGCAGAGCACCGTCCGAGGCGGCGCGGTCCTGGCCCTGGACACCATGCGGGCCATCGTTGACCTCTACCAGTACGCCACGGAACAGGCCACTGATTCACCAATGCTCGAAGCGTATCTCCACGAGCAGCTCGGCAACCTGAACACCGAGAGTAAAGCTCGGGTCCAACGATACATGCAGCGTGATGCGCGGCCCCAGCAGGTGCGGCAGGTCGACGTCACGATGCAGGAACGGCGCTACTAATGAACGAGGAGATGCCATGCGAGGCCCGCGTGGACGACGATATGGACCCTCGCGTACAGGAGGCTCGCCAGGCGCTCGCGGAGATCGCCTGGCTGGCTTTGGAGGAAGAGCGATGCTTGGTGCTCTACCCGCTGGGCGAATACGGGTACCGAGTCGTGACCATGGCCTTTGGTGACTACAAGGCCATGAAGATCGGGCGGCCGTGATGAGCATCGGGGCGTGGATCTTCTACGCGGTGCTCTTCGCGGCAGTGGGATTCGGCGTGGGGATTGCCATGGCCGAAGACACAAGCGATGGGAATCTCCGGGAGTTAGAACAGCGGGAAAAACGCCTCTGGGTCGCCCAGGAGAACCTGGAACGCAACCGCCGGGAGCTGGACGAGCGGGAACGACGCTTGCAGCTGGCGCTTAGACGGGTGCGGATCGTGGTGAGCGGCAACGAGACTGAGCCCAACCGGAGTTCAATCGCAGATTCGACGGAAGTCGGTGGGCCGTAATGGACGTCGTCGGTTGGCTGTTCTTGGCAGGAGCAACGGCCGGGTTTTGCATGGCCGGGGGAATGAGAATGTGCCGGCAGGAGATGGAAGAGGATCACCGCGCGTTCGAGGAACGCGAGGAACTACTCCGGGATGAATACGACGCGCTGGCTCGGGCGTGGCGGCTCGATGAGGCGTTCTGGCAGGCGCGGGAGTCACTGCGGACCGAAGCTCGACCGCGCCGCCGCAGTTCATCGGCTAATTAACGACTGATCAACGAGAGGCGGGCCGCTAGGACGGCCTAGCTGCCCGCCCTATCAGCAGACTGCATGTCTGCAAACCACCTTTGTCTTTACCTAATGGGCTACATGCATGCCAAAAATGGCCCGGATTTGAGTAGGGGTTATGAAACCAAGTGACCGCAGAAATGAACGGAGCCAGCGCCGCAGATCCGCGCGGCGCTGGCGTGCGACAAGTCGTCCGAGTAGAGCTGGCTCGCATCGGTTCAAAATGGTACGCCAAGCTGCACGGCCTTTCCGTACCGATGCTCGATTTCAGGCGAGTCATGGCCTGCGACGTCCGGGGTAAGAGGATTGCCGCGACCTACATGGCAGCGCCGACGTTCGATCCCGCCGCGCTAGCCGCCTACGAGGCATTCCGCCGGGAAACCAGGGAGCAGTTCGACTTCTTGACCCGCCCAACAAGGCGCGGTGGCCTGGGGGTCGACGTTCAGCCTTCGAAGGTTGATCCCTACCTGGACGCCATCGCCATGACATGGGACCTGCTGGAGCACAACCGGCTCAAGATCTATGCCACGGGCGGGCCGGGCAACGAGCATCCGCTGCTGACGAACGGCGAGAACGACATGTTCCGGGCGGTGCACGACGCCTTCGGCCATGCCGCGACCGGGCGGGGCTTCGATCGCCATGGCGAGGAGGCGGCCTGGCTCAAGCACGGCTCGATGTACTCGCCGCTTGCGAGGAAAGCCATGACGACGGAGACCCGTGGTCAAAACAGCACACTCATTTACCGCTACAACGGTCTGCAATTTCCCGAGCAGAAAGCGTTTCTGCTGCCTGATGAGTTTTGTGACCCGGAGAATGTGACGCTTCGCCCGACGGTCTAGATGGGCGATGGGGAGGCCCTCCGAGATGGGAGTTTGGCATGAGGAAAGTTCAGCAGGGGCTGGCCGGCCTGATCGTGGGTGGATTAGTCATTATCTTGCTGGCCGATACGATCCGCCGTCTCATGGTGTACGTGATCGTGCTGGCGATTTTGATCTTGATCTTCCGGCTGCTGTTTAGCGATCGGTTTGGCGGACGGTAGGAGGTGCGCTGTGGCCTGCTTCCTCGGCGACCTACTGTACGTGCGCTATTTCGAGACCTGGCAGGTCGACGACAGCGGCATGCCAACTCAGCTCACATTCGCATCTTCGTCGCCGACTCCCAACTACGCCCACACGCTGTACTGGTGCCTGGCTTGCAGCGAGTCGTTCGCTACCTGGGAGGACGCGAAAGAGCACCTTTTCCTATCCGCTGAACCTGAGTCGGGTACAGGCTAGAGCGTGCGTTATGTGCATGCTCGCGGACATGCGCTACTGCTACTACAGCGTCTGGTTCGTCGACTACAACGGCCTACCGACTCAACCCGACACGAACTGGGCCGCCAGAGTGGTCAACGAGATGCATTCATATTGGTGCATCAGCTGCGACCAGTTTTTCATGTCCTGGGGCGACGCCGTAGATCACCTCTTTCCGACGACGGAGGAAGGTAATTATGGATTTCATAGACCGCCTCATGGCGTACGAGGCTGGTGAACTGAACGACGACGAGCTCATTGCATTCTTCCAAGAGCTGATTGACTCCGGGACGGTGTGGCAGCTCCAGGGTCATTATGGACGAACCGCCCGTCAGCTTATCGAGTCCGGGTACTGCACCGACCCCAATGAGTCGGCGTCTTCGGATGAAGGAGCCAAGGATGAGTACTGACCTCGGTTGGTCAAACCCAACGTGAACGAATGAAAGGGGAGACTAACCATGCTGGGTATCCGCAACTTCCTCGGTATGCCCAACCCATATTCAGCCATCGTTAGTGCGCTCGAAGCGGCCCATGACTTCTGCTGCCGCGCCACCGACGAAGCCGCCGAACTGCCGGCTGGTCGAGGTGGCAACGACATCGCCAACCTCGTCCACACTGCCCGCAACAACCTCTACGAAACGCTGCATACGGCAAAGCAGTGGCACCAGAGCTCTACGAATATCACGCGTCGGGCGGGCATGGTCATCGGATGGACTTCTAAAAGACCAGGCTCTCGGATGATCAATTATCGACAGCTCTAATGTTCATTGTTTGGTGAACATTTGCTATAAAGGAGCCAGATCGTGCAAGCATACACGGTCTTTCTAATGGCCACTATTGTTCACCATTTGATGAACAGTGGCCAGGGGGATTGGATGAGAGATGCAGTACTTCCATCTGCATCGCACATCCGCCTAGCTAGCTTCGCCGTCGTTCCGGCCGACACGTTCCTGCTGGTCGCAAGTCTCGCGCTCGCGGGCGCCACCACTGTCTTTATTCTCATCATTCGTATATGGGACCAGGAGAGCCGTGACCGGAGTCGTCGGACGTACGAGCTGACGTTTCCGCGTGACCTCACGCAGGACGGCGTGACTGCGTTTGTGCGAAGCCTGGCGGGTGTGCGATCACACGGTCCGGCTGTGCTGGGCCGCGACTCGGTTGTCTTCGAGACACTGGCCGGGGCGGAGGGCATCGAGCACCGGTTGCGACTGCCGGACGAGCTGGCCGAGGTCGTCTTGGCGCAGCTGCGTGGGGCGGTTCCCGGCGTGCGCGTGCGTCCGCTGGAGACGGCATCGGTGCCAGCGGTGAGCGTCGTCCGGGAGCTACGTCTGGCTCCGGGCAATGGGGAGATCCGCACCGACCAGGCGACGGGGTTTGCGACGGGACTGTTGGCTGCCATGCAGCCCCTCGCTGCCCACGACCGCGAGGAGATCATCTACCAGCTCGTCCTCCACCCCGTCCACCGGCCTGCGGCCACCCCCACCCGTCAGTCGACAAGTACGTCAACGGTTAAGCCGAGCAAGAGTCTTGAGCGCTGGGCCTGGCAGCAACTGACGAGCCCGGAAGCCACTGGTACCCGGATATCCGAAGACAAGATCACCGAACCTTGGCTCGCTGTAGTGGGCCGAGTGGGGGCCGCGTCGACTGCCCGTGGACGCTGTGGGCGCCTGGTGGACCGAGTCGCCGGGCAGGTGCGGCAGCTCGACCGGGGCGGGGCGCGCTTCTGGTCTCGTCCCCTCCCCCGCGACCACGGGCGCATGGTGCTGGCGACGGCTCGGACGCCGATCCTTGGGGCGCAGATGCACCTGTCAGGCAGCGAGGTGGCGACGCTAATCGGGTGGCCGCTCTGTGGTCCGACCCTGCCGGGGCTGAAGTTGGCTGGCGGCCGGGTGTTCCCGCCGGCACGGGAGCTGGCCTCAACCGGCCTGATCGTGGGCCGGGCGGTATACCCCGGCCAGGAGCGGCCGATTGGGATCGCGGCGAGCGACAGCCTGATGCACCTCCTGGTCAGTGGACCCAACGGCTCGGGCAAATCGACCTTTGCCCTCAACCTCGTCAACCAAGACATTCGGGCCGGCCGTGGACTCATCGAGATCGATCCGAAGAGCGACCTGGCCTGGGACACCACCAACTGCACCACACCGGACCGTATCCACGACCTGATCTACCTCAACCCGGCCGACTCCTGCGTGGTCGGCCTCAACCCGTTGGCCTGTGCCCCGGACGACGCCGAACTGGTGGCGGACCAGCTGCTCATCTTGATCCGGGACCGGGCCGAGAGCTGGGGGGTGCAGTTGGACGAGGCGCTTAGGGCAGCGTTGACGCTGCTGGCGGCAACGCCTGGCATGGCGCTGACTGAGCTGCCGGCGGTACTGCTCGACGCAGGCTTCCGGGGGCGGTTGGTGGCGAGCTTGAGTCCGGTGTTCGCGCCAACGGTCGGCGAGTTCTTCGCGCGATTTGAATCCTGGAGCGCCAGCCAGCAGGCCACGATTGCGTCGGCGGTGCTGAACAAGATCACGCCGTGGCTGGGCCGGCGGCAGATCCGGGCCATCCTGGGCCAAGCCGAGCCGACCTGGACGATGCGGGACGTCATTGAAGGGAACAAGATCTTAGTCGTCGCCCTACCGTCCGGGATGATTGGCCCGGAGGCGGCCGACCTGCTCGGCGGCATGATCGTGTCCCAGGTGTGGAACGCGGCTCAGGGCCGTGTTACCACGGCGCGGGAACACCGCCGCCCGATCAGCCTCGTCATTGACGAACTGCCGAGATTCGTGCGCGGGAGCGGCTCAGATCTGCCCGATCTCTTGGCGCGTGCTCGCGGGCATGGCTTGTCCCTGGTCGGCGCCATCCAGCACATCGCCCAGGTCCCCCCGATCTTGCGGGCCGCGCTGCTGTCGGAGGCCCGGAACAAGGTGATCTTCCAGCCAAGCGCGGACGACGCCCTCACTTACGCCCGCCACCTGCCCGGCGTGAGTGCCGAGGACCTCATGACGCTCGAAGCCCGGACCGCCCTGGCTCAGCTCGTGGTCGGCGGCCGGGTAACGGAACCCGTCACGATCGCGACGTTCCCGCCGCCGGAACCGACTGGCTATGGCGAGGCCGCCCGTGCCGCCTCGCGGAAGAAATACGGCCGAGATCGGACTGAGGTCGAAGCCGAGATTCAGGCCCGGCGGCGTGGTCCAGAGCCGGGTCCACGCAGGACCAGGAGGGTGGCATGAGGACGTACATGCTGTCCGCAACCGTGTCCGCAAATGGCAAACGACGCCGGCCGTTTACCCCGCTCGCTCGCCCGACCCAACGCCGATGTGCACACGACTGTCGGCCTTATCGGAGACCGATCATGTCCTCCCCAACACCATCCCGCCCCCGTCAGCGCCTGACCCCGACTACTGCCTGCCAGCTCGTCGAGCAGTTGCCCCAGAGGGAGCGCCTACTGCTGCGGGAGCTGGCGCGGCTGCGCCTCGCGACCACGCAGCAGCTCGCCCGCTTGGTCTGCCCAGAGCCGGCCTCGGAGATCGCAATGCGGCTCGTGCGCAGACACTTGCAGCGCCTCATCCGATCTGGGCTGGTGCGGCGATTCGCGAACCGAGCCCGCGACCGCAAGGTCGGCGCGCCGGGCCATCTTTACGCGCTCACGATGGCGGGCGTGCGCGCAATGAGAGCGGGGACGGGCATCGGAACGCGCCAGCGCAAGGCCTACCGACCGTCCGAAGCCTTCCTCGACCACCGCCTGGCTATCACCGAGCTGTACGTGCAGCTCCGGGAGCAAGAGCGGGGTGGCGGCGCGGCAGTCCGAGAGTTCGCGAGCGAGCCAGACTCGTGGCGAGAGGCCACCGGACCAGCCGGTGAACCGCTCATCGTCAAGCCGGATGCCTTGATACGCCTGGCCATTGGCGAGCTGGAGGTGTCGTGGTTCGTCGAGGTCGACCGCGGCGACACCGACCGAAATTCCGAGAGCACGACCGTCATCGCGGCCAAATGCCGGGTGTACATGACGTACGAACTGTCTGGCGTGGAACAGCAGCGGCACAGCGTCTTTCCCGGCGTCATCTTCGTCGTCCCCAGCGGCGCGCGAGCTCGCCAGATCACCAAGGTCATCGCGAACCTCCCGGCGAACGCTCGCGACCTGTTTGCGGTCGCAACGGCCGACGAGGCACTCGCGGTCATGACGCACGTAGAGGAGGACGCCGCATGATCACGCGCTTACCCACCGCCTCCGACCACGCGCGGGGACCGTGACGGCCATCCCACGAGTAGGCCACCGCCGCCCACTGGCCGCAACGACGGCCCACCCCGAGCCCACAAGCCCCCGACCATCCCGAGTCCTGAATGGAGGCGATCACAACACATCACAAGGAGAACTCGAACATGCTCCACGCACTTATCCCCGCCACCTATCACGCCTGCCGTAGCCGATCGGCCGGCAGCCCTCACCACGAGGAGGGCACCCAATGAACGGAACTGACCCCATCGGCTACCTGTTTCGAGGCGAGACCTTCTGCCCCGTCTGCATCCACGACCTGTTCGTGCCGTACGAGTTCGCCAGCGATCCCCGGCTGAGTACCGAGGAGATCCTGGACCGCGTGGCGCGGGACCGCGGCATCAACCGGCACGACGAGAAGACGGTTGGTACGCGCCAGTTCCCGCAGGCCTTGTACATCGACGACGTAACCGGCGCCGACCTCTGCTTCTTCTGCGGGGCGCGCCTCGTGGACGAGACGACGTGAGCGGCACGGTCCATCGCGCCACCTTTGACGGCCCGCTCGCGCAAACGCTGGCCGCGAAACGGCCCAGCGCCGAGATGTGCGGCGGCCCCTGGCTTGGCCGGTTCGGGCTCTACCCCAACCGACAGCTGCCCGGCGGCGCCATCCTCCACCGCGACCCGGATGGGTTTGTGACGAGCTGGTACACGCCGTCGGCCGCTCGCCTTGCACAGAGCTGGGCCGAGATCCGGGCCGCCTGCGCTGCTCTGACGCGCAATCCGTCTGTCTGACCTTCGCGCCGATCCCGGCGACTCCCGTGGCCTTGGCACTGAGCCACGCCAATGAAATCAGTGTCTGCACCTTCACACAGAAAGGGGTCAGTCATGACCGAGGTGCTCACCAGCCCAACCGCCGAGCGGAGCGAGACCGGCGCCGTCGTCACCGACTTCGTGAGCGACGCCGTCATCCTGCGCTACACCGACGACGGCGACGTCGAAGTGTGCCGCAGCGGCGGCACCATGGCGACGCAACCGGCGAGCGCGATGGGAGTGCGGCAACACGATCCGG
>WNGE01022754.1_pt1 | contig 11457 bp, 13 predicted proteins | sample 5400651 | NCBI WGS metagenome assembly WNGE01 (sample SAMN13153370, study PRJNA577476) | soil metagenome | isolation source: 60 cm soil or saprolite under grassland replicate 2 | place: USA:California | collected 2016-06-15 | reverse complement strand
CTCGTAAAGAGCCCGGTCGGGTTCGCTGCGCCGCAGATGGTCGCGGAACAGCAGCAGGCGCTCGATCTCGACACAGCCGTTCGAGAACACGTGGAGATTGAGCTCGATCGTGCGGCCCTTGAACATCCGATGCTCGTGCCAGTCCGGCTCGCGGATGCGGAGCAGGTAGCCGGCGGCCTCGAGGGCGGGGACGTAGCTCTGCTCGTCGCTCGAATCGGCAACCGCGAGCACGATGTCGATCCGCGGCTTTGCCGCCAGCCCCGGGACCGCCGTCGAGCCGACGTGCTCGACCAGCAGCGCGGCCTCGCCCAGCGTTCGCCGGATGCGCGCCTCCTCGTGCGCGTAGAGCGCCGGCCAGCCCGTGTCGTAGTCGGCGAGCACGATCGGTCCGTTAAGGAGTTCCGGCGGCCCGATGCGCACCGCTGCGAGGTCTTCGTCGCGTGTCTGTTCGTTCACAGTGCTTAATGGACGGTTAATCCCGCAAAACGCCGATTGAACACGACGCGGCTATAACGGCGTCGTGGGTCGCAGTCGCATCCTTCCTCAGCGCGCCGCCGAGCTGCTCGCGGTCGCCCTCGTGGGTGGCGCACTCGCGCTCGGCGGCGCAGCGGTCTTCGGCAAGCTCGGCAGCGACACGACGATCCAGCAGGTGACGCCGCTCGGCAGCGGCGGCCTCGGCAACGTCTCGCTGCAGCGGTCGACCGGCGGCCTGACCGCCGAGCAGGTCTATAGGCGCGACGCTCCCGGCGTGGTGCAGATCACGGCGACCTCCGTCACGACGACGCAGGCCGATCCGTTCGGCATCCTGCCGCCGACGCGACAGACCGAGCAGGCGCTCGGCTCCGGCTTCGTCATCGACAAGGCCGGCCACATCGTCACCAACGAGCATGTGATCGCCGGCGCGCAGAAGATCCAGGTTTCCTTCTCGGGGAACGACCAGATCAACGCGACGGTGGTCGGCAAGGATCCGTCGACCGACGTCGCCGTGCTCAAGATCGACACGCACGCCCGTGCGCTCACCCCGCTTCCTCTCGGCAACTCGGACGCCGTCCACGTCGGCGACCCGGTCTACGCGATCGGCAACCCGTTCGGCTATGCGCGCACGTTGACGTCGGGCATCGTGTCGGCGGTGCAACGCCAGATCACTGCGCCGAACAGCCTGCCGATCGAGAACGCGATCCAGACCGACGCCGCGATCAACCACGGCAACTCCGGCGGCCCGCTGATCGACGCTGTCGGCCAGGTGGTCGGCGTCACCTCGCAGATCTCGACCGGCAATACGGGCCAGCAGGGCAACCTCGGTATCGGTTTTGCGGTGCCGATCAACACGGTGCGCAACGTCGCAGCGCAGATCGTCAAGACCGGCAAGGTCGAGCACGCGTTCCTCGGCATCCACGTGCTGCCGATCACCAAGCAGCTTGCACAGCTCTTCAACCTGCCGACGCAGCGCGGCCTGGTCATCTACACGGTCGATCCCGGCACCGGCGCCGCGAAGGCCGGGCTCAAGGCCGGCACGACGAGCGTGATCGTGCAGGGCCAGAGCTACAAGCTCGGCGGCGACATCGTGGTCGGCGTCGACGGCAACGCCGTGTCGACCTTCGAGCAGCTGCGCGACGCGATCGCACGCAAGAAGCCGGGCGACAAGCTCAAGCTCGAGATCTACCGCCACGGCCAAAAGAAATCGATCTCCGTCACCCTCGGCAACGCCCCCAAGTGATGCAAGACCGGACGGCCAGGCCCTGCCCTGTCGGCTTGGCCGTTCGCGGCCCCGGCTGACCGGGGCCGAAGCACCGGCTGCCCGCTGACAGCGGACGACGGGCACGAAAAGGCCGGACGCGGCCCGCCTGCCTGCCCGGGCCGCGGCCGGTCTTTTCAGTGTGTCTACCCTGTCGCGCATGGAGCGCGGGCAGATCGTCCTCGAGCACACCGTGGTCGAGGACGTGCAGCTGTGGATCGACGACGGCGACAGCGACTACGGCGGCTGGTTCTGCGTTCGCACCGACCCGTTTCCGTGCCCCGCCGCCGGCTGCTCGTTCGTCGCCGACTTCATGACGGCGGCCCACTTCATCCTGCTCTGGCAGGAGTCGGACGACCCGAACCTGCTCCGGCACGCCGCGCGGGCCCGCGACGTCGGCCGCAACCCGCGCGTCGTCGGCTACCAGCCCGACTTTGGCCCCAGCGCGTCCTACTACGCGTGGGTCGCTGCCGGGCGGCCGGTGCACGGCGTTCGCGCCTGAGCTCACTTCCATGATTGAACAGCACTTCGGCGAGAGCACCCCGTTTTCGCTTGGCGTCGAGGAGGAGCTCATGATCCTCGACGCCCAGACGTACGACCAGGTCGCCGCCGTCGACCGCATCCTGGCCGGCCTCGAAGGACGCGAGCTCCCGGGGCGTGTGAAGACGGAGTTGTTCGCGTCTGTCTTCGAGACGAATACGGACGTCTGCGCCACCGTCGGCGAGGTGGACGAGGTGCTGCCCGCCCTGCGCCGCGCGGCGGCGGAGGTGGCAGTCGCCGAGGGCCTGGCGATCGCTGCCTCGGCGACGCACCCGTTCGCGAAGCCCGAGGCGCAGCCGATCGTCAAGGAGGAGCGGTACGTGACCTTTGTCGGCTACGGCGGCATCTCCGTGCGCCGGCAGGGCGTCCAGGGCCTGCACGTTCACGTCGGCATGCCCGGCGCAGAGGAGTGCTGGCAGTGTCTGGCGGCGATCGTCCCGTGGCTGCCGGTCGTGCTCGCGCTGTCGGTCAACTCGCCGTGGTTCGCGGGTGAGCTGACGGGGATGGCCTCGAACCGCGCGCCGGTGCTCGCCGAGCTGCCACGCGCCGGCGCTCCGCCGGCGTTCGCGTCGTACGCCGAGTGGGAGGCGTGGGTGGAGCGGCTCGTGCGGCTCGGCGTGACCCAGGAGTACACGCGCATCTGGTGGGACGTTCGCCCGCACCCGACGTTCGGAACGCTCGAGGTGCGGGTGCCCGACCAGCCGACCGACGTGAAGCTGTCGTCCGCGTTCGCCGCACTGCTGCAGGCGCTCTGCGCGACCGCGCTCGACGGCGGCCTGCCCGCGAACGAGGCGCGGCTGGGCGACCAGGGCCGCGCCGACTACGTCCAGAACCGCTGGGCGGCCGCACGCTTCGGGCCGCCGGCGGAGCTTCTGCATCCGGACGGCAGGCGCGTCGCGACCGCCGCGGAGCTGGGGCACGAGCTGCTCGAGCTCGTGCGTCCCGCAGCGATGGCGCTCGGCGGCGCGGAGCAGCTGGCCCGGATCGACCCCGGGCGCTGCGAAGCGGACGAGCAGCTGCCCCACGAAACCGCGCTGGCGGCGACGATCGACCTCGTCACGCGCACGCTCGTCTAACGTTCAGGCATGGCGACAGTCAGCGAGACGATCCAGGTGAGCGGCATCCGCTGCGAGCGCTGCGTGATGCGGCTCGCGAAGACGCTCGAGGGCGTCGAGGGGCTCGAGTCCGCGAATGCGAACCTCATGGGGCAGGTCATGCTCTCGTGGGACGACGAACGCGCGACGCGCGAGGCGCTGGTCGAGAGCATGGCCCGCGGCGGCTTCCGCGAGCTGCAGTCCGTCTAGCGGTCTAGCGGGGTTTTCTGGTCGAGAGGTTCGCGGTGTTGCCCGTCGGGTCGGCGGCGCTCGCCTGCCGCTCGCGTACCGCTGGGCGGTCGTAGCCGGCACCTGCGTCGTCCCCGAGCGTCCGGATCCGCTCTTCCGGCGGGGCGTCGATTCCCTCGCGCACGCCGACCGTCTCGGCGTTCTCGAGGCTGTCCGGGTCGGGGTCGACCTCGAAGGTGCCGGCGAGCCCGTAGTGGGCGAGCACCGTCTCGCAGCTCCAGTGCTCGTCGTCGACTTTCGGCGAGTCGGTGAAGACGTCCTTGCTGACGGTTGCCCGCAGCAGGCCGTCGTGCTCGTGCAGGAACGATTCGGGTATCGCATGCCTGCTCTTGAAGACGTGGCCCGTCTCGACGATGACGCAGTCGTCGCGGATGTCCACCACGTGGCCGAGCTTGTGGTCGTCGTGGGTGACGACCTCGCGTCCTACGAGCGTTTGCTTCTCCATAGGACCTCCCTGTCCACCCCTGGAACGATCCAAACCGGGAATCGGATCCGGTCTGGAGGCGTTTGAACCCCTTGCTAGGGTGGCCGCCGGATGAGCGAGAGCACGCCGACGACCGCCGACGCCCGCCGGCTCGCGCAGGAAGCGCGGGCCCGCGTCCGCTTCGAGGAGGAGGCCCTCGAGTTGAGCGACCAGGTCTACCGCGTTGCCCGTCGCCTCGTCGGCACCCGTGAGGAGGCCGAGGATCTCGTCCAGCAGACGTACGAGCGGGCGTTTCGCTCGTGGCGGCAGTTCACGCCCGGGACGAACCTGCGCGCCTGGCTGCTCCGCATCCTCACCAACCTGAACATCGACCGCGGGCGCCGGCAGCAGCGCAGCCCGCAAACGACGCCGCTCGACGGCGAGGTGGGAGACTACTTCCTCTACAACAAGCTCCAGGCCACGGCGCCCGACCAGAACCCGGACGAGGAGCGCGTGCTCGAACGGCTGTCGCAGGACTCGGTCGTCGACGCGCTCGCGGACGTGCCCCACGACTTCCGCGACGTGATCGTCCTGGTCGACATCGGCGAGTTCTCCTACGCCGACGCGGCGCAGATCCTCGACATCCCGATCGGGACCGTGATGTCCCGCTTGCACCGCGGAAGGCGTATCTTGAAGAAGAACCTCGCGGACAAGGCGGTCCCAGCAGCATGATCGACGACCCGTGTGACAAGTGCGAGGAGATGATGCAGCCGTATCTCGACGGCGCACTCTCCGAGGACGAGGTTCGCGAAGCGGAGCGTCACCTGTCGACCTGCAGCTGGTGCGCGAAGCGCTACAAGTTCGAAGAGCGGCTGCGTCACTACGTGCGCGTGGCGGTCTCGGAGCCGATGCCGCCCGAGCTGAAGGCAAAGCTCGCGGCGTTGCGCACGCCGCTCTACTAGCGCCGGTTCACGAAAGCCACGATCTCCGCGATCCCGGGCGCGTAGCCGTCGGTGGTGTCGACGTCGATCGTCGGCGTGTCGAGCGACACGCGGTCGAACGCGAACAGCGTGGCGTCGGCGTGAGCTTGACGCGAGCGGTTCGCGGCCCGCTCGTGCGCGAGAGCGGGATCCACGTGGCACTGGACGATCCGCAGCTCGGCGAGCTCGCTCAGCGGTTCGAGCCCCGATCTCCATAACGGGTCCTGAAACGCCGCCTCCGCCACGACGGTCACTCCCGCCGCGAGCAGCATGCGCAGCACCTCGAAGAAGAGCGGCAGGGTTCGCTGCGTCAGGGGGTCACCCGGGGCTGCGGTGAACTCGCCGCCGTGGGCGTGGACCATGCCCTCCTTGATCTCGTCCCTGCAGACGGCCGGGCAGGGGATCGCCTGCGCGAGCGCGTGCGCGAGGCTCGTCTTGCCCGAGCCGGGAGGGCCGCTGACGACGACGAGCGTCGGTGTCGGCGGGAAGTCGACGTCGCCGGGCGGCTCCAGGTCGGAGCAGTCGACGAGGGTCGGTTCGAGGGCGCGCCCGCCCTCGTCCGGGATCTTGTTCCACGCCGCGCGCGCCAGCAGCACCGGGTGGTCGCGCGTGCCGTCATAGCTTGCGGCGAGCACGTCGGCTTCGTCGCCGGGCTCGTCCGCAAGGACGACGACTGCGTGCGTCGTCTCGTCGCTCAGCGCTGCGAGGCCCGCGCGCAGCGAGGCGCCCGGGCCGCGTTCCCAGTCGTCGGCGCGCACGACGGAGACGGATGGGCCAGGGTCGAGGGTGTGGGCGCCTTCGACCACGACGAGCTCGTCGACCGGTGCGCGCGAGAGCCGTTCCAGCACCGCCGGCAGGAGCTCGCGCTGCTTCGGCCGGCCGTATCGCGTCGACGCGCCCGCGGCGAGCACGACGGCACCGATCATCGGTGGATCGTGACCGCGGCGTGCTCGATCTGGACGAGCTCGGTCGGCCGCTCGTTCACGTCTCCGAGCTTGCCGATCCGGTCGACGACGTCGAGGCCCTGCACGACCTTGCCGAGCACCGCGTAGTCGGGCGGCAGCCCCGCGTCCCTGGCGGTCACGACGAAGAACTGGCTGCCGCTCGTGCCCGGCGCCTCCGCCTGGGTCTTGGCCATCGCGACGACGCCGTGCGTGTACCGCGTCGATGCGGGGGGCTTGTCGACAGTTTTGTAGCCGGGGCCGCCGCCGCCGGTCCCGGTCGGGTCGCCGCCCTGGATCACGAAGCCGGGCACGATCCGGTGGAAGACGGTCCCGTCGAAGTACTTCTTCTGCACGAGGCTGACAAACGACGCCGTTGTGGCCGGTGACGTCTTGACCGCGAGGCGGATCGTGAAGCTGCCGCAGTTCGTCTGCAGCGTGACGTCGTAGGTCTTCGACGCGTCGAGCGTGACGCCGGGCTTCGCCTCGTGACGGCCGCCGGCCGCGCGCGGCGTGGCGGGCGCGCAGACGCCGGCGTTCGTCGTCGCGGTCTGCTTGTGCCCGCCGCAGGCGACAACCGTCAGCGTCAGGGCCGCGACGAGGAGCGCCCTACGCACCAACCGCCGCCCGCGCCCTCTTGACCAGGGCCTGGGCGATCTCGACCTTGTAGGCGTTGCGCGGGAGCGGCGTCGCACTCTTGAGCCCGTCGCCGTCGAGCAGCCAAGGCACCGGCGCCACGCCTGCCAGGGCGATCCGCGTTACGTCGCCCGTGCGCGCGGCGGCGACGCCGACGATCGGGAACGACCAGCGCTTCCGCTCCATCGCCTTCAGGTAGACGGACCGCTCCGGCGCAGGCAGCTCGACGTGCAGGATCAGCTCGCCGGGCTCGAGCGTCGTTACGCTGCGATCCTGCTCGGTCGGCAGCCGGTAGAGATCGGCGAGCGGGAGCTCCCGGTTGGTCGTGACGAGCGTCGCGTCGAGCGCGAGCAGCGCCGCCGCGACGTCCGACGGGTGCGCGGACGCGCAGAAGTCGTTGGCGAAGATCGCATGCTCGCGGTGCTCGCCCTCCTGGGCGAAGCACTCGTCGCCGCCATGCAGACGGCAGGGCCAGTTGAGGCGCCAGTACCAGCACCGCGTCGACTGGAGCAGGTTCCCGGCGAGCGTGCCCATGTTGCGGAGCTGCGGGCTCGCGGCGAGGCGGCAGGCCTCGCGCAGCGCCTCGGGCACCTGCGGGTCGACCTCGAGCTCCGCGAGCGTCGCACCGGCGCCGATCTGCGTCCCGTCGATTCCGCGCGGCACCACGTCGCGTACGTCGAGGAGCGTCTCGGCCTGCAGGATCCCGGCCCGGAGCAGGGGCACGACCTCGGTGCCGCCCGCGAGCGGCAGCCCGCCCTCGACGTCCTCGAGCCTAGACGGCCGTAGGAGCTTCACGCCGCTCTCTCTCCGCCGCCTCGCGCAGCGCGCGCAGCATCTCCTCGCGGGAGATCGGCAGCTGCCGGACGTCCGCGCCGGTCGCGTCGCGGATCGCGTTCGCGATCGCGGCTGCTGTCGGCACGATCGGCGGCTCGCCGAGTCCCTTCGAGCCGAGGTTCGTCAGGTGCTCGTCGGGCGCGTCGATCAGCTCGCTGACGATCTCGGGCACGTCGGCGATCGTCGGCAGCCGGTACGCGTCAAGGGTGGTCGTCAGGATCGTTCCCGTTCGCGGGTCGTGCAGCCGCTCTTCGGAGAGCGTGTGGCCGATGCCCTGGATGATCCCGCCCTCGATCTGGCTCGAGGCGCCGAGCGGGTTGATCACGCGGCCGACGTCGTGCACGGCGGCGACGCGCTCGACCCAGATCTCGCCGGTCTCGACGTCGACGGCAACCTCTGCGACCTGCACGCCGAAGGTCAGCACCTGCATCCCGGCCGGGTTCGGCCCGCGGGCGCCCTTGCCGAGAATCTGCCCGTCTTCCAGCAGCCCGACGATCTCCTCGATCGGCGTGCCGGGCGTGCCGCGCTGCTCCGCGATCTCGTCGATCTGGCGGCGCACATCGGCCGCCGCTGCGCGTACCGCCGGGCCCATCGACGGCGTCGTCGACGAGCCGGCCGAGATCGCCGCGTACGGCCCGCGCGCCGAGTCTCCGAGAGAGACCGTAACGTGCTCGAGCGGGATCCCGAGCTCCTCGGCTGCGATCTGCGCCATCGCCGTCTTCGTGCCGGTGCCGATGTCCTGCATTGCGGTAACCACCGTGGCGCGTCCGTCGGAGCCGACGCGGATCCACGCGTAGCTGGGCGGGCCGCCGCCGCCGTACCAGACCTGCGACGCCATCCCGACGCCGCGCTTGACGGTGTCCGTCGAGCGCGCGCGCACCTCGTGGCGCCTCTCCCAGTGTGGCTCGGCGCGCTTGTAGCACTCGAGGAGGTTCTTGCTCGAGAACGGCCGGTTGTCGTCGGGGTCGTGGTCGGCGTGGTTGAGCCGCCGCAGCTCGAGCGGGTCGAGGTCGAGCTTCGCGGCCAGCCGGTCGAGCAGCGACTCGAGGCCGAACGTGCCCTCCACGAAGCCCGGCGCGCGGAACGCCTTCATCGGCGGCGTGTTCAGCTTCGCCGCGTACAGCGTCGACTTGACGTTCGGGCAGGCGTAGAGCGAGTGCAGCGGGCCGTCGGTGGGGGCCGTCCAGCCCGCCCAGCCGACGGCGTTGACGTAGTCGCCGCCGAGCGCAGTGATCGTGCCGTCGCTCTTCGCGCCGATCGTCAGGCGCTGGCTGGTGGCGTTGCGGTTGCCGGCGGCGAGGTTCTCCTCGCGCCGCGTCAGCGCGCACTTGACCGGGCGCCCCGTCCGCTTCGCGAGCTCCGCGGCGATGAACGTGTAGTCGTCGGGGCTGTTCTTCGAACCGAAGCCGCCGCCCATGTAGTGGCAGACCACGCGCACCTTGTCCTGCGGCAGCTCGAGCTCCGACGCGACCTGCTCGCGGATGCCCCAGATGAACTGGGTCGAGATGTAGACCTCGAGCGTGTCGCCCACCCACTGGCAGACGGCCTGGTGGGTCTCCATCGAGTTGTGCAGGACGACCTGCGTTCGGAACTCGCCCTCGACGACGACGTCCGCCTCGGCCAGCCCCTGCTCGTAGTTCCCGCGCTCGCGCACGCTCGGCTCGGACAGGAACTGCTTGCGACGCACGGCCTCGTCGGGGTCGAGCAACGGCTCGAGCACCTCGAAGTCGACTTCGATCGCGTGCAGCGCGGCCCGCGCCTGCGCATACGTGTCGGCGCAGACGGCCGCGACCGCGGCGCCCTGGAAGCCGCACTCGTTCACGAGCTGCGGGATCTCGCTGGGCCCGAGCGCCGCGTGGACGCCGGGCAGCGCGAGCGCGGGGGCGAGGTCGATCGTCTTGACGCGCGCGTGCGCATGCGGCGAGCGCAGCACGGCGGCGTGCAGCATCCCGTTCAGCTGCAGGTCGGAGGTGTAGACGGCCTCGCCGCGGGCGCGTTCGAAGCCGTCGATGCGCGTCGCGGGCCGCCCCACGATCTCGCGCGGGCCCGCGGGCCACTGGTCGAGGGGGTCCTCCTCGACGACCAGCCAGACCTCCTCGTAGCGCCCTTCGACTTCCTTCTCGGTGCGGATCAGTCGCGCCACGTGCGAATCGCCTCCTCGATCTTCGGGTACGCGCCACAGCGGCAGAGGTTCCCGGCCATGGCGTGACGTATCTCCTCGCTGCTCGGCTCGGGGTTCGTCCCGACGAGCGAGACAGCGCTGACGATCTGTCCCGGCGTGCAGAAGCCGCACTGCAGCGCGTCCGTGCGAACGAACGCAGCGACCATGGGATGGTCGCGCAGGCCTTCGATCGTCGTTACCTCCGCGCCGTCGAGCGTGTGGAGGAGCGTGATGCAGGAAAGGGTCGGGACGCCGTCGACCAGCACCGTGCACGCGCCGCAATGGCCCTCGGCGCACGCGATCTTCGTGCCGGTCAGCCTCAGCTCGTCGCGCAGCGCCTCCGCGAGCGTCGTGCCGACGGGGGCCTCAACCGCGTAGGCGTGGTCGTTGACGCGCAGGCTAGGCACCGGCCGTCACCGCCTCGATGTCCGCCAGGTGGATCAGGCGGAACGTCAGTCGGGTCGTGACGCGCTTGTCGAGGTCGTCGGCGATCTCCGGGACGGTCGCCCAGAGGTCGTGCGCGGCGACGAGCAGCTCACGGATCCGTTCGACCTCGTCGACGTGGCCGTTCCGCTCGGCGCACGCGTTGATCGCGAGGCCGAGGATCCCGACCGTGTCCGGCTGCCGCGTCCACAGGAGCGGCGTCGCCATCGAGAGGTACTGGTGGATGCGGGCGAGCTGCATCGTCTGTGCGAAGGTGTCGCTGCCGAGCGGAGCCGTCGGCTCGGGCAGCGGCGTCCCGTCGGCGATCGCGTTCGCGTTGCCGGCGAGCAGTGCGCGGAGCTGCCGCTCGTCGTAGCCCGCGACCTGTGCGGTCCGGATCGCGATCAGGAGCGACGAGGGCTGCTGCCCGTACGGGTAGTCGCTCGCGTAGAGGACCTGCTCGGGCGGGATCTGGCGGTAGAAGTCGAGCAGGTCGACGGGGCTCCAGACGGAGGTGTCGAAGAAGACGCCCTTGCGTCCCGCCATGCAGCGGGCAAGGTCGGGCAGGTCGGCGATGCCGCAGTGGGCGATGATCAGCATCGCCTCTGGATTGCGGTCGACGAGCGAGCGCAGGCCGGGTGCGATCGGTGGCAGCCCGCGCCCGCCGTGGATCAGGATCGGCACCTTCCGCTCCGCAGCGAGCTCGAAGATCGGCCCGAGGCGCTCGTCCGTGGCCGTGAACTTCTGCGCGCGCGGGTGCAGCTTGATGCCGCGGGCGCCGGCGTCGAGGCAGCGCGTCGCCTCCTCGAGCGGCGACTCGTTCAGGTCGAGCCGCACGAACGGGATCAGCCGCCTGCCGCTGCGTTCGGCGAACGCCAGCGTGCGGTCGTTGGCGGCGCGGAACGACGGATGGCGATCTGGCTCGTCGAGGCAGAAGACGAATGCGCGCGACATGCCGTAGCCGGCCATGATCCCCTCGAGCTGGTCGTAGTCGCCGACCATCCCGTCGATGTCCGTCCCGAGGTGCAGGTGCGCGTCGAAGATGTCGGCGCCGGCCGGCAGCAGGCTGCGCAGGATCTCGTCGTAGCGCTCGACAAGCTCCCACGCTCTGGCCTGCGCGTCCACCCCGGGCATCCTAGTTAGAGTCCCGAGCGTGACCGACGTCCTCATCTACGCGGACACGTTCCGCAGCCCTGAGCTGCGCCACGAGGTGCCGATCGGGATCCCCGACCCGTTCCTCTACGCGGAGAAGGACGGCGTCAAGCACATCCAGATCGGCGCGATGGAGATCCCGCGTCTCGCCGATCTCGGCGCGTACGAGCTCCATCCCGGCGAGGAGCTCGGCTCCGACGACTTGATCGCACAGGGCCTCACGTACCCCGAGCTCCGCGAGCAGCTCGCAATTCGGGCCGTGAAGGCGTTCGGCATCACGAAGGCGGTCGTGCCGGAGACGTTTCCCCT
>WNGE01019459.1_pt1 | contig 11458 bp, 10 predicted proteins | sample 5400651 | NCBI WGS metagenome assembly WNGE01 (sample SAMN13153370, study PRJNA577476) | soil metagenome | isolation source: 60 cm soil or saprolite under grassland replicate 2 | place: USA:California | collected 2016-06-15 | reverse complement strand
CGGGCGCGATCGCCAACGCGTTCTTCGACGCTACCGGGGTTAGGCTGCGCCAATACCCGATGACGCCCGAGCGCGTGAAGGCCGCGCTCGCCGCCAAGACCTAAGCGCTCCATGAAATCGTTCTGCTTGCGCGCTTTGCCCGTGATGGCCGCGTTGATCGTCGCCTTCGGTCATGCCGAGTCGGCCCGGGCGGAGAATTACCTATGCCAGCCGCAATTTGCGCTGTGCACCTCGGCCCCATGCATTCCGGAGCCTGGCAACCCCAAGGTCGCGATCTGCTCATGCGATGTCGAAGACGGTCCGAGTCTGGCCAGCGTCGCTTGCGACACCGTCAAGCCGAGCACGGACGCCAACGGGATTCGCACCGTATATTCCCAATTCGCGCTCAAGCAATGGCAACAGGGCAAGAAAACTTTGAAATGTCCGTCCGGTACGCCCTGGACATGGTGCCTCGACAAACCCTGTACGGTAGATCCGGCCAATCCCAAGAAAGCCATTTGTGCCTGCGACGTGGTGCGCACGGGCGAATGGATTACGGCCGGAGGCAATTGCAACACGGCGACCTGCAACACCGCGTACTGGTCGGCGGCTCCGCTCGATGCTTTTTCAGACGCTACTGATTTCCTGCTGAAGTCCCTCAAGCTGAAGAAGTCGCCGGTGACTTGGTGTCGTGCGGCCAATGCGCGATGACACCCGCTGCTTCGGCCGGATTACGATCGCGGGACGCTCGACATTTGCAGTCTTCTCGGCTTCGGCGCCCGCGTAGCCTCCGCCTCGCACGTCATTCTTCGCCGCCGGGAAGAGTCCAACGCAGATAGACGCGGTTGAATCCCTTTTCTATCGCCCGATGGGTTTCGACAAACCTCATATGGGCGTAGATCGACAAATTCTCCGTCATCGCCGCGTTGGTGTAGAGCCGTATCGCGGGCAAGCGACGGTGCTTGGCCTCGCCGACGGCATGATCCATGAGCTGGCGCCCTAGACCTTGGCCCTGCCGCGCCGGGTCGATCGCAATGTTGTCGATGAGGTAGGCATCGGTTTCGGGCCAGGCGATCATATAGCCGTCGACGGCTCCAGCCGTCCCGATCACCACGACGTGGCCCGCGGCGACTTCCGCCGCGAAGTCGGCCACCATCGGCGCCGGCTCGCGTCCGATGCGCGGCACGTATTTGGCATAGGCGGCGCGGGCGATCGCGCCGATGCGCGCCGTGTCCTCTGCCATGGCATTGCGGATCAGCGGCGGCATGCTGCCCTTACAATACTTAACCCTCCGTGACGGCTGATAACACATCATTGCAGCGAAAGGGTCGAGGCGGTGAAATGTCTGCGCCAGAAACAGGGATTTGCCGACGCGGATCAGGGTGAATTTGCAAGCAGCGGGGAATTGAAATTGCCCCTATAATCCCGTCCAATCGCAGGTCCGGCGTCCTGCGCCGCCATTGCGGCACGGGCGTTCGGGAGCAATGCGAAAAGAGCCCGCGGGCGCGCTTCAGAGGGGCGTCCGAAAAAGGCCGCGTGACGGGAGGAGTCCATGGCTTCGGTCGCGATCCGCGACGTCAGAAAGGCCTTTGGAGCGATCGAGGTCATCCACGGCGTCGATGTCCTCATCGACGACGGCGAGTTCGTCGTGCTGGTGGGACCCTCGGGATGCGGCAAGTCGACCCTGCTGCGCATGATCGCGGGGCTCGAGAACATCACCTCCGGCGAAATCCGCATCGGTGAGCGCGTCGTCAATCGCGTGCCGCCCAAAGAGCGCGACATCGCCATGGTGTTCCAGAACTACGCGCTCTACCCGCACATGACGGTCGCCGCCAACATGGGCTTCTCGCTCATGCTGCGCGGCGCGCCCAAGGCCGAGATCGAACAACGCGTGGGCGGGGCGGCCGATATTCTCGGGCTCGGTCCCTTGCTCGGCCGCTATCCGCGCCAGCTCTCCGGCGGCCAGCGCCAGCGCGTTGCCATGGGCCGCGCCATCGTGCGCGATCCGCAGGTGTTCCTGTTCGACGAGCCGCTATCGAATCTCGACGCCAAGCTTCGCGTCGCCATGCGCACCGAGATCAAGGAATTGCACCAGCGCCTGAAGACCACGACCATCTACGTCACCCACGATCAGATCGAGGCCATGACGCTCGCCGACCGCATCGTGGTCATGCATGACGGCCTGGTGGAACAGGTCGGCGCGCCGCTCGAGCTTTACGATCGGCCGCAGAACCTGTTCGTCGCGGGCTTCATCGGTTCGCCGGCGATGAATTTCCTCAACGGGAGGATCCACGCCGACGGCCGTCTGGAATTCGAAGGCGCCAACGGCGTGCGCTTGCCGCTGCTGACGGCGCCGAACGGCAGCGACGGGCATCCCGTCATCTACGGCATCCGGCCGGAGCATTTCGTCATCGCCGAGGACGGCGCCGAAGCCGAGGTGCTGGTGGTCGAGCCGACCGGCTCCGAACTGCAGATCGCAGCCAAGCTCGGCGGCGACGACGTCATCGCGGTGTTCCGCGAACGCCACGACTTCAAACCAGGCGACAAGATCCGGCTCAAGCCAGATCCACGACTGGCGCATTTGTTCGACGAACCAAGCGGGCGACGTCTCAACGCGTGACAACGGAGGAAACAGAGCCATGACCATGTTCACCCGCCGCACCCTGGTGCAGGGCGCGACCTCACTCGCCGCGACCAGCGCGCTCGCCGGCCCGGCGCTGCTCGAATGGAGCAAGGCTTGGGCGCAAACCGCGCCGTGGAAGCCGGAGAAGGGCGCGCAGCTCGGCTTGCTGCGCTGGAAGTATTTCGTGCAATCCGAGGACGACGCGTTCATGGCGCTCATCGACGCCTTCACCAAGGCGACCGGGGTCAAGGTCAACGTCACGCGGGAATCGTTCGAGGACATCCCGCCGAAGGCCTCGGTGGCGGCGAACACCAACGCCGGCCCGGACCTGTTCTGGGGCCTGTTCTCGCTGCCGCATCTGTTCCCGCAGAAATGCATCGACGTGACTGACGTCGCGGACTATCTCGGCAAGAAATACGGCGGCTGGGTGCCGACCGCGGTCGCCTACGGCAAAAGCGGCACCAAGTGGATCGACATCCCCATCTGCTTCGGCGGCAATATGCTCAACTACCGCATCTCGGCGTTGAAGAAGGCGGGCCTCTCGAAGTTCCCGGCGACGACCGACGAGTTCCTCGAATACGCCAAGGCGACGAAACGCAACAACACGCCCGGCGGCATGGCGCTCGGCCATGCCACCGGCGACGGTAACACCTGGGTGCACTGGTGCCTGTGGGCGTTCGGCGGCAATCTCGTCGACAAGAACGACAAGGTGATCCTCAACTCGCCGGAGACTGCAAAGGCGCTCGAATACGCCAAGCAACTCTACGACAACATGATCCCCGGCGTGGCCGCGTGGAACGACGCCTTCAACAACAAGGCCTTCCTCGCCGGCGAGATTTTCTGGACCAACAACGGCATCTCGATCTATGCCGCCGCCAAGGTCGATCCCAGCAAGAAGCAGATCGCCGAGGACATGGACCACGCGCTGTGGCCGGTCGGGCCGGTCGGCAAGCCGACCGAGTTCCACGTCTGCTTCCCGATGCTGGCCATGACCTACACGAAATATCCGCAGGCCTGCAAAGCGCTCTTGGCTTACCTGCTGGAGGCGGATCAATACAACAAGTGGCTGGAGGCATCGGTCGGGTATCTGACCCATCCGCTCAATGCCTATGACGCGAACCCGGTGTGGACGTCCGATCCCAAGAACACGATCTTCGGTCAGGCGGCCAAGCGCACGCTGACCGCGGGTGGCCTCGGATCGGTCGGCGAGAAAGCGGCGGCGGCGCTCGCCGACTTCATCGTCCTCGACATGTTCGCCAACGTCTGCACCGGCCGCGAGGACGCCAAGGGTGCGATCAAGATCGCCGAGCGCCAAGCGCTGCGGCTCTACCGGTGACAGGAACCAGTGATCAGGAACCAGTGATTCAGGGAACGGTGATCAGAAGTGCGCGCTTCTGATCACTGACATCTGACCCCTGACCTCCTGATTCAGGTGGCACATGGCCGATCTTGCTCTCAAGCACGCGATCGCCGGAGGACCTATCCGCGACGTCAGCGCGTGGGATCGGCTCAAGGTGAACCGCGACTGGCTCGGCCTCTGGTTCATGCTGCCGGCGGCGGCGTTTCTGCTGCTGTTTCTGGCCTATCCGCTCGGGCTCGGCGTCTGGCTCTCGTTCACCGATGCCCGCATCGGCCGCGGCGGCGCGTTCATCGGGCTCGAGAACTACGAGTGGCTGTGGGACGACTCGGTGTTCTGGCTCTCGGTCTTCAACACGTTGCTCTATACCGGCGTCGCCAGCGTGTTCAAATTCGCCATCGGGCTCTATCTCGCGCTCCTGCTCAACCACAACATGCCGTTCAAGGCGATGATCCGCGCGATGGTGCTCATTCCCTTCATCGTACCGACCGTGCTCTCGGCGATCGCCTTCTGGTGGATCTTCGACAGTCAGTTCTCGATCGTGTCGTGGTCGCTGCGCAAGATCGGGCTGATCGCGACCAACATCGATTTCCTCGGCGATACCTGGAACGCGCGCTGGTCCGTCATCTTTGCCAATATCTGGCGCGGGGTGCCGTTCGTCGCCATCACGCTGCTCGCCGGCCTGCAGACCGTGTCGCCCTCGCTCTACGAGGCCGCAACCATCGACGGCGCGACACCGTGGCAGATGTTCCGCTACGTCACCTACCCGTTGCTGACCCCCATCATCGCGGTGGTCATGACGTTCTCGGTGCTGTTCACCTTCACCGATTTCCAGCTCATCTGGGTGTTGACGCGCGGCGGTCCCGCCAACGCCACGCATCTGATGGCGACGCTCGGCTACCAGCGCGCCATCGGCGGCGGCTATCTCGGCGAGGGCTCGGCCATCGCCACCGCCATGATTCCGTTTCTGCTCGCCGCCATCCTGATCTCGTGGTTCGGACTGCAGCGCCGCAAATGGCAGCACGGAGAGAGCAATGACTAAGTCGCGGAAGGGGGGAGGGAGCAGACCGAGTTTGCTGCACGCTCCTGCGCGGGTACCGAGGCGGAGGGCGAGATCATGACTGACGTGCTCGCGTCGAAGGTCGCAAGCCCGAAGGCGGTGCTGGCCGGCGTCACCGCCGACCATACCGAGGGCATGAGCTACCTGCAGACGCTGCCGCGACGCCTCGTGACGCTTTATCTGCCGCTCTCGCTCATTCTCTTCGTGCTGCTGTTCCCGTTCTATTGGATGGCGCTCACGGCGATCAAGCCGGACGAGCAATTGCTCGACCTCGAGCGCTTCAATCCGTTCTGGACCTGGACGCCGACGCTCAAGCATATCGACAAATTGCTGTTCGGGACCCACTACCCGCTGTGGCTCACCAACACGATGCTGGTCGCCATCACCGCGACCATTCTCTCGATCGTCGCCAGCGTGCTCGCGGCCTATGCGATCGTGCGGCTGCGCTACAGGGGTGCGCAATGGGTCGGCGGCGCGATCTTCCTCGCCTACCTCATTCCGCCGTCGATCCTGTTCATTCCGCTCTCGACCGTCGTGTTCCAATATGGGCTGTTCGACACGCCGTTCGCGCTGATCCTCACCTATCCGACCATATTGATCCCGTTCTCGACCTGGCTGTTGATGGGCTATTTCAAGACGATTCCATTCGAGCTCGAGGAATGCGCGCTGATCGACGGCGCGAGCCGCTACCAGATCCTCACCAAGATCGTCCTGCCGTTGGCGGTGCCCGGATTGATTTCGGCCTTCATCTTCTGCTTCACGCTGTGCTGGAACGAATTCATCTACGCGCTCACCTTCATTTCCTCGACCCAGAACAAGACGGTCCCGGTCGCGATCGTCAACGAGTTCGTCGACGGCGACATCTATCGGTGGGGCTCGCTCATGGCGGGAGCACTGGTCGGCTCGCTGCCGCTGGTAATCCTCTACGCCTTCTTCGTCGAGCACTACGTCTCGGCCATGACGGGCGCGGTCAAGGAATAGACGAACCCGAGTTCTGTTGGCATCCTTCGAAAAAATGCGCTTCGACGTGGACCGCGTGGGCGCGGAGCCGGAGCGGCGACATGGATGCATCGATGGCCCGAGAGGATGATCTGCCATGGATTTGACGGTCGTGGCGTACGCGACGCTTGCGCTCTCCTTGTTCGTGTCCGCGGTCAAGATGGGCGGCTGGATCCTCAACGCCGATCCCCGGGCGATCATCAATTCGGGACGGTGGGCGTTGGTGGCGCTGGCGGCGCTCGCGCTGGGCGTCTTGGCGTGGCTCCTCGCGAGCGGCCGGTGGACGTCGGCGATGATGCTGGCGGCCTTCATGCTGCCGGTGTTCGTGCAGGCGGCTCCGCGCTGGCGCGTGCTGTTTGGTCGGCTCAACGCCGCGCGGAGCGACTTTCCGCCCAACCCAAGGGATTTCGGCAGCGCAGGCGGCGGCTTCTCGACCGCGCGCGCGACGACGGATCCGGAGCTGGTGCGGCAGTCCATCGCCGTGTTGCGGGCTTATCTGGAGCAAGCGGGAGGGCAGCTCGAGCATAAGCCCGCCGAGGCACGCCTCACGAGCGCGGCGACGAAAGGGAGCGGCAACGGGCGCCTGCGCATGTCGACGCAGGAGGCGCTCGACGTTCTCGGGCTCGAGCCGACCGCGAGCGCACAGGAGATCGCCGACGCGCATCGTCGCCTCGGAGAGCGAGTCGATCCGCAAGTCGGCGGGACCCATTACCTGAGCATGAAGATCGACGAGGCCAGGGACGTTCTCCTGGGAGAATAGGGTCATTCGCCCGGAGAACGCGATGTCGCGACGCCGGCACGATCGTTGGCTGCTGATCCGCTTGGCCGCGCAGAACGTCGGTCGCCGCCGGCTGCGCGCGATCTTCCTCGGCGTCGCCGTGATGCTCGGAGTCGGCATCGGCTTCGCCAGCTTCGTCGCCGGCTGGGCGCTGCGCGACGGTATGGCGCGCAGCTTCTCACGCATGGGCGCCGACCTCCTCGTCGTCCCGCGCGCGACGCTGGTGAACATCACCGCGAGCCTGCTCACCGTGCAGCCCACCGACGAGACGCTGCCCGCCGATCTGGCTCAGCGCATTGCCGGGATTCCCGGCGTCGCCCAGGTGGCGCCGCAGCGCATCGTCCCGGCGCTGGTCGAGGGGCACGACGTCAATCTGATCGCGTTCGACCCGGCGCAGGACTTTTCGGTGCTGAGCTGGGTCGAGGCGCGCCAAGTAGGACCGGTCGAGGGCCTGATTGCGGGCGGCGCGCTGCCCGCCCGGCTCGGCGAAACGCTCAGCGTCTGCGGGATGCCGATGCGCGTTTCCGCCCGGCTCGGCAAGACCGGCGTCGGTCCGTTCGACGAGTCCTATTTCCTGAGTTTCGCTGCGCTCGCCGACGTCGTTTCGTTCTGCCGGACCTCGGGCGCAGGCGCGGCCGGAAAGCCGGCGGCGCCGGCGAAGCTCGGCGACGTGCCGGCGATCGACGGCATGCGCCATACCGGCGCCAACGTCTGCTCGGGTGACCTGCAGCTCGATCGGGTCTCGGCCTTCCTGTTGCAGCTTTCGCCCGGCGCCAAGATGGAGGAGGTCAAGTTCGGCCTCGCCCAGCTTGCCGACGTCAAAATCGTCGAGGGCAACGGCGTGCTCACCTCCTCGCGGCAAGCGCTGAGCACGCTGCTCGTCGGCATCGCGGTGTTCACCGCGTTCCAGCTCACCGCGTTGCTGATCCTGGTCTCGCTCTTGTTCTCGGCGATCGTGCAAGAGCGCTACCGCGAAGTCGGCCTGTTGCGGGCGATGGGCGCGCAACCCAATCAAGTGATGACGATCATTCTCGCGGAAGCTGCCGTCATCACCGCCCTGGGCGGCCTCGCCGGTCTCTGCTTCGGCGCCGCCGTGCTGCTGACCTTCGCCCGCTCGCTCGGCTTCTACTTCGCGCTGCTCGGGGTCCCGTTCTCCTGGCCGCCGGCTGCGGTGCTCCAGATCGGCGCCGTCCTGGCCATCGTGTTCTCGGCCGTGCTCGGTCTCATCGGCGCCTTTCTGCCGGCGTGGCGGGTGCGGCGGATGGCGCCCTATACCCTCATCCAGACGGAAGGGCGGTGACGTGACTCTGTCGGCGCAGTTGCTGACCAAGCGATACGGCGACGCTCCCGGCTACGCGGCGGTGCGGGGCGTCAGCCTCGAGCTGCGCCGCGGCGAGTTTGTCTCGATCGTCGGCCGATCGGGTTCGGGCAAGTCGACGCTGATGGCCATGCTCGGCGCCTTGACCAGGCCGACCGAAGGCAAGCTCCTGCTCGACGGCACCGACGTATGGACACTGCCGGAAACCGCGCGCGCGACCTTCCGCTCCCGCCAGGTGGGCTTCGTGTTCCAGTTCCCTAGCCTGTTGTCGAACCTGACCGCGGTCGACAACGTCGCCGTTCCGGCATTGCTCGGCCGCACCATGGAGGCCGAGGAGGCCTATGCACGGGCGCACGATCTGCTCGCGCGCGTCGGCCTCGCCGACCGCGCCGAGGCCTATCCGGGCAGCATGTCCGGCGGCGAGCAGCGCCGGGTCGCCGTTGCCCGCGCGCTCATCAATGCGCCGCCGCTATTGCTCGCCGACGAACCGACGAGCGACCTCGATGCGGACACCGAGACCGACATCATCGACCTGCTCGAACAATTGCAGCACACGGAATCGTTCGGCTTCGTCCTCGTCACCCACGATCTTAAACTCGCCAAGCGCGCGCAGCGCAGCTACGAGATGCGCCAAGGCACGCTGGCGGCAACCGACCTGCCCCAGGTCGCAGTCGAGCCGCAACGCCGTTTCACGCCGGCTAGGGTCCGTCCAGAGCGCACGGCGCCGGCCGCGGCGCGTGCGCCCATCCGCCTGGGCGCAAACCTGTGGCGCGGGGTCAAGGCCTTCCTCATCGCCGCCGCCGTGATCTTCGCCGCCATTCTGGCGGCCGACGTCGGGGTCGAGAAATACCAGGCGATGCGGGTGCGCGAGCGCGCCGCTCGGATCGCAGCGCTGCAGCACCTGGCGCTCAATCGCCTTCGCGGCGACGTCCAGTCGGTCAGCGACCTCGGCGACGGTCGCTACGAATTGACGACGTATCTTGAGAACGTCGGCGGCGAGGAGCCGATCTATGTCATGGCGCCGGATATGCGCGCCTATGTTCAGGTCAAAACGGTGTGGCAGGAAGTGCCGATGACGCCGGTCGACGACAGCGCAACCGGCGTCACGAAAATCGCGGGCAAGCAGACCTATCGCCATCGCTTCGATGCGCGCGTGCCCGATTTCGCGCAACTGCTTCCGAACTATATGCACGTGCGCTTCTCCGGCACGATGCTGGTCAGTCCGAGCAGCAGGCCGAACGGCGACGTGTTCGAGCGCAAGGACAATTACTACGTCTACCTGAAACCGTTCGACGTTGCCGACGAGGTCGTGTTGAAGCGGATGCGCTTTTCAGGGAAACCGCCGGTATGGATTCCCATGCCGCCGCACTGAGGTGCCGATGAATTGATCGCGCGGCGGACGATCTTGATCGCCGCGCGACATTATTGTGCAATCAAAGTCAGCCATCACACGGGAAGCGGAGGAGCTGGGCCATGTCCGACGGGCGCAAGCCGAAATTCAAAGAGCCGATGCAAGACGGCGAGCTTGCGAAAATGAAGCTCGAGGTCGAGAGCGAGGCGCAGCCCGAGACGCCGCTCACCGCCGAACAGATCTACCTCAAGCGCAAGGCCGAGGTGGCGCAGCAGAACAACGAGGATTTTTCGGATTACCTGCGGGAAAAAGCCTCCCGCGATCAACAGCAAGCGCCGCAACCGACGCCTGTGCCGCCACCGGCGGCGGGGCCGCAAACCGCGCCGAGGAGACTCAATCGGCGCAGCCTCTTGACCTGGGCCGCCGGCACCGCGGTGGTGGGCGAGGCGGTCACGCTCGGCTATCCCATGCTCACCGGCCAGAGCATCCCGGATCACGGGGCGAGACACGCCGGCTCAACCTATACCGAACCCCAGCGTCATCCCATCGATCGCGAATTGGTCAATCCGCAGGCGGATGTGGGCGGGCGAAGCTTCGGCGACTGGGTGCTTCTGATGCCGACCAAGATGGGCGGCGGCACCTATGCGGTGAACCTCAATACCGGCCGCGCGCTCGCCTGGATCTCGTACTGGAACTACGGCGACTACAACCCGATCTCGCATCACTTGTGCGCCTTCCCGAGCGCGGATCCGGCGAAGGGCTTCGAATGGATCAACAGCACCCAAGGCGGCAAGAATTCGCTGATCTACGGCATCCCCGCCCATATCGAGACGCCGGGGGAAGGCTTCAACATCTATCGCGTGCGCTACGACGGCTCGCAAATGGAGGTGATGGAGAACGTCGCGGAAACGACGGGCCTCGGTCTCGGCGTGCACGTGAACATCGATCCCAAGACCGCGGAGCGCTATTTCGTCACCGATGGGCAGAAGGACATCGCGGCGTGCTTCGACCGCCGGACCTCGCGCGTGATCGCGGCGCTCAAATACGACTGGGTGCCCAACGTCCGCAACCTCGCCGAGGCTTGGCAGAAGGGCGGCGTGCTCAAGATCTCCAAGATCTATCCCGACCCGGCGACCGGCAAGTACGACTATCTCGGCACCAAAGGCCAGAAGATCGAATGGGAGATGGTGCCCATGGGCGAGCTGTTCGTCGAGGAGGGAACGCTTCCCGGCGACGACGTCCTCAGTCTCTGCGGCGCCGACGGCACCATCTGGCACCCGAGCGGCCGCTGGGCGTCCACTATCGTGAGATTGTGCGGCGGCCAGCTGATCCTCGATGCCGAGAAGAACTTCGAGCCCGTGACCTTCCTTCAGTTCAACAAGAACGCGCCGAACCAATATCCCGTCAAGAAGATCGACAACGACCATTGGGAGGTGACGTTCGACAAAATCTTCTCGCCCGGCCACGAGATCGGCTTCTCCCCCGACGGCCGCTTCCTCTGCATGATGAACAATCTGCGCGAGAACAATTGCTCGGTCTTCGATTCAAGCGATCCCGACCCGCGCAACTGGAAGAAGATCGCGCATATCGAGGATCCGCTGTGGGTCGGCAAATATCCGAACCCGTTCCACATGGTGTTCTCCATGGACGGCTCCAAGCTCTATCTTTCGATCCTGCACCCCTCCCCGGCCGCGAGCGGCGTGATGGTCGTCGACACCAAGACCTGGAAGATCAAGAAGGAGATCCAGGGCATCGGGCCGGACATGCAGACGCTGGCCGTGACCTACGACGGCAAATACGTGGTCGGCGTGTTCAGCGGCTTCCAGCGGCTATCGAGCGGTATTGCCTTCATCGATGCCGAGACCGACGAGCTGGTCGGCATCTGGCCGAGCAACGGCGGTCACCACGACTGCGTCATCGTGCCGAGGACGCTCGAGCACATGAAGCACACGCGCTCGTGCACGCTTTAGCGCAGTTCATTCCTGACTTGATG
>WNGE01007925.1_pt1 | contig 11459 bp, 12 predicted proteins | sample 5400651 | NCBI WGS metagenome assembly WNGE01 (sample SAMN13153370, study PRJNA577476) | soil metagenome | isolation source: 60 cm soil or saprolite under grassland replicate 2 | place: USA:California | collected 2016-06-15 | reverse complement strand
ACCCGCGCGGCGCCGTCATGCATCAGCGCGATGGCGCCAACCAGCGCGGCGAGCGTCGTCATCAGCCGGACGTCCAGGTTCTTCACGTGCCCGAGCTCGTGGCCGATGACGCCTTGCAGCTCCTCACGGCTGCAGAGATCGAGGAGGCCGCGCGTCACCGCTATGTGCGCGTGCAACGGATCGGTGCCCGTGGCGAAGGCGTTTGGATCGGCGTCGTCCACGATCCAGATGCGGGGGCGAGGCACTCCCGCGGCGATCGCTATCTCCTCGACGACGTTGACCAATTGCTTTTCCTTGGGATCGGTCGGGTCGAGGACCTCACGGGCTCCCGTGGACCACAGCACCTTGTCGGGTCCCGTGGCATAGGCGTACCAGGCCGTGAGCACGGCGACGGTGGTGAGGGCGATGCCGAACCACGGGAAGGTGTGGTGATACGCCGTGCGGGGGGCATCGAGGGTCGCCAGGTGGTAGATGTAGTCTCCACCAAACCCGAGCCAGGCGAAGAAAGCGACAAAGCCAATCACCAGCAGGACCGTGCGCCGGCGATTGGCTTCCTGTTGTTGAAAGAGATTGAGAGAGGTGTCGTCGCTCACGCTTTCGGCTTCATCGAGAGATCGACCTGTGGGACGGCCTTCTCCGCCTGATCCTCGATCTCCCACAGGTCGGCGGGCTGGGCCTTGGCGAGCCCCGCGACCAGGTTCGTGGGGAACTGCTGCTGCTTGGTGTTGTACTGGGTGGCCGTGTCGTTGTACAGCTGGCGCGCGAACGCGACCTTGTTCTCGGTCGAGGTGAGCTCCTCCTGGAGCTGGCCGATGTTGCCGGTGGCCTTGAGCTGGGGGTACTGCTCCACCACGACCATGAGCCGCTGCAGCGCGGACGACAGGGCGTTTTCCGCCTGGCTGATCTGCTTGATGCCCTCGGGGCCTGCGGCGTTGACTTTCACCGCCTGGTTGCGCGCCTGGATCACGGCCTCGAGCGTGGAGCGTTCGAACTCCATGGCGCCCTTCACTGCGTTCACCAGGTTGGGGATCAGATCGTGGCGCCGCTTCAGCTGGACGTCGATCTGCTTGAATGCATTCAGCGTCTGGTTCTTGAGGGAGATGAGTCCGTTGTACGCACCGACCACCCATCCCACGAGCACGACCAGGACGAGCAGCAACACGAGCGAGGGCATGTTAGCTCCGTTCCAGAGTGGGTCGACTCTTTCCTGTCCCCGTCTATCGCTTACGCCGTAGCGGTCGGGAGGAGTTTCGCGAGCGCCTGCCGCACCGCCTCCGCGACGGCCGCGTCGCCCGGTCCGAGCCGGGCCAGCGGATGGGCGGTCTCGAGGTGCACCTCGACACCGCGCCCCACGGGAATGCGGCGCCACGAGCTCGGGCTCTCGGGATCGCGCGTCGCGTCCCGCGTGAGCCAGGCCGTCAACGCCCGACCCGACTTGCCGCGCGGCGGCGTCCCCTTGCTCGTGAGCGGCAGTCGGTCGGGCACCGGCAGCGACGCGCCGAGCGTTTGCGCGGCACGTCGTTCCAGCACATCGCCCGTCTGGTCGCGCATTTCCTTGGTGATGGCCGCGAGCGTCGTCCCTTCCATCTGCCGCAGCTTGATCCAGAGCAGCTGCAGGAAATGGCGGTAGGAGTACGTCGCGGCGGTACCCCGGCCTTCGGGAGGACTGACCAGCCCCTTGGTCACGTAGAACCGAATCGTGCGCTCGCTGGGCTGCGCCCGCGCCGCCGCGTTGATCGGCGTGATGGCCGACGCGTCGAGCACGGCGCCCACGAGGGCTGACAGGTCGTGCAGGTTCCAGGGCGCGAGATTGCGGTATTCCCGCAGCGCGTGCAGCGGCTCGGGCTGGGAACCGCCCGTCACGCCTCGGCTCCTCCCCGTCTGCGCTCTTCAGCCGGCCGGAGCACGCTCGCCAGCCAATCGGACACTTCGCGCAGATTGAACGGCTTGCGAAGCACGACGGAGTGGTGCCGTTCGAGCCAGGTGCGCACTTCTTCGGCTTCCGCGTCGCCCGTCATGATCGCGATGTGCCCCTCGAGCGATGGCCAACGGTGCACGATGGCGAGGTACAAGGCGAGCCCGGACATCGTGGGCAACTGGATGTCCAGCAACAGGGCGTCGGGTTGCTCCGCGGCCACCAGCTCGTAGGCGGTCTCGGCGCTGCCCGCCGAAACGACGCGCAGGCCCTGGCGGCTGAGGCAGCGCTCGAGGACCCGGCGCAGCGGCGCCTCGTCGTCGACGATGAGGATCGTGCTCGGCGCCGGAGTCATGAGACCGCTGCCGCCGCCTGCGGCGGAGTCAAGAAGCGCCGCACCACCCGCGCCAGCGCTTCGCCGGAATCGAGCGACAGCCGCATCTCGCCGGCCGTCAAGCCGAGATAGGCCCGGGCGTGCAGCTGCAGCGTCTTGGTCTGCGCGTACCCGAGGCGCTTCGCGACGTCCTCGATGGTGAACCCGGGATCCTGCAGCAGGCGATGGGCGTAGAGCACGCGCGCCGCCGACAGGAAGTGTCGCGGCGAGGGCAGGCCGACGCGGGTGAACCAGCGCTCGCAGGTGCGCCGATCGACTCGCGCCCGTGCCGCCACCTGTCCCACCGTCTGGACCTCCCCTGGTGCGCGCAGCGCTTCCTCGAGCACCCACCGCAACTCGCTGGGCAACGGGGCCAGCGCATCGCCGAGCTGATCGAGCAGCAGGCGGGACGAGGAGCGCGCCTCCTCCTGGCTCAGCACCTCCCGCAGCCGGCTCGGGTGATCGTCGTAGTTGGCGAACACCGCGTGCTGGATGCCGCGCTGACCCAGCGCCAGCAGCACGCCCGCCGTTCGCGGTGTGAGTGTCGTGTACAGGATCAGGGGGAGGGAGGGGAAGAGCACCCGCAGCCGCTCGATCTCCTGGGACCGCGCATCGCCCGAGATGAGCGGGTCCACGACCGCCAGCTCCACCGGGCGCCCGCGGATGCACGCCAGCACCTCGTCCCAAGTCGTGACCTGGGCCACGCTGAAGCGTGCCCCGGCGGCCCGCCGCAGCTTGTGGACTTGGACGTCGGGAACAGCGGCCAGCACGAGCATAGATCCCCCAAAACCCCTAAATGTCGCAAAATCGCCCTACGATGCCGCAAAAACGCCCTAAAATCCGGACGCCCCCACAGGCAGGTTGTGCTTGTCCTGTTGCGTCGAATCTACACCCTGCCCAGCGGAGGTCACATGTCTCGCCGTATTCGCGCCCTGTTTGCCCTAATCGTTGTGTCGTTCGCTCTCTCGACGGTCGCCTGTGCCGATGCGACTGGCCCCAGCCACGGGTGTGATGTGCAGAGCAGCAACACCTGCAGGTAGGCCTCTCAGCCGGCGAGCCGCGCGAGGGACGCCGACACCTCGCGCAGCTCGGCGGTCTGCAACACCGGCTCCGTCGCGGGCTGCGCTTCCCGCGCCATCGCCTGCTCGCAGTCCCCTAGCCCGCCGAGAATGCGCTCGATCCTGAACTCGACCTCGTGCAACCCAGCGGCGCCCGCGATCTCGAGCGCCTCTTTCATGAGCCCCTCGGCGCGACGGAACCGCCCGAACCGCGCTTGCCCGATGCCGAATTTCAGGTAGAAGTCCGCCCGGATATTCGGGGGCATGTCGGCGACTCGCTCTTCGCAGCGCTCCCGCCAACGCGCGAACCCCAGGTGATCACGCCGGAACGACGCGGTGTGCATCAACTCGATCATCGCGTTGCTCGTGCTCTCGGGTGTGGCTCCGCGGCGGACGACTTCACACAGCGCGCGCTCGGCCCCGGCCGCGTCTCCGAGCATCAGGAGCATGGCGCCGACGTCGTTCAGCGCGCGCATGCGCGAGCTCTCGTCGTCGTACAACGCGAAGGCCTGCCAGGCGTGTTGGACTGCAACGTCGGGCTGTCCGCGGTTGTAGAGGACTACGCCAATTCCGTGTTCCGCCCGTGCCTCGGCGTCAGGTTCTCCCACTGCCTTCGCGTCCGCCCGAATTGCACGTAGAGTCTGCTCCGCCTCGGCGAGATTGCCGCGACCACGGCTGCACTCCGCCCGCCCGATCCTGCTGAGCAGCGCGGCATAACGGTCGCCGGCGGCGGTCGCGAGCTCACCGGCCTCGGTGTACGCCTCTTCGGCCTCGTCGAAGCGGTTGAGCTTGCGGTGGACGCGGGCGAAACGCAGGTGCGCCGCCACGGTGTCCGCTGCAGACAGCCGGCTACCCACCACGAGGAGCAGCGTGGTGAGCACGTCGATGGACTCCTCCAACCGCAACTCATCCTCGAGGAAGTGCGCGTAGGCGAATAGCGCCGGCGCGATCAGCTGGATTTCCCCGAACCGGTGTGCGTCCGCCGCGCTCACGGCGACTCCGTGCACGTGTGCGCCTTCCGTGGCCGCGGCGCGCAGCTCGCGGCAGAACCGATCGGTCGCCACCCACTGATAGTGGAATGCGTCGGTGGAAACGGGGGCTCGCTCCGGCGCCAGCAAATCCACGAGCCGCAGCGCCAGAAACGCCCCTTGGCCCAGGCGGGCTTCGAGCGTCGTTGCGCTCTGGCGTTCTGACACGCGTTGCAGGAAGATGGCGTGCGGCAGCGATTCGACCTTCAAGCGCGAAACCGACATCCCGGTGTCTCCCCCGTGTCTCCGAGCAGGACCCGACTCGTGGCGCTGCCACACCATCGCAGGGCCCATGCCTCATCGCAACGTACGGCCGGCACACAACATAGCCTTTTCGGGCCTGCCGCGTTAGGCCGCAGTTCTCGCATTTTCGGGCTTTTCGCCGCATGGTTCGGGTGCCGCTCGGCGGCCCTGTTCCCCCCTTATTGCCGTCCATGCGCCGGGGCACAACCCTCGCCGAACTGGCGGCCGTGCTGGCCATTCTGGCCATTGTGACGGCCATCACACTTCCTCGCCTGACGCAGGTGCGGGACTGGATCGCGGTCAACGCCGCCGCCCAGGACGTGACCACCTCCATTGCCGTCGCGCGCTATGCGGCCGTCATGCAAGGTGTTCGCAGTCGCGCCGTGATCGCCGCCGATTCGTTGCGCATCGACCGGTGGCAAGGTGATTCCTGGGGGCCCCTGCTGCGCTGGGGGGGACCGCTGCAACACGGCGTCACGCTCGTGGCGTCGAACCCGGTCATCATGTTCGACCCGATCGGCCTGGGCCGGGGGCTCTCGAATACCACTATTGAGCTGCAGCGTGGGGACCGGGTCGAGACCATCACCGTGTCACGCGTGGGCCGGGTCAAACGGTGGTGAAGGGATGCAACCAATTCCCCGGGGCCCGCATCAAAGGGATGTGGCGGACCAGTCGGCCCCCCGGGATGAAACCTCCGGTCGGGCCCGCCGTATCAAAGAGGGCTTGCAGTTGGTCGCGGTCGAAGTGTGACGGCCACTTCGCCCGACCGCCAACCCGGGGAGCATTCGGCCCCGGGTTTGGTTTTTCCTACTCCGCTGGCGCGCGAATCCCGATTGCCTCGAAGCTGATGGTCACACGGTCGGCCACCCGCACGGTGCCCCCGGGCCCGCCGCGATACGGTCTGATCCCAAAATCCGTCTGCTTCACTGAGAACTGCCCGCTCGCCCGCAACGTGTCCGACCCGACCTCGACCTGGACGTCGGCCGTCACGTCCTGGGTTACGGCGGCGAGCGTGAGTCGGCCCTGAACGCGGAAGCCGCCGGCGATCGCGGTGACGCCCGTGGCCACGAACTGCATCACGGGATACTGGTCCACGTGGAGAACCTCGCTGCGCAGCGCTTGGGTGACCTTGCGGATCTCGGCGGTGTCGGGTGGCGTGAGCACCTCGAGGCTGTCGGCTCGCACGACGATCTCGACGCTCGAGCCGGAGGGCATGTCAGGTCGATACACCACGCGCCCCGAGAAGGCGCGGGCCCGAATCAGATGCGCGTGCCCCGCGAAACCGAACAGTCCCGCCTTGCCCGTCTTCACCTCGAACCGGCTCGCGGGCGCGAGCAGGTAGACCACGGAATCGGGCGGGCCGGCCTGCCCGCGCCCTGCGCGCGCCAGCAGGACGAGCGCCGCGCCTCCCAACCAAGCGCACCGCGCGACGCTCATCATCGCGCCTGACCGAGGTAGCGGCGTAGCCCGTCCTCGAACCCCACGGGGCGGATCCCGAACACCGACTCGATGGCGTTCGCAGGCGTGGCGCTACCCTCGATCAACATCTGCAGCTGGTCGCGGGTGAGCGGCGCCGCGGCGCCGAGCAAGCCGAACAGACTTGCCGCAACGCGCGCTACGCCGAGCGGCACCGGCACGAGTAGTCGGGGATGGCCGGCGGCCCTGCCGATGGCGAGCAGAAACTCCCGGTATGAGAGCGTCGCCGGCCCCCCGATCTCGAACGCACCGGAGAGCGCCGCGCTCTCGACGGCGAGCGCGAAGGCAAGAGCAACGTCCTCCACCCACACGGGCTGCGTGGGGAAAGCGCCGTCGCCGAACAGCGGCACCACGGGGGACCAGCGGTGCCACCGGGCGAGTATACGGATGGGCACGCTCTCGGGTCCGCTGATGATCGACGGGCGCAGGATGACATGGCCGAGCCCCGAGGCGCGGACCAGCTGCTCGGCCCGCCACTTGGTGCGGTGATAGCGGGTGGCCTCCGGATCGTCGCGTGCGCCGATGGCGCTCATGTGCACGAACCGGGCGACGCCCGCGGCGCGCGCGGCGGCGAGGAGACGCTCCGTCCCATCCACGTGCACGGTCTCGAGCGTCGCGTTCCCCGCGTCCGCGATGATGCCCACCAGATGCACGACGGCCTCCGCTCCGCGCGTCAACTCGGCCAGCGCGGCGGGATCGCCCAGGTCGCCCGAGACTGGGGTCACCCGGAGATCTCGGAGTACGGCCGCCCGGCGGGAGCGTCGCACCAGTGCGCGCACCGTATGGCCCTGGCGCACCAGCTGCGCGGCGACATGCCGGCCGACGAATCCTGTGGCGCCCGTGACCGCGATCAGCACGGGGCACGTCAGCTCGCGGTAGTGCCGCCCTCGTCGAGAAACACGAGCGTGCGGCGCCGGGCGACGACCGAGGCCAGCGCCTCGTACACCTTGGGGTCGAGCACCGTCCCCGCGAGATCGGCGATGCGCTCGACCGCCTTCTCGGGGCTCAGCTTCTCCTGGTAGGCGCGGGACGTGCTCAGGGCGTCGAACACCTCCGCGGCGCCGATGATGCGGGCGCCCACGGGGATCTCCTCGCCCCGCAGCCCGTCGGGGTAGCCAGTGCCGTCCCAGCGCTCATGGTGATGGCGTACTGCCGGGATGATGTCGCCAAGGTGTGAGAGGGGTGCCAGGATCTGGGAGCCGATGACCACGTGCTGCTTGACGTGCTCGAACTCTTCGGGTGTCAACGCGCCCTGCTTGTTCAGGACGGATTCCCGCGTTCCGATCTTGCCGATGTCGTGCAGTCGCGCCGCCACGCGCACCAGCTCGACTTCGTCGTCGGGGATGCCGAGCTGGTGGCCGATGGTGGCGGACAGGTCCGCTACGCGCGCCGAGTGCCCGCGCATGTAGGGATCCTTGGCCTCGAGGGCGTTGACCAGAGCCTCGAGCGTGGCGATCGCCAGCCGCTCCAGCTTCATCCGCTCGCGCTGCAGCTCGGCCGTTCGGGTGGTCACCTCTTCCTTGAGCCACTGATTCAGCTGGCGGTTCTCGAGCAGCATCTCGCGCCGCTTCAGGGCACGCTGCACAGCCCTGCCCAGATCGGCGAGCTCGATGGGCTTCGTGAGGTAGTCCATGGCGCCGCGCTGCATGCACAGGGCGGCGCTGGTGGCATCGTTCACCGCGGTCAACATCAGAATCGCGAGCTCGGGCTCGATCTCGATGGCCTGGGGCACGAGGTCTATCCCGCTCGTTCCGGGCATGCGGATGTCGCACAGCATCAGGGAGACGCGGTGACGCCGCAGCTCCTGCAGCGCGTCCTCGCCCGAGCCCGCGGCGTACACTTCGAACTGTTGTTGCGCGAGGAACTTCTTGAGGGCGTTCCGGATGGGCTCCTCGTCGTCTACCACCAGGATCTGGACGGGCCCCGCCATGTCGGCCACTCAGGACTCCTTAGGGGTTCGCTCTTGAGAAAATGGTGCGGCCCGGTCCGTCCGGGTAGGCCCGCGGCGGCTCAGCGCGCGGCCGCCACGAACCTCACGTCAACCGGCGCCGCGAGCAGTCCGGCTCGGTGGGCGCGACCCAGCAGCTCGGCCACGGCGCGCCGGCCGGTTGCGCCGTAGTCCACGGTGTAGGCGTTGACGTACATCCCGATGAAGCGATCAGTGCGGGCGGCGTCGAGACCCCGGCTGTATGCCGTGGCGTGCGCCAGGGCTTCCGTCCGGTGAGCGAGCCCGTACTCGATGCTCGCCTTCAAGTCCCGGGCGATGTCCTGCATCAGCGCCGGGCCCAGATCGCGTCGCACCACGTTGCCTCCGAGCGGCAACGGGAGGCCGGTCTCGCCGTGCCACCACTCACCCAGATCGGTCCAGAGATGCAGGCCCCGATCGGCGTAGGTGAGCTGACCTTCGTGGATGAGGACACCCGCGTGCGCGCGTCCTGCGGCCACGTAGTCCTCGATCGCATCGAACGGCACGACGACCTGACGCGCCGCCGGTTGGTAAAGCGTGAGCGCGAGACAGGCCGTCGTCAGCTTCCCCGGGACGGCGACGAGCACGTCCGGCGCACCGAGCGCCGCCCGCGGATCCGCCGGGCGGGGCGTGGCCGATACGATGCGGGGTCCGTATCGGTCACCGATGCTCGCGCCGTGGGCGAGCAAGGCATAGCGGTCGGCGAGGTAGGCGTAGGCGTGGAGCGACACGGCGGTCACTTCCAGCTCGCCGGCGAGCGCGCGCCGGTTGAGCGACTCGATGTCGCCGAGCTCGTGCACGTAGCGCCGCGCGCCGGTGTCGATGCGGCCGGCGGCGAGCGCCCAGAACATGAACGCGTCGTCGGCGTCGGGGCTGTGCGCGAGATGAATCGTCCGCCGTCCCTCAGATGCCGCGCTTGGCGTTCCCACCCGTCACCTGTGTCGCCTGCTCGTGGAATGCGTCGAGGTTCTGGGCGTGCTCGGTGTACTCGGGTCGCTGCCGCGACCGCTCCGCCGCCTCGTTCTTGAGGAACTCGCTGTAGGCCCGGCGCGCACCAGCGGCGTCGCGTTGCAGGTCGAGCGCGCGGGCCCGGAGCATGAATCCGAAGAGGTGCGTAGGGACGGCGCGGCGGATCGTGTCGGCCTGCGCCAATGCGCCGGCCGCGTTGCCTCCGGTCAGGTCGAGTACGCCGATATGGTAGCGACCGTCCACGTCGAGGGCCGGCAGCATCGCGTAGGCCTGCAGGGCCATGGGCAGGAAGAACTCCGCACTGTCGGCCTTGCCCTGGGTGTGCAACGTCATCACGCGATTGTAGAGCCGGGTGGCGCGCTCTTCGGGCGACATCTGTGAGATATCGGGAGGCGAGCTGCGGGATGCGGGAGGCGGCCCATCCTCCACCCCTCCCGCATCCCGCATCTCGCTTCCCGACGAGCCGCCAAGCCGGAGCGTCAGCACGGTGACCAGCGCCCCCAGCGCCACGCCTGCCACGCCCCACGGCAGCCCGGCTCGCCATCCCGCGGCCTCGGTACCGCCGACCTGGGCGCCGCACTTGTGACAGAAACGCGCGCTGGCTGCGAGGGGCGTTCCACAGGAATGACAGTTCATGTGCGCAGGGAATCTAACTGGCAGGATTGCGGGAGGGAGCGCATAGTGTAGCACCATGACCGCCGCCTTCCCGGGACAGGACCGCGCCAAGCACATGGGAGAGTTGAAGCGCGGGGACGAGCGTTGGGACGTGCATCTCGAGATGCAGCCCGACGCCGAGCTCGGGGCCGTCCGCGGGCGCCTGCACTTCGTGAACGGCGACCGCCGCCGCGTGACCAGCTGGATTTTTCTCGAGGCGTCGGAGCGCGAGATCCAAGACCGCTTCGGTGAATTTTCGGCCGTGGAGCTGTGGCACTTCGTGGAGGCGCTCGCCGAATAACGTCGCGTGTGGAAAACTGTGCATGTTATGCACATTTCGGTTGACAGGAGTGCAGGAGATCTAGGTCAGCAAGCCCGCCAGCTCCAATCTTGTTGCATGTATGACACGAAATGGTTGACACCTCGCAACGACGCCGGTACCTTCCCGCATGCCCGGAGTGACCTTCCACGAGCGTTCCGAGAGCGCCCGCGCGCGGCAGCGCGACGTGGCGCTGGCATCGCTTGTGGCATCGTCTGTGCACCTCCTTTCCAGCCTCGACCGCTCTTAGGAGACCGACCTTATGACCGCGACGTTGCAGCCGACCACGACCGGAGCGAAGCCGGCAGCGGGGGCCACGCCAGCCGACGTGGTTCGGAAAGCCAAGGATGCCGGCGTGCAGGTGGTGGACCTCCGGTTCACCGACTTGCCGGGCACGTGGCAACACTTCTCGATCCCACTGAAGGAGCTCACCGAGGACCTCTTCAAAGAGGGGATCGGGTTCGACGGCTCGTCGATCCGCGGCTTCCAGGCGATCAACGAGAGCGACATGCTGCTGTTTCCGGATCCCGCCAGCGCGTTCGTCGACCCGTGTCTGGAGGTGCCGACGCTCTCGCTGACGTGCGACGTAGCCGACCCGGTGACCGGCCAGCGCTACTCGCGCGACCCGCGTTACGTGGCTCAGAAGGCGGAGCAGTATCTCGTGAAGTCGGGGATCGCCACGACCGCGTACTACGGCCCCGAGGCCGAGTTCTACATCTTCAACTCCGTGCGCTTCGACCAGAATGCACACGAAGGCTATTACCACATCGACTCCGAAGAAGGCATCTGGAACTCGGGCGCGAACGGCGGGCCGAACCAGGGTCACCGGCCGCGGCACAAAGAGGGCTACTTCCCGGTGCCGCCGGTGGACCGGTTGCAGGACCTGCGCTCGAAGATCATGCTGGCGCTGATCGCTTCGGGTGTCGACGTCGAGGTGCATCATCACGAGGTGGGTACGGCGGGTCAGACCGAGATCGACATGCGGTTCACGACCCTGGGTCGCATGGCGGATCAGGTGATGATGTACAAGTACATCGTGAAGAACATGTGCCATCAGCACGGCTACACGGCGACCTTCATGCCCAAGCCGATGTTCGGCGACAACGGCTCGGGGATGCACGTGCACATGAGCCTGTGGAAGGACGGGAAGAACCTGTTCTTCGACGCGAACGGCTACGCGCTGCTGTCGGACAGCGCGCGCTGGTACATCGGCGGGCTGATCAAGCACGCGGCGGCGCTGCTCGCGTTCGCGGCGCCGACCACGAACAGCTACCGCCGCCTCGTGCCGGGCTATGAGGCGCCGATCAACTTGATCTATTCGCAGCGGAACCGCTCGGCGATTTGCCGCATCCCGGTGTACTCCAAGTCGCCGAAGGCGAAGCGCATCGAGTTCCGGGCGCCCGATCCGTCGAGCAACCCGTACCTCACGTTCGCGGCGCTGCTCATGGCGGGTCTGGA
>WNGE01007924.1_pt1 | contig 11460 bp, 12 predicted proteins | sample 5400651 | NCBI WGS metagenome assembly WNGE01 (sample SAMN13153370, study PRJNA577476) | soil metagenome | isolation source: 60 cm soil or saprolite under grassland replicate 2 | place: USA:California | collected 2016-06-15 | reverse complement strand
TCGCTGATCGGTTCTTGCTTCCAAACTTGCTCAGGGTTCACGATGTGTCGCTGGACGCACTTGGAAGGAACGTCAGATGCCTCAGTGGTCTCCCGGAAAGCGGGTGGTCGTGCTTGGCGCCGGAGCGACTAGGGGCGCCCAGTTCGTTGTTCGCCCGCCCCAGGGCGCGGCGGCCCTTGGGTGTCTCCCGCCGCTGAACGCGGACTTCTTCACCCAACTGCAGCGAGTGACCTCAGCGAAGCACGCGGACACGATTGCTGGCGTCGTAGGTGACGTCGTGAAGCTGTACGGCCCTAACTTCAGCATCACATTGGAAGAGTACTTCACACAGCTAGAGGCGATGTTCCAGACGGCGCGGCGTGCTGCCGGGCTACCGCCCGGATATCGCGACGTCGACCTCGCGGTGATGAGGCTGCGGCTGCTGGACGGCCTGTCGGCTGTTCTTGAGGAGTCGGCTGACGTCGCCAAGCACGAGTCGCTGGCTCGAAACAGTCCGTGCGGCTACCACGCCAGCATCGTAAATGCGCTGGCCCCCCGCGACACGATCATCAGCTTCAACTACGACTGCGTCATGGACAACTCGCTTCGGGAAAACGGCAAGGGCAAGTGGTCAGCAAAGTACGGATACTGCTTCCTGAGGCCGAGCAAGGTGCAGCAGCACGCTACCTGGAGCGCTGCGTCTCCTCCAACTGCGCTCAATAAATCGATCAACCTACTTAAGCTCCACGGCTCCTTGAATTGGTATCCGTTCCCGAGCGACCAGACGAAGCCAGTCCGCCTCCGCGAGCGCACGTACAAGCAGAGAGGACACCAGCGCTATGAGATCGTTCCGCCCGAGTACGTGAAGCGGGCTGGAGCGAAGCCCGAGTACGAAACTCTTTGGACAAATGCGGCGTTCGCTCTGCGCAAGGCGGAGGTTATCGCCTTCGTCGGCTTCTCCTTCACGCCGACAGACCTAGATGTCGAGGCACTCTTCCGCCTGTCCCTGGTCTCGAACAAGAAGCTAAGGCGAGTGATAATCGCAAATCCAAATGGAGATCACCGACGTCGGATACGGAGCATCCTCTCGCCCGCACTGAAGGGCGGAGTCAGCGTAGTTCAGTTCGACTCTCTCGCTGACCTTTCGCCTCACTTCGAGGAGCTGGTCAGGCAGCAACTCTGAAAGAGAAATCCTAGCGGTCTATCTACCTCGGAGTCCTCCAGGGTTTGGATCCCCACCATCACCGATCGGCCCACCGCTCGATTGCTTCCCGCCGCCAGATGCGAATGCCGTCGGGGCGATGGCGAGGCCGGGGAATCCCGGCTCGTCGGCGAGCTGATGGGCTCGCTGTTTGGAGGCGCCAAGGTAGCGAGCTACGACAACGAGGCGAAGGCTTGTCGCGTCTCTCACGCCGACCACTCCAGGACACGGGAAGATCCCGCCGCCCAACTCCGCTTAAGGGTCGTCGTCATGTTCAAGGCGTCTGCGCCGAGGATGGAGAAGGGGAAGGCCAGATGCCTGGTGTACTGCAGGCTATTTTCAGGTCACTGCCTGCCGGCTCACCGACGAAGACCCCGTCGATTTCGTCGAGGCCGAGACTCAAGATTCTGCGCGGCGGGGTATCTGTCTTCTCACCCAGGTAGATTCGATCGCAGCTCTGCCCAATGTAGAATCCGACTATTGGTTCGCCGTGCGTGCAGATAGTAACTGCATCAAACGGCACGGCTGACCCATAGATCAGAGCACCGGAAAATGCGGTCAACGTCCAGAGTAGCGTCATCGACAAGATCGCCTTTGGCTTGTTGAACGCCCACTTCGTGACGAACGAGGTCTGCAGGAGCCGCTGACGAACGCGAAGAGCCACGATCATCATCGTAGGAGGGACGATGAAAACAAGAGCCCACCATTGCCAGGGCCAATCTATCGGAGTCAATCCCGATCTATTGGCCCAGGCGCTGCCGTGGTACCACAACCCAGGAACAAGAAGAGCAGCCGTCCCAACCAAAGCCCAAAGCGGCCACCCCCACCGCCCCCACCAGCCAGATAGCGGCCTGCGCTCAGCCGTGCGACCCGCGCGAAACACAAGGTAAGCCACAGCAACAACGCTGAGAGGAAGGACGACCTCCGTCAGTCCGACTGCAAGAACAAGGTCCCTGGACACCTGGCTAGTGAAGACGCCTGGGGCGGGGACCTTCTCGAACCAAAGCCGTAGGGTGAGAAGAGCCGCTCCTCCTATGGTGATGAGTGCAGCTATGCCCGCGAAGAGGCCAAACACCGAAGCGATGACCGTGAGGGCAGTAGGACGCTCAGTGTCTGCCAAACCTCGCGCCTTTCAAGATCCCCAATCCGCGCAGGGGCTCTTCGCCGGTCCATTTCTCGGCCGAAGTACTCTCGTTGCCGGGGTCTGTCAAATCAAGGGACCGCCGCGCCCCCCCCGTCCGGGTTCCTGCACAGCCGCGCCGCCAGCTGCGGCGGCTGCGACTGGTCGTGGCCGGTGCCGGTCTACGAGTCGGTGAAGTCGTGAGACGCGCTCTTGTCGCGTTTGCGATGGTCACCGCGAACGGAAGATGCGGCGGTCCGGGAGCGTCGGGAGCGGGAATCCCAAGGACCGGACAGATGTGACCGACGCCGAGCTGGCTCGACCGCTTCTTCCTCAGCGTGTCTGCCGTGCCGATCCTGTGGCGAAAGCCTAGAGTCAGCAGGGATGGGAGACGTCGGAGCGGCACTGTTGCGTTGGCGGAAGTCAGTTCGTGGCGGAGCCATCTGCTCTGCCCGATCTCAGATGACCTGAGCAAGCTCGGCGAATGCGTCTGCAAGGCGGGCACCAGAAGGTACGTCGGTCCCGAGGTCGTAGAAGCCCCTGCGGAGGTTCTGGATGAAGGCGTGGCCGGCGACGATAACCCTGGCGGTGCGGTCTCGCTTCAGTCCTCGCATCGGGCGGAGTCGAGCCTTGAGGCGCCCGTGGTCGGTCTCGAGCAGGTTGTTGGCGTGGGCTTCCGTACGGTGGAAGGCAGCCGGGAACAGCTCGTCGACGAGGCGAGGATAGACGCGGAACCGGTCAGTGGTGACCTCCGTGGGTGAGACCAGGGTTTGGCCGATTGCTCGCTCGAAGAAGTGGCGTGCCGCGAGAGCGTCCCGACGTGGTGACAGGAAGACATCGATGACTTGGCCGGACTGGTCGATGGCCCGGAACAGGTAACGCCAGGTCCCTCCTACTCTCAGGTACGTCTCGTCGACGTGCCAGCGATCACCGACGATGTGCCGGCTGGCGCGGGCGGCTTCGGCGAACTCCGGAGCGAACCGATGGACCCACCGGTAGACCGTGACGTGGTCGACCTCGATCCCTCGTTCGGCGAGGAGCTCTTCGACGTCCCGATAGGAAAGGCCGAACCGCAGGTACCACCGTACCGCCAGGGCGATGACCTCCGGCGGGAACCGGTACCCGGAGAAGGCCGAGCGTGGGGCTGGGCAGAAACGAGGGTGAGGTCGTGATCTCATGGCGCGAGTCTCCCTGATGCGACGCCCTCGCGCCCAATGCAACAGTGGCTGTGCAGCTCGTCATCGACCATGTGCCAATCGAGCTCGCGGTCCGGTCCCTCGATGAAGCCATCAAGAGACACCGACATCATCAAGATGATCGATTTCTCATCGCGGTTCCCTCCGAAGTCGTCGAGGTTCGGGGCTCCACCGGCCCGCACATGAGCCTAGAGGCCCGGCAGGGCGATTGCGGACGCGCCTTCGAATCTCCCGAAATAGTCCCGAGCCCAATACCCCAAACAAAGGGACGTTGAACCCTTGGCAGGAGGCTGTGCAAAGCGGCATGATGCGGTCGGCCGGTGGACGAGACTGTCTGCCTCCGCTGTGAGTGGACGGGCAAGGCCGAGAGGTCGAACTGCCCACGATGTGGCGTGCCGCTCTTCCGGCCTGCGTCCGAATTCCAGCAACATGCCGCGACGAGTCTGGGATCGCTCCGCAGGCCAGAACCGACCGAGGCCGTTCACAATGCCACCGAGCTGAACCGGCCCTCAAAGGGCAGACCCGGGAAACCCGGCGTGAGGCCTGCTGAGACAGACCCCTCCTTGCCGCGTCCGGCTGACGACTCCTGCGTACCGAGGGGCCGCCTGTGGCGCACGTCCGGCGCCTTGGCCGGAGCCGCTCTCTTCCTGGTCGGCGTGTGGCTCCGCTCTGATGCGCTGCAGCCGATCCCGACGCCCTCCCGCTCCCCCCGAGCGAGCGGGAGGCTCGTATACGCAGCCGATCTCGGCCCGAGGTTGCAGCGCCTGTGGATGCTTAACCTCGCCAGCGGGAACCTGACGCGGGGACCACGGATCCCGAAGGCGTCCGAGCTCCTAGCCGGTTGGGGCGAGAGCTGGATCGCGTTCACCTCCGAGGACCCCGACGGGACCCGGGTGGCCTACATCCTTCAGGGCGTTGGGCCGAAGGACCGCCCGCACCGGATCGCGGCGGGCGACGTCGTCGCGTGGGACCCGACCGGCGTCAAGGTCGTGGCTGCTCGAAGGGGATCCGGGATGGGCGTTTGCGGTCAAGCCGTTGCAGTGACCGTGGTGGGGGCCGGCCCTTGGGGAAGGGACCGGGTCTTTCCGCTGCGGACCTTGTGCCGCAACGTTCTCTCCATCGGACCGGCCGGAGCGTTGATCTACTACACCCAAGCGTCCGGAGGCCGGGCGAACGTGTTCCTCGTCGGCTTCAGCGCGAGCCGCTGGGCTCTGCGGGGATACACGCTCCTTTCGGCATCTCCATCCGGAAGCCTGCTCCTCACGGGCAAGGAGAAGGGCGGCCCCACTGAGCTCTACCGCCCCGGGATGGGACCCCCGACACCGGTTGGAGACGGCGGGAGGCAGCTCCGCGTCGGCCGGGTGCTGGCCTGGTCGCCGGAAGGGACCAAAGCTCTCGTGGCTGGCGAGCTCGGCGAGCGTCGCGGCCCGTTGCTCATCCAAGCGGCACCCGACGGCGGCGTGCCCCGACTTCTCGCCCTGATCGACGGCGAGGCTGCGGGGGGCGCCTTCGACGCGAGCGATACCGCCTACCTGGTCGTTGGCGGCCGGCTCTTCGTGGTAAGAGCGAGCCAACCGGTGCCCGTGCCGCTCCCCATTGGCGCGCCGCGCCCGGCCGGGCCCATCGCATGGCTCCCCTGAGGTCAGCTCAAGGCATTGCCTGGGGAAGCCAAGGAAGTACATGAGCCTGGAGGTTTCCAGCGAGGCAGCCGAGCACGTCCGCCTTGGGTTATAAGGAGGACGACTTGGCCCAGGACCACTTCTCCGACGAAGTCGGCCGGACCATGGTGTTCGAGGGTAGTCGGTTTCTGGAGCGGGCCAACGACACCTGGACGACACGCCGTCTAGGTGAGCAAACTCCGGAGCTCATCCATGGTGAACGCCCGAAGCGTCTCCGTTACTGCGTTCCCGCGCTCGGCGACGACCATCAAAAGCTTAGCCGCCGTCTCGTCATCAGCCTGTGAAGGGTTCAATTACCCGGATCGCGTTCACGCCGCCCAACGGTACTCATGGATCAGCCCGCCCAGGAAGACAACCCCGGATGCGTAGCCGGATGCATCGAAACAAAGCCGGAGGAGGGATAGCCTCTCTGCGCCGCTTGTTCGAAGAGCGAGGGGCTACGCCTCGGGGTCCATGACCTGGACGTCGAGCTGGCGATCGATCTTCCCGCCCTTGAGGTCGTAGATCGTGTTCGAGACGAGACGCCGTCCGTCGGGGAACTCGCAGGTGATTGTGCAGGCGGCCCGATCGCTGCTCACCACCGGGTTCTCCATGCGTAGTTTGATCCCCGCCCCTGCGGCGCCCTCGATGGCGTTGCGGATGTATTCGGCTCAGGATTTACGCGGCGACTTGGGCGGGGCGCTGTCGTCAACCTCGATGTGCTCGAGATCGTCGGAGTAATACTCAAGCACCTTGTCCGCTTCGCCTGCCTCGAAAGCTCGCTTGAGTCCCTCGATGTCGAACTGAATCTCCATCGCGATCTCGCCCCCTTCCCTCCCTCGGAGCGCATGTTCGCTCCAGCCAGCCTCCCCGTCTCGGTCACTCGGGCCACCCGCTGCTTGGAGAGGAGGATAGCGAAGGCCTGGGACCTCAGTTTGACTCGGTCGGGGAGGCTGGCCGGAGGACCTGTATTACCCAGGTCATGCCGTGGCTGCGGTTACCCTTGCGCGAGTCGAGCTGCACCCGTGACACGTCGGCCTCGACCGTAGATCGTGGGAGACTTCCTGTCGACCAGTTCGCTCGTGACCGTGGACGGCCACTCGGGTGATGCGAGCTTGGGGACGCTCGCGCATGTCGGCAACGAGCTCGGCACGATCCCGACCCTCGGCCTCGGCGGCGGGCCGGCGCTCTAACCTGCTCACGTACGTGGCGCTTCGCCTGCGTGTGGCCCGCACGCTCAGCCGCGGCCGCTTCGTCGCCGCAGTCGCCTGCGCGTCGCTGGTACCGGTCGCCCTCGCGGTGCCGGCGCTCGTCGCGCTCACGCTGGTGGCCGCCGTGTGGGTCGCACTCCACGGGTACGAGATCATCCTGGTGGCGCGAGGCTCGCGCGCGTACACGCGCGTTGCGCGTGCCCGCCTCCGGCTCTGGTCAATCTCACGGCGGCGACGGCCCGAAGGGGCATCCATCAGGCCCTGATGGGAACCTGATGGACACTCGCTGGAACTGGCGGTGGTGAAAGGCACTCTCAGACTAAAGGCCTCAGGCGCGCGAAGCCGCTGTCGGAGCCGGACAACCGTCGCAGGTCTGGGCCCGACTCCCCCCGGGGGCACTGGGGAGAAATGGTGGAGTCAACGGTGAAGGCCGTTGAGAAGTCCATGGCGAGACCTTCGCTCGCACTTGAAGACCATGGAGCCGAGTATCTCTGGGCCTCTGGCGCATTGAGCGAAGCGGAAAATGGCCATCGAGAGCCCCGGGGTCGCGGTCGCGTGACCCCGCCTGCGACGAAGTCCGCGACTCCAATGACCCGAACAACGACTTCGGTGACAGGGCCTTCCTCGAACCGCCTTTTGAGTTTCATCTGGATTTCTCTCTATCGACTCGTCTGAGATAACGTACAAGACGCTGTCAGGGGCATCCTGAAAACCCCTTAGGGAGGCGTTGAGGTGGCTTCCCTGAAGAAGGAACTTCCCGAACTCCGGAAGATCCTCGTGCTGCGAGTGCGGCGAATCCAGACGTCGAGGGTGCCACCCTGGGCCAAGGTTGCACTCTCCCTGTTTGGCCTAACCGTCTTCTATGTCGTCACGGCGGTTGGGAATCGTTCCGAAACTGACGACGCGTTTGGCTATGCCCAGGCCATCGAGCATGGTCCCCTTCGCGAACTCGTCGGCCCCCAGAGTGCGCGTCATTTGCTGTTCCTCCCCTTATTCCGCGGGCTGTACCTCGCCCTGCGGTGGACCGGGTTACACGCTCGCGCGTACGACGAAGTACGGTTCGTCAGTGCAGTCATAGCCGCCTGCGCGGTCACACTTATGGCGTTCTTGCTTCGCCGTCGATTTGGCCTGTCTAAGTTGACATCGCTAGCGGGTGCAGCAGGCCTTGCCGTCTCCTATGGCTTCTGGCGATATGCGAACGAAGCCGAAGTGTACTCCATCGCCATACTCCTCATGCTCCTCATTTGCTGGATCGCCTTCGCCGACGGTGTCTCCACTCGAGCCTCCATGGCAGCAGGAGCGGTTGCCGCCCTGGCGGTCCTCATAGACGCAGAGGTTGCGGTCACCGCTTTCGTCGCCGTGCCCATTGCCTTTCTGCTTCGCCGCCGCTTCAGACGGCTAGCTGTCTATTGCATGGTCCTGATCCTACTCCTGGCCGTATTCACCCTCGCGCTGTACCGCTATTCGCATCCACAGGGCAAGACGTTTGTCTCATATATTCTCGGTGCATCGGCCCCCGAGCGTCATGGACTGACTGGAAAGTATTCACCTTCGACGGCCCCGAGCAGCCTCATAGCATTTGGCCAAACCGTCACAGCCGGGAACTTTCTCTTTGCTTACCCCTCCATTGCTCAACGTCTTCGTGAGGCATTGCCGAATCGGAGGGTCGCGCTCGCATACGCGGCCGAGCGAGCCAGCCCGGCCGTCCGCTTGCTCGCGCCGATCCTTCTCGCTGCTCTTCTGTTCGTCACTGTGTCGCTCCTCCTGTCCCTACGCTCACAGCCCCGCAGAAGGCTGGATGCGAAGCTGATCGGTGTGGCGTCCTGGTTCGTCAGCTTGGGTGTGGTCTTGGCTGGGCGGAACTCAAACCCTGAAGCCTGGATTCTGGAGCTCCCAGCCATTTGGATCCTGATTGCTGCACTCCTGTTCGAACTGATCGGCAGTCAAACGAGACGCCGGATCATCATTCTGGTTCCTTTGTGCTTGTTGGCATTCAATGCGGTCTCGGGATGGATCATGCGAAGCAAGGCCTACGACCTCAACGTCCTGAAGGCGCAGTGGCTGCTTTCAAATGCCGGTGTAGGAGACGCCGTACTCACCGCGGACAATGGGAAATTCGGCTTGTACCTCCAGTATTACTCCCGGGCCAACGTGCAGTGCCTGGAGGGGAGGACCGCCAGTCAGCTACGGCATCTATATGAGCGCGTACTTCATGATGCTCGACATCTGTACATTACCGGCGATATATTCAACCCCCCCCGATCCCCGTATCTTGACGCAAAGCGCCGCCGCAGGATTGTCAACTTCGGAGCCTCTATCAGGCCGAGCTTAGAGAAGATCATCGACGATGAATTCGGCGGCATTTACGTACCTGGCACGGCCAGGAGCTCGAGGCTGAAGGGGAGCAACTTGCCCACGGAGGTGGCTTGCTTTTGAGCGGGGGACAGGAACCGAGACGTACAAAGTTGGACGAGCTAGGAAGCCCCGGGGAGCTGACCCACGGAGGGGCCAATCGGGGAATTTCTGGCACGCGGCCAAGGGATCGGCCGGATCCGTTCGATCAAGGCGCACAGGGATTACTGTGGCCGAGCCAACTCAAACACCCGTTCGCCCCAGTACGGCGGCGATGACGGGCCAGATTGCTCAAGCAGCTGAGTACCGAGCTACTGTGAACTTCCCGACGCTGCCCTTCCCCTCGCCATGATGTCCCTGATTCCCCTGGATGGCGCCCGTTGCCACCCAGTCGTTCCCAGCGAAGTTGGTCGTGACCCCTGCCGTCACCGCTCAAGGTGGCCTCCAGAACACCGGTCGCGGCAGAGCCGCCCCGCTCAGCGTCGCTCTGAAACCGAACCAATAATGGGGCAAGAAATGACTTGCGGCAGAAACCGACCGTTCGCTGTCACGGATCATGAGAACAGCCCCCCTCACGCCGGCGTCGTGCCAGCCGGAGTCATGCAGTGCTCACCCGAGAGGCGCGTAAGGGGACAGTCAGCTAATGAAGGTACCGTTGGCTTGGCTCTGCGCCGTCTGTCCATTGTCTTTGGATTCTTGCTTGTCTTGCCAATTTGGCAGTCGCCTCGACTGGTCCTTCCTCTATCGAGGCTTGGAGAGTTGGGTCGATGTGATGGTGGTTCCGAAAAGTATCCTAGGGCAGAGGGCGCGCAAGGCGCGGGCAAGGGCCAGCACCTCCGACGTATTACAAACACGACTTCTTCCAGAAGGGTATCCCCATCGAACTGTTGGATCGGCTCAACGAGTCCACTCGACCGGGGAGGCGGCTGCCGCCACTCCTTACGAGGCCGATGTGAAGCAGGCGGCTGCCGACGCCTTGGGGTCTCTGTTGCCGCCACGTCTCACCGGAACGCGTGGACCGTCATCCTCCCCTGGCAGACGCCCCGGATGAGTGGATCGCGGCCTCGGGCCTTCCACTTCATCACTCTGACGACCCTCAGTGGCAGCGAATAAGGGCCCCGCACCACTTCGATTCTCCGAAACCCCACGTCCCTGAGCATCGCCAGTACCGCCGCGGGGTTCGGTCCCCACCAGTTCGACGAGTCGTGGTTCAGCTCATCGCCCGGGTAGAAGGCCATGGCCGGGCGGGCGACCCCAAGCAGATCCACGTGTGTCCCCAGGATCAACTGCTTCCCGGTGACGCTGGCAACCCGTTCGAGGGCCAGCAAGGGATGGCGCATGTGGTAGAGGACCCCGAGGAACAGGACTAGATCGAAGACGCCGACGGTCTCAGGTGACAGGTCGAGAACTTCGATCTCCTTGTCCTCGACTCCAGACGCGAGCACCTCCCGAGCCAACTCGAATCCAGACTTGTCTCCCCACCCCGTAGGGGTCCAAAACTCTGATTCCTCATGCCGCCACCCTGTGATACTCGTGGATCAGCCCGCCGAGTACGCTCCGTCGGTGGACCTCCCGCGGGTGGATCGGCCACGCCTCGGAGCCGTCCAGCGGCGCAGCGAGTCCGCGCGCCCGATGCGGGCGATGGCCGTTGTAGTGCGCCGCGTAGGTCCGGAGCACCCGGTCCAGGTGCCGGCGCCCGAGGATCAGCATCCAGTCCAGACACTCTGCTCGGACGGTCCGAACCCATCGCTCGGCGAAGGCGTTGGCGTTCGGAGCCTGGATGGGGGTGAGGATCACCTCGGTCCCTTCCGAACGGAAGACCTCGTCGAATGAGCCTGAGAACTTCGAGTCCCGGTCGTGGATCAGGAACCGAACGGGCCGCTCACGACCGTCGAGGTCCATGGACAGGTTCCTCCCTTGTTGGGTGACCCAGGCCGAATCCGGGTGGACCGTCGACGTCGTGACGAACACGCGTCGGGTGTGCAACTCGATGAACACCAGGACGTAGAAGGTCCGGAGCCAGACCGACTCGACGCAGAAGAAGTCACACGCGATGATCCCCTTGGCCTGGGCGCGCAGGAACTCAGACCAGGTGGGACCCGTCCGCCTGGGGGAAGGGCCCAGGCCGGCCCGTCGCAGCAGCCTCCTGATCGTCGTGGCACCCACCCGGATGCCCAGCCTCCGCAGCTCTCCTTGGATGCGGATGCATCCCCATCGGGGGTTCTCGCGGGCGAGACGCAGGATCAGGTGGACGACCTCGGGATCGATCGGAGATCGTCCTGGCTTGCGGCCCCGTCCGTAGGTCCACTTCCTCCGCACCAGCTCGCGGTGCCACCGAAGGAGCGTCTGTGGGGTGATCATGAACGACGTCCATCGGACTCGGGGAAGGAACCTGCTCGTCACAGCGAGCAGCATCCGGTCCAAGGGCTTGAGTCTCGGCCGGCCTGCCTTGCGCCGTAGCACCCTCAGTTGATGGCGGAGGACCAGGATCTCGAGGTCCTGCGCGCCAACGTCACTGCGTCGACCGAGCAGGAGGCGCGCAAGCGCACGCACGATGAGGGACAGGAGGAACAGCGTCGCGGGATGGTAGGGGAACCGCCGGTCAGGGTGCGAATCCAGGTTTCGGACCCCTTCGGGGTTCGACGCCAAGCTGATCCGCTACGCAGACGACGTGGTCATCGTGTCCTCAAAGCCCGTGGCCGATCGGATGGGTACCCGGCTCGCCGAGATCCTTCACGAGCTC
>WNGE01007921.1_pt1 | contig 11462 bp, 6 predicted proteins | sample 5400651 | NCBI WGS metagenome assembly WNGE01 (sample SAMN13153370, study PRJNA577476) | soil metagenome | isolation source: 60 cm soil or saprolite under grassland replicate 2 | place: USA:California | collected 2016-06-15 | reverse complement strand
CGGCAACGGCCGCCTCTTTGCGAGAGTGTACATCATCCCTCTCGACAATATGAGCAAGAGATCCTGGCAGCAGATGATTCATTACCACCATCTAAGGAAAACAGGGGTGAGAAGAATCTTTACACATATATATAGTACTGCTAATAATTTACTAATAGAAATAAAGGATATGTACACAAATGTACCCGTTAGCATCATATCGAAAATGCCTGACCTGTTTAGAACGGCTATTGAGAATAGTCGGCAGTAGAAATAGGAAAGAAGTCAAAATATAGAGACGACAGGATATTAGCCAAGTTTGTTCCCAAAAGACCAGACACAAGATGTCTCCTTTACCATCTGGTGTAATAACGTCGACGGATACTGTCTGAACGATTTCTTCGGGCTATAGCCTGTAACGTCCTCCTAGACTTGGAAGTATACTGTAGTACGTCTGACGAAAATAGAATACCCGGCAGGCATGTCATATTCCTGATATTCAGTTATAGGGATATCGTTGACTATGTATGTTTTGTAGTCTTCTGTTTACTCGTTGTAGATCAAAAGATAATAGCCTTTGAAGCATATCTTCCTGTTGTTGGTGTTATGTGGAGGGAAATAATGAGTCAAGGAGATTTTTTCTTTATCCCTAGCGAGAGCTACGTCGCCTTTCTAAATAAGACAGTTAGCTATAAGTACGTTAAAGGGAGTGAAATGGAAGATCAAATGTCTGACCGTCATAGTCGACATAGAGTGTGCTAAAGAGCCTGCCAGCTTGGTGGATGCTTGTCACCAGGTGAGGAAGAATTCGAGTTTAATGAACATGACTATCGCCTATACAATATAAGTAGCTGTGTAGACTGTAATTGCGAATAGAGAGCTCTCTCCTAGTATTACCTTGGCTATAGATGATGTGGTCGTGCCCTTTGGAAGACGGTAGACGAGGTTGCCTATTTGCCTAAGGCCCAAGGCAAAGTTGAGTCTTTAGAATTAGAGGTACTTTCCTGTACCTTTGATAGGATATGCTAAGTGCGATGGGTAGAAGGAGGTAAGGTAAAGGCGAGCAGTAAAGGGAGAAATAAATCTAATGAAATAAATCGCAGGTTGGAATGTAGACGTATGACGGAAGATAGGGCGTAACGGCTGCCCCTTAGCGTAGGTAGGACGAGGCCTATTGGCGGAGCTGGATAGAGTTGGTTAGGCAGAACAACTGAGTCATCGTTGTTACTTAGAAACAACCTTAGATAGTGTTGGATCTTTTGCTTATAATTCGAGAGGTTGATGAGGTTATTCATTTGTAGGAAGAAATTTGGACTTTGTGAAGTAGTGAGGCTTAAGTACGATCTGATACTGGCCGAAAGACCCCAGTGCAGTTAGGCTCTAATGCCTTTTGAAATACCCCTCAGACTGAAAGCTGGACCAAGCTTTGGTCGTAAAAAGTTCTAGAAATTTAACTATTTGGGATTCTTATATATCTTATGCTAAATCAAATCCTCTGAGCACTAGACCTGTCACCTTAAGCCTAGATGATCAAATCGTGACTAGCCTTATAGATTAGGTAGTCAAGTAAGCTGTTCTAGGCAGCAATATCAGCTAACAGATAAGGTATGAAGTACTTTCAGATAATCTTTATCTGGCATAGCGCTAAATGACGTCCTAAAGCCACAGGTTCCCTTATAATCCCCAACTTTTCTTTTCTTCATCCATAAGTCGGCATTCCTAGTACTGACACTAACCCCGATCTAACTCGACTTCTACCCTTTTCTGATAGGCTAGTCTTACATGTGAGTGGTCCAGGGGAGGAGGTACACTATGTCCACGAAATGACCAAAATAGTAATGGTTGCTACTATGATATTTTAGTGTACTTATCTCTATTACCTCTCGCCCTGTTCTGTCCTATATCTTATCCTTCTGTCTACCTTCGACCATTTCAAACTAAGCGGTAATATAAATTCATCTCTTACTCCTCCTCTTTCCAGTCGATATGGCCCCTTATCAAGCAAAACCAAACACCCGAAAGGTTGGGCGATAACCCTTACTATAAAAAGACCAAGGTAAGCCATTCATCCCTGTTACTATGTACTTTGACTAATCATTGATAGGGAAGCGGCCTCAAGGTATTAAGAAGGAACGACCATAGTTATCTTCTTATAAGAGTATACACCTAGAAGAGATATAACGCCCCCAAGAACGAACTATATCTAAAGACACGAACACCAAACCCAAGTACCCACTTCCCTCCCCAACTAGTAACAAGTTTCCATAGAATTGATCGACCCCTCTATAAGATAAAGATCGAAAACGAAAACGATCACAAGAACCTAAAGAACCACCTATTTACGTTCTATCCAAGTGACCACGTACATCTATTACACACTCGGCTTTTAGGGATACATTTAACAAGCTAGTGGCAGACGGTGTCGTTAATAATAAGATTAATCTAATCACGTATTAGATTCAGAAGGAAAGGTGGCCTAAGGAATGCTTTGACCAAGACGAGTAGACCAGGAAGGATCTCGAAAAAGACAGCTAGATCGAAGAGTTCAAAGACGAGGACTGGTTTAGAGAACAATTTAGAGACTTAAGCAAGATAAGTCACCTACTTACACAGAAGAAGTCGTCATCCTCTCTTCATGACAAACAATCAGAAGCCAGTTCTGCCACACCTAGCTCTACTACACCAAGTGATCAAAAGCCAAGGGAAGCCAAAAGTACTCTGTATCAAAGCCCGTAATATAAAATCCTGCTTAAGACTAAGGGTAGCTTTATGTACAAATCAGAGTTAGGTATCACGGACATAAGCAAGACCGTTTGCCAGACCCTCCTTAAAGCTAAGCAAATAGTTCCAGAGGATTCATTGTTTCAGGATGATCTCTTTGATAAGACATATGAAATGATACAAGACAGGAACAAGGCCAAGGTTATTCAAGATATCGCTCGACTGATCGTTCCTTCCCCTCAGTCCCTAGCCATACGTGGCGCCAAACGTCTAAAAACCTTGATTAAAAGTATTAATGAAGGCTGGGACAATTCTATCGCTCTAACCAAGCCTCGTCCACAACCCGACTATGCTGTTGGATTCAAGCGAACTGTATTCACTGAAGATCAGCTTAAAAAGATCTAGCCGTTTATTAGTAGCTTCTCGGAAATGTCTTTCTTCATAGGTACATACTATATGTACTTCCCGTTTCTTACGTGCAAGGTCAAGTACAGTGCCGTGGCACTTGATGTTATAGACCGACAGAATGCTCATAGTATGACCCTAGCAGTAAGGGGGGTTATTGAACTCTTTAGACTTGTAAAGTGTGAAAAGGAGCTTTACTAGGAAATACTCGCCTTCTCAGTTATGTACGATCACTAGACAGTGAGAATCTACGGTCATTATCCTGTAATCAACAGGAAAAAGACCACCTTCTACCGCCACCTGATCTATACGTTCGACTTCACGGCACTAGATGGCAAGGAAAAGTGGACGGCATACAAATTCACCAAAAATATCTACGATATATAGATGCCGACTCACTTCAAAAGAATCTACTCAGTTATTAATGCATTGCCGCCTAATATAGATTTTGAGGTCTTGGCGTAATCTAAGCTAAGGGAATCTAGACTTTCACAGGGGCTGGAAAGCCACTATCTCTCTGATCAATCAAGTCAATTAAGCCATGTTCCCTCACGAGACATCACCCTAGACACTTCCTTATCTCAAAATATCGAGGGGAGAGCATTTAAAAAGCCAAAGAAAAGAGAACGGCCTATAGAATTACACCAGTCACAAGGCGCTGTTTAAGGATAGGAAGATTCCTCATCAGGACGTTTTCTAAGCAATAGTGAAGGAGCTGGACAGTGTGCCAGGTAGAGCTTGTTCTTTTACGTCCTCTACCTCGACCCTGAGGCATCCTGTCGAAATCTTTCTGACAGACTTTTTATTAATCCTAGCAAGTGTTTTGATCTATAATTCAACTCATTAAATAGACCTATAGTAACGATCACCTTACCCCTATATCTTTAATGTGATATATGCTCCCTCAATGCCTCACTATCATTGATCAGCACTTGATTTATTAGCCTACATCTATTCCCTGGCTAGAGCTGTAGCCTTTTCTTCAGTGCTCCTTCCAGAGGGCCGAGCTGGTAGTCATACAGAGGTATAGCAGTGAAGTATTACTATAGGGCTAGCAAGCCCTCTCTAGGTATACCTTACTCTTATCCTAATTAAGTAATATACTTCATAACACCAAAACATCGTGACTTTTAATGCGTTTTCATCGTTTTACAGCTAATATACAATGACTTATCAAAATGTCAGCCTTTCTAGACATTATTTTGAATACTCCTACTTCAGTAGGTCCTAGGCAGAGCTGGTCAGGTAAAACAACTAAGTCAATAATTATCACAAGGAAACAACTTCTAGATAATGTCTGATCTCTTACCTACAATTCGAGAGGTTGATAAGGTTATTTGTAGGCAAGAAATTGTGGTTACGGGACTTTACAATTAGTAGGGTTCGATGCTATGCGAAAAGACCCTAGCACAGTTAGGCTACAATGCCTTTGGAATGCCTTCAGGCTGAAATTTCTAGAAATTTAACTGTTTGGGATTCTTATATATCTTTGCGCCAAATCAACCTCAGAGCACCCTCAAACAAATTAAGGGTGTCTAGACTCTTCTAAGTATTCCTATATATTCTAATATTACTTAGAGATAGTCTATACATGATAGTCAAGAACCTTGATCTAGACAAGTATACTCGACGTATAAAGGATGTGAATCGTCATAAGGGAGAATACATTATTCTAGGCCTAGATTATGTATGGTCTATTAATAGGTATAATAAACTATCCTTATTTAGATTCGAGATATATACTACTATTGATATATATTCTTAGAAGATTATATAGATTTATGTAGGTATCTTGAACTATACTCTAAAGTCAGTCTTATACTAATATCTTTAGGTTACTATTAAGTATAGATATTAACCATTTATTATTCGGTCTAATAGAGGTAAGGAGACAGATCTTGTATCAGAAGTCTATTATGCCTTTACTCGTTCAATGTAGGATGATCTGAACTTTAAGCTAACTAGCTACTAGTACTATAGCACAAGAAGTAGTATGATCTGATATAGATATTGCTTACTGATCACCTCGTTGGCCGAGTCCTAATAACACGATATAAGGACTATGTGAAGAATACAACACTCTTGTTTATAGGTACAGGAAGTCTCCTAAATAACAAAGTGACAAAAGTACTATATATATCAGTAGTTAGTTACAACATACTAGCTAATATAACTAGCTTTAAGGACTTGATTGGGAAGCTTTATACTGTGACTATTGGTAGGGAAGAATCGCAAATTATTTACATTGTCAAAGAGATAGAAGTGCCTTCCTTAAATCCTATCCTAAGTGATCTTGATCTTAGTAATAAAGTGTTGTCACTAGAGAAGCAAACTCTAAAGCCTAAAGGCAAAGGGAAAGTCAAGGGCCGACTAGTCTCTAGCTCTGCTATAGAAGGTCTAGCTAGTACTAAAAAGTCAAGGTCAAGAATAAGAGCACAAGCACTAGTACTAGTAAGAAGAAGAAGGTCCCTCTACCTCCTATGAGTCTTCTGTCCTCTATTTTCTATTGTGTTATATATATACTTAGGGTTCTATAGAAATTCAAGAGAGGATTCAAAACAGAAGATAATAACATTAGTAATATAGTAAGCTTTATAATATTGTTCTAGATATCTAAAGTTCTTCTAATTATATATAGGAGTTTTTAGCTTTAGCTCTACAAATAGTTCCTCTTTTAATATAGTTTTATATAATCTAAGAATTTCTTAAACCATTTTATTCTACTACTCTCTAGTTATAAGGAGACTGACCTATACTTGAGAATATGCTTTTTACTATAGATTCTTTGATCCTTTACTTTAAAAAGTCACTTATAAGTATATTCTTTTTAGAAAGAATTCAAGAACTAATATCATATAATAGGAGAAGTAAAAAAAGACGAGGATTTCACTACCTGGATCTAAAAGGGGTATAATATCTTTAATACATAGTATAGTAGAACAGATAATACGCCTCTGTATACTACTGCCCTTATCCTCTACCCTACTTGTCGTATGATGTATATTAAATACAACTAGTAAAGAACTATGTGAAGGCCAATCTTAGGCAAGTAGAAGGGCTTTAGGAAGAGTTGCTTAATACTCTGTCTATAACAAGTAACTCTAGTAAATAACTCGATTATTAAAGCCTAGAAAACCCTTGAAAGTAAGATGGATTCTTGGCCTCGAGGTAGCTTGCACTATACTCCTCTCTGAAGAAGGTCAATCAAGACACTGTAATTCCTCTATCTCTGTCTTTAAGCCAGGACATATACAATTCATACACCCTGCTACGTGGATAGAGGTAGTAGCTGTGGCCTAGACACCTGAAAACAGAGAGGAAAAGCAGTAAAGTCAAAGTTCCTCACAAATGAATTGAAGTTTGGAGGTTGTCCTCTAATAGGCCAGTAAAAACATACAACAAAGAGCCTGAAAGCTTATCGATTCTAAAAGCCCTTAAAACCCTCTAACACAAGTCTAGGAAGAAAGAGTTTTCTCTATCTTCTAACTAATTGAATTTCAACTCTGCTCTAAGGGAGGCCTACAGGCCTATTAGAAGAGTTCAATAGTCTTCTAGTAGATACTAACAATTAATCATCTATCCGACAAGTTTAATAGTGGACAAGTCCTTATAAAGCCAACAGTCTACAAAGTTATTATACTATAGAGACACCTAGGAATCACCCTAAGGAGTCATAAAAGCCAACAAGTTCCTACTAAACTGACAAAGTCCCTACTAAGCTGATAGGTTCCCTACTACAGCTTACTAGGACCAAAAAGGAAACAGACAGCAAAAGCAAGACAAAACACAGAAAAAGCCCGGAATCTAGAGTCTAATCCATGGTCTAGTCTAGGGGGCCAGAGTCCAATCTAGAAGGGCTAGTACTAGGGGAAGACTAGAAGCCAGCATCTAGGGCTAGAGGTTAGTAAAGAAGTCCTAATGTCAGTAGCCATGAGCGATACACGATCAACAAAGGAGACGACAGAAGAAGCCAAACAACAAGAGCAAGAGGGATGAGGTAAGGGCCTGAAGGCTTGCTGTTCGATATTATAAAGCGGTAGTAGCTTTAAAGAGACAACTTAGTAACTGAGCATTGTATTTCTCTGTAGAGAGTACACTTAAAGAAGTGTTCAAGAGGCGTTCTAGTGATACTCAAGACGTTAGCCATCCCTTACTTACTCTGTCAAAGGCTAGAAGGAAGATATAAGAAAATGAAAGAATAATACTCCCCTACATAGGCTTTACTTCTACCTAACAGGTTGTGAGCTGCTTCTCCTTCTTGGCTTTAGATATTTAGGGTGTTTGACGGGTTGTATGTACTGTTTCTTAGCTTTAGATTGTTCAAGGATACGTGTATAGGGATTTTGAAGGAAGGAAGGTGTATTCAAGACATTCAACAGAGTTTGAGGTTAAGAAATGGTAGTACTGTCACTAGAGTCTATGAAATGGTTAGCTGCTCTCAAAAGGGCTAGGATTGAACACTTCTTAGGGTTCGCTGTTAGTGCTTAGAGTTCGATGTTTAGTACTAAAGCTAAAGCTAAAGTCAAAGTTGAGGTCGAAGATAGAGGCTCGAATCTAGGAGTTGAGGTTATTAGTATAGGACTTTGAAAGAGAGAACTTGAAGAGGGAGAAGAAACTTCTTAACACTACTAATTACAAGAGGTGTTTAAAGTAAAAGGAGACGACCTTAGGAAACGTTAGCTTGTCCTATACAGTAAGAGAGGGTATAAACTTCTAGAGAAGATGTATTATAAGAGGAGAGTAAAGGATCACACTAATAAGGCTATTAGTAACGACGATAGTAGGGAGATACTCAACTAGTGCTATAGTAAGACTGAGTTACAGGTCAGGAAAAGAGTTATAGGAGGAACGAAGGAACAGAGAGAGAGACCTTCCTTTTATAGACACTAAGTAGTAGATAAGTAAGTCAATTCACCTCAAGAGCCTTTGTTTAAAGGTGAAGACGTTGACGTTGTTAGTAGACAATTACATAATAATAGCTAGTTGCTAACAATAACAGCTATAAATTAGGTACTCTTTAATAATAGGTAGTTTTTGTATAGTTGTTTATTTTATACGTAATTCCCTTTTACTTGAAGTTACTACTCGAGGGCAAGTAGTTTAATAGAGGAGGGACGGATATAGTAAGGCTAATAGGTCATGTAGGTATTACGTGGTTTCGAGTACCTATATTTTCGCTGAGGTTTCTATACTCAGTACAATATCAACACAACACATTCTTTGATAACAATAACAACATCTATTTTATACTACAATACAAGCACTTGTTCAATACTTATATTAGCCTACTTAATAGTTTATATCTAATGTTTATTAAAGATATTAGATTAATGTCTTCCTTCTTCTAATACTCTTATCTACGTACTAGATCCTAGTCTAGTTCCTGTTCTCTTGCCTGCCCCTCTACACTATTATAAGTTCTATTGTGATAACATTACCTTCAAAAACTAACATTCTTTCTAGCTCTAGTATTAGCTACTCCTGAGCCCTCTTACTGCCGCCCTAACCCTACTACTCCTATAGCTCCTATTCCTGTCACTACTAAAGAAGAACTCTGCTATATAAGTACTGTGTAGCTAGGAAGCTACAATTACAGGTAGAGATAGATTTGATTAATGAGGTTAATATAGAAGAAGTGACTACCTCTTTGTTAGATATAGAATAAATTCAATGATATATGTTACATAAGAACTGTTCGATGAATAAGTGACCTATTACTATGATAAACTTGCCCTATTCCTAATTAGGTAATTAATTACTAACTCTAGTATTAGAAAACTCCTCGGATTCGAGTGAATTAGGCCCTATTCTACACTTGAGTACTATTAATTACAAGTCAGGATTACCTTTACAATCCTTTTTTATATAGTAAACAGGCCAAAACCAAGATCCTAGGCAAAATCAGCCGATTTTCGACTTTTGATGTTCCTAAAAATTTGAAATAGTAGGATAGTCACTATGGCCTACAGTACCTTAGTCAGTATCTGCCTTTTTTCCACTACTTCTTTCTCCTTACACTTCACTCTCCTAATCTACCCTCCTTATATAATAGTTTTTTCAGCTAGAACTTTATCAAAATGTCTTCTTTTCTTCAAGACGTAGATTCCTCTAACACCCCTTCAGTAATAGTAGAGTCAGTAGTAGCTTCTCGTACAAGTACATAGAACAAGGGCAAGAAAACATCCTTTATTTAGGCTTATACTCATGAACCCTTAGAGTACGAAGATCAAGAGCTCCTCTATTATTCTTATTACGAACTCGATAATAAACCACACAGTGCTAAGACTGCTTCTTCTATAAGTAAGCATATCTGAAGTATACATAAAACGGTAATCATTGAGCAGGGTTTGAGCAAGAACTAGGAGATTGTACAATAGTAACTCAAATCGATTTACTACCAAGCTATAGCGAATAGAGACACTAAGGAGTTAGATATAGAGATCCTAGAGAAGTCTATCAATCAAGACGCCCTTAAAGAAGCTCTAGTTACTCTTATTGTCATATACAACCTCTTGTTCTATGTAGTCGAATGGCCAGCGTTCTATACCTTCTACTAGGTTCTTAATATAGTATATAAGGGCAAGATCACAACATCTTACTCAGTCGTATAAACTAGGGTCAGGGAATCTTTCTAAAAACATAAGGATACTGTACAAAAGGCACTCTAGGGCACGCTCTCTTATATCTACATCTCTCTTAACATCTAGACCTTACCAAATCGATGGCTTTTCCTCGTGATCTACGCGTACTTTACCTTGTACGACCACAAGAAGGAGAAGGCCCTTCTTACTCTAAAGAAGGTGCCTGGCCATAGTAGAGACGACTAGTTCTTGATCCTTCTCCCTATCCTTCAAGATTACGATATTAAGCTAAAGCTTAGAGCTATTATAGCTGACAACGTCCTCTTAAACAATGTACTTTGCCGTATGATCAAGAAGCACATGTAGGAGGAGCACAAGAGGGACTAGAAAGCAAACGACTAGTAGGTCTACTATATCGGCCATATTATCAACCTTGTTGTACAAGCCTTCTTGTTTACAGATCTAGTAGATATAGATAAGCTAGAGTCGTACAATAAGGAGGAGGTGGATAAGGAGCTCATAGATAAGGAGGTAAAGAAGGTGAAGTTTAGGCTCTTAGGACCCCTTGGCAAAGTATACAATATCGTGGTTTATATACGTGGTCTAGGTGGTTGTGTAGAGTATTTCAGGAAGTTAGTAGGTAGGATAATCCTAATAGATAATCGTACGAGGTAGAATAGCTAGTATAATATGCTCAAGGTTCTACTTAAAGAGAAGGCTCACATAGATAAGTATTATAAAGACTTTGAGCATGAGCTTTAAAAGGATCTGCTCGACCTTACTAACTAGAAGAAGCTTCGTACGATCAACGACTTCCTTTAGCCCTTTACTAGAGGAACTCTCTTCACTAAAGGAGATAAGGCCTCTATTGATCGTACGCTCTTCATAATGGACATTTTAATTAAGCACCTTCAAATCACAATCGTAAGTCCCTTGCCCTCTCTCCTTCTACTTAACTAACTCTTATACTAGGATAGCTATAGGTAGAAGAGAGATAAAGAGAGTAAGGACTTCTTAGCCTAGCTTTACAAAGCACACAAGGTCCTTAATAAGTACTATCAAACGACTGATATGTCTCCAATCTATGCCACGGCTTTGATCTTGAATCCTAAGCGTCGTACGAGGTATATTCAGGCCAACTGGAAGTATGAATAGAGAGAGCCTGCCTTAGAAAGCGTCTAGGCGCTGTGAGAGACGTATAGAGAAGTCAAGATCCCTGTCCCTACTACCACCCCCTTCTTGTACGATAAGCACAATCAAGAGGAGCCTAAAGAACTTGATTCTTTTAGTCGTATTACCTTGACTCTTGACGTACAAGCTAGGCTAGCTAGTCAAGACAAGTATGAGGACTACAATATAGTAGAGTCGTATGACCCTAGCATGAATGGGGCTCTTGCGTGGTGGTACTAAGACACGTAGAGGCAGCACTAGCCTAGGCTCTCACTTATAGCTATTGATATACTCTCGATTCCAGTAATGAGCAATGAGCTAGAGAGGGTCTTCTCTGGAGCTCGTCATATAGTAAGCTAGGATAGGGGGCAAATAGTACTAGAGACTATAGAGTAGTGAGAGTACTTAAAGCATTGGAAGAGGAGTGGGATTCTAGATACTTTCTTTTAATTTGAAGAGATACCATAAAAGAGACCCCATGTAACAGCCAGATCAAGCATCTGGGCATCTAAGCGTTTGGGTATCTAAGCATTTGGGCATCTAAGCATTTGGGCATCTAAGCATTTGGGCATCTAAGCATCTGGGCATCTGGGCATCTGGGCATCT
>WNGE01007920.1_pt1 | contig 11462 bp, 8 predicted proteins | sample 5400651 | NCBI WGS metagenome assembly WNGE01 (sample SAMN13153370, study PRJNA577476) | soil metagenome | isolation source: 60 cm soil or saprolite under grassland replicate 2 | place: USA:California | collected 2016-06-15 | reverse complement strand
CGCGCCAGACGACTGCTTTCACCAGCATCGGATCGAGCTCGTGCTCGGCCGCGACTGTGCGAATGAGATTATCAAATTGATGAAAACGCGCCGGACTAATCCACTCGTAAGCGGTGTAGATGACATCACCGGAGCGGAAGGCGAGAAGAAACAAGCCGGCGGCAATCGCCAGACCGAGACAAATGATTAGCTTGAGCAGAAACCGGAACATCAATGCGGCGTAACCATGCACAGTAAATTCGCCCGCGTCATTATCGATCGCGCCATTCGCCGGGAGTTAGACTACGCCATTCCCGAATCGTTGAGTGCGCGGATCGGCGTTGGGGCGCGAGTGCGGGTGCCATTTCGTGATCGCCGAGCGCTGGCCACGGTGGTGGCTTTGCTTGAGGAAACAAACGCCAAAGGCATTCGCGAGATCGAGGCGGTGATCGGCGAAGGCCAGACCTTAAGCGAGCCGCTGCTCGAGCTCGCCCGCTGGATCGCGAGCTACTACTGCTGCCCAATCGAAGCGGTCATGCGCAGTTTGTTGCCGCAAGTGATTCGACGGGCCGAAGTCGGTTGGAAAAAGCAGCAATTCGTCGAGATCGGATCAATTGTAACAAATGAGACGATGGAGGCGCTGCGGCGCCGCGCCCCGCGGCAGGCGGAATTGCTTGAAGAACTGACCAAAGCGAACGCCGCTGTTCCGGCAGCAGAAATCTTGCGCCGGTTATCGCTCAACGTCTCGACTATTCGGGCATTGGCGAAACGTGGTCTGTTGAAAATTAGCGAGCGCGCCGTCGCACGCGATCCGCACGCTGGCGAACAATTCATTCCCGGTCCGGAATTGTCACTCAACGAAGAACAAACCGCGGCCTTCGCCACCATTGTGCGCGCTATTTCATCGCCGGAAAACGCGAAACCGATCTTGCTGCATGGCGTCACCGGCAGCGGGAAAACGGAAATTTATTTGCAGGCAATTCGCGAAACTCTGGCGCGAAATCGCACTGCTATCGTCCTGGTGCCGGAAATTTCGCTTACCCCGCAAACGGTCGAGCGTTTCAAAAGCCGCTTCGCCGAATCGCAGGATGATGTGGCAGTTTTGCACAGTCACCTGTCCGAAGGCGAGCGACACGATGAATGGCACAAGGTGCATTCCGGCCGCGCCCGTATCGTGATTGGCGCCCGCAGCGCCGTCTTCGCGCCCCTGAAAAATCTCGGGCTCATCGTGGTCGATGAGGAGCACGAAACTTCCTACAAACAGGAGGAAGCGCCCCGTTATCATGCCCGCGACGTCGCAGTGGTGCGAGCGAAGATCGAAAAGGCCGTGGTCCTGCTCGGGAGCGCGACGCCCTCACTCGAGAGTTACTACAATGCGCTCACGAACAAGTACGAGCTCGCGACCCTGACCCAGCGCGTCGACAACTGCCAGATGCCGCTGATTCGCGTGATCGATCTGCGGCAGGACCAGCGAAGCGAGCGCGCCCCGATTCTTTCGGAAAGATTGCGAACCGCGATTTCAGCTCGGATCGCAAAACGCGAACAGACAATTTTGTTTCTCAATCGGCGCGGCTTTTCGACATCGTTGCTTTGCAGCAAGTGCGGCAAGGCGCGCGACTGTCCGAATTGCAGCGTCGCGCTGACCTTTCATCGCTCAATGTCGCGGCTGAATTGCCACCTTTGCGGGCATACCGCGGCGGTGCCAAAAAAATGTCCGGAGTGCGGTCAAGACGCGTTGATTTACGTTGGCTTTGGGACGGAGAAAGTGGAATCAACCGTGGCGCAGATTTTTCCGCACGCGGTGGTAAAGCGGATGGACGCCGACTCGATGTCGCGCAAAGAAGCCTATAGGGAAACTTTGCGGGCGTTTCGCGCGGGCAAGATCGATATCCTGGTCGGCACGCAAATGATCGCGAAGGGTCTGCATTTTCCAAACGTCACCCTGGTTGGAATTATCAATGCGGATCTGGCGCTGCATCTTCCGGATTTTCGCGCGGGCGAGCGAACGTTTCAGTTACTCACCCAGGTGGCCGGACGCGCCGGCCGTGGCGAAACTCCAGGGGAAGTTTTCGTGCAAAGCTACACACCCTTTTCGCCCTCGATCCAGTTTGCGCGCCATCACGATTTCGCCGGCTATGTTGAACAGGAATTGGAATTTCGCGAGCGCTGTGATTTTCCGCCCTTCAAGCATGCGGTGCTTATCACCGTTCATTCCGCGCATCAGGAGCGCGGGAAATTTTCCGCGGAAACGTTGCGGCGTAAGTTGCGTAAAGCGTTGCCGGAAGAATTCATGGTGGCCGAAGCCGCGCCGGCGCCGCTGGAAAAACTCTCAGGACAATATCGTTTTCACATTCTATTGCGAGGCAGCGCGATCATGCGATTGAGCCGTTTGATCCGCGAAACGCTCGACAAATTACCAATGCCCGAGGATGTGGCCGTCGCGGTGGACGTTGATCCGAACCAATTGTTATAAAATGCAAAAGAGCGCCGGTTTAGGAATAAGATTTGCCAATGATTTTAGGGACGGCGATCTTGGTGAGTTGGGTAAAATCGGCCACGGCGGTGTTTGTCGGCGAATCGCTTAGACGCAGTAATCCGATTTCCAAGCCGAGCTGTTTTCCGCGCAGCGGGACTGCTTTCAAGCCTTCCCGTCCGCGTAGCGCGATCTTCGGCATCACTGCAGCCGCGCGCAACGGTGCGAGCGAACGAAGCAGCGTTTCGATGGCGTTAATCTCCGCCACCGTTCGCGGGCGAACCTGATGTCTGCGGCAAATTTCGTCCGTCATCCGCCGCATGACGAAGCTATCGGGCAGTTGCAAGAGGCGCTGCTGATGTAACTCGGAAAAATCGACGATGCGCCGCTTCGCCCACGGATGTTTTGTGGGAACGATTAAGGCAAACTCGTCAGTGCATAAGCGTTCGTAGAGAAGATTGGGCGAATGACGCGTGACAAATCCGAGCCCGACATCCATGCGACCTTCTTCCAATGCGGTCTCAATTTCGGTGGATGAAATTTCTTCCACGATAAGATTGATGCCGGGATGATCTCTGGCGAACAATCCCATCAGGTGCGGCATTAGCGGCACATTGAGAATGGGAACGACGCCGACATGAAGGATGCCACGCAATTGTCCTGGTTCACTGCCAAGTTCCTGAAGACAATTTTCCAGCTGGCGCAGGAGTGAGCGGGCGTGCTCCTGAAAGATCAATCCGTTAGGGGTCAGCAAAATCCTTTTTCCGCGGCGTTGGAAAAGCGAAACGCGAAGGCCAGTCTCGAGATCGCGCATCTGTTGTGAGACGCTCGGCTGTGAAATGCCGAGCCGATCGGCAGCGCGACTGAAGCTACCCGCTTCCGCCACGGCGAGAAAATAGCGCAAATGGCGCACTTCAACGGGATCATGCATAAAGGCAATGCATGTTGTCGGACGGCAGGGAAAAATGCAATTGGCTGGACATCGAGAGCCACCGCAGGCATTATTTGCTTATAGGAAATAGTTATGGCGCTATTTCTAAAACCTCTATGCGAAATGAAGTTAATAAAACTCCTCACCTTCCTCACCCTCACCGCCGTCAGTTTGGCCGGCTGCAAAAAAAATTCCGGCGCGGCGGACTCTTCTAACAAAATCCGCGTCGGCTATATCGGCTTGACCTGCGAGGCGCCAATTTTCACCGCAGTCGAAAAAGGATTTTTCAAAGAGGAAGGACTCGAGGTGAGCCTGGTCAAGTGCGAATGGGCGAATTACAAGGACGTGCTCGCACTGGGCGGATTCGATATCACCCATCACTTGGTGATGTACTTCCTCAAGCCGATCGAACAGGGCCTGGATGTGAAGTTCACCGGCGGAATCCATCGCGGATGTCTGCGGGTGCAGGCGGGAGTGAACAGCAGCATCAGCAAAATTCAGGATCTGCGCGGCAAACGCATCGGCGTGCCGGGAATGGGAACACCGCCATTCATCTTCGCAAATCGCGTCCTAGGCGCGAATGGAATTGATCCGGGCAAGGAAATCACCTGGCGCGTTTTTCCGGCCGGTGAACTCGGCCTCGCCCTCGACAAAGGCGAAGTGGACGCCGTTGCTGATTCCGAACCGATCGGCAGCCTTTTGGTTGCGCAACGGAAGGTAAAAAATGTGGCGGATCAGGCGAAAGATCCGCCTTACAAAGATGAGTACTGCTGCGCGGTAATTGTGAGCGGGAAATTTCTCGCTGCGAATCCGAAAGCGGCCGCGGCGGCGACGCGCGCGTTATTGAAAGCGGCGAAGTGGGTGGAAGAGAATCCAGCCGCTGCGGCGCGTTTGTCGGTCGAGAAGAAATATCTCGCCTCCAACCCTGAGCTGAACACCGTCGCGATTTCGCACTTGCGTTACTTGCCGAGTGTTTCCGGGGCGGATGAAGCGGTAAAATCGGCCGCCGCCGAAATGAAAACGGCCGGCATGCTTAGTCCATCGACGAATGTTGCAGAACTGGCGAAGCGCGCTTTTGTCCATCTCGATGGAGTATCGGATGAATGGCTCAATAGCGTGCAGGTCGAACGAGTCGCTGGTGGCCAGGTGCCGCCCGACCAGGATATCCGGCTATTTGCTGAAATGATTCTGTCCGACACCGGAGACTCATGCTGCAAAGCCAGGAAATCTCTCGCGGCGAAACAGTGACTGGCCGCGGCACGGAGGCGCCCGAGGCCGCTTCGGTGCAAACCTTGGATGCGGCCACAAGCGGCGCCATTGCTGCCGACGAAACGCCGTGGCACGCGTTGTTAGCTGTGCCCCTGGCGGCAGCAGTTACGCTCGGCGTTCATCTGGTCGTTTCGAAAAAAGAACCGCTGGGCGAGAGCCGTTCCTATACGATTTTTCTCACCCTCTTTTTCGCTGGCGCGATTGCGGCCGCACTAACGCAATGGCGATGGCCTGCTGTCCGAGCAAGGATGCGCGGCCTGCGCCCCCTTTTTACGGCGTCGGTTCTGCTGCTTTGCGCATGGGAGTTGATCACCTCCGGCTTTCGTTTGTTGCCACTCCCGTATTTCCCGAGCCCGGCTGGCGTCCTGCAAAGCATGATCAATGACCGCGCCCTGCTGTTCGATAGCACATGGCATTCACTCGTTCTCTTGCTGGGTGGATATGGGCTCGGCGTCGCCTCGGGTTTCATCACCGGTGTTTGCATCGGCTGGTCGAAGCCAGTTCGCTACTGGGGAATGCCGTTGCTGAAGGTTGTCGGTCCAATTCCCGCCACAGCCTGGATTCCACTGGCCATGGTTGTGTCGCCGTCCGCTGTTTTCTCGGCGGCAGCGCTGATCGCGCTTGCAGTCTGGTTTCCAGTGACAATGCTAACCGCTTCCGGCATCTCGAACACGCGCACTTCCTATCTCGATGTCGCGCGGACATTGGGAGCAGGACCGCGCTATCTTATTTTCCGTGTCGCTATTCCGGCCGCGCTCCCGAGCATTTTCGTCGGGCTGTTCATGGGACTCGGCGCCTCGTTTCTGACCCTGGTTGTGGCTGAGAGCGTGGGCGTAAAATCAGGTTTAGGCTGGTATGTCAGTTGGGCGCAAGGTTGGGCTGAATATGGGAAAGTTTACGCCTCGCTTGTTATCATGGCCGCTTTCTTTTCCACCATCATGACGTTGCTCTTCAAGTTGCGTGATCGCGTGCTCGTCTGGCAAAAAGGAATGATCAAGTGGTAGCCCCCGCCCTTCGCCTGCGTGAGGTAGCGAAAAGTTTCCCCGCGGCCGATGATCCCCTGAGGCAACGCCTGGTCCTCGACCGCATCTCAATCTCGCTCGACGCCGGCGAACTGGTTTCCCTGGTAGGACCCAGCGGTTGCGGAAAATCCACCCTCCTGCGTCTCATCGCCGGACTCGATGTTCCAGATTCCGGAGAACTGGTAATTGGCGCTGAACCAATCAGTGGTCCAAACGCTGAGCGCGGCCTCGTTTTCCAAGACCCAAATTTGTTCCCCTGGCTCACCGTCCGGCGCAACATCGAAGTGGGCCTGCTCGCCCGCGGGCAACTGGACGAGAAACGTGCCGACGTGGAAGAATTCATGCATCTCGTCGGACTGGAAGCGTTCGCCGACGCTTACCCCCATCATCTTTCAGGCGGGATGGCACAGCGCGTTGCTCTGGCCCGCGCCCTGATTAATCACCCCAAAATTCTGCTCCTCGATGAACCGCTCGGCGCGCTTGACGCTTTTACTCGCATGCGAATGCAGGATGAAGTGTTGCGTCTGTGGCAGAGCCGCCGCACCACCATGCTTCTTGTCACCCACGACATAGACGAAGCAATTTATATGAGCGACCGCATCATCGTCATGACGCAACGTCCCGGAACGATTGATCAAATCATCCAGGTGCCGCTTGATCGGCCGCGCGATCGCAGCAGCTCCGATTTTCTGCACCTGCGCGGCCAGATCCTTGAACTCCTTCACTTCGCCGGAAACGAGACTTCGCTCGAGGCGCGGACTCCAATCCGTTAGCGCAATGTTCGGTTTCGGCAAACGCCGGGTCGAGAAACTCGATTTCCTGGTTGCGGGCGCGCAAAAATCGGGAACGACAGCACTCAATTACTACTTAAAACGCCATCCACGCATCGCCCTTCCGATCAAGAAAGAGCTGCATTTTTTCGACAACGACGAGTTGTTTGCCGGCGGCAACGTCTCTTATGAGTCGCTGTACGAAATGTTCCGGCCGGCGCGCCCCGGCAGTATCGCGGGCGAGAATACTCCGATTTATCTTTATTGGCGGCCGGCCCTGCCTCGAATCCGGGATTACAACCCGGCGATGAAATTCATCGTCATTTTGCGTAACCCAATTGAACGCGCCTTCTCGCAATGGAACATGCAACGAACGCGCGGAATCGAGCCATTTGATTTCCTGGATGCAGTCGGAGCAGAGCCGGGTCGCATCGCCGAGTCCGCGCCGAAACAATTGCGGAAATTTTCCTATGTCGACCGCGGTCGTTACGCCGAACAATTGGAACGCGCATTCCGTTTGTTTCCACGGGATCGCTTTCTCGTGATCAAATATGAAGAATTTCGAGCGCGCCAGCGTGAAATAATGGAAACCGTTTTCCGTTTTCTCAACCTCTCACCCCCACGATTTCGCGCCGTCGAAGCTCACGATATTCCCTACGCGCGCAAAATTCGCGATGAGGAGCGAGCGGCGGTGCGGGAAATTTTGAAGAGCGACATTGCCCGACTGGAAGCGCTATTAGGGTGGGACTGCTCCGATTGGCGCTAAGGCGCAATTGCGAGGGCAATTCCTGAACACACCTGATTGCCGTGTGCGACCGATGATTCTATGAGTTAACTTTTAGGTGTCGCACCTGCAACACGGAATTGTTAACTCAGAGCTGGGCTGGCTTCTTTAACTGACTAAGGCTCGTGGAAGGTTCTTTGCTGACGGAACAATTCGATGAAGCGATCGAGTTCACTTACCAGTGCTGAATTGCCGGCTGCTTGCGCGAGCTGCTTCGCGTGCTCTGCGGCTGAGATTGCGTCGGCAAATTGCCCGTTCTCGGCATAGGCCGCTGCCAGCGTGCGATGCACCAGCGGATTGTCTCCGCCGGGCACGTTGGTTGCGCGTTTGGCATACGCGACTGCTTTGCTTCCATCGCGCAAGGTTGGATCGGGCGAAGTCGCCAGAACCCACGCCAGATTATTTGCCGCATTGCCATTATCAGGGTCAAAGGCCAGCGTTTGTTGCCATTGCTCAATGGCTTCGCGGTTTCGACCGATCCCGGCCAGGGCTGCGCCAAGATAATTACGCGCGTCCGTATTATCAGGCTGAATTTCGAGGCTTCTCTGCCAGTGCTCGATCGCTTCATCGATTTTGCGTTGCCGCGACAGAGCAAGCGCTAGCCCATAATGGGCCGCGGCATTTCCATCGCGCAGGGCGAGGGCGTGGCGATAGTGAGTGATTGCGTCGTCTGTCTGACCACGCCCCACTTCTGTCATGGCGAGTCCGGTAAGTGCCACGTCGTTTTCCGGCGAAAAGCTGAGCGTATAACTCCAAAGTGATTCGGTGTCGTGCCAGTGAGTAGCCTGGCCGTAGCTCAGGAAACTTAATGTTCCGATTGCTGCCAGCGACGCCGGCACCAATACGACTTCGCGCGCGCGCCAAAGCAAAGTGAGATCGCGGATCGCCCACACCACTGCTATGATAACTCCGATCTGTGGCAGGTAAGTGTATCTGTCAGCTCGTGCCTGCAGTCCTACCTGAATAATCCCGATAACTGGAAGCAACATTACGATATACCAAAGCCAGCCGACTAATAAGAAAGGTAGTTTCCGGCGCAAAAGAAACATCGCGGCTGTGATTCCAGCTAAGAGAATGATCGCGCCAATTATTTCCCAAGTGGCGAGTCGCCACTCCGGATGGATATAAAACGGCACTAGATCAACCGGCCAAAACATTTGTCGCAAATAGTTGACGTAAGTAACGAGTGCATTGTCGATACGCGACGCCAGAGGAAGGCTCTCAGTGGACCCGATCGCCACCTGCTGCGCGATCAGCGTGGCCGCGCACGATCCAACTGAGAGAATACACAACGGAAACTTCTCAAGAATGAGTTTCCACAAGCCTTGTTTCTTGAAACGATCAAATGGCCAATAGTCCAACAGCAATAGCACGATCGGCGTCGTCACCAGCATCGGTTTTGACATCAAACCGAAAGCGAAGCAGACCGCAACCAACGCCATCCGTTGCCAGGTCGGGCCGCGGACATACCTTGCATATGCCAGTAAGGTGAGCATGAAGAAGGCGCCGCTCAGCACATCCTTCCGCTCGGAAATCCAGGCTACGGATTCGACCCGCAGCGGATGAATGGCGAAGATGGCCGCGCTAATCGCGCTCGCCCAAACTGCCTTGGTCGATTGCCACAGAAACATGAACAAGAGTAGCGCCACTGCAATATGCAAACCGATATTGACCAAATGATGTGCACCGGCATTCAAACCGAAAAGCTGGCAATCGATCATGTGCGAAATTGACGTTAATGGATGCCAGTTTTGCGAATGAACATGAGTAAAGGCCCAGGCGATACCGCGCCAGGTCAATCCGGCCCGGATATTCGGGTTGTCGAAAACGTAGGAACCGTCGTCGTAGTTAACGAAATTGAAGTGCGCGGTTTGGAGGAAGACGAGCGCAACTAGTCCAGCCAGGCCGAGATAGATGGCAACAAGTTGAGTCGTCCGGCTACTCATTAGCATATTTCCGGAAGCGATCTGCGATATTGCTTCCGCCACCTTTATCCGCTCCCCTCGCCGCGAGGGGAGAGGGAAGGTTGAGGGGAGGCTCTGCTTTCACGAAAATCGGTCCCACTATTTGTGAGAGTGCTTCTAGGCTGCGTGAGTTAGCCTCGGAAAAATAGAACCCTCACCGCGCCAGCGCGCGACGACGAACTCAATCCCTACCTTAAGGCAGCCCAGCCCATACCTTACGCTTCGCTGAAAGTTAATCGACGAAGCTTCCGGCATGTACTTCGCGGGGCAGGTAATCTCGCCAATGGGATGGCCTAACCAAATTATTTGGGCCAGCATCTGATTATCGAAAACGAAGTCATCCGAATTCTTCTCCAGCGGAAGGCTTTCAAGTAGATTTCGTGCAAAAGCGCGGTAACCAGTGTGATACTCGGATAGCTTGGCACCGAGCAGAATGTTTTCGGTCAGGGTAAGCAGACGATTGGAAACATATTTCCACCAGGGCATGCCACCGCGAAGCGCTCCACCGCCCAGAATCCTCGACGCCAGCACACAAGGGTAAAGTCCGCTGGTGACCATGGACGCCATCGCTGGAATTAGCGTCGGGGTGTATTGGTAATCGGGGTGAAGCATGATTATGACGTCAGCTCCGGCGGCGAGGGCGAGACGGTAGCAGGTTTTCTGGTTGCCGCCGTAACCGCGGTTTTCCGGATGAACTTCAACGCGCACCCGATCTAGGGTCCGGGCAATGGCGGCGGTCTCGTCACGACTGGCGTCATCGACCAGGATGATTTCATCCACGATGTCGTGCCCGATCACTTCATCATAGGTCTGGCGCAGAGTCCGGGCCGCATTGTAGGCCGGCATGACGACGACGATTTTTTGACCTTGCAACATTAACAGAGAAAGCCGGCAGACGGATTCGAACCGACGACCTGCTGATTACAAATCAGCTGCTCTACCAACTGAGCTATGCCGGCAATTTATCTTGGGAGAGAACTAATTACCCTCCTTCAACCTTTCTCATGGTTTGCCGAAATGTATCCCGCGACTCGACTTTCGCAATCAAACGGCAGGATCGTCTGCATTGCCGGTGAAGGGACGTTTGCAAAATCTCTAAACCTCATCCCTGGTGGCAATTAGCGGAAGAAGGATTGATCGCGTGCTCAGTGGGCGCGTAGTAGTAGCGATAGACGGTGCTCGTGTGCTCAGGCACCAAACGTTTCGAGGCGCTTAAGCGATCACCAGCGATCTCTGCGACGTAAAGATTGAAATGGCCGCGGTCAGCTGGTGAATAGCGCGGCTCGATATTGATATCGCCATGCGAAGTGAGCGTGACTTCCTGGCCGGTTTGCAGGTCGAGCTGCCACAACTCGATGGCGTCGTTCTGGTAGCGAGTGAATACAATATGTCGACCATCATGTGACCAATCCGGCTGGTAGTCGTAGCCCCCGGCGTGGGTGAGTTCCCGCGCCTGGTCACTACCGATGGTCTGGCGCCACAGCGAACCACCATACTGTAGACCAGCTCCTTGCCATCGGGCGAAAATGTCAACGCTGATGGGCCGCTGGTCAGCTGAGGCAGATACATTTCACGGTAGTAATAATTGTGCGGCAGCTGAATTTGAGCAGACATGGGCTTGCGCTCAGCCAGCACCGGCAAGGCAGAGAGTAACAACAGGCCAGCAGGATCCTGTGCTGACGTATGGTCATTCCCATTATCGAGCCATTGCTTCGATCAAGGCGGCCTCCAGCAAAGTGATTGCCTCGTCCACCTGCGCGACCGACACGGTCAGTGGCGGCATGAAGCGCACTGTGCTTTGCCCACAGGAGAGCAAGAGCAGGCCTCGATGAAATGCGTTTGTGATCACGGCATGACACGACGCTGTGCACGGTGCGCGGCTGGCTCGATCGCTGACCAGCTCGATGCCGATCATCAGCCCTTTGCCACGGACCTCGCCGATGACAGGATACTGCGACTGCAATTCGCGCAGACGTTTCATGAAATGGGCCCCGACTTTCTCGGCATTGGCGGCGTACTCGCGTTCGATCAGGTCGAGTGTCACCAGCGCGGCCGCGCAACAGAGCGGATTGCCGCCGTAAGTGTTCGCATGCGCGCCGGGCTTCCACTGTTGCATGATGGTTTTCTTAGCCACGACCAGGCCGATCGGGAGGCCGGAGCCCAGGTCCTTGGCCAACGTCATGATGTCGGGCTGCACATTCCAGTGCTGACAGGCGAACATCTTGCCGCTACGGCCCACGCCGGACTGCACTTCATCGAGAATCAACAGA
>WNGE01019411.1_pt1 | contig 11463 bp, 9 predicted proteins | sample 5400651 | NCBI WGS metagenome assembly WNGE01 (sample SAMN13153370, study PRJNA577476) | soil metagenome | isolation source: 60 cm soil or saprolite under grassland replicate 2 | place: USA:California | collected 2016-06-15 | reverse complement strand
TTCGGCGCCGCGACCGCCCAAGGGACGCGACTGCTTCGTCATCCGACGGTGAGCCGCGACTCGGTGGCCTTCGAATACGCGGGTGACCTGTGGGTCGTCCCGCGGAGCGGCGGGCAGGCGCGCCGCCTTACCGCGACGCCCGGCGTCGAGATTGATCCTTACTTCTCTCCCGACGGCTCTCAGATCGCCTTCACGGCCACAGTCGCGGGGAACACCGACGTGTACGTCGCGCCGGCCGCGGGCGGCGACCCCAAGCGACTGACCTATCATCCGGGCGCGGACCGCGTCCGCGGGTGGACTCCCGACGGTCGCCGCGTGGTCTTCGCGTCGGCCCGCGCCAGCGCTCCCCAACAGTCGTACTTCCGACTCTGGACGATCGGCCTGGAGGGCGGGCTTCCGGAGCAGCTGCCGATGCCCCGCGCGTTCACCGGCGTTTACTCTCCCGACGGCCGGCGGTCGGCCTACGAGGAGGTCTCGACCGCGTTCATTCCGGAGTGGTATGAGACCAGTCAGTGGAGGCATTACCGTGGTGGCCGCACGCACCCGATCCGGATAGCAACGACACCCACCCGATGTGGGTTGGCGACACCGTCTACTTCCTCTCCGACCGCAATCACACGGTCAACCTCTTCGCCTACCGCGGCGACACGAAAAAAGTCACGCAACTCACGCATCACGACGACTTCGATATCATGAACGCGACGGCTGGGCCTGACGCGATCGTCTATGAACAGGCCGGCTACATCCACCTGGTCGATACCAAGACGGGGCAGGCGCGCAGGCTCAACATTGAAGTGACCGGCGACCTCGCCTGGGCGCGGCCGCAGTTCAAGAAGGTGGCAGGCATGATCCGAAGCGCGGAGCTTTCACCGAGCGGGGTTCGCGCCGCCTTCGAGGCGCGGGGCGAGATCTTTACGGTACCGGCGGAGAAAGGCGACTACCGCAACCTTACGCAGAGTCCCGGCGCGCACGACCGCAGCCCCGTGTGGTCGCCCGACGGCGCGCAACTCGCGTGGCTCTCGGACGCGGGCGGAGAGTATCAGCTTATGATTGGCGAGCCGACAGGCGTCACAAAACCTCGGGCGATCCCGCTGCCGTCCACGGCCTTCTTCTCCGCGCCCGCCTGGTCGCCGGACGGGACGCAGATACTGCTCCAGGATAATCACCTGAATCTCTGGACGCTCGACGTGGCGACCGGGAGGGCGGCGAAGATCGACACCGACACTTACGCCGATCCCGGACGCGATTTCGACGCGACCTGGTCGCCGGACTCGCGGTGGATCGCTTATTCGAAGAGCTTGACCAGCCACCTGCGGGCGATCTTCGTTTACTCGCTGGCGGAGAAGAAAACCTATCAACTCAGCGACGGACTGGCGGACGCCATCTCGCCGGCGTTCGACGCGGGGGGAAAATACCTCTACTTCATGGCGAGCACTGACTACGGGCCGAGGACGGGCTGGCTGGAGATGAGTTCCGTTGACCGTCCCGTGCGCCGCGCAATCTATTTGGCCGTGCTCAGCGCGAGTGATCCGTCACCGCTACTGCCCGAAACCGGCGACGAGCCGCGCGCGGCGCCTCGCGACGAATCACGCGGCGAACCTGCTGCGGCGCCCAAACCGGACGCAGCGAAGGCCGTCGCCGTTCGCATTGACTTTGACGGGATCGGACAGCGAATCCTGGCCGTCAACGTTCCGGCCGGTGACTACAGCAGCCTCGTGGCCGGCGCGGCGGGGACGATCTTTTATATGGAACCGAACACGCCGGGCGGCGGGCCCGCGTCGTCGCGCTTGCAGCGGTACCAGCTCAAGGAGCGCACGGCCGCGCCCTTCCTCGAAGGCATCCGGTCTTACACGCTCTCTCTGACAAGAAGAAACTTCTCTATCAGGCCGGCGGAAACCGCTGGGGAATCGTCGCGACAGACCGCCCCGCCAAGGTGGGCGACGGAGCGATCAACGTGGCGCAACTTGAGACGCAGGTTGATCCCCGCGCCGAGTGGGCGCAGATCTATCGAGAGACGTGGCGGATTCAGCGCGAGTATTTCTACGACGCCAATATGCACGGGGCCGATTGGCAAGCAATCTATGAGAAATACCGCCCGCTCCTCGCCTATGTGGGCCACCGCGCCGACCTGAGCTACCTCATCGCCATGGTCGGCGGCGAGCTGACAGTGGGACATTCGTATCTGACCGGAAACGGCGACGAGCCCGGCGAAGAGCCTGTTTCGGTCGGCCTGCTAGGGGCGGACTTCGCGGTAGAGAACGGGCGTTATCGCATCAGTCACATCTACACCGGCGAGAACTGGAATCCCGAGTTGCGAGCGCCGCTCAGCGCGCCGGGGATTCAGGTGGCGGAAGGAGACTATCTGCTCGAAGTCAATGGCAGACCGCTCGCGTCGCCGACCAATCTTTACAGCCTCTTCGAGGGAACGGCGGGGAGGCAGACAATGATCCGGGTAAACAAGACGCCCTCGCTGGAAGGATCGCGGCTCGTGACCGTGGTCCCGGTAGCCAGCGAAGACTCTCTTCGAACGCGGGCATGGATCGAGGAGAACCGGCGGCTGGTGGACAAGCTCTCCGGAGGACGTTTGGCCTATGTGTGGTTGCCTAACACCGCAGGGCCCGGCTATACATCCTTCACTCGATACTATTACGCCCAGCAGAACAAAGAAGGCGCGATCATTGACGAACGCTACAACCACGGCGGAATGGTGGCGGATTACATCGTGAACGAATTGGATCGGAAGCTCATGGGCTATTTCGCAATGCGCGACGGCCAACCTTCGACCTCGCCGATCGCCGGAATCTACGGCCCCAAAGTGATGATCATCAACGAGTCGGCCGGCTCGGGCGGGGACGCGTTGCCATATTACTTCCGCCTGCGGAAAATTGGGCCTCTGGTGGGGACGCGAACCTGGGGCGCGCTGGTCGGCACTCTAGGTATTCCCGCTACGATTGACGGAGGCGGCATCACCGCGCCTTCCCTGGCATTTTACAACCTCAAGGGGGAATGGGACGTCGAGAATATCGGCGTTGCGCCGGACATCGAGATAGAATACACGCCGGCCCAGGCGATCAAGGGACGCGATCCGCAGATCGAGCGGGCTGTGCAGGAAGCCCTCAGGTTACTTGAACAGAACCCGCCGCAGCGCGCGCCGCGGCCCGCGCCAATCGACCGCGTGCCGAAGAACCAGGGAAAATAAGTGAAGCCCTCGCGTAAATCGGCGGAGCCTTTGGAGTGCGGGCGCTCGGGACCGCTTTGGTAGTCATCTCGGGTCCTAAAGATTTCCGGGACAAAGGACCCGAGTGGGCTCCCTCTCTGATCATTGCCGCAGAATCGAAGTGGACTACCAAAGCGGTCCCGAGCGCCCGCACTCCAAAGGCTGTCGCCATTTTTAGTAGTTGGTTGTATCCAGCTTTAATTCGCATACTTTTCAAATTTAAGTTAAATAGCGGAGAACCGAGCATGAACAGACTCAGACATCAGACTCAACGACAGGCTTGGCTGCGCCAATTGCCGGTCGCCATCGGCATGGCGGTGATGATTCTGACCGCTTCCAGGATTACTCTTGCCCAAACCATCAACATTGATCGCGTCGTCGCGGAGCTCGAACCGGAAATCCAGCGCACATTGCTCGAAGGGAAGATACCTTCGGCGGCTATCGCGCTGATCGCCGGCGACCGGGTGATCTGGACCGGCGCCTACGGCCACTCGAATCTATGGGCGCGCACTCCCGCCACGACGAGCACAGTCTATCTGATCGGCTCGACCTTCAAGGCGATGTCCACCGTCGCCCTGCTGCAGCAAATGGAGCAGGGCAAATTTAAACTCGATGACCGCGTCAACGATTACCTGACCGAATTCAAGATTCAGAACGAAGATCCTCAACACCCGGTCACTTTTCGTCACCTGCTGACTCACACTTCTGGCTTGCCCGGCGACTTCGGCCCGGTTCCCGTGTGGGGCGACGGCGCGCCGCCTGCGCTCGAAGAGTATCTGCGCAAATCACTCAAGGTCGCCAAACCTCCGATGAACTCCATCGTTTATTCGAATATGGCTTACACATTGATCGGGTATCTGGTTCAAAAGTTTTCAGGCGTGCCCTACAAGCAATATATTCAGGAACGCATCTTCACGCCGCTCGAGATGACGAGCACCGCGTTCGAGCCGAGGCCGGACATGGAAGAGCGGTTGTCAATCCCCTACACGGTGGAAGAAAAGACCGGGAGCCAGACGCCGACGGTGCGACTCAAAGCCGCGGTCTGGCCGGCGGGACTGGTCTACGGGACCGTGCTCAATCAAGCCAATTGGCTGATCGCCAACCTCAACGGCGGAGTCTTCAAAGGCAAGCGGATCATCAGCGAGCAGTCGCTCGAGCAGATGTTCACGCGCCAATACGATCAATTCAAAGGGCCGGTGGAAGGCATCTGGGGAAACGAGACCGCCGGCTTCGGCTTGACGTGGTGGGTGCAGACGCGCGACGGCGACCGCTATTTCGCTCACAGCGGCAGCGTCCCCGGCTACACGGCCTTTTTGCTGGGCAACCGTGACCGGAAACTCGGCTTCGCCATCCTGACCAACGGCAATCGCGCGCATCCGCACCTCTTCAAACTAGCCGACCGCGCAATGGATCTGCTCAAGAAGCACACCTACCAGGAGGTAAGGCAGTCAGCTACTCCATCTAAGCGCGAGGACGCGCTGTAGATGGAGCTTGCGGTTTCAGGTTTCGTACTTGACGCTTCTTTTCAGAAGAACGAACCGCTTCGGGCCGGTTGACTTCCTTCCGCGGATATTCGCAGAAGTAACGGCCCATCGCCACCAGGTCATGCCTCGCGGCGACAGATTTCGCTCCATTCAGATCGGCGTTGATTTGATATCCGCAATCGCGGCATTGGAAATCTGATTGATTCGGACGGACACCCAAATGCAAACATCTCGAACAGGTCTGAGACGTGTACCGTGGGTCGATATATACGACCTCCACTCCCGCACTAGCCGCCTTGTAGCGGATCATCCATTGAAGTTGGGCGAAACTCCACTCATGAACGCATTTCGCCTTGCCGGTCTCTCGAATCCCGTTGAGGTCTTCCAGGACGATCCTTTGATTATTCGCTTTCGCGTCAGCCACGATTTGTTTGCTGACGCAGTGGTTGGTGTCCGCGACAAAACGCCTCTCGCGACCAGAGACACGCTTGAGCGCTCGTTTGGCGCTCTTACCGCCGTTGGCCTGTAGAGATCGCCTCGTCCTTTTGTAGCAGGCTTTTATGTGGCGAATATTCTTCGCCGTATGGAACTTCTTGTCAGATGTCACCGCCACGCGGTTGAAGCCGAGATCGACGCCTAGACTTCCCTGTGGCTGTCTAACTTCCGGCGCCGGGATCGTGATCGAAATATGCAGATAGAAGTTCCCCTCGCGATAGACCAATTCGGCGGAGCCGAGTTCGCCCTGGCGGAGTTGTTTGCGCATCCTGGCGGGCATCTGCAACTGGCCGGTGATGCGGCCTTTCGGACAGACGGCCAGCGAGATGGTTTGACAGTCAGGACGAAGAGTCATCGACTTGGCGTCATATCGAAGGGAAGAATGCGGTTTGAATTGATGCCACTTATTCGAGTCGCGCGTGTAAACGGCGCTGACTTTGGCAATCGCGTTGATCACGTGCTGAGAGGGCAAAGAGGTTTCCTCACGGATGAGGCGATAACCCTGGTGATGGATGTCGTATTTGCGATGCAAATCACGCTCGAAGGCGAGTTCGGAAAGGGTGTTGCAGGCGCGATTGAACTCTTCCATAGTGGATTTGAGTTCCTGGCGTTCGCTAGCTGCCAAGACCAATTTCGCCTTTATCGACAAGTGAACATCCATCTGTTCAATATGCCACAAGTGTTTTACCTGAGACAAGTGTTTTATATGCGAAAGGGGCGGCGCATTCCTCTCCACCCAAAACGAAGCGTTTATGGGTGGAGTATCCTGCGCAAAGAAAGATGAAAAACCGATGCCCTGCGCTGCTGATTCTGCTCGCCATCTCAATTCAGGTCTTCGGCCAGACGCCGGAATCAGGCGCGGCGAAAGGACTCGACGGCGTCTGGCGCGGGACGCTCGAAGTGGGTGGGACGCAACTCAGGCTCGTCCTGACTATCACGAAATCAGATTCGAGCGCCTATTCAGGCAAAGTGGACAGCCTCGATCAAGGCGCGACCATTCCTGTAGACACGATCACGGTCACTGGCGACACCGTGCGGTTGGAGCTGATATCAGTCGGCGGCGTCTACGAGGGCGCGTTGAATAAAGACCGGTCGGAGATGAGCGGAAAGTTCACTCAGGGCGGCGCTTCGTTTCCGCTGGTCTTCAAGGCGGGCGCGCCGTCGCAGTCCGGCGCCGCCACGAAGCCTCCGCCCGCGCCCCCACAAAAACCGCTCAGCCCTCCTTTTGATATTGCGGTTCCTGTAGCGCCAACCGCCTTCAAAGCGGGCGGCAAAACGCGCCTGGTTTACGAATTGCACGCGACGAACTTCAGCCGGAGCGATTGCGTGTTGACGCGCCTGGAAGTGAAATGAAAAGCCCTGGGATAAGGACGGACCCTATTGGAATCTGCGCGCTAACGGAGGCATTCTCTCCACCGCCGCCGATATGTATCGCTGGCATCAGGCGCTTGAAGGCGACAAAATATTGAGCGCGGAAGCGAAGCGGAAATTATTCACACCTCACGTCAAAGTGGTGGAATCAAGTAACAGTTTTTACGGGTATGGTTGGGTCATCGAAACCACTAGACGCAACACTACGCTACAATGGCACAACGGTGGTAACGCATACTTCTACGCTGACTTTCGGCGTCTCCCGCAGGATCGAGTGGGATGGAGATGGGCGCAGGCCGCAATGATGGTGTTGATAGCCGCCATTGGCGCGACGTAAGAGCCGGTGAAGACGGAGCTGGCGATGGAGGCCACGACGTAGCCGTCGCAATATTTCGCCAACGGCGTCGTGTCGCTGTCCGTGATTCCGAAGGTCGGCACGCCGCGCTGGCGGGCGCGCTGCGCCGCCTCGACGGTCTCGCGCAGACACCGCCCGAAACTGATTGCGATCAGCAGATCCTTCGAGTCCAGAACCTTGATCTTGTGGATGAGATTGCCAGCGCTTCCCACAGGCGCCTCGGCGTCGAACCCCTGCACTGCCAGGCCGTAAGCCAGGAATTGGGCCAGCGACGCGGCCAGGTCGATGCCCACTACAACAATGCGACGCGCGCGGTGAATGCGCTTGGCAACGGCGATGACCTGCGTGGTGTCCAGGCCGGTTTTCAAGAGATGCAAGTTGGCGATGTCTTTGTCGACGTTCTGGCGCAGGCGATCGGCCACGGACTGCTTCTCCCGCGTGGCCGCCTGCATCGTCGTGTAAGGCGTTATCCGCGCGACGAAATGGCGCCGGAGGTCGGCGGCGAAGTCGGCGTAGCGGTCATATCCGAGAACCTGAATGGCGCGCACAATCGTCGCCGCGTCCATGTTGAAGCGCTTGCCCAACTCCCGCGAGGAGAGGAAGTAGATCTCTTCCGGGTGGTCGAGGATCGTCCGGATCATTTGCCGCCGCCGCGGGGCGAGTTTGGACTGCGCGTCGGCGAACCGGATTTCGAGTTGAGTCGGCGAGCTTGCGGCAGTGGACTGATCGGATTCGGCTGCGGGAATCTTGCGCGACTTGGTTTTCATTGATTTTACCTCGGTCGTGACGGACAGCGTCTACCTCTCACTTTCGCCCGCAGCCTAGCACGCCGCCCGCCGTCGCGGCAAGTTTATGCAATACGTGTTGCAATCATTCGCGCCGAAGCGCGACCATCGGATCCACCTTCGCCGCCCGCCGCGCAGGCAGATAACCGCCCAGCAGCGCCACGAGCGCCAGCAGCAGGCACGCCGCGGCGAAGACCGTCGGATCGCCGGCCTTGACGCCGAACAACAGCGACTCGGCGGCCCGGCCCAGGGCGAAGGCCAGCGGAGCGCCGGCGAGCAGCCCGGCGCTGGCGAGCAACGCCACCTCGCGCAAGACCAGCCAGGCCACGCGCCCCTGAGTCGCGCCGAGCGCGATGCGGATGCCGATCTCACGGATGCGGCGCGTCACGGTGTAAGCCATCACTCCATACAACCCGACCGCCGCCAGCGCCGCCGCCAGCGATCCGAAGCAAATTGAAAGGAACGTCAGGAACCTGTCGGCGAACAGCGATTCATCCGCCTGCTGGCTCAAGGTCTTCAAATCGTAAATCGGCAGGTTGTTGTCGCGCCGCGCGACTTCGCGTCGCAGCGACGGCGCGATGGAGGTGACGTCCTGATCGGTTCGCGCATAAAAAGTGATTCTCCCGATGTTTTCCTCCTGGGCGTAAGGAAGATCAGAGCCGATAGCGCGAGAGTGAAACCCAGCAAGCGCGGGTCAAGTTCCGTCGAAAGGCCGAGCGCGCCGACGCTGGGCGGGATCGCTGCGACCAATCCGTGAATCGTCCAAACTGCCACGATCAACCCAACCACTCCTCCCATCAAAGACAACAGGAGACTTTCAAGGAGAAACTGCCGCATCAATCGCCACCGTCCAGCGCCCAACGCCATACGCACGGCGATCTCGCGCCGCCGCGCCGCGCCGCGCGCCAACAGCAGGTTCGCCACGTTCGCGCAGGCGATCAACAGCGCCAGGCCGGCCATCCCCGTCAGGATCAGGAATGGTTTTTTGGCGTCGCGCTGGAGAATCTGCCGCCCTTTCGCGCCGTCATCCAGCAGGATTCTTTTGTCGAGGAAACGCTGCCGCATCTCGGCTCTAAATCCGGTCATCAGCGGAAGCTCTTCTTCGAGAATAGAGTGATAGCTCGGACGGACGGCCTCTTCGGTCTGCGCGCGCGACGTCCCCGGCTTGAGGCGCCCTATGATCGCCAGCCAATAGTCTTCATGGTCATCAAGCCCGTTCGAGCCCGGCGTCATCTGGGCCTTCATCATCATCGGAATGAAAACATCGGGAGTCTGCCCGACCTGAACCCCGCGAAAGCCTTCGCGCGACACGCCGATCACCGTCATCAAGGTTCCATTCACTGTCAGCGCCTTGTTCAGAATCGCCGGATCCGCGCCAAATCGGCGAGTCCAATAGGCGTAGCTCAAAACCACGACCGGATGCGCGCCAGGCGTCCGATCATCTTCTTGATTGAAGACGCGCCCCAGAGCCGGGCGCACGCCGAGGACTTCAAAATAGTTGCCGGAGACCAGCTCGCCGTCCGCGCGCTCGGTCTGCCCCACGCCCGCGACGCTAAGCGGGATCGCGAACCGCGCCAGCAAGCCCGAAAAGACGTCGCCGCCGCGATCACGCAGAGCCTTGTACATCGGGTAGGAGAATGAAGCAGCGCGGTCCCCATCGCTCCATACCCTTCCCGTACTCGGCCCGGTCGAACGCAGCACGACCAACTCCTCCGGCCTTTCCACTGGCAGACGCCGAAGAAGAATCTGATCGGTGAGAGAAAAGATCGCCGTGTTCGCGCCGATCCCGAGCGCCAGCGTCAGCACGGCGATTACCGTGAAGCCGGGGCTCTTCAATAACATCCGCGCGCCGTAGCGCAGGTCTTGCCAGAGTGTTTGCATAATTCCTCCAGAGTAGATGTCAGATGTCAGATGTCGGATGTCAGTGAAGAGGCTCTGGCTTCGCCCCACCACTGACATCCGACATCTGACATCTGACATCTACTCAACTTGGATTGTGGAGCAACTTCTGGAGATTTACAGTAGCGCTCCTGAGCTGATCAGGCGTTGGCATCCGATCATCTCGCATCAATCCTTCGACGGCGGCCAGGTCCCGGTCACGGTTCATGCCGGCGACTGCCTGGACGCGGTTCCCCTTCACGTAGAAGGCAAGGAAATTCTGTGTGGACACGTCGCCCTGGAAGATGATCTCGTCCCAGCTTGTGGAGTGACCGACGTACAAAAGTCCGGCGTCGAACTGCCGCGTCCAGAAGAAGGGCACAGCAGTATACGGGACTGCGCTTCCGGCCATATTGCGCGCCGCGATGCGCCCCTGTTGCAGCGCCGTCCGCCAGTGCTCGATGCGCTGCCGGGCGCCTGTCAGCGAAGAATGGAAGCGCGCGATGTCTCCGGCGGCGTACAAACCGTCGGCCGCCCGCAGGTGTTCATCAACCACCACGCCGCCGTCATCGGAAAGCTCGACTCCCTTGAGAAAATCCGTCGCGGGCTTGACGCCGACGCCGACCACGACCAGATCGGCGTCAATCTTTTCGCCGGACTCAATCTCAACCGCTTCAACTTTGCCGTTGCCGGTTATTCGCGCAACCTTCGCGCCGAATCTGAACCGCACGCCGTTGTCCTCGTGTATCTTTTGGAATAGCGCGCCGATTGCGACGCCGAGGGTCTTCTCGAAAGGCGCCTGACCGGGCGCGACGACCGTCACCTCGAGCCCGCGAGTCTTCAGACTGGCGGCCGCTTCCATGCCGATGAAACTCGCGCCGATGACAACCGCGCTGTTCGCCTGTTCAGCGGCGGCGATGATAGCGTCAGAGTCAGCGAAGCTGCGCAGCGTCAGGACGTTCTTCAGATCGCTTCCGGCGACTTGCAGGGCGCGCGGCTCGCCGCCCGTCGCCACGAGCAGCGCATCGTATGCGAGTCGCTCGCCGCCTTTGAAAGAGATGATTTTTGCCTTCGCGTCAACTTGCGTCGCCTCCCTCCCGCGCAGAACCTCGATCCCATGTTCGTTGAAAAACTCGTCTGGGCGGAGCGGCATCCATTCCGGCTCGGCGTGTCCTTGCAGGTAATCTTTGCTCAGATTCGGGCAGTCATAAGGCAAGCGATCTTCGCGAGTGACCATCAGAACGCGCCCTCGGAAGCCTTCCTCGCGCAACGTCTGCGCCGCCATGTAGCCGGCCGCGCCGCCGCCCAGAATCACAAATGCGCGTTCATCCTGCCGCGCATCGCGTGACGCCATCGGCGGCGTGCGGCGATCCTCCGCTTCATCGGGAACGGCGACGATGACGCGGTCGCCTTCAATCTTGACTTCGTAACGAGGCAACGAATCGAACGCGGGGGGTTCAAGCAGATCGCCCGTCTTCACGTCGAATGAGGCGTGATGCCAAGGACAGATGATGCGCTCGCCGCACAAGGCGCCTTCCGCGAGCGGCCCGCCGTAGTGCGGGCAAATCGCTCCCACCGCATGGTATTTGCCGTTGACGCGCGCCAATAAGATGTTCTTCCCACCGGCGTCGACCTGTTTCATCTCACCGTCTTTGAGTTCGTCGGCGCCGGCGACCATAAATTCTTTATGCTTCATAAGACCTCCTCGTGAGCAAGGTATCACACTATTTCCAGTAGGCGCCCCATCTTCTCTATCTTCGTGCGGAGGTAGGGCGCCGCCGGCGGCGTCTCCAGCGCCACGCGCGCGACAACATCAAGAACCGACGCCTTGAGCGCGCGAATCTTTTCCGAGTTGTTGGAAAGCTCGCGCCCGACTTA
>WNGE01013930.1_pt1 | contig 11472 bp, 9 predicted proteins | sample 5400651 | NCBI WGS metagenome assembly WNGE01 (sample SAMN13153370, study PRJNA577476) | soil metagenome | isolation source: 60 cm soil or saprolite under grassland replicate 2 | place: USA:California | collected 2016-06-15 | reverse complement strand
GCGTGTCGTTGATCCTCTTCGTCCCGTCTTCTCTAAATTGCCCGCCGACTAATTCGTACGCTTTTTGAACCTCCGCGACGGCTTCTTCGTATCTGCCCATATAACTGTAGTTGACCGCCAAGAGGTGGTGAGCGCGCTGAAAGTTCGGGTCCATGTCGAGCACCTTCCGCAGTACCTCGACCGCGCGGTCGTAACGGCCTGAAAGGGTATAGGGTCGCGCCGAATCGACCGCAATAACTAACGAAAGCGGGTCAAGGTGCCGAGCGCGTTCGATCTCGGCTATCGCTTCGTCGAAGCGGCCCATCGCGCCCAGGAATACGCTGTAGCGGTGATGCGCCGTCGCATAATCGGGATTTAATTCGATGGCGCGTTTATATTCCCGTTCGGCGGCGGCGAAATCCCAGTCCCAACGTTCTTTGACAACGCCGAGCGAGACGTGCGCTTCGGGTAGCGTGTCGTCAATCGCTAAAGCGCGCAGCGCCGCCTCTTTCGCCTGCGGCAGACCTAGTTCGGGACGCATGGGGGCGAAATTGAAGCCCAAGCTCAGATTGGAATATCCGTCGGCGATGCCCGTGTAAGCGAGCGCGTAATTCGGATCGAGGGCGACGGCCTGGTTAAAATATTCGATGCTTTTACGGAGGTCTTTTTCAGTGCGCTTGTTCCAGAAGTAACGGCCTTGCAAATAAAGCCGATAGGCTTCCGGATTAGCCGTATAGCTCTTCGTCACCTTCTGCTCGTCGGCCCGGGTCAATTTGGCTTTAAGGTTCTCGGAAACATCCCGCGCAATCTCAGTTTGCAAGGTAACGAGATTGCTTAATTTCTGATCATATTGCTTACCCCAAAGTTGGTTTTCGGTTGTCGCGTTGACTAGTGACAAATAGAGCGTCAAATCGTCGCCGTGCTGGACAACGCGTCCGTTCAGGACCGCTTGAACGCCTAATTCTCTGCCGACCGTGTGTGGGGAAACATCCTTGCCTTTGTAACGAAATACGGAGGAGCGCGCTTTGACATTCAATCCCGGCAGTTGCGACAAACTGTTGATCAGGGTTTCGGTCATTCCGTCGGACAAATATTCTGCATCAGCGTTCCCACTCTCGTTGACGAACGGCAGGACGGCGATTGATTCGATGACGGCTGGCCGTTTCCAAAAATAAACAACGTACGAAACGCCGACCGCCATTACTAACAGGATCGCCACAGCGATCACTAAACCCAGATGGCGAGCTTGCCATTTGGTGGTCGGCATTGTCTGACGGGCTTTGCCGGATGCAGTGGCATCTAAAGTGGCCGAGCCAACTGTAATCTCAGCAGGGTGCGAACGTTCCACTTCCGCGGCGAACTCCAGACGTCGCTTCAGGGTCGTGAGGTCAAGAAGCATGTCCTTGATCGTCTGGTACCGTTGGTCTCGGTCTTTGTGCAGTGACTTCTCGACGATGCGCTCCAGCTCAGGCGGAACCTCCCGCACATAACGCGTCAGCGGTATTGGTTCTTTGTCGCTCAGAAGGGAGGCCAGAACTTCGTTCTTGTTCGAGCCTTTGAACGGCAGCTGGCCTGCGATCATTTCGTAAATTAAAACACCAAGGCTGCGGTGTAAACGGCTGCGCGTGTCGGCGCCTGCGTGTCGACTGACTCGGCCGGCAGACGCTCAGTCAATTTCGCCAATCCGAAGTCCAGCACCTTAACGATACCGTCGCGACGGAGCATGACATTTTCGGGCTTAATGTCGCGGTGTACGATGGCCGCTGCGTGAGCAGCGGCAAGAGCTCCGGCGATCTGGGTTGCAATATCAAGCGCCTCAGTAACTTTCATCGGAGCGTTTCGCATTCGCTCTCGAAGTGTCTCACCATCAATGAACTCAGTAGCGATAAAGTGACCTGAATCCGTCTGATCGATTTCGTGGATGGTGATGATGTTGGGGTGGTTGAGCGCTGACGCCGCCTTCGCCTCTTGTACGAACCGAGTCATGCGAGTGCGATCAGCGCCAACCTCGGCCGGTAAAACCTTCACCGCAACCTTCCGATCAAGCTTAGTGTCCAGCGCGAGGTACACCTCGCCCATGCCGCCCTCGCCAAGCTTCGCGCGGATTTCGTAACGGCCGAGTTCTGTGCCTGGATTCAAAGCCATTTCGTCTAGGGAATGCCAATACGTCTCACGAGATCCTGAAAGCGCGGATCAGAGCGAAGCCTCGCGAATCTGACATCAGATTTCAAGCGGACTACATTGAGGTCGTGCGCTCTATTCGCTTCTTCGAGCCATTCAAACGCCTTATCGTTTTCACCCAGAATCCCAAATATTGAGGCGATAAATGCAGCCGACACGTACTTCTGCTTCGACAGTTCGATTACTTCGTTCAAATTCTTGTGCGCTTCGTCGCGGTTACCGGACAACGCGTAGGTTTGTGCAAACCCCATCAGCGCCAGCGGCCTGCCACCCGGGAGACGGAGGACTCGATTAAACTCGGACATCGCTTCGTCATACATCCGTTTCTCGGCGTAGGCTTGACCAAGTCGATAGTGAGCAAGAATGAAGTTCGGATCGAACTCAACTGTTTTCCGCAATTGCTCCACAGCCTGATCGACCTGACCATTAATCGTAAGAATGCGGCCGTACCACGCATTTATGGACAACGATAGCGGCTCTAATTCAGCGGCTCGTTTGATCTCAGCCAACGCGTCCTCGTTTCGGCCGACAATCGTTAGATAGATGGCGTACCAGTGGTGAGCTACGGAGTAGTTCGGATTCAATTCCAGAGCCCTTTTGTATTCGCGTTCGGCGCCGGCAAAGTCGCGATCGTAATAACACTTGACGTGACCCAGTGGAACATGAACTTCGGCAAGGGCTTCATCGATTTCGACAGCCCTCAGAGCAGCGGCTTTTGCTTTCGGCAGAGTTTCGTTTGGAGACATGTCCCCGCCCGCCTCAGGTCCACCGAGTAGAGCATACGTATCTGCCATGCCGGCGTAAGCCAGCGCGAAGTTAGGATCGTTTTCGATCGCCTGTTGAAAATAGTCAATCGCCTTGTGCAGCGACTCGGGACTTCGCTTGTTCCAATAGAATCTTCCTTTTAAATATAGCTGATAAGCATCGTTGCTCTCAGTGTAGTGTTTAGTCAGACCTTTCTCTTCGCTTGACACCTTGAGCTTCAACTTGTCGACGATCTCTCGCGCAATCTCACGTTGGGTTTGCAGTACCTCAGACATTTTCCTGTCGTACTTCTCGCCCCAGAGCAATTTGTTGTAACGCACGTCCACCAGTTCCGCACTGATCGTCAGATTGTCTCCGCGTTGCACGATTCTTCCCAACAGAACGGCGTTGACGCCAAGTTGGTTGCCCACTTTGACGGGATCAATCTCTTTATTCTTGTAAGCGAAGACTGAGCTCGTGGGACTGACCTTAAGGTTCGGTAGCTGTGAAAGACGATAGATGAGTGACTCCGCTAATCCATCAGAAAGATATTCGGTGTCCCCTTCAGTGCTTTTGTTCTGGAATGGGAGAACCGCAATTGACTCGATTGCGACTTCGCTGTTGCGCGCGTGCAGGTAAAAACCGAGCCCTACGCTGCCGGCTACGAGCACAATAAGAGTGATAGCCACCGCCAGTTTGTGCTGTTTGATTCCACTGACAATATATTCGGCGCTGGACAACGGTGCTGATTGCGTCGTGCTTGATGAAATCGATCCTGCCGGGCCGGACTCACCCTTAGTCGAACCGATAGATGCTGGTGGCACGGTCGTATCCACACCGGCGACACTCACTAATTCGCGCCGCAACTCTCTTAATTCAATAGCAATGTCCTTGATCGTCTGATAGCGATCTTCGGGATCTTTAGCCAAACACCGCCTGACGATTCTTTGCAGATGATTAGGCAAGTTGGCACGGAAGTCGCTAATCGGCGGAGCCGGCTCGCGAATAATTTTGTTGAGCGAATCAACCGGATCCTTACCTTCAAAGACTCTGCGTCCCGTGACTGCTTCGAACAAAATGCAACCGAACGAGAAAATATCCGAACGATGATCGATCTCTTTGGTCCTTCCCTGCGCCTGCTCAGGCGACATGTATCCAAAGGTCCCGAGTACCACGCCAGGCATTGAGTGCGGCTGGAGAATTGCAGTCGCCAACTCGCTCGCACCTTCATCTCTGCGCTGTGAGGCCTGGAGCGGCTCGATGAGCTTGGCTAGTCCAAAATCCAGAATCTTGGCGTGGCCATCACCAGTGATCATTATGTTATCTGGTTTGAGGTCGCGATGAACTATTCCTGCTGCATGAGCCTTAGCCAGACCTTCCGCCGCGTGTTGCAGATACTTGAGAAGTTTCGGAAGATCAGTCTGACCGCGATGAATTAGTTCGCGCAGCGTCTGGCCGTCGATAAACTCCATCGCGATGAAGTTCACGCCTTCGTGTTCGCCAATCTCGTAGATGTGCGCGATGTTCGGATGATTAAGCGCTGCGGCAGCCTGTGCCTCCTGTTCGAAGCGACGCATTCGATTTTGATTGGACGCCAGATCGGCGGGAAGAATCTTTAGTGCGACTTTACGATGCAGACGCGTGTCTTCCGCCAGATACACTTCCCCCATGCCGCCCTCGCCAAGCTTCGAGCGGATTTCATAGCGACCGAGTTTTGTGCCCGAAGCCAGCGTCATTTCTTCAGATCTGCCGTCCAGTTCAGCACGACGTTTATTGGCATCGAGGTGATTTCGCCAGCCGTGTTCGCAACTAAAAACTTTTGGCCGTCAGCGGTGACTGCAAATTGCGCCACCGCGGCATTAAAGCTGGGAACACGCAAGTCGAACAGAGGCTTAGGCGCTCCGCTCTTTAAGGTTCCGTCTTCTTCCTTAACATCCACAGCCATCATTTTTTTGTCGCTCGCAACATAGAAGAACTCCGTGCCATCGCGCCTCCACGCCAGGAAATAACCACCGTTAGATGAAATCTGCTGTTTGCCGCCTAAGGCAGGGAAGCTTTGCACGTAGATCTGATTAATACCTGATTCGTCTGAGGTGTATGCGATCCATCGTCCGTCTGGTGAGAACCTCCCGTTTCTTTCGTTGAAATCAGTCTGCAAGAAAGGAATTGGCTTTTGATCTCCAAAGAGCGGCAGAACCCAGATATCTTGTTTTGTCTTCGGATCGTTAACGACGTAGGCGATAAATCGCCCATCGGCGGACCAGTCGCTGGGAAATTTGTTATGGTCCGTTTTAAGCAGCAGTTCCTCTTTGCCGGCGCCGGTAGCGGCCTTTTGATAAAGGTGCCGCGGGCCCTCTTGGTCTGAACTAAAGGCAATGCGGCTGCCATCAGGCGACCACACAGCGAACAGTTCTTGCGCAGGATCGAACGTAAACCGCGTTGGCTTGCCCGTCGCCAAGTCTATCAGCCAGACATCACGATTCCCCTGAGGGTCAACACCATCTACGGCGACACGCTTTCCGTCAGGCGAGAACCACGGACGAATAAAGTTACCTGGCCCGCCCAGCAAACCGATCTCTTTGCCACCTCGATCTATCCAGGTAAGTTGTGAATTTCCATAGCTGCCACTGCTGTAAACCAGCACGCCGGTTTGTGACACTGAGAAGAACGTTTGAAATGACGCCACGTCATATCCGACTTGTTCGGCGACTGGAAATGGCTCGCCGCTGAGTTGGAGGTTATCGGCGTCAAAGGCTTGGGCCATTAGGGTAGCCTCGCGCCGGAACAAGAGATAACCCGGCGCGGCGTACGCTACCACTGAGTTGGGAACATTCAGTAAACGCCGGTTCTCTTTACCGTCAAGCGAGGTCACGTAAATCCCCTGGCTTTGTGGACCGCCAAGTACGGAATACAAGAAATGACGGCCGTCGGGTAGAAAAAACGGCCAGCGATGAGAAGCCTCCTGGTGTGACGGGTCGAGTCGTGTCAAACGATTTGGCTCGCCACCTGCCGCTGACACCTGATAGATCGGTTCATTAGGAGTGGGCACAAACAGAATTACTCCGTCGCGGTTCCAGGTGCCGCCACGTGGAACAGCCGCATTGCACAACGTCTGGACGGTCCCGCCGGTGACCTCAACTTTTTTGAGCTTGCCACCAGCGAAGAATCCAATAAAGCGGCTGTCCGGCGACCAGAAGGGCAAAGCTGCTTCTTCGGTTCCGGATACCGGCTGCGCAGTAATCGAGTCAAGGGGTCGAAGCCACAAGAGACTCTTTCCTGAAGCATCCGTAGCCACGAAGACCAGGCGAAGTCCGTCTGGCGAAATAGCGAAGGAACCAAAACCGGTCTTCTCTGGCGGATTAATGAAGAGGCGGACAGCCCGCGCCTCAGTTGGCGCACGACGAAAATATGAAGAGGCCAGAGCAACGGCCAGAGCAACGACGGCAATAACGGCGACTGCGGCAACGGATCCCAGAATTAGCTCACGTCGCGTCAGGCGTCGCGGAGCGAGCGCAGACATCGCTATTGTCTGAGCTGAGACGGGAGTCGAACCCGAGAGCGCTTCCAGCGCGAAGGCCAGATCGCTCGCCGAATGGAATCGGGCTTCGGGATTCTTTTCCAGACAGTGATTCACCAGCCGCTCGAGCGCGGGAGAAATTCTTTGATTGGTTTCCGAAAGATCGGGCGGATCTTCTTTCAGAATCGCGCTCATCGTTTCGGCGGCGGACTCGCCGTGAAACGCGCGCCGACCCGAAAGCATCTCGTAAAGAATCGCGCCAAAAGAAAAAATGTCTGAACGATGATCGACGGCGCGGCCTTTCACTTGTTCCGGCGACATATAACCGACCGTGCCCATCACCTTGCCCGGATCGGTATCAACACGACGCGTCGGAATGCCGGTTTGTGATAGTTCCGCATCTCCTGCGCCGGTGAGTTTCGCCAGACCAAAGTCGAGAATCTTCACGCGCCCATCATTAGTGATGAACAGATTGTCGGGCTTCAGATCGCGATGGACGATGCCCTTCTCGTGCGCTGCCGCCAGACCATGGGCAACCTGGAGCGCGTAGTCGATCACCTTTCGCTGCGGCAACGCTGTCCCGCTGATTCGCTGGCGCAAAGTCTGGCCCTGGAGTAACTCCGAAACGACATATGGCGACCCATCATGCGTACCGACGTCATAGATCGAAAGAATGTTTGGGTGATTGAGCGCACTCGCCGCGCAAGCCTCCTGCTCGAAACGATGCAGTCGCTCCGGGTCATCGGAATACGTCGAAGGCAGAACCTTGACGGCCACGTCGCGACCTAATTGCGTGTCTCGCGCCAGATACACCTCACCCATTCCGCCTTCGCCAATCTTCGAGCGGATTTCGTAGCGGCCGAGTCGTGTGCCGGTCAACATCAACTATTTAGGGCGGCTGCTAGCCATGAGCCGTCATTATCCACGATTGGTGGTCTTTCGTCGCCCGAATTTCGAGGAAATACTGGTTCCGCAAATGGCGGGCGTAACCGCTTCTAAACGACTATTCCGGTAACCCTACTCGCCGCACGAGCTCGACAAACCGCGGGTCTGAGCGCAGCGGATCGAGAGTTGGATTTACTTTCAAGCTGACCATTTGCATATCGTGTTGGTCGTAAGCTTTGTCGAGCCACGCGAATGCTTGTCTTTTCGACCCAGTGCACCGTAAATCTCGGCGACCGAGTGCGGCGACAAACCAACCGGAGGTGTTGTTTGCTCGCTGTTCTCGCTACTCGCGAGTAATTCGTTTAGAAGCTTCTTCGCTTTGGCTCGCTTTCCTGTTTTCGCGTACGCATGCGCGATAACAGCTTTCATCGATGTCTCGACCGGCGCGACGCCTTTCGACAGCTCCAGCACTTTCTCGTATTCCGCCATGGCCTTGTCGAACTGATCCTCCTGAAGATAGGAGTTGCCGAGCACGCTATGCGCCGCGACAAAAGTAGAATCCATGTCGAGGACGTTCCGGAGTTCGGCTATCGCGCGCTGGTAATCGCGGGCCATATACGCCGTTAACCCAAACGTCATGTTCATCAACAGCGAGAGCGGGTCAAGCTCGACGGCTTTCCTGGCTTCGGCCGCCGCCTCTTCGTGCCGGCCGACGTTTGCGAAATAAATCGTCGACCAGTGATGTGCTTCGGCGTAGTTTGGATCTAATTCGACGGCTCGTTTGAAATCCTTTTCCGCGCCCGGGAAATCCCAGTCATAAACCCATCTGAAGAAGCCCCGCGTCGCGTGCGCTTCGCCTAACGTCTCGTCCAACTCTAATGCACGGCTTATCGCCTGCTTCGCTTCGTTCGGCTGCGCTAGGTAGTTGTAACAGTCGGCTAGTCCAGCGTAGGCCAACGCAAAGTTAGGATCTTTACGGACGGCGTGCTTGTGATAGTCGATACCCTTTTGCACGCCATCGACCGTGAGCTTGTGGAAGTAAAATCGCCCCTTCAAATAATCCTGGTAGGCTACGGCGTTTTCCGTGTGACGTTTGGCCAGCCGTTGTTGCTCCTCGCCGCTGAGTTTCAAGCGAAGCTGGTCCGTAATCTGCCGCGCAATTTCGTTTTGCAGCGCAAAGACGTCTGACGGCTGACGGATGTATTGCGCGCCCCACAGGTGACTGCCATCCTGGGCATCGACCAGTTCGACGCTGATAGAAAGCAAGTCGTCATGTCTCACGACCCGTCCGGTAAGCAATGCTTCAACCCGCAGCTGGCGCCCGACTATCATCGCGTCGGTGTCACGGTCTTTGTAACGAAATGAAGAATTGCGCGACATCACTCTAAGCTGCGTCAATTGCGACAACTTGTTGATAAGGGTTTCCGCGATCCCATCTGCGAGGTAATCCAAATCTGGATCGGAAACAACATTAACAAACGGCAGGACTGCCATTGACCCAAGCGAGCTTCCCCGTATTTCATCCCGCACCTCTTTTATGTTCGCAATAAAGCGGTAGCCGCGCCACGGAATTGTCTCGATGTATTTGGCTTCGCGTGGATGCTCGCCGAGCGCAGTTCTCAAACTCGAGATGTTGCGCGCGATGTTTCCTTCTTCGACGACCGTGTCACGCCAGACGAGTTTCATCATTTTGTCTTTGCTCATGACGTGATCGCTGTTCTGGACCAGCGCCAGCAGAATGTCGAACACCTTGGGTCGCAGCGGCACAACTTCGCCATCGCGCCAGAGCCGTCGCTCGCGCGCATCAATGCGAAACGGGCCGAACTCGTAATTGACGTTTGGCTGCCAGAGCATGGCTTTGACGCGTCAAAAGCCCGACCCGAAACGAAGCCTGCCAATCAACGACACCTGCGTTGCCAACGAGTGGGCTTCTCACCTTTTTCCGAAATTTTTCTGAACTCGCGAAGGACTTCAGCTCCGCGCCGGCCTATCTTCGACCTGCCGTTGTCTCGGTAACGTTTTGAAGGGTGAGGTGATTCTATTCAAGAACACCGGCCGGGGCAACGGCCCCGAGACGAAAGGAGACACGCAATGAACAAGACAGATTTGAAAGTGCGCGCCTACGGCGATACGGCAGTGTCCAGTTATCGCATGGCCGCAGAAGCGCAGTTCGACGGGCAGGAGATCAAACGCCGTCTGTGCATCACGAACGTTTGGATGAAGCGCAACAGCCACTGGCAAATCGTTGCGCGCCACACCGCTAGTCTGCCTGAAGACACACCGCCGGCAGGAGAGAATTGCGGTCAGACTTCGTAACGGCCGAGTTTTGTGCCTGCGGAAAGAGTCATCCTATAAATAATCAATCGGTCTTTGGCCGGTGATAAAGAACTCTGCTCTCGGCGCACGTCTCAAGGCGGACTTGCCAATGCGATGGATAACACGACCAACAACCCTCAGTTTGAAAAGTGGACTTTTGGCGTAGCCGTGGGATGACGCCCTTGATAATCTGAACTTCAGTCATGAAGTTGGTCACATTCAAGGCTGCGATCACGATCGAGAACACACCAAATCCCAAGGCGTGTATGACTACTCTTTCGGTTATCGGTTCGTCTGTAAGGGCAAAACCTATCACACCATCATGTCATATGAGCCGGGCGCGTTGATTGCGTACTTTATTATGGTCTTCCCGACAACTAGTTGCGCGCTTCTGTTCGCGAAACTGCCCTATTACGTACATCCCCACTGCCTCCTGGCTTTCGACGAATTCTCGATCGAAGAGTTCAATCAGGACGTCTCGCTTTCCCGGATGAAGCGTGTACTGCCTGAGTTCGCAAGAGCGAGTTCGCTTGTTGCGAGAGTGGGCCTCGGGCCACAGTACCAACACGCCGCTTCTTTCTGACGATGAGTCGCACTCCGGCCATTGGCCGATTCGCGACCGCAAAATTCTAGGAATCCCACTTGAGAAATTCTTGAGTCGACAGCAATAACTCGCACTGAATCAAACGCTGCGACTGCGAACTTCTCCGCCACCGCTCGCAAAAATCCGCAACCCACATCTATCAATGGTCAATATTCCTCTCGTTTCTCCGTGCGGTATATCCTTTGCACACCGCAAATCTTCGGATTGGTGTGCTCACAGCGCAGCGACTAGATAAGCCAGGAGAACCAACACAATGATTAACTCATCAATGACCGTGCGCGAAGTTGCGATTGAACTGCCGCAGTCAACAAGACTCTTTGAAAAACTGAAGATTGATTACTGCTGTGGCGGAAACCGACCGCTGACCGAGGCTTGCAACTCAGCGGGCCTGGAAGTCACCGATGTGCTCGGACTGTTAGAAGCCGCAAGCCAGGAAGATACGATGGAAAAAAGCACCCTAGATTTTCAAGGACTCTCCCTGACCGATCTCATCGGGCACATCCTCCACACCCATCACGTCTACACGAAGGAAGAGATGGCTAGGCTTGATTCATTAACGAAGAAAGTAATTTCCGCGCATGGTGAGAATCATCCTGAGTTAAATAGAGTCGGCGCTCTGTTCGACCAACTGTGTGCCGATCTCGGGCCGCACATGTTCAAGGAAGAGCGGATTCTGTTTCCCTATATATTGGCGCTCGCGAACGCAGAAGCTGAGAAATCCCATAAGCATGATGATGATGGAACACGACACAGCGGGCGAGATATTGCGTGAACTTCGAAGCGTGACATCCGATTACGCCACGCCCGCAGACGGATGCATTAGCTACCGCACTCTCTACGCGGCGTTAGCAGCGTTCGAGAAAGATCTCCATCAGCATATTTATCTGGAGAACAACGTTCTCTTTCCCCGGGCCATAGAGTTAGAAGTGCAACTAGCTGCAGAGGTAAGCAATCCACGAACATAAATAGTACCAGGGAGCAATGAACAACCTCGATATAACTGCGGAAGCCTTTCTCCCCGATGTAATAGCACGATACCCTTCGACGCGCGCTGTCTTCGACCGCTATGGTCTGCACGGCTGTGGCGGAGAACTTGGTTCGCGCGCAGCGTCTCCTTCCAAATCGCTACCGACTTCTCGCCTGCCGCCTATCGAGTAATGGGCATTTCAGGTTTCATCGAAGTAGTGGGATTAACTCTTTGGGGATATGAACTCTTTGCGAATATGCGAGCCGGAAGGAAGCTGGA
>WNGE01007915.1_pt1 | contig 11472 bp, 8 predicted proteins | sample 5400651 | NCBI WGS metagenome assembly WNGE01 (sample SAMN13153370, study PRJNA577476) | soil metagenome | isolation source: 60 cm soil or saprolite under grassland replicate 2 | place: USA:California | collected 2016-06-15 | reverse complement strand
CTTCGTCCAACGCCAGGTCTTTCCGCCCAAGAGCAGCGTCGATTAAGCCGAGGACGCAAAGCGCCGGGCCATAGTCCGGCTGCGCCTGAACGATCTTCTCCTGCTGTGCGCGAGCCGTTTCAAACGCACTGCGCGCTCGTGCCTCATCTTTGTTCATGCGCGCCAGCAGGCCTTCACCAAAGCTGTGGCTCAGACTAATCCCCCGTTCGAGCAGGCATGGATTGTCGCCCAGCGCGACGAGTGCTCGTTCGGCCGCAGCCGGATCGCGTTCGGCCAGAGCGCAAACGAACCAGATGACCGCCGCACTGACAATGGCGCCCGGCCCTTGCGCGAGGATTGCATCGATTGTCTGGTGGGCCGGCCGTGTGTCCGCTTTCCAGAAGAGATAAACTAGTCCACGATCGGCCCGCGTTTCGGCGTTCTCGGGCACGATCGCTAACGCCCGATCCAGCGCAGCGATCGCCTCGGCATAGCGCCGAAGGGATTGATAACTGAGCGCGATCTGTTGCAGAGTAAAAAAGTTGCGCGGGTCCAGCTCATCCACCGCGCGCTGCAGGTTGTGCAGACCTTCCTCCTGCTGGCCGCGCCGCTGCAGGATGTAGCCGGTGAGTTCGAAGAGACGCGGTTCATTGGGTAACGCTCGCCGCGCAATCTCCAATTCGGCGAGGGCGCCGGCATAGTCGCGCAGCCCGTAATATAGATAGTTCGCGCGCGCCAAATGCGTTTCGGCAGCATCCGGTCGCAGCCGTGTCGCGGCTTGCACCGCAGCTTCAGCCAGCGCGAGCCGGGCGGGAGTGTGATCAAACCCACGATGTCCATAAAGGAATTCGTGCGCACTGGCGAGCTGGCAGTAGGCGTCGAAAAATAAGGGATCGCGCTCCACCGCTTCATCCAGAAGTTCAATTGCCTTCCGCAGGTCTGGCGCGCTCGTCGCGCTGAAACCTGCCGTGAGGAGAACTGGCTTCGCCCGGCTGTAAAGGTCGAAAGCCGCCAGATCTGTGGTGGGCGGCTGCTCGATGGCTTTCTTCTCGTTAGGCGAGAGCTTCGCCTGCAACTGGTCGGCAATCGCCTTCGCGATTTCGCTCTGGATGGCGAATACATCGGCCAGATCGCGGTCATATTTTTCCGCCCAGACATGCGTGTCATTGCGGGCATCGATTAACTGGGCGCTGACGCGGACGCGATTTGCGTCTCGTTGCACACTTCCCTCGACCAAGTGCGCGACGCCGAGTTCATTCGCGATTTGGCGCAGGTTACGCTTCACGCCCGTCTTGTATTGCATTGCCGATGTCCGGCTGATGACCCTTAAGTCCGCGATCTTTGCCAGGTCATTAAGAATTTCGTCTTGTACGCCACCAGTAAAAAACTCGTTTTCTGGATCGCGGCTCAGGTTTTCGAAAGGAAGCACCGCGATGCTTTTTTCGGGCGCAGTTAGCGTCGGTCGCACGCGATACCGGGAAAACATTACGCTGCCAGCGACGATTGCAGCGAGCACGAGCAACGCTGCCGTCGTTCCCGCCCAGCGCATTCGCGCGCTGTGCTTTTTCAGGACCTGGAATTTTTTTGGCAGTTGCGGATTGCCCACTTGATCCGCATAGAGGTTCGCGATCCCGACACGCATTCCGTGTTTTACTTCGCAAGTCCCAAGATCGTGCAGGAACGGGCGCCAATGCTCGTATTCTTCCAAATCTTCGGCGACGTGCTTTGAGACAAGAATGTGTCCCGCGTCTCCGCAATTCATGACCCGTTGCGCCATGTTGATGCCGGCACCGGCGAGATTGGCATGACCATTCACACCTATCACCCCGCTGACCGGTCCGCTGTGCACGCCCATTCGAATCGGCAGGCGCGGATGCGTCTTGAGCGCGCCACTGATTTCAATCGCGCATTGCGCAGGCGCTTCCTGACTGGTGTAGAAGACCAGCGCCATCCCGTCGCCGGTTGGAATTTTTATCAATCGACCCGCAGCTTCGGCTTTCTGGTATTGATCCGAACCGCGGACGATTCTCGTCAGCTCATCAACTACTGCCCGCTGCTCGTTAATCGAAAGTTTCGAGTAACCAACAATGTCGATGAAAAGGACATGCGCGATTTCAAGCCGAATTTGCTCTTTAACCTCGGCGGGCACGCCATGAATTTACCTGAAAACAAAAGAATTGATAATTCCGCTTCCCGCCAACCGTCGAAAGCAAAGCAGCGCTTCGCAAAACTCGAGTTGGAAACGTAAAATCTGCTAGACTCAGATTCTGATGTCTGACATCTAACCGCTGATCTCTGATTCCCGTCCCCGTAGTTCAACGGAGAGAACAAGGGTTTCCTAAACCTTAAATGTGGGTTCGAATCCCGCCGGGGACATTCTGCAACGCGCCAGAGCGTGGGCAACTTAATGGTAATTTCCACACGTAGGTTCGATTGATTCGCGTTCTCCCGAACGCTCACCCCTTCGGGGCTTCGTCTATTCGTCTCGGCTCCCGGCGGACGTATTCCCGCCGGGGACATAGCTCGAAGGGCCAGAGGGTTGGCCAACTTAAGGGTAGCGCGAAGCGAAGGTTTCGATTGATTCGCTTTCTCCCGAACGCTCACCCCTTCGGGGCTTCGTCTATGTCGCTCGCTTCCCAGCGGCTCCGTTCCCGCCGGGGACATAGTACAACGCTCCTTTGCAATGGGTGAACTTAGTGGTTGTTCCACATCTTGGTTCGATTGACTCGCGCATTACCCATGCGCTCACCGCTTCGCGGCTACGTCTATATCGCACCGCTCCCGCGGGCTCCGTTCCCGCCGGGGACATTTCGCCACACGCCGGAGGGTTGGCCAACTTAAGGGTAGTATGAAGTGTAGGCTGGATTGATTCGCTTTCTCCCGAAAGGCTCACCCCTGCGGGGCTTCATCTATGTCGCGCGCTTCCCCAGTGGCTCCATTCCCGCAGGGGACGAGTTGAATTGCCGATTGTTGATTGTTAAGGGCGATCGCTTGTCTTTCGTTAATCCGGTAGAAGATCCGGAGCAAAACTGCTAACGCTAGGGCGATGGCAGATCCAGCTCTCGAGCGCGAACGGCCCCAGACGACCGGCTCATCGATGACCACGTCGCCTCAGCGCGCTGATGAAATTTTTTTGGAAGGACCGCGCTCGCGTTTCGACGAGCTGATCACTCTCTTTCGGGTTTTGCTGGATTTTATGCGCGGCTTTCGCGTGCTCCACTTCGTCGGGCCATGTGTGACCGTCTTTGGTTCGGCGCGAATAAAAGAAGGTCATCCCAGTTATGAGCTGGCGCGCAAGATGGGTGCGGCCATTGCGCAAGTCGGATTCACCGTCATGACCGGGGGTGGGCCGGGAATCATGGAAGCAGCCAATCGCGGGGCGAAAGATGTCAACGGCCGCTCCGTCGGTTGCAACATCGAGCTCGAGTTCGAGCAACAGCCGAACGCGTTTCTCGATCGCTGCGTCACGCTTCATTACTTTTTTGTGCGAAAAACGCTGCTGGTAAAATATTCCTATGCCTTCGTCGTGATGCAGGGCGGCGCGGGCACGCTCGATGAGTTGTTTGAAGCGATCACGCTTATCCAGACCGGCAAAATCAAAAACTTTCCCGTGGTCGTTATGGGAACCGACTACTGGCGCGATTTGCTCCGGATGTTTGAGAAAATGGCAGACGCCGGGATGATCAACCGGTCCAATCTTGATTTGATTTTCGCGACCGATTCTGTGGAGCAAGCAATCGCGCACATTCGTGAGAAAGCGATTACTCCTTTTGGTTTGAAACTGGTGGTGCGGCGACACCTGGCATGGCTCGGTGAACGCGCTTTGCACGCGTGCGTGAGAGAGAGGCAGAACTAACGAGATCAGTGGGAGTTCCGTCTCTTGTCATGTCGAGTGCAACCGAGGCATCTCTAATCTTACTCCAAAGGAAAATAGTTAGAGATTCCTCGACTACGCTCGGAATGACAAAGACGGGATAAGGCGCTCGCCTATTTAGAGTTCGTATCAAAAGAGGTGTGTCTGACGAACTCGCATCTAAAAAACCTGAGTGTAGCAGATTTACAGACAACCAAGCACCGGGTGAACAGCGTAATCCCTTTGTTATGACAACGAAATTACAGGTCAAGGGTAGTTGGAACGAAGTGAAGGGGAAATTGAAACAGAAATATGGCCAGTTGACGGATGATGATCTTTCGTTCGCGGAAGGGAAAGAAGATGAGTTTCTGGGACGTCTGCAACAGCGACTCGGAAAGTCGAAAGAGGAACTTCGCGCTGAGATCGAGAAACTGTAGCCCAGGCGGTTGTTCAGCGTATGATCCGATAACGTCATATCGGCGGTCATCCGCCTTCGTCCACTACGGCGAGACAGATAGACCGCCGCTACAGCTCGCTGTCAGTTTTGACGTCAGCGTCGGCTTTAATTAGCCACCAGGCGCAGATGGCGCCACCTGTCGCCAAGAGCGCGCCGGTCAACATGACAGCCCGGAATCCGACCACAAATGAATGATCGATCGCATCACGCAATTGTGCACGGGTGGCCGGCGCGATGTTTTGCGGTAGATCGGCCGCGGCCAGTTTGGTCCGTTGCTGATCGAGCGACTGTCGGATTGAGGAAGGCGAACCTGACAAATTCGTGTCGAGAGCGTGATTGAATGCCTGCAACATCACGATCCCGAGCACAGCGATCGCGAGCAAGCCAGCGACTCTGGAAACGGCGTTGTTGATTCCGGACGCAACGCCGGCGCGCGTTTGCGCAACCGAGTTCATCACGGTGGTCGTAAGTGGCGCGACGCTAATTGCCATTCCTGTGCCGAGGACGATCATGGGCAGAAAGAAAGTTTTCCAGTAACTACCCCCAAACCCAGGTAGAATGAACAAGGCAAGTCCGATCGCGGCGACGCCAGGGCCGACGATGAGTGGAATTTTGGCCCCGTATTTTTGTACGAGCCCGCCGGCCCAACGCGACAAGAGGAACATGATTAAAATGAAGGGAAGCAAAGCCGCGCCGGCAGCCGTGGGTGAGTAGTGCTGCACCTGGATAAGATTTAATGGCAGGAAGAAAAGCGTTCCGCCGAGCGCGCTGTAGAGAAGGAGGGTGAGAAGGTTGGCGCCGGTGAAGGTGCGCGAACGAAAAAGCTCCAGTGGCACCATCGGATGACGTCTCTGTCTTTCGAGAAAAACAAATGTGACGATGAGAATGAGTCCGGCCACAAGCGTTGCCACAATCGCGGGATGGGCAAAGCCGAGACGCGCCGATTCAATCAGACCCCAGACAAGCGCGCCAAGGCCGAGAGCGATGACAATTGCTCCCAGCCAATCGAGACGCCCTTTTTCGTTGCCGGAACTTTCCGGGACGCGCCAATAGCAAATGACGACGACGATGATGGCGAGTGGAAGATTGATGAAAAAGACCGCGCGCCAGGAGAACCGCTCGATCAACCAGCCACCGAGGACTGGTCCAATAGCGGCAGTGATCGCACTAAAGCCAGACCAGGTGCCGATAGCGCGTCCGCGATCTTCCTCGCGAAAGGAGCTGCTGATGATGGCGAGACTGCCAGGGACAAGCAACGCCGCGCCGAATCCCTGGACTGCGCGGGCGATAATCAACGGGTGGATTCCGGTAGCCAGACCGCACCACGCTGAAGCCGCGACGAAGATGACCACGCCGACGATGAAAACGCGTCGTCGCGAATAGCGATCACCTAACGAGCCGCCGACAAGAAGAAGCGCCGAAAGGAGCAAGGAATAGGCTTCAATTACCCATTGCACATCGGTGACGGTGGCGTTGAGCGCGCTCTGCAGCGCGGGCAATGCGACGTTGACAACAGTGCCGTCGATGAACGCCATGCTCGAGCCAAGAATTGTGGCGATGAGCACCCAGGGCTCCGCAGTTTTACGACACGGCGATACGGGCCCGCCCGAACGGATGGAAGCTTCCGCACAAGGCTCCTGAATCGCATTACTCACTGCGGAAAGGAACGCGAAAAAGCGAAAGCAGCCAAATCGACGAATGAGTCCGACAGTACTTTGAGCTATGCATGCACTCGTCGATCAATGACGAAGCACGAATGGTCCGAGCCGGACTGGCGTTGAATGACGAAAGAATGACGAAGTCCCAATGACGAAGACATCTGGTATCGGGGTTTCATTATCAGACCGAGTCCCCAATGACCAAACCTAGCTTCCAAACCGGCTCCGCAGAGCGTCGCCCTACCAGCGAAATTTTCGCGAAGATGCTTTGGTAGGGGGAGACTCTGCCGAGCCGCAGCGCATCCGCCGAATCCGCGAGTAAGTTAATTCCGCTCTTTTGAGCTTTGGGGTTTCCTTGGGATTTGGAGTTTGGGTTTTGGGATTTCGAGAGAAGTTACTCGTCTTCGGTAATGAGGCCGAACAGTCCGTGTTCTTCGTCGGCAATTCCAGCGGTGAAATAAACTCCGTCGCCGAGGACCAGCATATCCCACAACCCATCAAATTGGAGGGGAGTGCCATCGGCTCGGTTGATCGTTCCCAGGAAGGCGCCGGTCGTGGGATCATAATTGTTGATTATTCCATCGCCAAAATTTCCGATCCATAGCTCATCGCTTTCTTCCAACGCAAGTCCCCATGGGGCGTTGAGATTGCCATGCGAAACGAGACGCCGGATAAATTTGCCGCTGGTATCGAAAACATTTACAAAACCGTTACCCGGCCCGGCGACATCGTCTTCTTTCTTGGCATCCTGTAGTGCATAGGTCACAAAGATCTGACCATTGATATTGCGAATGCCAAAGGGAGCGTAGCCGGCGGGAAGAGTAGCATCAACAAAGCCGGTAGGATTCACCTGCTGAAAGTTTTCGTCATAGGTTTCGACTCGGGCGGTGTGGAAGTTCGTCACGTAAAGAAAATTGTGACCATTGGCCACGCCCAAAGTCGCGCCTTTGTAAATCGCACGTTTGCTGCCCTTGTTCGTACCATTGTCCACCGCGATGATCGCGTGCGTTTGATCAAGTGTCGGATTCCAACCCGAAATGGAACCGTCTTCGCTGACGAAGATGAATATGCTCCGTTGGGAATTGCCATTGAGTGACACTTTGAAAAAGGCGGTGCTGTTGAAAACGACGCCGGTCGGATTCCCGCCTTCCTTGTTGCGCGCCGCAGTTGGAATCGTGACAACAAGGGGAACGGCGGTGCCATCCTGGTGATAGAGGGTGGAAACACCGGTCCCATTATCACTCACCCAGATCGTGCCGTTGGAGGAGACGGCCATGCCCCAGGGGTTGACCAGATTTCGATCGACGTGTGTAGCGACGCCCGCAATGTCGGACTGAAGATTGGTCCAGCTGTAGCTATCGGCGCGCGCCGTAGCAATGCTAAATGACGTCGCTGCTAAAACAAGCAGCGCGTTTGTAATCAGAGTGCGAATTGCTCTCATAAAAATTTCCTTTCTTGCTTGAGATTTGTTTTATTCTTCTGGTGGATTACGCCCAAGGTGGACGAATCGGCGGTGAGTGAATAGGGATTTTCGGTAACAAAACTGTTACCTTTTGTTCCTTGAGGATTGCTGGACGGATTCGCGCTGTAGCGTACGTGTTTAACGAAGTCTTCGACCTCAAACCGACAAGGAGCGGAATTCATTTAACCGCGGATTACGCCGATGGCCCCGATAAGAAGAAGCTGCCAAAGCTGGCCGCTGGACTCAATCCCAGCCTGGTGTTGATCAAGCCTTACCTTGGCTCGGCCGCTCGACAGAGTCTCGCCCTACCAAAGCGTCCCGCCAAAATTTCACTGGTAGGGCGACGCTCTGCGGAGCCGGTTTGGAACAATTTCTCTCTACTTCAACACACTTTCGTGCATTTGGCGTGTTTCGTGGGCCAGATTTTGATCAGGCGCGGCGTTGTTGTTTCACAAAATTGCCGGGCAACTTTTGCTCGTCATCGGGCACTGAGCCGGCGGCATTTCCTAAAGCAGCTTCTTCCGCAGGCAGGTATTGTTTGAAGCGATTCTTATCGATCGCCTTCATAAACGCTTCGTGTGGTGAAACAATGCCCTTCTCCAAGAGCGCCCAGATGGCGTCGTCCATGAACTGCATACCCTGGGCGCGACCAGAAACAATTACGTCCTGCAGTTTTTGGGTTGCGCCTTCGCGAATGATCGCAGCGACCGCTGCGTTCGCGATGAGTATCTCGTTAACCGCGATACGTCCCGAACGGTCCGCCCTTTTCAAGAGCAATTGCGCCAGCACCCCGCGCAGGGAATTGGATAGCATTGTCCGCACTTGTGGCTGACGACTAGCGGGAAAAACATCGACCATGCGATCGACGCTCTTGCGCGCGTTGTTGGTATGTAGCGTTCCGAACACGAGCAGACCTGTCTCCGCCGCGGTCAGCGCCAGCGAAATCGTTTCGAGGTCGCGCATCTCGCCTACGAGCACGACATCGGCATCTTCGCGCAACGCCGCGCGAACCGCTTCCGGAAACGAGCGGGTATCGGCGGGCACTTCACGTTGAGTGATGATGCTCCGTTTATTGTTATGAACGAACTCGATCGGCTCTTCGACGGTTACGATGTGTCGGGCGAAGTTGATGTTGATGTAATCAATTAACGCGGCCAGCGTCGTCGATTTTCCGGAGCCGGTTGGCCCGGTCACGAGCACCAGTCCGCCGCGCAAGTTGCCAAACTCCTTCGCCACCACCGGTATTCCGAGGTCCTCCAGCGAAGCGATTTTGGTCGGAATTAACCGAAAGACGGCGCCGTAACCATTCGATTGTTTCAGGAAATTGCAGCGAAACCGCGACGCTTTATCCATCTCGTAGGCGAAATCGAGATCACCGCGGTCTTCGAAAATTTTCCAGTTCGCCGGACCGGCGATTTCACTCAACATCAGGACTGCTTCATCGCGCAAAACCGGCTCGGGACGCATCGCCATGACGTCACCGTGCCGCCGCATCTTGGGCGGCTGACCTTCGCCGATGTGCAAATCGGAAGCATTTTCCGTCACAATCGCCTTAAGAAACTGATCCAGGTAAGGCATGACTAAATGAGGAATGACGAATGACGAAGCACGAAGGGATGACGAAAATTGAATGACAAACGGTCCTCGAGCGCGGTGGCTCGTACTTCGTCATTAGTCATTAGTTCGTCATTCGTCATTCGAGCTTCGTCATTTTTTAATGTGCTGCCGCACGATTTGTTTTTGATCGGCCCGTGCAAGCGTCTCTTCGGCGCTGATTAAGCCTCGTGTGTGCAAGTCGATCAGGGCATCATCCATCAATTGCATGCCCTGTTTGCGCCCGGTTTGGATAATTCCCGGCAACATGAAGGTTCTGGCCTCGCGAATGACGTGGGAGACGGCCGGCGTATTGGTCAGGGTCTCGATTGCAAGGACGCGGCCAGTGCCATCGGCGCGGGGGATCAAGTGCTGGCTAACGACGCCGCGCAATGATTCGCTGATCATGATGCGGATTTGCCCTTGTTGATCGACTGGAAAAACATCGAGCACACGATCTAGTGTGCGCGCGGCGGTGCCGGTGTGCAGCGTTCCCAGCACGAGATGGCCCGTCTCGGAGGCGGTGATGGCCAGCGAAATCGTTTCCAGATCGCGCATCTCACCAACCATGATCACATCGGGATCCTCACGCAGCGCGCCACGTAATGCCACGCCGAAGGAGCGAGTGTGGGTGTGTACTTCGCGTTGGGTAATGTGACAACCTTTCGGTTCGAACACATATTCAATCGGATCTTCCAGCGTAATGATGTGCTCACGTCGCTCGATATTGATCTGCTCCACCAGCGCGGCTAGCGTCGTCGATTTTCCGCTCCCGACTGATCCGGTGACGAGGATTAGGCCGTTGTGATAGCGCGTCAGTAGCTTCAGGTGCTCAGGCAGGCCGAGTTCGTCCATCGTGCGAACGCGGGTGCTAATGATGCGAAAAACGATATCGGTTCCGAGACGCTGCCGCACCACGCTTGCGCGATATCTTCCTTTGCTATTGGCGTAAGCGAAATCGGCGTCTCCGCGCTCCTTCACCAGCTCACGCTGAGTGTCGTTCAGAAATGCGTCGGCTAACTTTTGTGTGTGTTCCGCTTTGAAACGCGGCGCATCCGGCCAGATCGGCCGCAATGTCCCATGCAAACGCCAGATCGGTGGCGCATTCACCCCCAGGTGAATATCGGACGCGCCAGCCTCCTGGCCGACGGCGAGGTATTCGTCAACGTGACGTAGCAATTGAGCACTCATCGCGCACTATGATCATGCCATCCGCAGTGCGACGAGGTAAACCGAAAAGCGGCAAACAATGCTCAACTTGGGATATCGCTCAGGGAACAAGAAGCTAAAGAGTCTGCCCACGAAATACGCCAATTACACCAAAGGCTGTTTGAAGCAGACAGAAATTGCCCCAACTCGGCTCCGCAGAGCGTCGCCCTACCAGCGAAATTTGGCGACGACGCATTGGTAGGGCGAGACTCCGTCGAGCCACCGAGACTTCGTCGCCTCTCTGCAAGATACCAGCGAGAATCAGCGAGTTGTCTGCGACCTTGATCTCGAATAACCAGTAATCCTACTGGTCACGAATTTCACTAATGCCGGCCGAAGCAAAGTCACGGCAAATTTCAAGACGCCAACCAGCGCTCCTGCCTCCAACAAGCCTTTGCCGTTTCCCTGAGAGTTGTCTTTCCCGCGAATGTAGACCTTTTTCTTTCGGGCCGGCGCGACCGCGATCAGCAATCCCACCACCGCCAGCGCTCCGATCCAGATCGCGGTTTGATCGCGAAATGAATTCTTGAGCTTACGCGGAATATCCAGTTCATAGCGCAGCCCACTTAACTCGCGTGCCATCCGATCCCGCGAAAGCGCGATATCGCTCTTTATTGCGGCCCGGTCTTTCCGAGGGATTTCAGCCATTGTTGGTCTCTCTTCAATTCCGCCCGCGTTTCCGGATAAAGCCGGCCGGTCAGTTTTGCTTTCGCCAGTAATACACAAACGACGGCCAGGGCGATATGCAGCATTCCGGCGCCGAGCGCGATCCACGTCCACGAAATTCCACTGCGGTGGGCAATGCCGGCAATCAGGCTGGCCAGGATAAAGATGTATCCAAACACGACGGCGATGAGCGCGCCCAGAGCGAAGGCGACAACTGCCGCTAGTTGCAGAAGCAGCGCCTTCGACTCGACCGCGAGCAGCGCAGCCCGAGTCTCAACATAGGCAAACAACGCGCTGACTAACCCAATCGCATTGTCGATCAATCCGGCGTGTCCAGCTGGATTGCGCACTCTCGCGCTCGCGCGAGCCATGAGGCACGGCTTAGCGCCGGAAGATCAGGCCCAAAACAAATCCGATCCCGAGTGCGGTCATGACCGCTTTCATGGGATTTTCGCGGACGTAATCTTCCCCATCCTCCTGCAAGGTACGGACGCGGACTTTCGCGTCGTCCCAAGCCTGAGTAGCCTTATCGCGATAATCCTCCGCCATCGTCGTCGCCGCCGATTTCAAATCTTCGGCTGCGCGGCGCGCATGA
>WNGE01007914.1_pt1 | contig 11472 bp, 9 predicted proteins | sample 5400651 | NCBI WGS metagenome assembly WNGE01 (sample SAMN13153370, study PRJNA577476) | soil metagenome | isolation source: 60 cm soil or saprolite under grassland replicate 2 | place: USA:California | collected 2016-06-15 | reverse complement strand
CCCTTCACCTGCGGCGCCGAGCCGGTGAAGTCGGCGATGAGGCGGTCCCCCGCCACGGTGAGGGTCACGGTGATGGGAATGGGGTCGGGATCGATGCCGTCGTCGTCCATCCAGTCGGTGAAGGTGTAGTGGCCGTCGGGCATGGCGGTGATGGCGTGGCGGGCGAGGCGTTCGGCCTGGTCGAGGAGCGCCGTCGTACATGAGGCGAAGCGGTCGGCCCCGTACTGCGCCGCGAGGGCGAGATAGCCGCGCTCGCCGGTGAGGCAGGCCGCCACCTGCGAGCGCACGTCTCCGAGCACCTGGCGCGGCACGCGCACGTTGCGGTCGATCAGCTCGAACACCGCCTCCACCGGCTTGCCCGCGGCGTAGAGCCTGAGGGGCGGGATGCGCAGGCCTTCCTGGAAGATCTCCGTGGCGTCGCAGCCGTTGCCGCCCGGCGTCTTGCCTCCCACGTCGAGCTGATGCCCGATGCTCGCCGACCAGCCCGCGAGCCGCGCCTCCACGAAGATGGGCTTGAAGATGTAGAAGTCGGGCAGATGCGTCCCGCCCTCGAAGGGGTCGTTCAGGATGAACACGTCGCCGGGTACGAGGCTCGCCCCGAACTTGCGGCGCACGTGGGCCATGGCATCGGGGATGGAGCCCAGGTGCAGGGGCAGGGTGAGGCCCTGGGCGATCAGGCGGCCCTCGACGTCGCAGAGGGCGCAGGACATGTCCATGGCGTTCTTGAGGTTGTTCGAATAGGCGGTGCGCACGAGGGCGATGGCCATCTCGTCCACGATGGCGTCGAGGCCGTTCTTCACCAGCTCGAGGAGAATGGGATCGCTGAGATCACGGGTGCTCATGCGGCACCTCCGGTGGTGATGACGATGTTGCCGTGCGCGTCGAGGTGCGCCGCGCAGCCCGGCGGGACGAGGGTCGTCGCGTCGTACTCGTCGACGAGCAGCGGCCCCGGCCGCGGCGTCGCCGTGAGCTGCCCGCGGGTGACGACGGCGGTGGCCATGGCGCCGTGGGTGGGGCCGAAGTAGGCGCGGCGCTCGCCGCCGCGGGTCGTGCGATCCTCCTCGAGGTGGATGGCCGCGCGGTCCACCGGCCGCAGCACGCGCGCGGTGAGCCTCAGGTTGACCATCTGAATGGGATCGCCTTCCGCCTGGTGACCGTACGTCCGCTCGTGCTCGCGGCCGAAGTTGACGGCCAGCTCGCGCAGCGCCTCGTCGGTCCACGCGAGCGGGAGGGGCACCGTCAGCTCGAAGGATTGCCCCTGGTACTTGAGATCGACGGAGCGCTCGATCTGCACCTGGGCGCGGTTGCCTTCGCCGCTCAGCAGGGCCTCGGCTTCGCGCCCGAGCTCCGCCACCGCGGCGCTGATCTCCGACGGCTTCGTGCCGAAGAGCGGACGGAGGAACGTCCTCACCAGATGGTGCTCCAGCTCGGCCTCCAGGAGACCGATGGCGCTGAAGACGCCGGGGGCGGGCGGGATGAGGACGGTGCCGATCTCGAGCGAGCGGGCCATCTCGGCGGCGAAGAGCGGGCCGTTGCCGCCGAACGCCACCAGCGTGAACTCGCGCGGGTCGCGCCCGCGCTCGATGGTGACGGCGCGCACCGCGCGCGCCATGCCCGCGCAGCCGAGGAGGTAGACGCCGTAGGCCGCATCGGCCACGTCGATACCCAGGGGCGCCGCGATCTGCTCGGCCACCGCGCGGCGGGCTTTCTCCGCGTCGAGACGGAGGCCGCTGGGCAGGCGCTGGGGGTGCAGATAGCCGAGGGTCACATTGGCGTCGGTGAGGGTGACTTCCACGCCGCCCTGGTCGTAGCAGACGGGCCCGGGCACGGCCCCCGCGCTCCGAGGGCCCACGTGGAGCGCCCCCGCGCCGTCCACGCTCACGATGCTGCCGCCGCCCGCGCCCACCTCCGCGATATCGATGGCGGGCACGCGGAGCAGGAAGCCGCCGCCCTTGTTGAGCCGGCTGCCCTGTGACATCGTCCCCCCGATCTCGAATTCGCCGGTGCGCTTGATCTCGTAGCCCTCGATGATGGAGGCCTTCGCGGTCGTGCCCCCCATGTCGATGCTCAGCGCATTGGGGGCGCCGATGGCGCGGGCGAGGGCGGCGGTGGCGATGACGCCGGCGGCGGGCCCCGACTCGATCACGTGCACGGGGCGCTGACGCCCGCCCTCGGCGGTCATGACCCCGCCGTTGGACTGCATGATGAGGAGCGGTGCCGTCGCCTCCAGCTTGCGCAGCTCGCCTTCGAGGGAAGCGAGGTAGCGGGCCATGACGGGCATGACGTAGGCGTTGGTGACGGCGGTGCTCGTGCGCTCGAACTCCCGCATCTCGGGCAGGATCTCCGAGGAGAGAGTGAGGGCTATGCCCGGCGCGCGCTCGCGGATCATCGCCCCCACCTGCGCCTCGTGGGCGGGGTTGGCGTAGGCGTGGAGAAAGCACACCGCGATCGATTCCACGCCGTCGGCGAGCAGGCGATCGATGGCGGCGGCCGCGCTCTCGCGGTCGAGGGGCGTGACCACCTCGCCGCGGTGATTCATGCGCTCACGGATCTCGCGGCGCCAGCGGCGGGGCACGAGGGGGGCCGGGCGCTCGAAGTCGAGGTCGTAGAGCCGGGAGAGACGGAGGCGACCGATCTCGAGCAGGTCGCGGAAGCCCTCGGTGGTGAGGAGGCCGGCCCGCGCCCCGCGACGCTCGAGAATGGCGTTGGTGGCCACGGTGGTGCCGTGGATGATCTCGCCGATGTCGCGGGCGGCGATCCCGGCCTGCGTGGCCAACTCCCGGACACCCGTGACGATGGCCTCGGCGTAGTTGGCGGTCGTGGACAGCACCTTGCGGGTGCGCGCGACGCCGTCGGGCGACACGAGGACGAGATCGGTGAAGGTGCCGCCCACGTCGACTCCGAGCCGATAGCTCATGCCGATCTCCTGAAGCCCGCCAGCCCGCGCGGGAGATAGATGACGAAGACCATGATGACGAGGCCCACCGCGACCAGGTTGTACACCACGCCCACGAAGCGCAAGCCCTCATAGAGCCCGTAGAGGACGAGGGCGCCCAGCACCGGGCCCCACAGCGTCCCGAGGCCGCCGAAGACCGCCATGCCGATGATGAGCGAGGTCGTGGCCGCCGACGCCACGGAGGGGCTGACGAGCTGCACGTAGTAGGCGTAGAGGGCCCCCGCCAGCCCCGCGAAACCCGAGCTGAGGACGAAGGCGAGGAGCTTGTAGCGTGTGGTATCGATGCCCAGGGTTTGCGCCAGCACCTCGTCCTCGCGGATGGCGCGGAACGCCTTGCCCGCCTTGGTGCGCTCGCAGACCTGATACATGACGGCGATGGAGGCGGCCACCACGGCCACTACGATCAGGTACATCGCCTGACGATAGGCGAGCGCCGCGGTGGGAAGTCCGGAAAAGCTCCGGTAGTCGTGGATGCCGAAGGGGCCACCCGTGAGGGCCATCCAGTTCTGGGCGACGAGCCGGATGATCTCGGCGAGCCCGAGGGTGACGAGGGCCAGGTAGTGGCCGCGCAGCCGGAGGGCAGGGAAGCCCGCGAGGAGACCGACGGCGGCGGCGATCGTCGCGCCCACGAGCAGTCCGAGCCACGGCGAGACGTTTGCGTGCTTGGTTACGGCGGCGGCGGCGTAGGCGCCGAGGGCGAAGAAGCCCGCGTGACCGAAGGAGATCTGCCCCGTGTAGCCGCTCAGGAGGTCCCAGCTCGCGGCGAGGAGGGCCCAGATCGCCGCCTGGGTGGCGATGGTGAGCACGAACGGATGCGGCAGGAGGACGGGGAGGAGCGCGACGCCGCCCGCCACGGCGAGGGCAAGCGGTCGCGCGCGGGGAATCATCGTGGCACGGACCGGCCGAAAAGCCCGCGGGGGCGGACCATGAGCATCACGATCATCACGGCGAAGGCGATGAGGTTCTGCCACTGCGAGGGGATCACCATCACCGACAGCGACTCGGCGATGCTGATGACGAAGCTCGCCACGAGGGCCCCCGCGGGATTGCCCATTCCGCCGAGAATGGTGATGGCGAAGGCCTTGATGGTCAGGGGGAAGCCTACGGCCGGGTAGACATTGAAGAGGGGGGCCATGAGCGCGCCGCCCACGCCCGCGAGGGCCACGCCGAGGGCCAGGGTGAGGGCGAAGATCCGTGGCAGGTTGATGCCCATGGCCTGGGCCGCGTCGGGATTCTGCGAGACCGCGCGTACGGCGAGGCCTTCGGAATGGAAGCGGAGAAACGCGAAAAGCCCGGTGAGGAGGAGGGCCGCCACGCTGAGCACGAGCAGCCGCTGATAGCTGACGGCGGTGACGCCCAGATCGAGGATACCGGTGAGCTGGGGCGGCACGCGCAGGTAGTCGCCGCCCGCGATGGCGAGGAGGCTCGACTGGAGGAACGTGGACAGGCCGAGGGTGAGCACGAGATAGAGCGGTCCTTGGGGTCGCCCCCCGAGCCGGCGCTTGAGCGGGGCAATCAGGAGCGGATAGACGCACAGCCCGAGGAGGAAGGTCCCCACGGCGGCCCCGAACACCCCCAGGGCGCCCGGGAGATGCAGGAGCACGACTGCCCCGAAGGCGAGGTAGCCCCCGATGGCGAAGAACTCGCCGTGGGCGACGTTGATGACGTCGAGCACGCCGAAGATCAGGCTGAGACCGACGGCGAACAGCGCGTAGAGTCCGCCCAGGACCACGCCCTGGATGAGGAATTCGAGGAGGGACTCGAGCATGTCCGGGTCAGCCGAGAGTGTGCGCGAACCGGCGCCCACCCTCACCCCGGCCCTCTCCCTCAGTGAGGGAGAGGGAGTCATACCGATCCCCTCGCCCCCGGAGGGGGAGAGGGTCAGGGTGAGGGGGAGCGCAGGCCGCGGGAACGGTGTTCATGAATCGCTCCTGTCAGGCCGCGTCTTCGCCCAGGTAGAGACGTCGTATGCGATCGGAGGCGCGGAGCTCGGCGGGGGTGCCGTCGAAAGCGTTCTGGCCGAGGTCGAGCACGAAGACGCGGTGGGCCACGGCGAGAATCGCCTCGACGTTCTGCTCGACGATGAGGAGGGCGAGGCCGTCACGGTTCAGCGCCTCGAGCGTCGCGTAGATTTCGTCGATGAAGCGCGGGGCCAGCGCCGCCGACGGCTCATCGAGGAGGAGGAGGCGGGGGTGGGCGATGAGGGCCCGCGCGATGGCGAGGAGCCGTTGCTCTCCTCCGGAGAGGCTGCCCGCGAGCTGGCGGCGCCGGTCGCGGAAGATGGGAAAGCGAGCGTAGACCTCGTCGATGGCCTGGCGCTTGACGGCGCGCGAGACCGTGTAGCCGCCGAGCACGAGATTGTCCTGCACGGTCATCTCCGCGAAGAGCCCGCCCGCCTGGGACAGGTAGCCGACGCCGAAGCGCATGATCTCGTCGGGCCGGCGCCCCGCGAGGTCGCGGCCGTCGAAGACCATGCGGCCCGCAGACGGCGCGAGATAGCCGAACGCGGTCTTGAGCAGGGTGGACTTGCCCGCGCCGTTGGGCCCGATGATGCCCACGATCGCCCCGTCCGGGACTTGGAGGGAGGCCGCCTGAATGATCTCGAGCTTGCCGTAGCCGGAGCACACCGCCTCAAGCTGGAGCATGGTGGCCTCCGCGCTCCGCCCGCCCCCCGCGTTCCGCACTTCCAAGGAGGGCCGCGATCACGCGCGGATCGGCACGAATCGCTTCCGGCGGCCCTTCCGCGATCTTCATGCCGTGATCCATCACCACGATCTTGTCGCAGAGCCCCATCACGAACGGCATGTGGTGCTCGATGACGAGGAGGGTACGCCCACGCGCGCGCAGATCCTTCAGGGTCTGCGCGATCTGACCCCGGATCACCGGGTGCACACCCGCCAGAGGCTCGTCGAGGAGCAGGAACTCGGGGTCCACCACGAGGTTCATCGCGAGCTCGAGGAGGCGCTGCTGGCCAATGGACAGGCTGCCCGCGGGCGCGTCGACGAGGTGGGTGAGGCCCATGCGCGCGAGCCATTCGTCGCCGCGCGGCTCCCAGCCGCGGAGTCCGCGCCCCATAGCCGCGATGGCGAGGTTCTCGCGCACGGGCAGGTCACGGAAGAGCTTGACGGACTGGAAGGTGCGGCCGAGTCCGCGGCGGGCGATCTGGTGGGTGGCAAGCCCGTCGATGCGCTCGCCGTCGTAGAGGATTTCGCCCTCGTCGGGCCGGAGGAGGCCGGTGACCAGATTGAAGATCGTGCTCTTGCCCGACCCGTTGGGGCCGATGAGGCCCACGACCGTGCCGGAGGCGATCTCGAACGAGCAGGCGCCTACGGCACGAAGGCCGCCGAACCACTTGCTGAGGCCGGCGAGGGCGAGCTTCGGCGGCCGGGCTACTTCTTGTCCCACGCGTACGGGGGCATCGGTACGTACTTGCCTCCGGCGGCCCCCGCGACCGATTCGGGGAAGATGGGCACTTTCCTGCCGCCCTGGATCTGCACGATGACGGTCTGGATGGGCATGCGGTGCCCCTCGGCGAGCGGGGTGAATTTTCGAGCGCCCCACGCGGTCACGAAAGTGCCGCTCTCCAGAGCGGCCTGGACCTTCTGCGGATCGACGCTGCCCGCCTTCTGGATGGCCTCGAGGAGGACGAGGGTGGCGTCGTGCGCCTGCACCGCGAAGTTCGTGGGATCGGTGCCCGTCTTCTTCTTGTAGGCCATCATCATCGGCTCCGACACCTCGGAGTACTTCGCGGGCCACCAGCGATTGTTGACGATGGCGAGGTCCATTTGCCTGGAGTACTGATCGACGAAGGTCTGCGCGCTCACCGTGGCCCCCATATGGGCGATGACCGCGGGGACCTTGAGCTCGTACCACTGGCTGAAGAGCACGGAACCGCTGGAGCCGTAGATCTCCCCGATGATGGCCTGCGCGCCCGACCGCTTGATCTTCGCGAACTGCGGGGTGAGGTCCGTCACGCCGCGATCGACGAACTCGTCGGCCACCACCTCCACGTCTTTCGCGTTGGCGCCGAACCACTCGCGCACGATGCGCGAGAAGTCACGCCCGGCGTCGGTGTTCTCGTTGAGGAGGGCGATCTTCTTCGGCTTGACGTGCATGGCCACCGCCGCGGCCAACGAGCGCGCGATGTCGTTGGCGGTGGGACTGAGCTGGAAGACGTACGGCATCTTGCTCTGGGCGATCTTGTCGCCGATCTTGAGGGAGGCCGAGCAGCAGGTGACCACCGGGGTGGACGTCTTCTGGAACTCGTCCATCACCCGAATGAACACGTCGCTGGAGAGAAAGCCCATGCCCACGTGGATCTTGTCCACGGTGAGGGCGCGGGTGACCACGTTGAGGCCGACGTCGCCCTTGCCTTCGTCGTCGTACCAGATCACCCGGACCTTCATCGGCTTGCCGCCCACCTGAAGGGTGCCCATGCGCTCGGCCGCCACCTCGGTGCCCGCCTTCATCTGCGCCCCCACGTCGGCGCTGATCCCGGTGATGGGCAGGAAGGCGCCGAGCCTGATTTCCTCCTGGGCGCCCGTGAGCGTGGGGGTGCCGACGAGCGCGGCCAGGCCGAGCAGGAGAGAGGCGAATCCGGTGACGGTGCGTCTGCGCATTCTCACGCCTCCGCGTTGTAGGGCGAGCACCATTTCTGGACGTGCAGTTTGGCGATGATAACACACGGCTTCCTCGGGAATGGCGACGAGGGCCCGGGTCTGGACGGGGCAGGGCGGAGGGGCTATTCTCTGATCTTCCTTCCGCAGTCAGATCCCGGGGGACACATGCGAGCCTGGACGGTGGACGCCGATGACATCCGGGTGGCGGACGACTTCGACGAGTCGCTCCTCCATCGGACTCCCGAGATCGACAGCTTCCTGACCCCGGACCGGGATGACAAGTTCATCGTCATCGCCACCAAGGGATTCGGCAAGACGCTCCTCCTCAAGGCCAAGCGCATCCTCTACCAGCAGGACGGCCGCTCGGGCTGTCTGCCCACCGGCAATCTGCTCGACAAGCCGATCGGCGACAAGATCTTCGGCCGCGAGGCGCTCGCGTTCTTCTCCGCGTCCGCCCTGCCGTGGGCCAAGCTGTGGCTCGCCGCGATCGCCGTGGCCACTCTCAAGCACGCGGGCGAGGTGGACGATCTCAAGGTGAGCCCGCGCCTCGCCGGCCTGATCGACGACGATCGCCTGCACGGGGTGATCGATCATTTCGTGCGGCTGCTCGATTTCACCCCCAGCGAGCTCCAGCGCTGCGCCACGGATACCGACGGGCACCTCGTGCCCCGGCTCCGCGCCCTCAAGTCCTCGCTTGCCATCTTCATCGACGGGGTGGACGAGTACTTCAACAAGCACGTCGAGGATCCGGGGATGAGCCCGAGCGTCACGGGCGAGCTCTCCCCCAACATCTGGTACTTCGCCCAGCTCGGTCTCGTCGAGGTCGCCTACCAGCTGCGGCGGATCAACCACCACCTCAAGATCTTCGCCGCCGTGCGCAAAGAGGCATACTCCCGGCTCCCCCAACGAACGGCTATGTCCCAGCAGTATCGGGGAAGCGCCGTCGACATCGTGTACTCGCGGGAAAGCCTGCGGGAGATCTTCGTCAACAACATCCGCCTCTTGAAGGCGGACCGGATGGTCCACCCCGAACGCTGGCGCGCCCATCCGCTGGAGGCCTTCCTCGGCCGGACCCACGTCACCCATACCTACACCCGCGAGGAGGAGGACGCGTTCGACTACGTGTGCCGGCACACCCTGCTTCGACCGCGCGACCTCATGACGATCGGCGAGCGGCTGGGTGCCCTCCGGCCCGAGGAGCGACGGGACGAGTACCGCCTCAAGGAAGAGGTGAACATGGCCGCGAGCGAGATCGCCCACGAGTATCTTGCGGAGATCGCCCCCCACGTGGGCGACCTCGATCTCGACCGGTTTCTGCGCCGGCTGCCCGGCCACATTCTGACTCGCGAGGAGATCGAGCTGCTCTTCGAGGAGCACAATGCCACGGGCGACGGAGGGGAGGCCAGACACGTCTTCTGCGCGCTGTATCGCACCGGGCTGCTCGGCTACGTCCACCACGATCGCGTGCGGGGTGAGGCCGTGCAGCGGTTCCTGCGACCCGGCGAGGCCACCCTCGAGCCCGACGGCGTGCTCCCTCACGCCACGCACTATCTGGTGCATCCGGTGCTCTCGGACGTGATCGGTCGAGCGAATCCCGCCTATCTCCAGCGGATCGACCGGGTGAACATCGTGGGCTACGGGCGGCCGTGGCGGGAGTCGGCGACCGCCGATCACACGCTCCAAGTCCGCCGTCTGTGTGTCCTGAAGGCCGACGTCCACGGCTTCGGCACCCTGATGCGCTCAGGCGAAGATGCCCCGGTCCGCAAGGCGCTCGAAGACGGGGTGAAGAAGTGGGCCCAGGGCGCCCTGATCACCGAGACCCGAGGCGGCGACGCGATCATGATCGTCCATGACGATCCCGTGGCGCTGGCCCAGATGGCACGGCAGATCATGGACGATGTCTACCAGGCTCCCGGACAGCCCCGCCTGCGCATGGCGCTGCACTATGGCGAGGTCCAGACGCGTCAGCGCGTCGTTGAGGTCGAGACCGTGATTGCCGGAGGCGACGCGATTCTCTGCGCCGCCCGAGTCGAGCCGCACGTCGAGCCCGGGCAGATCTGGGCCACCGAGGAATTTCGCGAGCAGCTGGCCATGAAGCCGTCGCTGTGGCGGACCTCACCGATACCCGGACCGTCCGGCGGTCGCTTCAACGTGAAGAAGGAAGGCGGGCGGGAGCCGGATCTGTGGGTCCGGCTGTATCGGCTCGAGCTCTGACCCCTGAACGGTCAGCGAGGCCTGGGCCGGCGGCCCGCGAACATCCGGGAGTCGTAGAGAAACTCACGTTCGATTTTCATCCGGACGGCGCGGAATTCCGGGTGACTCGGGTTCAGAACGCCGTTGGTCTCCTCCGGAACGATGGCGGAAGGGACGTACAAGACCAGCGAGCGGTTCTCCTGGACCCACTGCGTGCCGTACTGCATGCTCTCCGGACCGGGACGTAGAGCGTCCCAACCGGGAGGGAGGTCGGCGGCGGAGGGGGTTTCCGAGGACGCGCCCCTTGGAAGCACGACGCGAACCAGGACCAGATCGGGTGGCACTACGCCAGCAAGATGGACGAACTTCTCGAGTGCGGCAATTCCCACCGTACGGCCGGTGTAGATGACCGCGGTACCCACCATGTTCCAGCGGCCCCCCGCGTCCCGTGCTCCCTGGCCGAGCCTGTCCAGGGCATACGCATGTCGTGCGATTCGCCACAGGACGGCCTCTGCCACCTAGAACGCGCCGCCGTAGTTGATGGCAGAGAGGACCCTTCGGACCTCGCCCGCGCCAGGTTCCGTGTCCAGCATGGACAGGGGGGTGGCGGTGTCCAAGGCAAGGTTGGGGGTTTTGAGCCACCGCGTAGCCGCTTCTCGGCCGCCAAACGTGTCCGCGGCCATCCGGGCGATATCTGCCACTCGTACCACCCGCTCTGATGCTCCCGCGTCGAGGGGCCGGCCGTCCTTGATGAGCTTGTGGGCCGTACTTTCGGGGGTACGGAGAATCCTGAAGATCTCGCTCTTCGGAAGGTGAAAGTACTCGACCATGTCGTCGACCACCCGGGCGGTGACGCCACCCCGGATCAGCTGGATCTTTCTCGCGGTGGGAGTGTCCTTGGCGAGGAATGCCTTGAAGGCGACCACGGGGCGGGGGGGCGGCGACGAGGCCCTGGGCCGCTTAACCACCACTCGAGCGACGCTGAGCTTCTTCTTCGTGACCTTCCCTGAGCGCTTCACCATCGACCGTCCCCCTTTTGCAGGGATGATAACTCTCTAAAGGGAGATGCGCAACTACCGATCTAGAGCTCATTCGGGGCCCGACCCGCTCCGGGATGTCCCCAGTCGGTGCGTCATTTCTTCCCTCCTCTTGCGCTGTCGGATGCTCGAACAGACCGCCGAAAAACGAGCATGAACGCGTGAGTTCCGCTTCTCCCATACCAAGGCGAAGACGGCTATGCTCCCGATGACTTCGCTGGCGCGGCTCTCGGCGAGGCAATGAAAACGACAAGTTCTCCGACGAGCTGCTCAATCGGTGCGCCGTTCTTTCCGGCCACAGACCTGTCGATTCGTCGCCGGCTCGTTCGACTTACAGAAAACGTAAGACATGTGATGGCTGACCACTTCATCCTTCAATGGGAGATGAGTTAATGGGAGACAAGGCTCCATGCTGATCAAGATCCTCATCGGTCTCGTGGTGATCGTGATGGTGTTCGTGGCCATCGTCGCCCTGCGGCCCTCGGAGTTCCGTGTGGAGCGGTCTGCCGTGGTGTCCGCTCCGCCCGCGGTCGTATTCGCACAGGTGAACGACCTTCACAAATGGGAGGGATGGTCGCCGTGGGTGAGGCTCGATCCGGCGGCGAGGCTGGGGTACGACGGTCCGCCGGCCGGAGCCGGCGCGGGGTTCGCCTGGGCCGGCAACTAC
>WNGE01007913.1_pt1 | contig 11472 bp, 9 predicted proteins | sample 5400651 | NCBI WGS metagenome assembly WNGE01 (sample SAMN13153370, study PRJNA577476) | soil metagenome | isolation source: 60 cm soil or saprolite under grassland replicate 2 | place: USA:California | collected 2016-06-15 | reverse complement strand
TCGTGTCGGCGACGTCCCCGGTGAGGGCCTCCGTGTGCTCGCGGCATTCGAGGAGCGCCGCACCACCGATCTTCAGGGCCTGCCGCAGCTGGCAGCCACGTTGGCGGCGGCGAATTCGCGCGAGGCAGCTGGCACCGAAGCCCCCACGCTTCCGCTCGTCACGCGGGGGATCGCAGTCCTCAGGCGCGACGGCCTAGGGGAATTCCTCCGTCGGAGCACCGGACGGATTCGCCGTATCCTTTCCCCCGGATGACCGACACGGGCGAAGCCGTTTACGCGCCGACGTTCTTCGCGCGCGAGCTGGATCGGGCGCGCAGCTCTGCAGAGGCGATCGTGCCCCTGGTGATGGAGCGCGTCCAGCCACGCAGCGTCGTCGACCTGGGCTGCGGGCACGGGATCTGGCTCGAGACCTTCATCCGGCACGGAGTCGAGGACTATCTCGGCGTCGACGGAGACTGGGTCCCCCGTGAAGCGCTGCACTTCGAGGTCGATCGGTTCGTCGCTGCTCGGCTCGACAAGCCGTTGCGCCTCGGCCGGGGCTTCGACCTCGCGGTTTCGCTCGAGGTCGCGGAGCACCTTCCCGAGCGTGGCGCCAACCAGTTCGTCCGCAACATCGTCGAGCTTGCTCCTTGCGTTCTCTTCTCCGCGGCAGTGCCACACCAGCGCGGAACCGATCACATCAACGAGCAGTGGCCCGACTACTGGGCGGAGCGGTTTGCCGACCACGGCTACGTCGCCCTCGACGGCATCCGGCCGCTTGTCTGGTCGAATCCCGACGTGTTCCCGTTCTATCGGCAGAACGTCCTGATGTTCGCAACGCCCGAGGCGATCGCGAAAAAGCCGCTCCTGGCTCAAGACCGGCAGCGCACGGCTGACGCCCAGCTTTCGATCGTGCATCCGGAACTGCTCGTCTCGGTCGCCGCTCACCCGCGTGAGCACGTACGTCGGCCGAGCGCCCGCGAATTGATGCTGAGCGAGTTGCTTCCGGCCCTCCCGGCCGTGGCGGCCCGCTCGGCTCGCTGGCGACTCGGCAGGCTACGCCGGCGCTGACGGGCTCACCAGGCGCTCCAGCCGCCGTCGACGACGAGATTCGCCCCCGTCATGTACGAGGAAGCGTCGGAAGCGAGAAAGACGACGGGCCCGATCACCTCGCGCGCGTCGGCCATCCGCCCCAGCGGCATGCGGGCGTTGTATGCGTCCACGAACTCCTTCGGCTGATCGTTCGAGACGCCTGAGAGCGTTAGGGTGTTGACGCGTACGCCATTCTTCGCCCAGTACGTCGCCAGGTAACGCGTGAGGTTGTACAGCGCGGACTTGGAGACCGAATAGGCAACCGGCTTGACGAACTCCTCCCCGCCCCGGCGTCGGAACTCGTACAGCTCCTGTACGGGCGACAGCATTCCGTACACGGACGAAACATTCACGATCGACCCGCGCCTCTCGGCCGCCATCTGCGCGCCGACGACCTGACACGAGAGGAACGTTCCCTTGACGTTCACGTCCATCACCTGATCGAAGGAATCCTCTGGATACGACTCGAAGGGGCCGACCTCTTCGGCGGGAGCGTCAGGCGGCGAGTCGAGCGCGGCTGCGTTGACGAGCACGTCCGGCACACCCCAATCGCGCGTCACCTCGTCCAGCGCGGCGACAATGGAGAGGCGATCCGTCACGTCGACTCGGAAGCGATCCGCGGCGAGGTCGAATACCGCGACGCGGGCTCCTCTCTCCTCGAGCCCGCGCGCGATCTCGCCGCCGAGCTGGCCCGCGCCGCCGGTCACGACCGCAACCCGGCCTTCAAGGGAGAAGAGATCGGTCACCGTTGCGCCTCCCATACCGCGTCGCAGAACTCTCTCACGCACCCGCTGCCGCCGGCGCGCGAGAGCACCCAGCGTGCGAGCGGCTTGACCTCGGGCCAGGCATCGGCGGGAACGACCGGAATTCCGACCGCGCGGAGGCATTCGACATCGTTGATGTCGTTGCCGACGTAGGCGGTGTCCTCGAGCGCGACGCCCAGCTCGCTTGAGCGCTCACGGAGGACGGCAAGCTTGTCCTCGATCCCCTGCAAGCAGTCGACGCGGAGCTTCTTCGCGCGCGCGCCGACGATCGGGTTCCGCTCCATCGACACGATCAGCGGACGGACGCCGACCTCTTCGAGGCGGCGCAATCCCAGGCCGTCGCTCCGCGAGAACGCAAGCGTCTCATCGCCCTGCTCGTTGACCCAGACGCGGTTGTCCGTGAACACCCCGTCGAAGTCGAACACTGCAAGGCGCACCCGCTCGAGCAGCGGCTCGAGGTCGGTCACGGGCGCGGAGCTGCGTGCGCCGCGACCGGTTCCTCGACCGGCTCGAGGTCGGTGAGCTCGAGATTCTCGTCCGGCGCCAACCGCTTGCGCAGCCGGAGGCCGACGATGCGGTCAAGCTGGTACGGCGCCAATCCTCCGTCTGCCGGAGACTTGATCGCGACGTCCTCCGCGGCCAGAACGTGTCCTTCGTCGAGCTCGCGCGCGGCGACGAGCTTCTTGCCCATCTTCCGGATCGGTGCCTCCTCGATCTCGAGTGGGCGCTTGACCCCGTCGCCGAGCGCACCCGGAACGCGCTGCAGGTCGCGGACCAATTTGCGCATTCCTTCCGGCATCAGGGAGAACGCATGGTCCGTGCCCTTCGCCGCGTGGTTGAGCGTGAAGTGCTTCTCGATCACACGGGCGCCGAGCATGTAGGCCACGAGAGCCATGGCGATGCCGTTCTGGTGATCGGACAGCCCGATCACGAGGCCTGGGAACCGCTCGCGCAGCGTGGTGATGACGTTCAGGTTCAGATCGTCTGTGTCGGCGGGATAGGCAGCCGTGCACTGCAGGACGCAGAGCTGGTCGTTGATCCGCAGGATCGCTTCGACGGCGCGCTCGATGTCCACCATCTCCGCACCCCCGGTGGAAAGAATCAGCGGCTTCCCGAAGGCGGCGACATGACGCAGCAGCGGCGTGTTGCGGATGTCGCCCGATGCGAACTTGAACGCCGGTATGTCGAGCTCTGCAAGCTGGTCGGCACTGTCGAAGTCGAAGGCGGTCGCAAAGAGCGTGATGCCGACTTCACGTGCATGGGCCTGCAGCTCTGCCAGGTCCCTCGGCGAAAGCTCGAGCGCCTCGCGATGCTCGCCATAGGTTCGCCCGAAGCTGAACTCGTTCTCGTACGGCTGATCGAAGAACTCGCGCGTATAGAGCGCGCGATTCGCGCGCTTCTGGAGCTTGACGGCGTCGACGCCGCATTCCTTGGCGGCGTCCACAAGCTGTTTCGCTTGCTCGAGGCTGCCCTGATGGTTGTTGCCGATCTCCGCGATGACGTAGCACGCAGTGTCATCGTTGATCTCGACGCCGTCGATGGTCAACCGGCGGTCCGCGCTCATCGTTCCATGCTAGTTGCGGCCCCGCGGGCGAGCGTGTGCAACAGCTCCAGGTCCGCATCGACGAGGAGGTGAACGAGCTGTTCGAAAGCGATCTCCCGCCGCCAGCCGAGACGCTCCTGCGCCCGCGTCGGGTCGCCGATCAGCCGGTGCAGCTCTGCCGCGCCGCGCTGCAGTGCGGGATCCACCCGCACATGGTCTTGCCAGTCGAGGCCGACGTGGCCGAACGCGCTCTCCACGAGCTCGCGGACCGAGTGGTCTTCACCTGATGCGACGACGTAGTCGCCGGGCTCATCCTGTTGCAACATCAACCACATCGCGCGCACATAGTCGCCGGCATAGCCCCAGTCGCGGCGGGCGTCGAGATCGCCGAGCACGAGCTCGTCCTGGAGACCGAGCGAGATCGCCGCGGCGCCGTGGGCAACCTTGCGGGGCAGGAACTCCAGCGGGCGACGCGGTGACTCGTGGTTGTAGAGGATGCCGGAGCAGGCGAAGAGGCCGTACTGGCGACGGTAGGAGTGCACGATGAAGTGCGCGTAGGTCTTCGCGACGCCGTACGGGGTTACCGGCTCGACGGGAGTCAGCTCGTTCTGTGGGCTCTCACGAGGCTCGCCGAAGATCTCACTGGAGGAAGCCTGGTAGAAGCGGATGGCCTGGTTCTCGGCTCGGATCGCTTCGAGCAGCGCAGTCGCCCCGACCGCCGCGAACTCCGCGGTGTTGACGGGACGATCCCAGGAGGCGGGCACGAACGACGGCGCGGCGAGGTTGTAGACCTCGTCCGGCCGTGCGGCCTCGAGGGCCTTTGCCAGGGACACCTGGTCGAGCAGGTCGGCCTCGACCAGCGCAACGCGGTCCTGAAGCGGTTCGAGGTTCGGATAGTGCTTTGCGCCTGGGCGCACGAGACCGGTGATCACGTACCCCGCCTCGAGGAGAAGCTCGGCCAGGTAGGAGCCGTCCTGGCCCCCGATTCCCGTGATGAGCGCTCTCCTCACGCGACCATTCTCCCTGTGGCCTCGGCGTACGCGGAGAGGGTGGCGTCTGTGACCGCATCCCATGAGAACCGGCTCCGTGCGCGCTCGCGTCCGGCGGCTCCCAGGCGTTGCCGAAGCTGACGGTCGGCGAGCAGGCGCTCCAGCGCGGCCCGCAGGGCGGATGGGTCGCGTGGCGGGACGAGGATCCCGGTCTCCCCGTCGACCACCAGGTCGCGGAGGCCGCCCACATCGGTCGCCACCACGGGCCGGGCATGTGCCATCGCCTCGAGACAGGCCACACCGAAGCCCTCGCGCCTGGAAGGGCACGCGACGACCGCCGCGCGTGCGTAGAGGGCCTGGAGCTCGGGGTGAGGAACGAAACCGCGAGCTTGCAAGACCTGGCGGCGGAGGGGACCATCTCCCGCCACGACGAGGTTCAGGTTTGCAGCAGCCTCGACGAGTTCGAGGACACCCTTCTCCGCAGAAAGCCGACCGGCATAGAGAACCTCGGGGGGAACAGCTTCTTCACCCACCTGGGCCGGTAGCTCCACCCCGCTCGGGATCACGCGGACCTCGCGAGCGCCGAGCGCGCGAGCTGCGGCGGCGAGTTCGTTCGAGGCCGCAATCACGAGCCGCGCCCGCTGCAGCACACGGCGGGCCAGCCACGGCACTCGCCGCGCGAGCTCGACGTCCGTACCCCAGACCTGGACCACGTACGGCCTGCCGGTGCGCGCTGCGACCCAGCCGGCGGGAAGCCAATGAGCGTGGAATAGATCGGCCTCGGTCCGTCGCGCCGCCCGCACGAAGCTCGCCAGCACCGCCGGCAGGAACAGCGCCAACCACGGACGGCGGCGGAGGTTGCCGACCATGCCGTACCCGTAGGCGATACCGAAGTGGCGGAATTGTGACGGCTCGACGACCTCGACCTCGAGTCCGCGCGCGCGTACGTGCTGCACGGCATCGGCTACGAAACGGCCCGCGACATCCGCCGGGAACCGGGGATAGGACGTCGTGAGGACGGCGACTCGCATCAGGCTCCGACGCGGAAGACGGCGTAGCCCTCCGACCCATCGGTGAGTTGCTTCAGGCGCGGCTGCTTGCAGGCGGCCCAGAACGACGGCTCGCCGGAAACGTGGAGAAACTGCTCCATGTAGCGCTTGCTGCCTTCGTCGGTGGTCAAGACGAAGACGCGAAACCGATGGAGGTCGTTGCAGTTGTTCGGGTAGGACTGCTCGACGTGTCCGGGGAAGAAAAACCGGAACGCTCCCTCCGGCGACATCAGCAGGTCTCCGGGACGCATCTGCGGGCGAACGGCCGCAAGCGCGCGACTGAAGGCCGGCATCACGATCGCACGCATCGTCGACCTGTCGAGCCAGTCGCCGCTCGGCGTCCTGCGCACTTCGCTCCAGCCCGACTTCTCCAGACCGTCGAGGTTGTAGACGTTCTCCGCCACGACGATCGCGAACAGCGCAAACGGAACCGCAAGCGCGACTGCGCCGCGACCCGCGAGCGCCTTCGCGGCCGGTAGCGCGGTCAGCGCGACGAGCGCGAGCAGCGGCGGCCAGGCCGGCGCGAGCAGCCGGAAGTCGTACGCTCCGTACACCGCCCACGCTGCCGCCGTCGGAATCGCCCATAACCCCAGTCGCGCCAGTTCGCCGCGTGACGCGACGGCCCCGTTGCGCGATTCCAACCCGAAGAGAAGAAATGCTGCGGTTCCGAGCGCGGCGATCGCGGCGCCGACGGAATGGAACGAGCCGACCGTGCCGTCTGACTCTCGCGCCGCGAGCCACGGCCCGAGCCAGGATGCGAGCAGCGCGAGTGGAACCCCTACCCCGACGCAGAGCCGGTGGCTCACGCCCGTTAGCCGCAGGACTGCGTAGATGAGCGCGAAGAACACCGCGACGCGGAGGCCGTCGCCGAACCAGTTCCCGTCGAGGAGCGCATAACGGCGCGCCTCGTCGGCGAGCGTGCGGTAGTAGTCGGTGTTGACGCCCGCTTGGAGGAAGGTGCGAAGCCCTTGATGGACATAGCGCGCCTGGACGAGGTCGTAGAGCAATCCCAGGCCGATCCCGGCACCGAGAGGCGCGACTCGGTAGAGCAGCCGGGAACGCCAGGACTCGCCGACGAGAAGCTGAGCCAGCGCCAGACCGATGAGGGCCAAGAGCGCGCTCGGTTTGGCGAGCATGGCAAGCAGCGAGACGATTCCGATCGCGCCGGCGCGAGCGGGCGTCGGCCGCCTTCCCCAGACCAGCGCACCCGCCAGGGCGACGAGGGCAGCAACCGGGATGTCGGTCAGGCCCGACACCGCCTGAGTGGCGAAGACGGGGGCCGAGATCAGAGCGAACGCTGCCAGCAGGCCGGCGAGCGAGCCCCAGTCACGGTCGCGCGCGAGCCACACCAGCGAGCCGAGCAAGAGCACGGAGAAGAGCCCGCTGAGCACGCGCCCCAACGGCTCCGCGAATCCGAAGATGCCCCAGACCCAGCCCTGGAGGACGTAGAAGAGCGGACGCCCGTACTCCTGACCGGTGGCCGCCGCGTAATGAAGATGCCAGTGCTGGGAGACGAGCCGCGACCATTCGCCGAACGTGAGCGCGTCCTGGGCGTGAATCGGGATCACCAACGCGACGAAGAGCGCCGCCAGGAGGAAGAGCCCGGTCGTGATCCAGACGATTGCCGTCGCAAGCCGCAGGGACGAAACGGCTATCAACGAGCAGCCACACGCCCGAACACGATCGGCAATGCGAGCACGAGCACCGCGAAGGCGTAGAAGTAATAGAACTGCATCGTCAGGTAGAAGAAGTTCGCCGCCATGGTCCCGGCGAGCGCGGCGGTCATCCCCCAGGCCAGCGGCCGCACGCGGCGTGCGACCGCAAGTCCCTGCAAAGCCAACTGACGGCCCAACGCTCGCGCCGCGCGCAGGCGCAGGAAGAGATAGCGCAGGAAGAGCAGGAACACCACTGACCCCACAAGCCCGGTCTCGACGATCAGCGCGACGTAGAATGAATGCGGCCCCCAGTTCGACTTGCCGGTGACGAACTCGTAGTAGACGGAGAACGTGTTCAGTCCGAGGCCGAACAGCGGGTGCGAGTGCATGACCTGCGGCACGAAGTCGTAGACAGCGAAGTGAGCACTTTCCGAGCTGCCGCCTGTCTGCACTCGTGATTTCAGCAGCACCTCGAAGTAGTGGCGGCGACTCCATACGACGGCGAGGAGGACCGCGGCGACCACGCCGAGCGGCACGAGCAGCGCACGCGACACGAGGCGTCGTCGATAGGGGATCGCGAGCACGAGCAGTCCGATCGCAAGCCCGAGAAGCCCGCTGCGCGAGAGCGTCGAGAGCATCACGAGGAAGAGAAAGCCGAGCACGACGGCGACCGGAACGCGCAAACGATGCCCTCGCTCCAGTCGCAGATAGACAGGCAACAGCGTCAGCAGCGGGATGCAGAGCATCACCCCGAGGTGGTTCGGATCGGTCGTGAGCGCGTTCGGCCGGTAAACGGCCGTCCCGCCGATCGCGCCGTAGACGTTGATCGAGCTCGCCCCGCCCGTCAGCGGTGAGAGCAGAACGTGATCGAGATTCGTGCCGGCTTGTGCAGCGAGCAGCTGCAGCACGCCGTAGGCACCGTTGACGACCAGCCCGGCCGTGAGCACAGCGACCGACTTCCAGTAGAAGTCCGTGGAACGGCGGGCCAGATAGGCGACACCTGCGCCCAGGAAGAGGAAATGGAGAACGAACTTCACCATGCCCTTCCCCCACTGGTCGAGCGACTGCTTCGTCTCAATGTTGAAGAAGCCGATGAGGTAGATCACGAGCAGCGCCGCGAAGATGGCGAGCACCGTGACGGTGGTGCGGGGAAAGCGGGGTCGCCCCCACTCGAGCGCGAACGCGACGAGGAACATGACGGTCAGCACGTCTGCGAGCCCGACGGTGCCCGCGACGTTCCACTGCACCTTCTCCCACGTCACGCAGAACAGCGTCGCGAGGAAGAGCGTCCCGGCGATCTTCATTCCAGTCCCCGCAGCACCTCGGCCAGCTCCTCGACGCGGGCGGCCCGGCTGAGCCGCTCGCGGTCGTCGGCCGACAGCGGCGTTCCGTTCAGCGCGCCCGCCTGCCACTTCGCGTGGAACTCGGACAACGCTGCCTTCAGGGCAGGCACGTCGTCCGCGGCGGCGACAACGCCGGCGCCGGTCTCGCGGATGAGCACCGCCGCAGCTCCGTCGGGCGGCACCGCCGCGAGAATGGGACGCTCGGCCGCGAGGTACTCGAAGACCTTCCCCGACAGCACTCCTTGACCGCGGCCACCAGCTTCCGGGATGAGCAGGAGGAGCGCCTCGGAGTCTCGCTGCAACGCGAGCGACTGTCGGCGCGGCACGTACGGATGCAGCTCGAGCCTGTTCCCGAGCCCGAGCGATTCCGCCCACTCGCGATCGGCCACGCGAAAGTCGCCGACGAAGCGCGCGACGACATCCTCCAGTTCCGACTCCGCCAGCGCGGTCAGAAACGGCCTTGGGTCACGCTTGCCGAAGAAGCTGCCGGTGTGCGTGATCCGGAAGCGGTCCCCGCGGCGGTACTCCAGCCCGGCGAAGTCGTCGAAGTCGGCGCCGTTGAGGATGGTCGTCACGATTCCGGCCGGTTCCAGGGCGCGGGCCTCGTCGGCAATCGCCTCGGACGCAGCGACGATGACATCGGCCTGGCGGGCCACGAGGCGCGCAACGGATTCGCTCACCTTCTCTTTCGCACGCACGGAGGCCCGCTCGACGCGGCGGTGCGGGTGAGCGCCGACCGAGTCGCGGAGGTCTGCGACCCAACGAGCTCCCGTGATGCGCTTCACCGCGGCCCCGACGAGATGCACCGAGTTCGGCGGCGACGTCGTGATCACGACGTCGATGCCTTCGGCCCGCGCAATGCGGACCGCTGCCGGGATCGCAGTCAGGTTCCAGCCGACGTTCTCGTCCGGCACGAGCACGCGTCGCGACAGCGACCGCGCCTGACGCGACAGCCGGTCGAGCCCTTGCCGCCCGTGCAGTTCGTCCGCGAGCTTGCGCGACCGTGGCCCGAGGTAGCGGGCGCGATGAATCCACGCCTGCGTCGGCGGCACGAGCTCGGGATCGGAGTGAATCCACTTTGCATCGTCAGGGGCGAGGACGTGCGTCTCGATCCCATGTGCCGGGAGATGTGTTGCGAACTTGAGCGGCCGCTGTACGCCGCCACCCCCGGATGGCGGAAAGTACATCGTCACGAGTAGGACCTTCATTCGGATCGATGGTAGAGCGCATAGCGCGCGTCCTCGTAGGCAAGCTTCCAGGGAACCCGGACGTGGAAGCGGCTCTTGTCCACCACGAGCCAGTTTGCGTGATAGCGGTCGAGGATCGAGAGGTCGCCCGTCGCGAAGAAGCGGTTGACTGCAAGGCGGCGCCTGTACGGATGGTTGGAAGGAGTGTCTGCCACGTGCGCGGGCGGGGCGGCCGCGACATAGACCGGCGCGTACGCACCGATCCGGTAGCTGGTCTCGAGATCGGAGAAGACGACGGCGCGCTCGGGCACCTTCTTGCGGAGAGCCTGCAGGAGCCCGGGCGTCAGTGCGTGCCGATCTCCCGAGGCCGCAGGCGACCAGTCGCGGAAGCCGTGCACCGCAACCGGGCTGCAGAAGAGCATGACCGCGACAGCGACGATCCAGGTCCGTGCCTCGGTTCTGCGCTCTCGGCGCAGGCCTATGACGATCGCGACGATCCCGCCGATCGCCGCGACCCAGGTCGCGATAGCCGGACCGCCCTCGTGGAGCCCGGGGCCGAAGTCCCCGGGGAACGCCAGCTGCAAGGCGATGCCTGCGCCGAGCGCCGCAGGAAGCACGAGCGGGCCCGCGATTCCGGTGAGTACCGCTGCTCCACCGGCGAACGCAAACGGAATCGGGACGAACCCCGCCAGGCGCCGCGCCTGCGAAATGGAAACCGCGTCCGCAAAGTGCGGGAACACCCAGGGGAGAAGCTCGATTCCGACCACAGCGAGCGTTCCGCCGAGCACGAAGGCCGCCCAGCGCTGCCGCGCGGCGAAGGCGGCGAGTGGGACGAGCACGAGGCCCGCCACCGCGACGGCACCGGCGCGCGAGATCACCTCGGGACGAAGCGCATAGCGATGCAACGAGTCGACGTTCAGCTCGCTGCCGTATTTGGCGAACGCGCGCTCGAGCTCGCGTGTCGACGGTGAATGCGACGCCGTCTCGCGAACCAGCGGCAGGAGCCAGGCGAGCGCAGCGCCGGCGGGCACGAAGAGCGCCCCAATGGCCGTGGCCGAGCTACGCGCGTCGCTGCGGGTCAGGAGCACGCGAGCGACAGCGAAGCCGAGCAGCGGAACGCCGAGGAAAACAGCCGTGCTCGTGTGCACGAGCAGCACCTCCACGCCGATCGCGGCGAGCGAGAGGCCGAGCGCCCAACCCGGGTGCCGCAGGAAGAGGAAGAAGAGCGTCAGCGCCACGGCCACGAGCACGTGACGGTCGAGTGTCCCCGGCTGACTGAGCAGTGCGAAGGAACCGCCGCGGCCTGGTGCCAGAGAGACGGCGGCGACGGTCGCCGTCAGCACAGCCGCGCCCAGCCACGCCGAACGGAACAGTGCGAGGCCAGCCTCGTACACGACGGCGAACGCCACCGGAGCGATCGCGCTCGGCTCATGCAGCATCACCTGCGTGGGACCGACTCCGCCGACCTTCGCGACAAGAGCAAGGAACGCGTGCCAGAGCGGAAAGGCGTATCCCGGATGGAGCCCGCCGTCCGCGAACTCGTCCACCGAACGGACGTGCAGGTCGCCGAACGAATAGAGCTTCTGCACCCGGCCGAGATGGAAGAGCGCGTCGCCGCTGACCACACCCGCCACGTGCCAGAGCGCGATCCCGAACGCGAGCCCGAGAAACGCAATCGCCAGCGTGTCCCATGCAGGCGGCCCCGAGACGACACGGAGCGCGAACGGAACCGCGATGAGACCGACGACGCCGAGCACGACGAGCGCCAGCAGAATCGAGCTGTGCACGACGAAGACGAGCAACAGCGCGGGCCCCAGCGCGCCGAGCCCCCACGCAACGGTCGCGGAAGCGCCGCGGAGACGCAGCGCCCG
>WNGE01009692.1_pt1 | contig 11473 bp, 9 predicted proteins | sample 5400651 | NCBI WGS metagenome assembly WNGE01 (sample SAMN13153370, study PRJNA577476) | soil metagenome | isolation source: 60 cm soil or saprolite under grassland replicate 2 | place: USA:California | collected 2016-06-15 | reverse complement strand
CTTCCTCACCGCGGGGCGGATCGCGGCGACCCGGACACTCCCGCCCGGTGAGGGCGCACGCATCGAGGTCGAGTCCGGATTGGCCGAGGCAGGTCGACCGCATGGGGACGACCTCCAGGCCGAAGACGTCGACGAGCTCCTCCTCGTCGGCACGTTCCTGCGGAGGCCGCCGCCCGAGTTGCGCATCGCGCCGCTCGAGACGGAGCACATCCTCAGACTGGCGGCGGCTCTTCCGGCGGCTCTTGCCGGCCCGGCTCGAAGACCGGTTCGCGCTCGCGCGGCTTGAACCTGCCCTCCTGAATCTCTTCAGCCCAGTGGCAGGCGACCTCGTGGCCGGTGGCCAGCTTGCGCAGCGGCGGAATCTCGTCGCGGCAGCGCGTGGGCTGCACGAACGGGCATCGCGTATGGAAGCGGCACGCCGGCGGAGGATTTGCAGGGCTCGGGAGGTCTCCTGGAAGCAAGATCGACTCGCGCTGCCTCTCCACGACGGGATCCGGGATCGGTACCGCAGCCAGGAGCGAGATCGTGTACGGATGCAGCGGGTTCTCGTAGAGCTCCGCCGCGGGAGAAATCTCGACGATCCAGCCGAGATACATCACAGCGATGCGGTCTGAGATGTGCCGCACGACAGCGAGGTCGTGCGCAATGAACAGGTAGGTGAGCTCGAACTCGTTCTGCAGCTGCTCGAACAGATTGATGATCTGCGCCTGGATCGAGACGTCCAGCGCGGAGACGGGCTCGTCGGCGACGATGAAGTCCGGATTGAGCGCGAGCGCCCGGGCCAGGCCGATCCGCTGCCGCTGTCCGCCGGAGAACTCGTGCGGATAACGCCCGGCCGCGTCGAGCGGCAGACCGACCGTCTGGAGCAGCTCGCGAACGCGTCCTCCAGCCTCGCGGCGGTTTGCGAGGCCGTGGCTGCGCAGCGGCTCGCCGATGATCCGCCCCACGCTGTGCCGGGGATTGAGTGACGCGAAAGGATCCTGGAACACCATCTGCATGCGCCGGCGCAGCGGCCGCAGCTCCGCCTGGTCGAGCGCGGAGATGTCACGACCGTCGAACAGGATCCGACCGGAGGTCGGCTTGTACAGGCGGAGGATCGTTCGACCCACGGTCGACTTGCCGCAGCCTGACTCCCCGACTAGCCCGACGGTCTCCCCGCGCCGGATCGTCAGCGAGACGTCGTCTACCGCTCGGATGTCGCCGACGTGCCGATCGAGCACGATCCCGCTCCGGATCGGAAAATAGACCTTCAGGTTTTCGAGCTCGACGAGTGGCCCGGCCCCGTCTGCCGTCGTCATGCCGTCGCCGCCGCCCGTGTGCGGTCCCACTCATCGACGGCGACCGGATTGAAGCATGCGACCTGGTGGCCTGGCTCGATCTCGACGAGCGGCGGCACCTGCTGCCGCGAGAGGTCGACCTCGAAGCGGCAACGCGGTTGGAACGGACAGGCCGTGGGCAGCTGAAGCATGTTCGGTGGAGATCCCTCGATCGGATGCAGCCTCGTACGGCGCGCAGCATCGAGGCGGGGCACGCTCTGCAGCAAGCCGAGGGTGTACGGGTGGCGCGGGGAGCCGAAGAGTTGCTCGGCCGAGCCCGTCTCCATGAACATGCCGGCATACATCACGTTGACGCGCTCGCACATCCCGGCGACGACGCCGAGATCGTGTGTGATCAGAATCAGCGCCGCATTCTCCTCCGCGACGAGCGCGCGCAGCAGATCGAGGATCTGCGCCTGGATCGTCACGTCGAGTGCAGTCGTCGGCTCGTCTGCGATCAGCAGCTTCGGCTTGCAGGCAAGCGCCATCGCAATCATCGCGCGCTGGCGCATGCCGCCCGAAAACTGGTGCGGATAGTCGCGGATCCGCGCCTTCGCACTGGGAATGCCAACGCGGTCGAGCGACTCGGCGGCGGTCTTCTCCGCCTCCTTCCGGTCCATGTCGAAGTGCGTCTCGAGGGCTTCCCGGATCTGGCGGCCGATCGTCAGCACCGGGTTCAGAGACGACATCGGATCCTGGAAGATCATCGCGATCTCACGCCCACGGATGCCACGCAGGGCGCGATCGCTCTGGCGGATGAGGTCGCGGCCTCCGAACATCGCCGCACCAGAGTCGACTCTTCCGTTCCGCGCCAGCAGGCCGAGGATCGCGAGCGACGTCACGCTCTTGCCGCACCCGGACTCGCCGACGATCCCGAGCGTCTCGCCCGGCGCAATGTCGAACGAGATGCCGTTGACGGCGTGCACCGTGCCACGGCGTGTCCAGAACCGAACCTGGAGGTCCTCGACGGAAAGGAGTGCGGTTCTAGCCACGCGTGCGCAGCTTTGGGTCCAACGCCTCCCGCAAACCGTCCCCGATCAGGTTGAAGCCCAGGACGGAGAACACGATCGCGATGCCCGGGATGATCGCCAGGAACGGGGCAATGCTGAGGTAGTCGTTCACGCTGGTCAGCATCGTCCCCCACTCAGGCGTCGCCGGGTCCTGAGGCCCGAGACCGAGAAAGCCCAGACCCGCCACGTCGATGATCGCCGTTGCCATCGCGAGAGTCCCCTGAACGATCACAGGCGAAATCGCATTCGGGAGGATGTGAGAAAACAGGATCACGCGGCTTCTGACACCGACCGAACGCGCAGCGAGCACGAAATCGTTCTCCTTCTGCGCGAGGATCGACCCACGAAGCAGTCGCGCGAAGATGGGGATATTGACGACGCCGACGGCGATCATGATCTGCCCGAGCCCCGGTCCCAGCATCGCGACGATGCCGATCGCGAAGAGGAGGCCCGGGATCGCAAGCATGACGTCCATCGCACGCATGATCACGGAGTCGACCAGGCCTCCGGCATAACCGGCGATCGAGCCGAGTAAGAGTCCGATCGACAGGCCGATCGCCACGGACACAACGCCGATCAGGAGCGAGAAGCGCGCTCCGTAGATGATCCGTGAGAATTCGTCGCGCCCGAGGAGGTCGACGCCGAACCAATGCCCGGACGTCGGACCAATCGGCTTGCCGAGGTTGAGCAGGTTGAGGTTCTGCTCCTTCGGCCCGTACGGCGCGATCAGCGGCGCGAAGATTGCGCACGTCACGAAGACCGAGACGAAGAAGGCGCCGAGGATCGCGCCGGGATTGCGGACTAGCCGGTACCGGGCCTCACTCCAAAGCCCTGACGGTCCCTCGAGCTGAATCTCTCGTGCTTCGAGCTCGGCGACGGACATCAGCTGTAGCGAATCCGGGGGTTGATGATCGCGTACGAGATGTCCACGAGGAGATTCACGAGGACGAACACGATCGCAAGGAAGAGGATCCCGCCCTGCAGCACGGGGTAATCGGTGTTGAAGATCGCGTCGCGTAACCAGGACCCCATCCCGGGATACGCGAAGACCGTCTCCGTCAGGACCGCACCCGACAGCAACAGTCCGGTCTGCAGTCCGATGATCGTGGAGACGGGAAGCATCGCGTTGCGCAGCACGTGGCGGCGGTCGACGGTGAGCGGCGCCAGCCCTTTGGCGCGCGCCGTGCGAACGTAGTCCTCGTTCTGGACATCGAGGACGGCGGCGCGGGTGATCCGCGTGATCACAGCCAGCGGGATCGACCCCAGGGCGATCGCGGGCAGGATCAGATGCTTGATCACGTCCGCGAGCGCATGCCAGTCGCGCTCGATGATCGCGTCGAGGATGTAGAAGTTGGTCGGGTGCTTTGCGTCACTGAGCACGTCGGCGCGGCCAACGCTCGGCAGCCAATGCCATTTCACAGCGAACAGATACTTGAGGATGATGGCGAGAAAGAAGATCGGGATCGAGATACCCAACAACGATCCGATCAGGGTTAAGTGGTCGAACGCGCCTCCGTGTCGCTTGGCGGCGAAGAAGCCGAGTGGGATGCCGACGCCGACTGCGAAGACCATCGCGGCAAGAGCGAGCTCGATCGTCGCCGGAAACCGTTGCCTGATCTCGTACGTCACCGCACGGCGCGAGGAGATGCTGGTCCCGAGGTCGCCTTTCAGCGTGTTCTTGACGTAGTCCCAGTACTGCACGGGAATCGGACGGTCGAGGCCGTACCGCTGCTTGTATTCCTTGACGAGCTCAGGCGTGGAGCGCTCGCCGAGGAGCGCGCTCGCGGGATTTCCCGGCAGCGCCCTGATCCAGAAGAAGATCAGGATCGACACGCCGATCAGGATCGGGACGAGGAGCAACAGCCGGCGGACGACGTAGCGCAACATGATCTAAGTCGTCCGCCGGCTGCCTAGCTCTGTGACTACTGACCTCCGATCGAGGCGTACTGGAACCAGACGCCTCCAACCGGCGTGGCAATCAGCTTCGAGATGCGCTTCTCCGCCCCGAGTGCCGGGGTCGCATGCGCATATGGAATGCCAGGCAGGAACTTCATGATCATGACGTTCGCCTGCTGATAGAGCTTCACCCGCCTGGCGAAGTTCGGTTCGTTCAGCGCACGGTTGAGGATGCCCTCGATCGCCGCGTTGTGGAAGCCGAACTGCGGGTTGTAGTTGCGGAAGAACGTCCCGAGGAAGTTATCCGGATCCCCGTAATCACCGGTCCAGCCGATGAGGTTGAGATCGCCGGCGCTTCCTTCGTTCACCTTCGGGACGTACGTCGGACGCCACGGCGCATTGTGCGCCGTGACGCTGAAGCCGGAGTTCTCGAGGCTGGCTGCGAACGCCTCGAAGTTCCGCTTCGGATCCGGCATGTACGGCCGCGAAACGTTCGTCGGATACCAGAAGTCGATCTTGCACGGGACGTGACAACTCGACGAGTTGAGCAACTGCTTCGCCTTCGTCGGGTTGTAGCTGTACTTCGGCACCTTGTTCGACCAGCCGAACAAGGAGGGAGGCTGGAACTCGTTCGCAACCTTCCCGGTGCCGTAATAGAACTGCTTCACGACCGTCGCACGATCGAGACCGTATGCGACCGCCTGCCGCACCTTGATGTCGTTCATCGGCGAGCCGGCACCCTGATGGATCGTCACGTACGCGACGTTGAACGCCGGCCGCTTGACAGCCATCAGCCGGGAATCACCGCTCAGGCCACCGATGTCCTGCGGCGGCGCCAGGTCGAACGCGTTGATCTCGCCCGTCTTCAGGGCCTGGAACCGAGCCTCGTTGTCCGAGATCGGTCGGATGACGATCTTGTCCAGCTTCGGCTTCTTGCCCCAGTAGCGCGTGTTCCGGACGAGCTCGACCTTCTGGCCGATCGTCCACGACGAGAACTTGAAGGGACCCGTGCCGGTCGGGTGCTGGAACGCGTACGAGCCGGTCGGCTTGAACGTCCCGCCCGTCAGCGTCGCCTCGTCGGCCCCGTACTTCTTCAGTGCCGTCGGGCTCTGCATCGCGAACGACGAGATCACGAGCGACGGGAAGAAGACACCGGAGGTCCGGTTCAGCTTGACGACGATCTTGGACTGACCGACCGCCGCGCAGCTGTGGAACAGCGGCGCCGACAAGTTCGCAACCTCGTTGTGGCGGAAGCCACCGTAGGTTGCCTGGTAGTAGAACGTCGCCGACGGATCCTGGAAGGCCCCCGTCCAGTTGTACCAGCGGTTGAAGTTGTAACAGGCTGCCGCCGCATTCCACGGCGTGCCGTCATGGAACTTGACGCCCTTGCGCAGCCAGAACGTCCAGGTCTTGCCACCTTGGAGCTTCCACTTCGTCGCGAGCGCCGGGATGATCTTCGTCGTCCCCGGCTTCAGCCTCACGAGCCCTTCGAAAATCTGCTCCGTGACGAGGAAGGACACACCGTCCGACACGAGCGCCGGGTCGAGATACGTCGGTTCCCCAACGCCCCCGAACACAAGCGTGCCGGACCTCGCTGCGCCACCTGCGGTCCCGGCGACAATCAAAACAGCCACCGCCGCAAGCGGCAGGGCCAGCTTTCTCAAATACCCCCTCACCCAATCTCCTTTCGTTCCCCCACCCTCCCAGGCAGGACGCCCAAGTATGAACACAAAGTAAAGAGCGTTTCTACTAAGACGAGGGCAACCTGAAAACGATTGAGGGCGGCCACCAGGCCGCCCTCAGATCATCTCAACTGAACTCGATGCTTACGCAGCGAGAGAGATGAGATCTCGTAGCGCGGACAGTCGCGCGAGGGCCTGACCCTCGAGCTGGCGGACGCGCTCGCGCGTCAGATCGAGCTCGTGGCCGATCGCCTCGAGCGTCCACGGCTCACCCTCGAAGCCGAAGCGAAGCTCCAGGATGCGGCGCTCCCGCTCCGGGAGGGCATCGAGCGCGCGGCGTACACCCTGCCGGCGCAGGGACTCCTCGGCCTCGTCGAACGGATCTGCGGCCTCCCGATCGGCGAACAGGTCGCCCAGTTCGCCCTCGTCGTCAGCGCCGACCGTCTGATTCAGGGACACCGACGCCTGGGCGGCGCCGAGCGCCTCGTCGACGTGCTGGATCGGCAGGCCCGTTGCCTCGGCGAGTTCGTCCTTCGTCGCCTCGCGGCCCAGCTCCACCTCGAGCCGCCGCGCGGCGCGCGACAGCTTCTGCTGCCGCTCGACGACATGGACAGGGACGCGAATCGTGCGGGCGTGGTTCGCCACGGCGCGCTGCACCGACTGGCGGATCCACCAGGTCGCGTAGGTCGAGAACTTGTACCCGCGCCGCCAGTCGAACTTCTCGACCGCGCGGTTGAGGCCGAGCGTGCCCTCCTGGATCAGGTCCAGGAAGGGGACGCCGAGCCCGCGATAACCCTTGGCGATGGAGACCACCAGGCGCAGGTTCGACTCGATCATGCGCCGCTTGGCGGTGGGGTCGCCCCGCTCGATCGCCTTCGCGAGCGTGACCTCCTCGGCAGCGGTGAGCAGCTTGTGGCGGCCGACGTCGGCCAGGAAGAGCTGGAGGCTGTCGGCTGAGCCCGAGAGGACGTGCGTCTCGGCCGGCTCGACGGCCTTCTCCTTCTCGACCTTCTCGGCCTCGGCGGCAGGCTGACGCACCTCGAGCCCGATTCGCTCGAGCTCGCGGGTCAGCTCCTCCACCTCGTCCTCGTTGAGGTCGTGCTCGAGCGCGAACGCTTCGAGCTCGGCCGGCTCGAGATGGCCCCGCTCCTCGGCACCCTCGACGAGCGCCTTCGCCTGGTCGGAATCAAGCAATTCGTGAAGCTGATTCTGTGTCAAATGTCCCTTTCGGCTCCTACTTTGTGATCTGCGGCCAACCTTCGCACTGTAGGCGGGATTCCCTTTTCTTTCCAGGCGCAACCGCCCTTGGGGGGTTCGGATCTTGCAACGAGACCGTGTCCTTTGTTATTCCGTCGCCGCGGGCTCTTTGGTTTGCGCGCGCACCGGAAACTCGAACTCGATCTTGTCCTCGTCGTTCAAGACGAGCCGCGCACGAAAAGGTTTGCCGTTTCGTGAGCGGAAGCCAGAGAGTACTTCCCGGGTCCGACGTTCCTCGATCAACTGCCGGGCGATCTCCGGTGTGAGGGTCCGGCTGGCCACTCGCTTCCAGATCACGAAGCCGCATCCGGTCTCCTCCCGGCTCTTCCAGCTCGTGCAGCCGTAGGCCTTGGAGTTCTCCTTGATGATCTCCCCCGTCACCGCGCCGCACCGTGGGCAAGGGCCCAACTCGACCCGTTCGGGACGGAGCTTTTCCTTGTCCAGGGCGGCGATCTGGTCGACCGTCTCCTTCGTGAAATCGGCGATGCCCTTCATGAACTTCTCGCGGTCGCCGCGACCGCGCTCGATGTCGGCGAGCTTGTGCTCCCAGTCACCGGTGAGCTCGGGCGAGGTCAGCTTGTGCTCCTCGAGCATCGTGATCACCTGGATGCCCTTCGGCGTGGCCTGAAGATCCTTGCCGACCCGCTCGATGTACTCGCGGCGGATGAGCGTCTCGATCGTCTCCGCGCGCGTCGCCGGTGTGCCGAGGCCCGACTCCTTCATCGCCTCGCGCAGCTCCTCGTCGTCGATCAGCTTGCCGGCGGTCTCCATCGCGGACAGCAGCGTCGCCTCGGTGTAACGCGGCGGCGGCTTCGTCATCTTGTCCTCGATCTCGGCGGCGATGCAGCGGACGGTCTGACCCTCGGCCAGGGCCGGGATCTCTCCCCCCTCTTTCTCTTCGTCCTCCGACTGGCGCTCGTGGTCGGCCTCGAGCCCGTACACCCCGCGCCACCCCGCCTCGAGCGTGATCTTGCCGCGCGTGCGGAACCGCTCTTCCTCGACGAGCGTGATGACCGTCGTGCGGGCGTAACGCGCAGGCGGGTGGAAGACAGCGAGGAAGCGGCGCGCGACGAGGTCGAAGATGCGGCGCTCGTCCGGCGTGAACCCGTCAACGTCGTGGTCGACGTCGGTGGGGATGATCGCGTGGTGGTCGTCGACTTTTGCGTCGTTGACGACGCGTTGCAGCGGCAACTGGTCGAGTGCGAGCACGTATTCGGCTGCGGCGCGATAGTCCCCGATCGGCTCCAGGGTGCCAGCCGTCGGCTTCAGCTGCGGGACCATGTCCCCGGAGAGGAAGCGCGACGACGTGCGCGGATACGTGATCGCCTTCTTCCCTTCGTACAGCGACTGCGCAGCCTGCAGCGTGCGGCGCGCCGAGAAGCCGAAGCGACGGTTCGCGTCGCGCTGCAACGACGTCAGGTCGTAGAGGAGCGGCGCGCGCTCGGACTGTTCCTTGCGCTCGATCTTCTCGACCGTCCCGTCCTGGCCCGAGACCTTCGCGACGATGCGGTCTGCGCGTTCGAGGTCACCGAAGATCCTGGTCTCGTCGCCCTCGAACCAGATTCCCTGGTACGGGGGCTGGAACGTTCCGTGCACCAAGCGGTAGGGCTCGGGAACGAAGGCCTGGATCTCGCGCTCGCGCTTGACGATCATCCCGAGCGTCGGCGTCTGGACGCGCCCGAGCGAGACGACCCCGCCGACCCACGCGCGGCCGCGGATCGTCGCCGCCCGCGTTGCGTTCATGCCGACGAGCCAGTCGGCCTCGGAGCGCGAGCGGGCCGCGAGCTCCAGAGAGTTCATCTGCTCCCCGGGGCGCAGCTTCTCGAACCCTTCCCGAATCGCTTGCTTCGTCATCGACGAGATCCACAAGCGCTCGACGGGCTTCGGCGGGTCTCCGGCCGTCGCCGACATGCCGAACACCGACTCGTAGACATAGGCGAAGATCAGCTCCCCCTCGCGGCCGGCGTCGCACGCGTTGATGATGCGGTCGACGTCTTCGCGCTTGAGCAGCGTCTCGATCAGCTTCAGCTGCTTCTTCGCCTTCGCGTCGCGTGGGACGAGCTTGAAGCCGTTCGGCGGCACGATCGGCAGGTCGGCCATCCGCCACTTCTTCCACTTCTCGTCATACTCCTCAGGCTCGGCGAGCTGGACGAGGTGGCCGACCGCCCAGGTGATCACGTACTCGTCCGACTCGAGGAAGTACGTCTCGTGGGTCGCCCGTGAGCGCGGCGAGGACTTGGCCGCCTCGACGACCTCTTCCGCGGTCTCCTCGACCTTCTTCTTGCCACGCTTCGGCTTGATGTCCTCGAGCTTCCGCCTCTGGAAGGGTCCGTCCAGCGCGCCTGCGAGGTCGCGGCCGACGGAAGGTTTCTCTGCAATGACGAGCGTCTTTGGCATCGAAAACACCATAGCGAGCCTTCAGATGATGAATACCGAGCCTCAAGGGATGGCCCGCCGGAGATACTTGGCCGCGTGCGGCCAAGCCCCTTCTACATGCTCGTGGCGCTGCTGTCCTGGCCCGTCTTCAAGGGCCTGTTCCGGCTTCGTGCCGAAGGAGCGGAGAATCTACCCCCGCACGGCGGCTTCGTGCTCGCGGCGAACCACAGCTCCAACCTCGACCCCTGGCCGCTCGGGCTACCGATCTGGCCGAAGCGCTATCTGCGCTTCATGGCCAAGTCCGAGCTCTACTGGTGGCCGCTCGGGCCGCTCATCAGTGCGGGCGGTGCCTTCCCGGTGCGGCGGGGAGAGCGGGACGTCGAGGCCATCAACCACGCTGTACGGCTTGCCCAGGAAGGCCACATCGTCGTGATGTTTCCCCACGGCACCCGGCAGCGGAAGGGGATCGTCAAGAGGCACCAGCCGAAGGCGCACACCGGCGCCGCGCGGATCGCCCTCGAAGCCGGTGTGCCTCTCGTCCCGGCGGCCTCGGGCCTGTTCGGGTCCGCTACGGCAGGCCGCTCGAGCTCGGTGACCTCGACGGTCGGGAGCCCTCCGTCGCCGCCCGCGAGGCGACCGACCGACTGATGGCCGAGATCGAGCGGTTGGGCGAGGGGATGTGACGCGCCCACTCCTCGTCATTGACGGCGACTCGCTCGCACACCGTGCCTATCACGCGCTGCCGAAGACCATCCGGCGCGCCGAAGGCAGACCCGGCAACGCGCTCGTCGGCCTCTCGAACTTCCTGCTGCGCCTCTGGCAGGCGGAAGAGCCGCGGGCGGTCGTCGTCGGGTGGGACACGCTCGAGGTCCCGACTTACCGCCACGAGCTGTTCGAGGGGTACCAGGGTGGGCGCGAGTTCGACGCCGAGCTACTCGAGCAGCTGGACCTGCTGCCAGAGGTCGTACGGTCGTTCGGCTTCGCCGCGGCCAAGGGCGCCGGCTACGAAGCGGACGACTTCCTCGCGGCAGCGGTGACGCACGAAGAAGAGCGAAAAGGCACTGCAGTCGTGGTCACGTCCGACCGCGACTCGTTCCAGCTCGCCAGCGAGCGGACGACGATCCTCCAGCCGACGCGGGGAGTCAGTGAGCTGGCGCGGGTTGGACCGGCGGAGGTGCGCGAGCGCTACGGCGTCGAACCGGAACAGGTGCCGGACTTCATCGCGCTGCGCGGCGACCCGTCCGACAAGATCCCAGGCGCACGCGGCGTCGGCCCCAAGACCGCCGCGAACCTGCTCGCCCAATACGGAAGTCTGGACGCCATGCTCGCCGAGGGCCGCTTCGAGGCGCAGGCGGAGGAACTGCGCATGTACCGGCGAATGGCGACATTGGACGCCTCCGCCCCCCTACCTCCCCTGAACGACCAGACACCGAAATGGGCGGAGGCGTCTTCCTTCGTACGAGAGCTCGGGCTCAACGCGCTTGCCGAACGCGTCGCAGCACTGGCGGCGTAAATCGACGTCGTCAGTCATCCCGACCTCGCACGGCTGCACCCGACGTTCGGCCATCCCGAGGCCCCGGAGCGGATCGAGGCGCTGCTCACCGCGTTTCCGAACGCCAGCCGAGGGAGACCGGCTGCTCCGGCGGCGCTCGAACGTGTACACGCGCACGAGTACCTAGAGGTGCTCGAGCAACTCACGGAGCCGACGTGGTTCGACTATCCGAACACGCTCGCATCCGAGACAAGTTGGGAGGCGGTGCTGCTTGCGTCGGGTTGCGCGATCGAGGCGGCGGAGACGGGCGCCTTCGCGCTCGTGCGACCGCCAGGCCATCACGCGCCCCCGCAGGCGGCAATGGGCTTCTGCCTGGTCAACAACGTCGCGGTGGCTGCACGGCACATGCAGGCGGAGCACGACGTGGGCCGGATCGCGATCGTC
>WNGE01015676.1_pt1 | contig 11474 bp, 11 predicted proteins | sample 5400651 | NCBI WGS metagenome assembly WNGE01 (sample SAMN13153370, study PRJNA577476) | soil metagenome | isolation source: 60 cm soil or saprolite under grassland replicate 2 | place: USA:California | collected 2016-06-15 | reverse complement strand
CCAGCGGTACCGGCGAACACGTCTTAGTCGCCTCGTCGAATGCCTGATCGTCCAGGGGAACGCCGACGCCACGGAGTTGGTCGAATACCTCGGGGAGTCCCCGCTGGAGCCCGGCAGCTGTCGGATCGGACAGGCGGCGCCTCGGCATCAAGAGCGGAGATACCCCGGGCTTCATAGATCGATCCTTTCCGATGGTGTCGACGATCGGTGTAGTTCGATCGGACCATGTGAGCGTCGCACGATGTCACCACTCATCGCACCCGCGATCGCCGCGGACAGATGAGGCCCAAGTCAGCGCTCGCCATTCGGTCGGCAGCCGGGCCGCCGCGACGACAAACGAGGGCTTTTTGAAGGCCCGTTGCCGGCGAACCGACCCCGTCCCCGCCGCTCGGCCACTCCGGCTCGGGAACATCACCGGCCGGCAGGTGACCGTCGCACGCGAGGTCCGCGCCGGTGCAGGCGCGCGGGTCGACCTTGAGGTCTTTGTAGACGGGCGGCTGCGTACCGTCCTTGAAGCGAAAGTGCTCTCCGGGCTCGGGCCTAGCCAGCTCGCCCGCTACGGCACCGCCTATCCCGGCGCAGGCACCTACCTGGTCGTCCACCCGGCCCGGCTTGTCATCGACCCAGGCGCGGGATCGGACTGGCGAGCGATCAGCTGGGAGGTGCTGCTGGCCCCCTTCACTAGAAGCCCGAACCCCTGGGTCGCCGAAACGAGCGCTGCGTGGCTCGATCACCTGTCCACGGTCCTACCTAACGTCAACGCACACACGCGATGGAACAGGTTGCGCCCTGGAGACTCGATTCCGCTCGTCATGCGGGCACGCATGTCCTGGGTCTATAGCCGACTCAAGCCTCCAGCGCCGCTCGTTGCCGACTTCATGGCCAGCGGCGGCAGCAAAGCTTGGGTCGCCCGCATCCAGATGCCTGCCCCCGCAGCGGGATACGTGGTCGCCGCCGAGATCGAGGACGCTTCGGCGCGGTCCTGGCCTGCGCGGTTCGAACCGGACGGCCCGAACCCGGTGACCGGGCCGCGGGTGTGGGTGGGGCTCCGGCAGCACGGCGTCGACGGCTCCGAAGGCTTCAACTGGGACTACCTCGCCGCCTTATGGCCGCTGATGCGCTCGTCCCGCAACGACTGGATGGCCACCCGGCCAGGCCTTCCGGCCGCGCACGACAGGGCTGCCTGGCCCCGCATCGGCGCGCCCCTCGGCCTCGGGTACGGCTTCGGCCACCGAGAGGCAACCAAGCGCAGCGTGTGCATGTTCGGCGCCCGCATCCGGCTGCCGACAGATATCCGACTCGGCAACCTCGTCGACGAGCTACAAGAAGTCGCCGAGCTGCTGCTCACCATGGCTGCGCAACGACCGCCGCGGCGGCAAGCGAAGACGACGCCCTAACGGACAAAAGAAGCATCAGCGAGGACGGCGTGAGGGCCTCCAGGGCCGTCGGCGTTACTCCGCTACCCGGCCATTCAGTCGGGCAAGCGACGCACGCAACCTCGGCATCGCCAACGAGCGTCAAGGAGGAGGCGATGAGACAAGATCATGACCGTCGGCGCGTCTGGCCCCCGCGGCACCGTCGATGCCGGATGAGTCCCAGAATCAAGTTCCAGCAAACGGCTCCCGCTGTGGGACGCACCGAGGTCATGTAGTCCGCGCGGTAGGCCGTCGATCTCGCGCGTGCGAACCTCGAGCCTCGACCTCGCGACGACGAGCCCGAGTGAGCGCAGCCGTGATCTTCGCTCGAGACAACCGGGCGGCCCGGTCAGGATCGGGGGCGCGAGCCAGTAACTCGAGAGCGGGTGGCGGTGACGGGCGTTGACGAGTCGGGTCTTCACCGCCCGCGGCGTCTCTTGACGCAGGTACCACTGTGCGGTCCACGCCACCGCGTCCTCGGAAGAGCAGGCTGCAACCCCGCAGTGGCCGGTACTCCCAGTAGTGCCGGTACGCGGCGCCTACGGCACAGGGTGATCAGGCAAGGTCCCCCTCGTCCGCGTGCTACGGCGAACCCGGCATCACACACAAGATGTTCGGGGCGCCAGCCCGGTCTTGCGGTGCGGTCAGCGGGTGGCCTGAAACAGTTCGATCGGATTGCCGTCCGGGTCGTCGAGCAGGATCTGCTTGCCACCGACGCCGGTGACGATGTCGTTGCGGAACCGGGCTCCTGCAGCACGCAGCCGATCCACGTCGACGTCGAGATCGTCCACAGGTAGCGAGATGCGGTTCCACCCGCCGGGTTCCGGCTGCCGCCCATCGGGCATGGCCTGTCCGCCGCCGCCGGGCCCACCGGGGGCAGACAGCGCAAGGCGCAGCGCGCCGCGGGCCAGCATGGCGAAGCCCGGGGCTGGGTGCATCAGTTCGGCGAACCCGAGCTGGGTGGTGTAAAAGTCGAGCGCGGAGTCGACGTCGGTGACGATGTAGCGGACGAGCACGGTGTCATTCATTTTCCGCGGTTCCCTTCTGGGCGGGGTCGAGTGGCGTGGGTGCCTCGATGGTGGAGCACGATGAGTCGTCCGACGCCGCAACGGCGACGTCGGACCAGCTCAACATCGGCGGCTCGGTGCAACGATCCCGCCGACCCGGGTCGGCCGGCTGATGTAGAACGTGCTGTCGATGATCGCCGGGTTTCGAGTCGGACTTGATCAGGACGCGGGGATTGGTTGGTGACCCTTCGATCGATAGCTCGGCGATGCGGTACGCCTCGTCCGGGATCGCGACACGTCGAGGCCGCGCCCCGTGGATGGAGCGCATGGCCGGGTACCGGACATCGCTTCCTGATGCGCATGGATTCATGGCTGTGTCTTGACCAGTCCTGTCTGGTAGGCGATAACGACCAGTTGCGCGCGGTCACGGGCGCCCAGCTTCGTCATGGCGTGGCTGACGTGGGTGCGGGCGGTGGCCGGGCTGAGGAAGAGTTCGGCCCCGATCTCGTGGTTGCTCAGGCCCTGTCCGACCAGGGCCAGCACCTCACGCTCGCGTTCGGTCAGCACGGCAAGTCGGTTCTCGGCGTCCTGGGCGGCGGTGCGTTGGGCGGTGACCTGGGCGATGAGGCGTCGGGTGATCCGGGGCGCGAGCAGGGCTTCTCCGGCGGCGACTACCCGGATGGCATGCAGGAGTTCGGCTGGGCCGGCGTCTTTGAGCAGGAAGCCGCTGGCGCCGGTCTGCAGGGCTTCGAAGACGTAGGCATCGGTGTCGTAGGTGGTCAGGATCAGGATTCGGACCTTCTCCAGTCCTGGCGTCTTGACGATCCTGCTGGTCGCCTGGATCCCGTCCAGTTTTGGCATGCGGATGTCCATGAGGATGACGTCGGGGCGGGTGGCTCGAGCCTGCTCGACGGCCTCTACTCCGTTGGTGGCTTCTCCCACCACGGTGATGTCGTCTTCGAGGTCGAGCAGAACCTTGAACCCGGATCGCACCAGGCCTTCATCGTCGGCGAGCAGGACCTTGATCGGAGCGCTGCCGGGCGCGGACGTGGCAGCGTTCATAGGTGTGTCGTTCCGGTCGGCGCGAGGGGCAGGCGTGCCTTGACCTCGAACCCACCGCCCGGAATCGGCCTCGCGTCGAGTTCTCCGCCCAGCAGCTCGCAGCGCTCGCGCATGCCGAGGATCCCGCGGCCGGGCCTCATCGAGTTAGCACTGCCGGTGGGACGCTCGGCTCGTGGGCGCTGATCCGCGGCGTCATCAGTGGGGGCGTCCCGGCGGCCTTCATCGGTCACGCAGATCTCCATGAGATCGATTCCGTAGTCCATCGTGACCGTCACTCGGGTCGGGCCGACGTGGCGGATCACATTGGTGATCGACTCCTGCAGGATTCGGTAGACGGCACTGTCCACCGCGCTCGGCAAGCGCGCCGGTGGTGAGGTCGCCTCGAGTTTGATGTCGAGTCCCGCGTCGCGTGCCTTCGCGGTGAGTTCGTCGATCTGTTCTAGGCCCGGGTGGGGCATGCGGTCGTTGTCGGTATCACGGAGTACCCCGAGGATGGTCCGCATCTCCTGTAGCGCCGTGGAGCTCGTCTGCTCGATGGCCACCAGCGTCTCGCGTGCCCGCTCCGGTCGCTTGTCGAGCACGTGCGCGGTGACACCGGCCTGGACGTTGATGATCGCGATGGCGTGCGCGACCGTGTCATGCACCTCGCGTGCGATCCGGAGCCGCTCGGCGTCGACCCGTGCCCGCGCTTCCTCCTCCCGAGTCCGTTCTGCCAGCTCAGCCCGCTCCTCCGCTTCGGCAGCGATGAACCGCCGGGATCTGACTGACTCTCCCAGGGCGGCGCTCATGACCGACGCCCCGATCCGGAAGAACACCCAGCCGATGGCCGCGCGCGGTTCGATGTCGGCTGAGGCGACCAGCCAGGCGGTGGCCAAGACCGTGATCCCCACGCCAGCCGTCATCAGCGACCGACGCCCATCGCCGAGTGCGGTCAGCGTGTAGATGGCGACGAACAGACCAAGCCAGCCGTACCCGTCCGGGAAGTCGAGACCGTAGTACACCAAGCTGGCAAGCGCGGCCGTGACGAACACCGGCACCGGCCAACGGCGGCGCACGGTTACGACGACGCCGCTGACGATCAACAGGATGTACCCCAGGTATCCCAGGTCGGTGAGGGGTCGCGTTGCCACTTCGCCCCTCGCGGCCACGACGGAGATCGTGCCCTGAACCTGCATCACGGTAATGAAGAGCGCGAGCAACGCGTCCTGCGCAACGACTGGCAGACGGACCGACGCGGGACGGCGTTGCATACCCGGGATCGTAAGGCGCGCGCGCGAGTACCGGCTCCGGTCAGTGGCGCGGTCATCTACGACGAGGAGCGTGGTCAGGCACCGGTCGGCTACGCAGATTTGCGTAGGTACTGGCATCCGCTGTCGGAGGACGCGCCAGCGTGATCGGCGCGACGATCGCTTCCGTGAAACCAGCTACGCGTTATCGACACCATGCGCCGTCGCGGCGACCGATGTGCGCATGACGACTACGACGCTTGCTCGACCGAGAACCCTCGTTACCCCGTCCAGGGAAGCCGGCTTGCAGCCGTGCCGCCCAGAACCCTTTCGGAGTGGATTATGCAGAAGCTTGCCCGCCTGGCTATCCAGCGCAGATGGCTGGTGATCGTCGCCTGGCTCGCATTCATCGTCCTGGCACAAGGTATCTCCGCCTCGTTAGGCGGCGCGAACTACAAGGACACCTACAGCCTGCCGCACACCGAGACCGCCTCGGTGGCCAAGGTGCTGAAGAACGCCGGCCTCGACAGCCAGACCGGCGCGACCGGCACGGCCGTGCTCAAGGCCAAGTCCGGGACGTTGCAGACCGAGCCCGCCGCCCTCGAGCCGGCGCTGGCCAAGCTGTGCACATCCGGCAACAAGGTCGCAACCATTCGCACGCCGTGGCAGGCGATCGACTGCACCAAGAACGGCTCCACCTCAGCGGGCGACCAGCGGCTGCTCAACACAGCCAAGGGCTCGACGACCGGCCTGGTCAACATCACCTGGAAGTCGAACCACTACGACCAGAAGCTGTTCACCAATGTCTTCAACGACCTCAAGACGCTGCGTAGTGACACCCTGCAGGTGGAGTTCACCGGCAAGGCGTTCCAGAACGTGGGCGGCTCCGAGGGTGTGCCGCCGTTTGCGTTCGGCTTCATCGCCGCGCTGATCATCCTGCTGATCGTCTTCCGCACGCTCGGCGCGACCGCCCTGCCACTGGCCAGCGCCATCGCCGCGCTCGGCGCCGGGCTGGGGCTGATCGGCATCCTCACCCATGCCATGAACGTCTCGAACATCACCCCTCAGCTGACCGAGCTGATGGTGCTCGGCGTGGGCGTCGACTACGCGCTGTTCGTTGTGACCCGGCACCGCCGCAACCTGCGTCGCGGCATGCCGGTGATGGAGTCGATCGTCGCCTCGATCAACACCTCCGGGCGGGCGGTCCTGTTCGCGGGGACGACCGTGTGCATCGCGCTGCTCGGTCTGCTCGCGCTGGGCGTGAGCTTCTTCAACGGCATGGCGATCGGCGCCGCGGTCGCGGTCGGCCTGACCATGGCGGCGTCCCTGACGTTGCTTCCGGCGCTGCTCGCGCTGCTCGGCCTCAAGGTGCTGCCGCGTGCGCAGCGTCGAGCGGTGCGCAGCGGCGAGTTCATCGACGTCCGACCGACCGGCTTCTGGGCACGGTGGTCGCGCATCGTCGCGACGCACAAGATCGCGCTCGGCCTGGCCGGCGCCGCCATCATCGTCGTGCTGGCGCTGCCGTTCTTCTCGATGCGACTCGGCCAGGGCGACCAGGGCAACGACCCGTCCAGCACCACCACGCGCAAGGGCTACGACCTGATCGCCACCGGCTTCGGCGTCGGCTACAACTCCAACCTCGAAGCCGTCGTCGACGGCCCGTCGGCGACCGACCCGGCCTACCTGCACAAGGTCGGCCAGGCGCTGGCCGCCACACCAGGTGTCGACCCGGCCAGCGTGCACCCGATCCCGCTCAACAACGCCGCCGCGTTCGTCTCGTTCAAGTCGACGACCTCACCGCAGGACGCGAAGACCTACTCGCTCGTCAAGCACCTGCGATCCGACGTCCTGCCGCCGGTCTACAAGGGCACCGCGAACCACGTCTACGTCTATGGCGACACCGCGATCCAGGTCGACTTCGCCAAGGTGGTCTCGGCCAAGATGCCGCTGTTCATCGCAGCTGTCGTCGGATTGTCCTTCCTGCTGCTGATGATCGCGTTCCGCAGCGTGCTCGTGCCGCTCACCGCCGCCGTCATGAACCTGTTCGCGGCCGGCGCATCGTTCGGCATCGTCGTGGCCATCTTCCAGTGGGGCTGGGGATCCGAGGCGCTCGGCATCGGCAAGGGCGGCCCCATCGACGCCTGGGCCCCCGTCATGTTCTTCGCGATCCTGTTCGGCCTGTCGATGGACTACCAGGTGTTCCTAGTCAGCCGGATGCACGAGGAATGGGTACACACGAAGAACAACTCGCGTTCGATCACGATCGGCCAGGCCGAGACCGGCGGCATCATCACCGCCGCCGCACTGATCATGATCGCGGTCTTCGGCGGATTCGTGCTCAGCGACCTGCGCGCGATCAAGCTGTTCGGCATCGGCCTGGCCGGCGCGGTCTTCCTGGACGCCTTCCTGCTGCGCACCGTCCTGGTGCCGTCGATCATGCACCTGCTCGGCAAGGCGAACTGGTACTTCCCCAAGTCCCTGGACAAGATCACGCCGCACGTCTCCATCGACGCCGAGGACGCCGCCGAGGCTCGCGCGCCCGCGCTACCGCCACGGGGCGACGAGGACGAACTGGCGCCCGTCTAAACCCGGGCCGCACATCGCGCAAGGACTCCGCAATCGAGGAGCCCGCGCCAGGCGGATGTTCACCTACGCATCCCACATGACGCTGGGGCGGGCATCCAAACCAGCCGACACGGAGAGGACCACGATCATGAACCCCGCCCGCCCGGGCTTGGCCCACCTCGCCGACCGGCTCAGCAGCCGCCTCGCCGCCCAGCTGACCCTCCGGATCCTCGACGGCGGCCACTACCTACCCGAGGAACGCCCGGACACCGTGGCCGCCGCGATCCGGACGATGACCGGCCCCGGGCCCGGGCTGCCGGCACCCGTCAACGACAAGAACGGATCGACATGACCACCACAGCCACCTCGCTGCTTGCGCACCGCGCCATCGCGGCGGGCCCACCCAAACTCGAGCCCGACGCACTCCTCACCGCACAGCAGCAGGCGTGCCGTACCAGGCATGGGAACGAGTGGGGTACTGGGCCGTGCACCGATACGCCGCCAGGTCCGCGGTCGCCAGGCGAGTCTTCGATCGCATCGTGGAGGCCCGCGCGGACCAAGACAACGAGCAGTGGCACCTACTGATCCTCCAAGACCTGGTCCAGCGCAACGGAACGAAACAAACCTGGCTTCTACACAGGGCGATTCCGTGGCTCATCGCGTTCTTCTACTACCACGTGTCCTGGATCCTGTTCTTGATCAAGCCACGCTGGAGCTACCGGCTCAACGCCGAATTCGAGGATCACGCAGAACACGAGTACATGACCTTCGTCGCCGGGCACCCCGAACTGGCCGACCTGCCCGACCCCGGCACCTACGCCGCCGAATACGGCCGCCATCGATCGCTAGCCGACCTGCTCCGCCAAATCGGCCACGACGAACGCATCCACAAGGCTTCCAGCCTCGCTAACATCACGAGCCCCCGCATCTCCCAACCCGAGCCCGATCTCGATACCGCCGCATAGCGAGCAGCATCCGTACAGAACGACAGATGGCAGCCCGCTAAGCACCCAGTCAGAGGTGCCGCGATAATCGGCGATCTCGCGCGCCGTCGGCGTCGACGTCGCCCCCGAGCGTCGAGCACCCCGGCCGGGATGCAATCTGCGCCAGGCTGGTCGGTACTTGCACTCGGCAGATCCGTGCGACTGCCGTACGGCCGGTATTTAGGGCACCCGTCACCGGGCATTCTCGCGGGCGGGCCGTACGGGCGCTCCCCGACGTCGGAACCGGGTGACAGGCTGTGCGCATGGCCGAGTTCGTGAAGCAGGACCTGTCCGGCGCGCGGTTCGAGCAGGTCGATTTCAGCCGTGCGTGGTTCCGCAACGTGTACTTCACCGGCGCGACGCTGCGCGGCGCGTGGCTGGAGGATGTCGACATCGACGGCGAGATCCGCAACGTGCGGATCAACGGCGTCGACATCGCGCCGCTCATCGAGGCCGAACTGAACCGGCGCTACCCGGAACGGGCGAAGCTCGACCCGGTCGACGCGGACGGCTTCCGCGAGGCGTGGGCGATCATCGAACGGGTGTGGCCACCGACCGTCGAGCGGGCCAAGCGGTTGCCGCCCGACCTGCTGCACGAGCGGGTCGAGGGCGAGTGGTCATTCATCGAGACACTGCGCCACCTCGTGTCCGCCACCGACGCGTGGGTGCGCCGCGCCATCCTCGGCCTCCCGGAGCCGTACAGCCCGCCCGGGCTACCCGCCCGCGGGCAGCTACCCGGTACGCCGCTGCCTGCGCACGATCGTCAACGAGGAATGGCTGCACCGCCTCTACGCCGAACGCGACCTCGCCGTCCTCGAACGGCGCGGGTGACTCAACAGACCCGCCTTACGCCGGGCGGGCAGGTGTTAACCACCCGGCAATAACTGCCGTGTTCGGGCCATCGGCCAGCCCGGGCCGGCTGGTGGACGTAGTCTCGCCGGCTGGGCGGGCCGCATCCCTACACGTCTGCACACTCGCGAGCGGTGATCGAAGTCAGCCGAAGGAAACACAGATGACGAATTCTCTCGTCGCCACCAAGGGCTTGTTTTACGGTCTACCGAGATCCGGTTGTGTTAGATGATCTCCACCGCGGCGCTGGATCGGCCTGATATGGAGCAGGCCGATCCGGCGCCGCCCCAAGTCGTGATGCAGATCGTCGGCCACAGCGCACTTGAAATGACGGTGAACCTGTACGCGCATGTCGACCTCGCCCACCGCCGCGACGCTCTGAATCGGCTTGCTGACCTGTTCCACGAGGACGACTGACGATGCGTCGACCGGTGACGTTTGCTGTCAATCGTTGCTGTCATGACGGGTCGCGGCCACGCTGTGTACGTCAGGGGCCCGGATTCGTTGGCGAGCCCGGAGGGACTCGAACCCCCAACCTCTTGATCCGTAGATATCGGATCTGCTGCGCTGAGCTGTCGGGCGCCCGAAATGCCGGCGTCGTCGCTGCCACTGTCGACATGTGTGGCAGCAGATGGCAGCGGTTCATGGACAAGTTCATGGACGGGTCGCCCGGGGGGATCGCACCCCCGGGCTCCCACGGAACGGAGCGTGACAGTCTCCCGTCACTCCGCTCTTCTCATTTCAGTCAGGCGTAGGTGCGGGTCCACTTCCAGTGCGTGAATAGTTCGGGGTCTCGATCGATGATCCCGAGCCACCATGCTTTGAAGCGTTTGCGGGTCCGCAGTCGTTTGTATTTCCGGCCAGCCCAGCGCATCAGGTAGGTGTTGACGCGCTCGAGGAGGGGCAACAACGCCGACCGGTAGAACCGGCCGTAGTAGTTCATCCAGCCTCGCACGACCGGGTTGATCTGGTCGGCGAGTTCGTCCAGGCTGCGTGTGATCCATAGGTGCAGCCGCCAGCGGCGCAGCATTCGGCCCATCCGGGTGAGTGCTGCGGCGCTGACCGCGGGCAGGAAGCCGAGATACAGCCCCCCGTCACGGCCTTTGGCCTTGCGCGGTGCGAACGTGTAGCCCAGGAACGTGAACGACGTGTGCTCATAGCAGCCGCGTCGCCGGTTGTCCCTGCAGTACACGATCCGGGTCTTGTCCGGGTGCAGTTGCAGCCCCAGACCGGCCAGCCGTTCGGCGAGTGCAGCCCAGACTTGGCGGGCTTGCCGCTCGCTCACGCAGTGCACCACCGCGTCGTCGGCATACCGTTCGAAGGGCACGGTCGGGAACTCCCGTGCCAGGAACGCATCGAACGCGTAGTGCAGCACCAGGTTGGCCAGCACCGGGGAGACCGCTGACCCTTGTGGGGTGCCCCGGTCTCGCTGCTGCAGGCTGCCGTCGGGGAACTGCAGCGGGGCGGTCAGCCACCGCTTGACATACAGCAGCACCCAGCGCTGCTCGGTGGTGATGTTCGCCTGCACCGCCTTGACGACCAGGTCGTGGTCGAGGGAATCGAAGAAGGCCCGGATGTCCACATCGAGCACCCAGTCCTTCTTCCAGCACCGTTCCCGGCAGGCTGCCAGCGCCTGATGCGCCGAGCGGCCTGGCCGGTATCCGTAGGAGTCGCGGTGGAAGATCTGCTCCGTGCGCGGCTCCAACGTCAGCGCCACCACGGTCTGCGCGATCCTGTCGCCGACCGTGGGCACCCCCAGCATCCTCGTCCCGCCACCATGCGGCTTAGGTACCTCCACCGCCCGCACCGGCGGCGGAACGTAGCTGCCCGACGACATCCGATTCCAGATCCGATACAGGTTGTTCCTCAGATCCGCCTCGAACGCCGCGACCGACTGCCCGTCCACCCCCGGCGCGCCCTGATTGGCCTTGACCCGCTGGTACGCCTCCCACACCAGCTGTTTGGAAATGACAAACGACTTGTTCGTCGGACTCGACTTGCTCACTCGTCTCCTCCCAGACGACTCACGCCGTCCGGTTGCTCGCGCGAACAAACCACGAAATGAGCCGGCCCCTTCGCTCCACCCCCATTACACGGGCTTCGGCACTACTACGAGCCGGTCCGCCAGCCGGCGCCGCGACGGTACTCAACGTCTCCGGTGTCCGCCGTTGACGCGCTCCCTCTCGCCCACCCGGCAACATCAGCAACACTGCCGGGCGGGCGGTATCGCACCGGCCTTCCCACGTTCCGTGCAGGAGCCGCAGACCAGACTCGCGCCGCCTACATGCCGGACACCACCTGGCCAATACTCGGGCACCCGCCAGGCTCATCCCGGGAGTTCTGTCCTGCCCCCGGTTTCGATGCCAA
>WNGE01009716.1_pt1 | contig 11474 bp, 7 predicted proteins | sample 5400651 | NCBI WGS metagenome assembly WNGE01 (sample SAMN13153370, study PRJNA577476) | soil metagenome | isolation source: 60 cm soil or saprolite under grassland replicate 2 | place: USA:California | collected 2016-06-15 | reverse complement strand
AATACGGAGCGATGATTTTCTAAAAATCGGTATAGTATCCAGTATAATTTTTTGCGGCATGTTATCTTTATTTCCTTTGTGCTGAATTATATTCAAAAGCAACTTGAATGATTCCTTACCCATCATTACCGTTTGTTGATCAATGGTTGTAAGGCTTGGTGTAATATGTTCTCCGAATAATTCGTTTGCAAAACCAACAACACCAAATTCTTCAGGCATTTTAATGCCCCTGTCCTTTAATTCTTTTATTGCACCTAATGCTGTATAATCTTCCACGGCAAAAACCGCATCAGGCTTTTCTTCTTTTTCAAGAAAATATTGTATAGCCTTTTTGCCAGCTTCTATTGTAACATCTCCGTTGTAAATCAAATTATGATCTACTGCAATTTTATTTGCCTGCAAGGCACCCATATAGCCCTTTAGTCGGTCATTAAAGATCTTGATATGCAAAGGACCCGAAATATGTGCAATGTGCTTATAGCCCTGTCTTATAAGATGTTCCGTAGCTACAAATGCCCCCTTGTAATCGTTCACAACAACCGAAGAAATACCCAGATCGTCAACTGCACGGTCAAAGAAAGCAATCGGGATACCTCTCTTTTTTATCTCAGTAAAATGCGAATACTCCGATGTTTCTTTTGCAATGGATACCAGTATCCCATCAACTCTTGCAGAGAGAAATGTTTCAATACCTTTTACCTCGTAATCACGCGATTCATTAGTTTGATAGATTAAAACATTGTACCCATGCTTATTTGCCATTTGTTCAATGCCATGTACAACGGAACCAAAAAAACTGATTTCCACACTTGGAATTAATACGCCTATTGCATGTGATTTGCCTGAACGAAGTGAGGAAGCAATTTTATTTGCTTTATAATTTAACCGGCCAGCAACTTCCGCAACCTTTTGCTTTGTTTCTTCACTAATTCCGGGATGATTATTTAAAGCTCTCGAAACAGTGGCTGCAGTTATATTTAATTCCTTGGCGATGTCAGTTATGGTGATTCTCTCAAGCAATCTATGCAATCGTTTGCACGAAAGAAAACAGTTTTTTGCTTTTTACCAAAAATATCGCCAATTTTTTTTGAAATTGACCGAGATTTTAAGTCGCTACATTTAAAAAATGGTATAAATCTAAAAATACCACGAAGTCAATGGCCTGTTCTTACATTGCTTTTGTATAAAGAAAATACAAGAATCACAGATTATATTTATAACAGAAATCTTCCCTTTTTGACTTAAAAATTTTTTTCATCCACTCTTTTATTGTGCAACAATTTTTTTGCTTTGAAATGATGAAATTCGCTATCAATTTTATATATTACTAAAGCTAACAGCATCTTACCGGTTTTAGATTGCCAGCCTTGTGATTTAAATAGCCAAGATATATCCTTATGCTATCAGAAGAACTTTTTCTTGGTATCGCATCCTTTCAATTTTGCTTTGTATTATTTCAGTGGTATATCTTCCGCAGAAAAGAATATATCTATTATCTTTTGTACATTCTTACCATTATTGTTTATTTTCTACTGCTGTATCTTTCTGATGAAAATCATTATATATATGCCGGCAATAATGGCCTGAATATTTTATACATAGAAAAATCCATTTTTCTTTTAGCGTATGGATTTTATATGTGTTTTGGACAGCTATTTTTAAATTTACCTGAGTCGTATCCACGGCTCAATCGTTTTGTTAAGCTTATCGAGATTATTATTTTTTCTTACTGTATTATTAATTTTTTCAGCCTGCTTATAACTTCAGATTTTATTGTTCACGCTAAAATTTACGCAGTTGTATTTACTGTTATTTTTATTTGTTCGATGTGTATACCAGGCTATTTTCTTTTTTATCAAAAAAAAATATTGGGCCGTGTTATAGTAATGGCAGGTATATGGATATCTGTTGGAACCTTTGTTTCAATACTTGCAGGCTGGCATAATAATGATCCTTTATTAGTTAATCCTAATCACAAATTATTCCTGCAGTTAGGCGTATTAATGGAATTATTTATACTTAACAGCGGGCTTGTTTATAAAATAAAACTGATACAGGATGATGTTGTAGCATCGCAACAACTGGTAATAAAAGAGCTTGAAGAAAATGAAAAACTTAATCAAAGGTTGAATCATATACGCGAAGAAATTTCTATGGATTTGCATGATGAGATGGGTGGTGGTCTTTCCACTATACGTTTATTAACTGAATTAATGAAGCGGAAAACTTTAAATGGAAATATTGATAAGCAACTCAATAAAATATCCGAATCATCAAAGGAACTTGTGCAAAAGATGAATGAAATAGTATGGGCTTTAAATGCAAGCAATGATAAGTTGGAAAACCTTATTGCTTATATCCGTGAATACACTATGAATTTTTTAGATAACACAAATATTAATTGCTTTTTTGAAGAGCCTGATAATATTCCTGAAAAGCAGATTGCCGGAAATAACCGTCGCGCAATATTTTTAATAGTGAAAGAAGCATTGAACAATATTGTAAAACATGCACAGGCGTCGGAAGTAAATGTGCGGTTAATTTTTGATGAGAATTTAAAAATGATAATGCATGATAACGGGAAAGGATTTAAATGTCCTTTGGAAAATTTTTCTCATAACGGCTTAAATAATATGCGGCGCAGAACAAATGCTTTGCATGGCTCTATACAGTTTTTAGCGCAGGAAGGAACAACTATTATTCTTTCCATTCCTCTTGAGAGCTTATCACACGAAAGTGTTATTTGAATCAATAAAAATCTGGTATAATTTACTGTTATGATCAGCATCGCCATCATAGAAGATCTTCCTGATTACAGAGAGGCGCTGATTCAACTAATACTCAACACCCCGGATCTTAATCTCTTAAAAACTTATGGTAATGCTGAAGATGCAAAAGAAGAATTGCCTTTATTAAAACCTGATGTAGCTCTTGTAGACATTAATCTTCCGGGTATGAGTGGTATTGAATTGGTTGATTATCTCAGGAGGCATGTTTCTGAAACACTTTGTATGATTTGTACTGCTTATGATGATGATGAAAAAGTATTTCATGCTTTGGAAGCAGGAGCACATGGATATATTTTAAAAACAACAACTCCTGAAAAATTAACAGAGGCAATTTTTGAGCTTGTAAATGGCGGCGCTCCTATGAGCAGCCAGGTTGCCCGTAAAGTGGTTCAGGCCTTCAGAAAAAAAGAGATTATTCCGCAAAACATAAATTTAACCGAACGTGAAAAACAGGTACTTGAGTTATTAGCAAAAGGTCTGCTGTATAAAGAAATTGGCGCCCGGCTTGGCATAAGTCAGGAAACAGTTCGCAGACATTGTTTTAATACGTATGAAAAGCTTCATGTACATAACCGCACTGAAGCATTGAATAAATATTTTGGCAATAGCAAAATTTGATGTTGTATAAACTTTAAAATAGTTTTTTGTAATTGTCATGTTGCTATAATTAAATTGCCATCAATCCTCTGATGATTCTTGTACCGCCAACCTGTTATTAAACAACACATCATTTACATCACAATTTTAAATTGCTTTTTTACTTGCTACAACTAAAGTGCTATTGACACACACTTATTCAGCAATTATCTTTACCACTTAAATCTAGCCAAATAAGCATATCCCTCCGCTGATAGAAAGCCAAAATGCTAATATTATTTTCTGTATAATTTTTTATCATCTTCAAAACAACATTGCCTATGAGAATCTTCAAAACAACATTTTTGAAAACATTTTTTTGAAAAGTTCATTTTTTTAAAACTTAAAAAGTTCGTTATGAAAAAAAATTTAATCATACTAAGTCTTATTCTTACCATCTTCATTTTTTTAAATGAAAAACTGACAGCTCAAGACTGGCATGTAGCGGGTAATAATTTAGTGGGAGGCGAAAAGCTCGGCAGCTTAAATAATTTCGACCTAAGGATATTTACTGACAATATCCAAAGGATAAGGGTAAGAGGAACTACAGGTAATGGCTTTGTAGGTATTGGCAACAACTTTAGCTCGCCTGATAATACACTCCATGTCTTTAAAGGTAGCGCCGGAATTGTAGCCGCTCATGTAAATGCACCATTGGTTGTTGAAAACTCTACGCATTGCTATCTTAATTTACTTGCACCCAATGCAAACGAAACAGGCATTTTGTTTGGAAAACCTGCAAGTAATGTAAGTGGAGGCATTATTTTCAATAATCCCGGTCTTCCTAATGGTTTACAATTCAGAATTTTTAACAACAGTACGAGGATGCAGTTGACCAACGAAGGAGTATTACAGCTTTTGGGAGGAACTGATGTCAATGCTGCAAATGGTGGATTTCTCATTGCGGGCTCTCTCTCAGGATTGAATATCGGCATTGATAATAATGAAATCATGGCACGCAACAATGGTGCTGCCACTACGCTTTTTCTTAACCATGAAGGGGGCGATGTTTTAATTGATGACCTATTCTCCGGCGCGCATATGGGCATAGGCACCGCCAGTCCTAGTCCCTTCAAATTAAAAGTAAGCCACGGCGCTTTTGGTTTCAACATCGAAAATCACGCTAATGGCAATGATTGGGAGCAGGTGATTTTAGCAAGTAACCTCTCATTATATTTTAACGGCGCATTCAGAGGTTCATTTAGCAGCACCAATGGAGTTTATTCTGCTGTTTCAGATGAAAGGCTAAAATCAAATATTCAGGGGATGTCTGCTGTACTTCCAAAGATTGATCAATTAAAACCGGTGACTTATCAATTTAAAAATACGAATGATCAAAACGTTTACGGTGGATTTATTGCACAGGAAGTACAAAAGGTTTTTCCGTCTCTTGTAACCCATAATGTTAACCCGGAACGCAGTCTTGATATATACTCACTTGATTACAGTGGTTTTGGAGTTATTGCAATAAAAGGAATACAGGAATTACAACAAACTATACAGGAGCAACAACAGAAAATAACCACTCTTGAAGATCGTATTGCAAAGCTGGAAGCAGCTCTTAATTTAGTTAACAGTAATAGCATTAACGGAAAAGGAATAATTGGCGCTTCATTGGAACAAAACCAGCCAAATCCTTTTAATCAAACCACTATTATCCGTTATAAAATACCTCAAGGAGCCAATGCACAAATTATGATCTATGATGCAAAAGGCAGTCTCGTTAAGTCTTTGAGAGCAACAGAAAGTGGACAGGCACAAGTTAATGCCTCCGAATTAAGTGCGGGTTCTTATACATATACACTTATGATAAACGGGAAATCAGCAGGATCTAAAAAAATGGTTCTTACGAGATAGAAACACTGATGTTTTTCTTTGCCCCTAACCTTGCTTGAAAAAGGGTGATGCAGTTACTGTGTCACCTTTTTATTATAGCTGACTTTTTTTTGCACCATGTATATAATTTATTCCAATCAGGAGGTTTTTTTGCATTTCTCAATTTATGAAATCCCGCTTGTATAAACAATTCAACTACTATTTTTATGCATAAAAAAAGTGACACATTATTGTATCACTTTTATCATTAAATCATTTAAATCAAAAAATTTTATGGTGCCACTAATCTGAATCCGTTGCCATGTATATTCACAATTTCAATATTCGAATCATCCTTTAAATATTTACGCAACTTGGCAATATACACATCCATACTGCGGCCATTAAAATAAGTATCACTACCCCAGATTTTCTTTAAAGCTCTTTCTCTTGGCAACAGATCATTTTTATGTTCTGCAAGCATTTTCAGCAATTCATTTTCTTTGGGAGAAAGCGTTTGTGTTTTTCCATCATGAATCAATTCACGCAGTTTTGGATTGAAATGATAACGGCCAAGATCAAACTGCATGTTCTCACTCTCTTTATTCAATTCTTCATTACGCTTAAGTATTGCTTTTATTTTCAATAACAATACTTCGCTGTCAAACGGCTTTGTAATATAATCGTCAGCACCCAATTTATATCCCTGGATAATATCTTCCTTCATAGTTTTGGCACTTAAGAAAAACAGTGGCACATCGGGATCGATATCGCGTATTTCCTCTGCAAGCGTAAATCCGTCCATATTTGGCATCATTACGTCCAGCAGGCAAATATCAAATTTCTCACGCTGAAAAGCCGCAAGTCCTAAACGGCCATCTCTCTCAAGCGTTACATCATAATCACTCAGCTCAAGATAATTTTTGAGCACCATTCCAAGATTCTGATCATCCTCGCATAAGAGAATTTTGTATTTTCTTCCTTCCATGTTATATAGGTTTAATTAGCCGATAAAAATAATTCATTTACCGTGCCAAAACAAACATCGTGTAATTTTTGTTAAAGCATTTGCAATTATTCACAGTTCAAAGTTCTTCAGGCGCATTATTTTTGATGCTTGTCCATTTTGAATTCTAAATATTTACTATGGCGCTTACACAGGAAAATAAACTGAAGAAACTGATCGTAATTGGTGATCGTGTTTTAATAAAACCGCTCCAACCCAATGAGCGTACAGCTTCCGGCCTTTACCTGCCACCGGGCGTACATGAAAAAGAAAAGGTGCAACAAGGTTATATACTTAAAACAGGTCCTGGTTTTGTTATTCCTTTGCCAGTGGAAAATGAATCATGGAAGAGTGAGGAAGAACAAATAAAATATGTACCACTTCAGGCAAAGGAAGGTGATCTTGCCATATTTCTTGTAAGCGGTGCCACTGAAGTTATTTATGAGGGTGATAAATATTTTATCGTTCCGCAAAGCGCTATTCTTATGCTGGAAAGAGATGAGGAATTATAATTTTTTTTGGGGGGGCAAACTTTTGATCTTTTGGCATCGCCTGTTGTGTCGCTCACTTTTACGCTTGTCCGCTGTCCAGCAATGTGAGGTCCTGTTCTTTACTCAGCATGATGCGATCTTAAAAATGTATTTTTTAAACCCTATAATCTTTCCAATAAAGTATCTATTCCAGTTCCTTTATTAATCGTTTGATAGACCACGCAATATCTCTCAGTAAGCTTTAAAAGCCTATCAAGTTCTTCTGTTGAGGCATTGGTATTAAGAATAAATTGAAGTCGTATTGTTTTAAAACCAACCGGCACTTCTTTTGAAACACCCAATGTGCCGCGAAAATCAATATCGCCTTCAGCTCTAACTGTTCCGCTTTTTATTTCAATTCCCATTGATGTGGCAACTGCGCTCAATGTTACGCCGGCACAGGCAACAAGCGCTTCAAGAAGTAAATCACCTGAACATGCTAAAAATCCGTTGCCTCCTGTCGCAGCATGCAAACCCGCTTCAATAAAGGCACGGCCTGTTTCTACTTTACAAGAAATTCCTTCTCCGATATTTCCTCTTGCGTTCAATGTTATAATGGCTGATTCGGGTTGATTGCGGTATTTCTCTTTAAGAGGAAATTGCAATGCTTTTAATTCATCTCTGTTCATTTGGTATAAATTTTTTTCTTTTTTATTTATATCTTGAAAATAGTTTTTCCGTGAGTAATCACTTGCTGCCTCAACAAAAGTGAGTGATTGTATAAAGGTTGAAAATAAGATGAAAAAATCGGAATTTCTTCTTCTTTATTCGTGACAGTCCAATGGCAATAGATACACTACTGTTGAAAATCTTTCATGTACAACTTGTTTATTCATTAAAAAACCAATATCTTTCACGCTATTTTCTCTTTGACAATTTATTTTTCTCCTAACAGCTTCTGTGCTCCCTGATTATAAACGGTTGTTTTCGGGGACTTAAATCATCTAATCATTGAAATATGCCTAAATTAAAAATCGGAGTTATTGATCTTGTCAGCAAAGGACCCACTAATACTTTATGGGCCAGGGTTATGCATGCCAATTTAGCAAGCATTATGCCGCAGGTAGTGGCTACATGGTGTGAACAGGAAGGTCACGATGTGAAAATGATTTGTTATACTGGTATGGAAGATCTAAGTAAAGAATTACCAAAAGGAGTAAATCTTGTATTTATATGTTCCTTTACGCAGGCTGCCTTACTTGCTTATTCGCTCAGTAATTATTTTCGCAGCCAGGGAGCAGTAACCGTGTTGGGTGGCCCACATGCGCGTTGTTATCCTGACGATTCGGCTAAATATTTTGATTATGTAGTTGGCTTCACGCATAAATCCACAATTGCAGAAATTCTGGATAATTGCACACCACAACGCCCGCAGGGAAGACAGCTTTCAGCGCCGCGGCAACCGGTATATTTGCCGGGCGTAATAGAACGGTGGAAATTCATTGAGCCAATTCTGAAAAAAGCGCCTTTCCTTAAGATCGTCCCTATGATTGGAAGCTTGGGTTGTCCTTATACCTGTAGTTTTTGCATTGATTCAACTGTGCCTTATCAGCCTCTGGATTTTGAAATACTTAAAAAAGATTTGAGCTTTCTGCGTACCAAATTCAAGCGGCCTTTAGTTGTTTGGCATGACCCGAATTTCGGGATAAAATTTGAAGATAATATGGATGCTATTGCCTCAGTAGCGCCACCAAAAAGTTTCCGGTTTATTGCAGAAAGCAGCCTCTCAATCCTTACAGAAGAACATTTGAAAGTGATGCAGCAGAATGGTTTTGAGGCCATGCTGCCCGGTATTGAATCATGGTATGAGTTGGGTAATAAATCAAGAACATCCCATATGGCAGGCGAAGAGAAATTGAAACGAATATCCGAACATGTGAATATGATTTTTAAATATATCCCTTATGTTCAAACCAACTTTGTATTGGGAATGGATAGTGATGCAGGAGATGAACCTTTTGAACTTACCAAGCGTTTCGTAGATATGTCACCTGCTGCCTTTCCCGGCTACTCTTTATTATCCGCTTTTGGGGAAGCCGCTCCTCTCAACCTTGAATATCAAAGAGAGAACCGGGTATTGCCTTTTCCCTTCTATTTTCTTAACAATCACCTTGCCATGAACATTAAACCGAAGAACTATGAGTGGATTGACTTCTATGATAAAGTAATTGATTTAACTGAATATTCTTTTTCAAAAAGGGCGATTTACTGCCGGTTTATGGCTGGTCCTGATTTTACATCAAAGTGGATGAATTTTCTAAGGGCCGTTTCATCAGAGGGATGGGGTCGCTTAAAATTCTATCGCCAAATACGAAAAAATCTTATTGAGAATCCAGAGTTCCGGAAGTATTTTGAGGGGGAAACAAAGCAACTCCCAATATTTTATATCAACATCATCAAAGAATGTCTTGGCAAATGGTGGCAATGGTTACCTGGCGGGGCAATAGAACATGATCCCAATGCCTATCTTCATAAAACTGCCAAAAAAGTAACAACTAATGTTGGGGCTGTTAAATAATTTTATATTCTGATCCTTGATGTTAGCACCACAAATTTTCAAGGGTTAATACAACAGTTTGTTTTACACAAAATGAGACAGGATTATGTGCCACAAAAATCAATAATCGAAGTTGTTGGTCTTACGCAATTGAAATAATAATTTTGAAGTAAACTGTGGCATAGAGTTATGTTGCATAAGTGTGCGACGCAACGAAAGTTTAATAATAGTAAAAGCCTGTCCCTAAAAAAATTATCTGTATTAAGATAATTATCACTTTAGATATTTAGCATACCACTGAATATAACGCCTATAACGATCCATCTGGTAACTGGGTGTACTTATACCGTGATGCTGACCGGGATAAATAACAAGTTGTGTGGCCACGCCGTTTGATTGAAGCGCTTGGTACATTTGCTCTGCGCCTGGTGTTGGTACATTAAAATCTTTCTCGGCAGCCATAAACAATGTGGGTGTTTTTATGCGGTCGGCATGAAAGAACGGATAAGATAATTTTATCCATTTGTCCATATTTTTCCAGGGTGGCCCCAACTCAGTTTCATACTGTGTTATGTACTGATCAACTCCGTACATACTTAATTGCAATGCACTGCCTGCGCCGCTGCATGCTGCTTTAAAACGAGGATACGTGGCAATAGTATAATCAGTTAAAATACCGCCATAACTCCAGCCACCAATGCCAAGACGATTGGGATCAGCCACGCCCTGTGCAATTAAATAATCTACGGCTCCGATAAGATCAATAACTTCCTTGTTTCCCCAATCTGCATAAATAGCTCTTGTAAAATCTACACCACGGCCACTGCTTCCTCTGTAGTTTACCCGTGCTACTGCATAACCAGCGCTTGCAATAATTTGTGGAATAAGATCAAACTCATAATCGTCTTGTCCCACAGGTCCGCCATGGATATATAAAACCAGTGGCAATTTTTTGTCTATGGGAATATCGGCTGGTTTATAGAGAATGCCCGACACAATAGTGCCATCTTTGCTTTTACTTTTAAAGCCTTCAACAGTAGGTAATTGAAGTGGGGCAAGAAAAGAATCCTGCACATAAGTCAAACGACGGGTGCTGACGTTTTCAATTGTAAATAATTCAGGGGGTAAGTGTGGTTCCGTCATTAAACTTATCCAGTTCCCGTCGAATGGATTTAACTCCAATTCAAAAAATGCACGATCTCCTGCTGCAAGTTTTTTTAGATCGCCTGTAGCAACATCAAAAGAGACGACATCACTTTGTCTGTCATCTTCCATTAATGCGGCAATGGATTTTCCATCTTTGTTCCAACGCGGATTGGATAAGGGTCTGTCAATTGATTTGGATAAGAGTTTTGGTTCACCTCCATCTTTTGAAACAACAGCAAGTATGTCTTCTCCATACATGGTGAAATTCTCACTGCTGCTGCTTTGCAGGTAAGCAATATATTTACCGTCTGGACTCCATTGAGGACTATGATCTGTGCCTGACCATGCAGTTAATTTTTTCATAGGAGAACCAGCAGTTGCATCCATTATATAAATATCCGTGTTTTCATTTTTATCAGGCCCGGCTGTACGGTTACTTACAAAAGCAATCTGCTTTCCGTCAGGACTAAATACAGGCTCTGTTTCATCATAAATGCCTTTGGTAAGTGTGTCTGTTTTTTGTGTTGAAATGTCAAGAAGATATAGGTGGATAGCGCCGCTATCCAGATAACCGATATAATCCTGTTTAAAATGATAACGATCCATTACAAAAGGCTTGTGCACTTTTGTTTTGGCAGTATCAGAAAAATCCTGATCCTTTATTGCAAGCAATACTTTACTGCCATCAGGGCTCCACACACAATCTTTAATATCACCCTTCACTGATGATAATTTTTTTGCTTCACCACCAAGCCTGTTCAACAACCAAAGCTGGTCGAGATCTTTATCATCATCATCTTTTTTATTACCATCTGAACGGGATGAAAGGAAAGAAAGATATTTACCATCAGGACTCCAGCGCGGAGATGACTCATTTTCGGGTCTGTTGGTTAATCGTATATTTTGTTTCCCATCCCAACTAATCATCCAGATATCTTCATTGCGTTTGTCTTTTGCACTATCAACAGTACTTAATGTATATGCTACCCAATTGCCATCAGGAGAAACATGAGGATCAGTTAGTTCCTGCAAACGATAAACATCAGCGGGCACAA
>WNGE01016751.1_pt1 | contig 11475 bp, 10 predicted proteins | sample 5400651 | NCBI WGS metagenome assembly WNGE01 (sample SAMN13153370, study PRJNA577476) | soil metagenome | isolation source: 60 cm soil or saprolite under grassland replicate 2 | place: USA:California | collected 2016-06-15 | reverse complement strand
TCGAGCCCCGAGGAGCCGATGAGGTCCTGCGCCGCGGGCGCGGGCACGAGGAACGACGCCATGTGCGCGCTGGCGTCGCGGACCTCGACCGGGATCGTGATCTCCTGGCCCTGGATCGTGTAGCGCGACGTCCGGCTCACCGCTCACCTCCCGACTCGATCCACAGCGCCGCCACTGCACCGGGCGGAAGCGCCGGCAGCTCCAACTCCCTCGCCTGGGCCAGGCGCTCCATCGCCTCGAACCGGCGCCGAAACCGTACCGCCCAGCCGCGCACCGCCGACTCGGCGTCGACGCCGCCCGAACGGGCGAGGACGATCGCCGCCGCGAGGAGGTCGCCGAGCTGGGTCTCGAGGTCCCGACCGTCGCCGTGGCGCATCTCGGCGAGCACGGCGTCGAGGCGGCGGAGCGCGTCGTCGCGCCCGCCCGGGTCGAGGCCGACCGACGCCGCCTTGCGCATCAGCTTGTGCGCGTACAGGAGCGACGGCAGCCCGGACGTGATGCCGGCGACGATCGAATCGACGCCCTTCTCGTCCTTCTTGATCTGCTCCCAGTTGCGCATCACGTCCGACGACGTGTCGGTCAGAGCTTCGCCGTCCGTGTCACCGAACACGTGCGGGTGGCGACGCACGAGCTTGTCGTGGATCCCGCGGGCGACGTCGGCCATGTCGAAGGCACCGGCCTCCTCGGCGAGCACGGCGTGGAAGATCACCTGGTACAGCAGGTCGCCGAGCTCGTCCTCGAGCGCGCGGTAGGCCTCGGCGGGAACCTCGCCCTCGGGCGCGGTGGGCGGGAGCGCCTCGACCGCCTCGACGACCTCGTACGACTCCTCGAGCAGGTAGCGCGTGAGCGAGTGGTGCGTCTGGTCGGCGTCCCACGGGCAGCCGCCCGGTCGCCGCAACCGCTCCGCCAACCCGAGCAGGCGCGCGAGCTCGCGCACGGCAGCGGAGACGCCGCTTTCGACGAGCAACGCGGTCAGGTGGTCGGGCTCGACCTCGCGGTCGAGGTCGGCCAGCGCGACGGTGCGCACCCGTTCGTCGTCCAGGCCGAGGCGCTGGAGCACGGTCACCGACGCGTCGGCGGGCAGCACCTCGAGCAGGACGAGCTTCACGTCCGAGAGCAGCAGGCGCGTGTCGCATTGCGCGATCAGGAGGGGCCCGTCTCCGACGACGGCGTCGGCGGTCAGCGTGCGCGCGTCGGCGACTCTTGCACCGGCCATCGGGTCGACACCGAGCCGGGCCCACGTCAGCTCGGCAAAGGAGAGCCCGGGCACGACCTCGAGGGTGATGTCGCCCCGAACGGCCGCCTCCCGCAAGAGCTCGACGGTGCGCTCGGCGACGGCGGGGTTGCCGGGCACCGCGTAGGCGATCTCCCCTAGTGCCGCGGCCCGGTCGAGGAGCTCGGCCGCGATGCGCTCGTACACGTCGCCGACGTCGTCGGCCGCGTCGTAGTCGTCGTCGAAGCTGCGGAGCTCGATCCCGGCGGTGGCGAGCTCGTCGACGGCGGGATGGCGCGCGGTGCGGACGTACCGGTTCGGGACGTGCTCGAGCGCGCGGCGCGCGGCCGGGAGGAGGAGGTCCGCGCCCGCCGGTCCGAGCCCCACGACGACGACGCGGCCTGCCATGGCTACGAAGCCGTGGGCGCGGGAGTCGTGGGCGCGGGGGTCGTCGGCTGGCGGGGCGCGCCGCGCGGCGGCACGACGGTCCCGAGGCCATCGCGCACGACCCACCGGCCGTACCGCGGGTCGACGTCCACCGTGGACCGCGCCACCAGCGCGTTCAGCCGGCGCTCGGCGTCGGGCGACTGCTGACCAAGGCGCTGTCGCAGGGCCGGTTCGAGCAGCTCGAACGGGATCGTGTCGCGCACGAGGATGAGGTGCCATCCGAACTGGGTCTGCACGGGGGCGGACACCTGGTTCAGCGGGAGCGACGCCGCGGTCGAGCCGAACGGCTCGACGAGCTGCTGCTCGTCGACACAGCCCAGCTCACCGCCGTCCGGCGCCGACGCCTTGTCGGTCGACTGCTGGCGGGCGAGCTGCTCGAAGCTGGCGCCGGCGCGGATTTGGGCGGCGAGCGTGTCCGCCCGGTCGCGGCTTGCAACGAGGATGTGTGACACGAAACGACCCGAGGGGCACTGCGCTTTCAGCTGGGCGATCGTCGTGTCGTACGCGGCAACCAGGTCGGCGCTGGTCGCCGGGGTGCCGATCGAGCGGTACAGCGCCTGCTGTCGCGAGAACTCGGCGACGGTCTGGTCGTGGAACCACTTCGGGAACGCGGCGAGCGCCTGCGTCCCGAAGAAGTTCCCGGCCTCGGCCTGCCCCGCGGCGCGGTCCGCGGTCGTCACCCGGATGTGGCGGCGGCGCACCTCGCGGTCGACGACGTCTTGCGTGACGACGTGCGTGAGCCAGATGGTGCTGCCGCTCGACTTGATCGTGCCCTCGGTCGCCGCGATCTGCTTTCTCAGATCGGGGTTGTCGGCGATCGCGCGCAGCTCTCGGTCGACCGAGTCGCGCGAGACGTCGTCGCCGTTCACGGTCAGCGCAGCCGGGCGCACGCTGCTGCAGCCGGCGGCGACGGCGGCGATCACGAGGACGGCGACGAGCGCGACGGAGGAGCGCACGAGGGTTCTCACGGCGCGGCGGATGCTATCGGCGCGCCGGTATCGGCGGGAATCAGCTCGGCGAGGAGCTCCACGAGCGTCGTGCACACCGCCGATCCAGAACCCGGGACGGGGATCGCGACCTCCCCGTCGAGCTTGGCGACCGCGCCGGACACGAGTCGCCGCAAGCGGATCTTTTGCGACTCGCGCAGCTCGAGGCCCGTGATGCGCGCGATGCCGCGCTGCACGGACACGCTGCGCGCCCCGGTGCGTACGCACTCGGCTCGAAGGCGCGCCACGTCGAGCAGCGCCGCCGCCGGCGCCGGCGGCGGTCCGTATCGGTCGTTCCACTCCTCCCGGATGTCGTCCACATCTGCCGGGCTGGTGACGGCGGCGAGGCGCCGGTACGCCTCCATGCGCACGTCGTCACGGGACACGTAGTCGGTGGGCAGGTAGGCGTCGACGGGGACGTCGATCGTGACCTCGACGGGCTCGGGCACCGGTTCGCCCTTCAACTCCCCCACGGCCTCCGTGACGAGCTGGCAGTAGAGATCGAAGCCGACGGCGGCGATGTGGCCCGACTGCTCGGCGCCGAGCATGTTGCCCGCGCCGCGGATCTCGAGGTCACGCATGGCGATCTTGAACCCGGAGCCGAGGTCGGTGAACTCGCCGATCGTCTTGAGCCGCTCGTACGCCTCCTCGGTGAGCGAGCGGTCGCGCGGGTGGAACAGGTACGCGTAAGCGCGCTGGCCGCGTCGGCCCACTCGCCCGCGCAGCTGGTACAGCTGCGCCAGACCGAGGAGATCGGAGCGGTCGACGACGAGCGTGTTGACGGTGGGGATGTCGAGACCGCTCTCGACGATCGTCGTGCACACGAGGACGTCGTACTCACGCTCCCAGAAATCCAGGACGACGCGTTCGAGCCGACCCTCGTCCATCTGCCCGTGCGCCACGCCGATGCGGGCTTCCGGCACGAGCTCGCGGAGCTGCTCGGAGACGTAGTCGATGTCCTGTACCCGGTTGTGGACGAAGAACACCTGCCCTTCGCGGAGGAGCTCGCGGCGGATCGCCTCGGCCGCCGGCCGCTCGTCGTACTCGCCGACGTAGGTGAGGATGGGCTGGCGGTCCTCGGGCGGCGTGTTGACCAACGACAGGTCGCGGATCCCGGTGAGCGACATCTCGAGCGTGCGCGGGATGGGCGTCGCCGTCAGGGTCAGGACGTCGACGTCGGAGCGAAGCTGCTTGATGAGCTCCTTGTGCTGGACGCCAAAGCGCTGCTCCTCGTCGACGACGAGCAGACCGAGGTCGTTGAACTTGATGTCACCGGACAGGAGGCGGTGTGTCGCGATCACGACGTCGACCGACCCGTCGGCGAGTCCGGCCACCACCCCGGCCTGCTCCTTGGCGGTGAGGAACCGCGAGAGCACCTCGACGCGCACCGGGTAGTTCGCGAACCGCTCGCGGAACGTCTGCCCGTGCTGGTTGGCGAGCAGCGTCGTCGGGACCAGCACCGCGACCTGCTTGCCGTCCTGTACCGCCTTGAACGCGGCGCGGATGGCCACCTCGGTCTTGCCGTAGCCGACGTCGCCGCAGACGAGACGGTCCATGGGAACCGGCTGCTCCATGTCGGCCTTCACCTCGTCGATGGCCTGGGCCTGGTCGGGCGTCTCCTCGTACGGGAACGCCTCCTCGATCTCGTGCTGCCACGGCGTGTCGGATCCGAAGGCGTGGCCGGGCGTGGCGAGCCGGCGCCGGTAGAGCACGACGAGCTCCTGTGCGATCTCGCGCACGGCGGCGCGGACGCGGGAGCGGGTCTTCTCCCAGTCGCTGCCGCCCATCCGGTTGAGGCTGGGCGTGTCGCCGCCGGTGTAGCGGCGGACGGCGCCGACCTGGTCGGTGGGCACGTAGAGCTTGTCGCCACCGCGGTACTCGAGCAGCAGATAGTCGCGTTCGACGCCCCCGATGGCGCGTGTCGTCATCTCCTTGTAGCGGCCGACGCCGTGCTGGTAATGCACGACGAAGTCGCCGGGCTCCAGCGCGTCGTAGAAGTCCGCGCCGCGGCGGGCGCCGCGCGGACGGCGGTGCACCCGGCGGCGGCCGGTCAGGTCGGCTTCGGCGATGACCGCAATGGACGCTGACGGCGCGACGACCCCGCGCTCGAGTGGTGCGACGACGATGCCGATCGCGCCGGGTGCGACGCCGCGGATTGTGGGGATGCCCTCGCCGGCGAGGACATCGTGGAGACGGCCGGCGGAGCCTTCCCCGTCGGCGGCCAGCACCACGCTCGTGCCGTCGTCGCGTAGACCGCGCAGGCGGCGGGTGAGCCCTTCGGTGTCGCCGACGACGGGATCGAAGCCGGTGGCGGCGAGGTTCGGGGTTGCCGGCGACTCGGGCGCCGCCAGCAACGCGGTCGCGCCCGCTCTCGTGTGCGCGAGGAGCCGGTCGAACGGCAACGAAAGCCGCGGGAAGTCGCGCCCGGCTGCACCCCAGGTGGCGGCGAGGGTCGAGCCGAGCGCCGCCTCGTCGTCGAGCAGCTCCTGAGCACGGTCGCGCGTGCGCTTCGGCTCGACGAGGAGCACGAGCGCGTCGTCGGGAAGGAGATCGGGCAGGAGGTGCTCGCGGTCCGACAACCACGGAAGCCACGACTCCATGCCGTCGAACACCTGGCCGTCGGCCAGGCGCTCCCACTGCTCGCGCCCCCATCGCTCTCGCCCGACGAGACCGGTGGCCCGCTCGCGTACCTCCGGCGTGGGAAGCAGCTCACGAGCCGGAAAGAGCCACGCCTCGTCGATCTCGCCCGTGGAACGCTGGTCGGCCACGGAGAAGCGCGAGAGCCGGTCGACCTCGTCGCCCCACAGGTCGACGCGGACCGGATGGTCGTCGGTCGCCGGGTACACGTCGACGATCGAACCGCGCACGGCGACCTCGCCGCGCGCCTCGACCTGGTACTCGCGCCGGTACCCATACGCCACGAGTCGCTCGACGAGGCCGTCGCGGTCGACCTGCTCGCCGGTCCGGATGCGGATCGGCTCGACGTCCTCCACGTGCGGCCCGAGCCGCTGCACCAGGGCGCGCACCGGAGCGACGACGACGGCCGGGAGGTCCTCACCGCCGGCGCGCAGCTTCCAGATCACCCGAAGGCGGCGGCCCATCGTGTCGAGCGACGGCGACACCCGCTCGAACGGCAGCGTCTCCCACGCCGGGAAGAGCTCGACGGCCGCGTCGGGGCCGAGGTACTGGGCGAGGTCGTGGGCAACGCGCTCGGCCTCGGCGGCCGTCGGCACCGCGACCAGGACCGGCCGGCGGGTCGTGACGCGGGTCAGGGCGGCGAGGAACAGGGCCCGGGCCGGTTCGGGGACGGCCACGACCGGCTCGCGGTCGATGACGGCGCGCACCGCCGGCTCCTCGGCGAGCAACGCCGGGAGCTCGGCGAGCGGTGTGGGGGTCTCGGTCTCGGTCGTCGTCATCGTGATGGACGCGCGCAAGCAGCCCCCGATCGGTGCCGACCGGGGGTCGCGTGCTCGCAGTCGAGACTACTGCTCGACGACGCGGGTCACGTCCGGCTCAGCTGGTGCTCGAGCCGGTCGAGGTCCGTTGCCACCCGGCGCATGGCCGGGTTCGCGCTGATCGTGTTCCACGCTGGCAGCCGGGCGTCGCTGGGTCGTGCCTGGGTGTCGTATGTCGCTCGGGAAGCGTCGAGCGCCGCCGGCGGCGGCGTTCCCGGGCTGCGATTGCCGCTCGTCACGAGGTCGAGAACCTTGAGCTCGAAGATCGCCTGGTCGAGTGTGCGGGCGGCGTCCCGGCTCTCGCTCCGAAGCTTGCCGGAGAAGCGGGGCGACAGGAGCCAGAGCTTGTCGGCGAGGGCGTCCGCCTCCTTGTAGTCCCGCTTGGACGGGGCCGCGCTCCCTGCGACCAGGCTGTCGGCGTCGAACCGGGCCAGGCGCTTCACGGCGGGGCTGTCGTCGTCGATCTTGCGGTGGAGCTGCGACTCGGCGTTGTCCTCGACCCGGTTCCGCGCCAGGGCGACCCCACCAGCCGCGAACGTGACCGCGACGATCACACTCAGCGTCACGAGGATCTTCGTGCGCCGTGACCACGCGGCGCCGACGGCGCGGATCGGCGCCGGTTCTTCGGGCGTGCGTCGTCCGATGAGCTGGGCCGCGAGGAGGCCGACGCCGATCGCGGCGGCGAGGTCCGACGGGACACGCAGTCGGGGAACCGAGATGCTGAGAAGGCTGGCAACGGTGAAGTACCCGGCCTCTAGGAGCAACAGCTCGGCCCCTCGCCGGCGGCGAGCCCGCCACAGCCCGACCAGTCCCGCCGCCGTCACCACGTAGAAGGCCGGGAGGGCGACGTTGCGGAACGTGAGGTTGCGGCCGTCGTCCCGCTCGGCGTGTGAAACGGCTGTCGAAGACCGCGTCCGCGAACCCGCCTGAGGCTTGCGCCTCGGCGGAGTACGTGGACACGAAGTTGAAGCCGTTGGACGTGACCACCGCGGGCGTCCCGACGACGACCCAGTTGCGCACGATCCACGGCGCCACGACGACGACCGACACCGCGCCGAAGCGAACCGCGCTCCGCCAGCCGGCCCGCCAGATCAGCCACGCCGCAACCACCACCACGAGGAGCTGCGCGCTCGGTCGGGTGAGCACCAGCAGTCCGCACGCCACACCGGCCCACGCCGCGCGATCGCGTACGAGGAGCAGGATCATCGCCAGCAGCAGCACCAGCGACAGCGGCTCGCTGAGGAGGACGACGTCGTTCGCGAGGATCGGCGGATATACGGCCACCGCGATCCCGGCGGCGACGCCACCCAGGTACCCGGCGATGTGAGCGCCGAGCAGCGCAGCCAGGACGACCACGGCCGCGCCGAGCGCGACGTTGAGAAGTTGTCCGGCGCCGACGTGAGCGCCGGTGATCCAGTAGAGAGCACCGAGCAGCGCTGGGTACAGGGGCGGACGGAACGCCGTCGGATGCAGGTACGTGAACGGGAACACCGCTGCGTTCCCGTCGCCGTTCGCAACGGCCGACGCGATGGCCTGGTAGTGGTGCGCGTCTCGGCGCGGCGAATAATCGCGTGCGAACGCCACGAGGTACACCAGTCGCACTGCCACCGCTCCCACCGCGAGCGACGCGAGCGTCTTGTTCGGCAGGCGGACGTTCGCCACAGCGGCTCAGTTGAAGCGGTTCATGGCGACGTCGACGCCGTCGCGGGCGATCGTCTCGACGGCGTCGGCAGCCTGCTCGACGGTCACGTCGACCTCGGCTCGCTCGCGCTTGCCGAACCGGTTGAGCACGTGGTCGGCGCCGCGCTCCTTGGAGTCGGGCTTGCCGACGCCGATACGCACCCGCTGGAAGTCCTGGCTGTGCAGGTGCGAGACGATCGAGCGCAGCCCGTTGTGGCCGGCGAGCCCACCGCCCGACTTCACCTTGAGCTCGGCGACCGGGAGATCGAGCTCGTCGTGCACGACCACGACCTGCTCCGGCGTCACCCCGAACCGGCGGACGAGCGCGCCCACCGCGTTGCCCGAGTCGTTCACGTACGTGAGCGGAACCGCGAGCGCGATGCGCCGGCCGTCGAGCGTGACCTCGTCGACGAGCGCGTGCTCCTTGCGCTTGCGTAGCCGGGCGCCGTGACGCTGCGCCAGCAGCTCGACGACCTCGGCGCCGAGGTTGTGGCGCGATCCCCGGTACTCGTCGCCGGGATTGCCGAGCCCGACGACCAGCAGGTCGGCCGGTGTGCCGCGGCGCGGCCGGAGCCGCACCGGCTAGCTCTCGGAGGACTCGCCGGAGGAGCCGGCGTCGCCGCCCTCGGCGCCCTCGGCGCCTTCGGCGGAGGGAGCAGCCTCGCCTTCCTCGCCCTCCGGCACCTCGCCCTCGACCTCTTCGCCCTCTTCCGGCTCGGGCTCCTCGACCACGCGCGGCATCACGATCTGCACGACCAGCTCGTCCGCTTCCTGCTGCACGGCGACGCCCGCCGGGAGGGGCAGGTCCGCGATGCGGAGCTGGTCGCCGATGTTGAGCGCGGACACGTCGACCTCGACGCCCGGAGGGATGTCCTCGGGCTTGGCCTCGACGCTCAACGTGAACACGAGCTGCTCGAGGACGCCGCCGTCGCGCACGCCTTCGGGCTCCCCCTCGAGGTGCACCGGGACCTCGGCGGCCACGGCGACGTCGCGCCGCACCCGGATGAAGTCGACGTGCAGGACGTCGCCACGGGTCGGGTGGCGCTGGATCTGACGGGCGAGGGTCAGGTGCTCCTCGCCGTCCACCTTGACGGTGATCAGCGTGTTGGCGCCCGACTCGCCGGCGAGGATGTGCGCCAGCTCGCGGTGCCCCACCGCCAGGTTCGAGGTACCGGTCTCGAGCCCGTACATGACCGCGGGCACCTTGCCCTGACGGCGCAGCCGCCCCGCGGGACGGCTGCCGGTGCCAGTCCGAGGCTCGGCGATCAGCGTGTTGTCAGCGTTGTCGGCGTTGTCGGCCACGACCTCTCCGGCGTCCGGGGACCTTCCATTGTGCGTCGCCGGTCGCTCCCGGGCCAAGTCGGATGGCGTGGCCACCCGGTGGTGCGCTACTCGTCGAGGGCGAACGACCCATATTCAGGCTTCCCGGCTCGCTCGTAGGTGTGCGCGACGACGCCGGTGCTCGTCCTGTTGGTCTCGGTGAGTCGCATTGCGGCCGGCACAGCACCCTCTCGGAACAGACGCTTCCCTGTTCCGAGGACGACCGGGTAGAAGTACAGCCGGTACTCGTCGACGAGATCGTGGCGCATGAGCGTCTGCGCGAGGTCAGCACTGCCGTGCACCTGGAGCTCCCGCCCGGGGTCGGCCTTCAACCTGGCGACCCCCTCGGTGACGTCGCCCTTGATGAGCGTCGAGTTGTTCCACTCGACCGTGTCGAGCGTCCTCGACGCGACGTGTTTCGGCATCCGATTCAGCATCGCGGCGACCCGGTTGTCGGGGTCGGTGACGCGGGGCCAGTACGCGGCGAAGATCTCGTACGTCTTGCGCCCGAGCAGGAGCCCGTCCGCGGCGGCGATCGAGTCTTCCACTGTCTGTCCGAACACGTCGTCGGCGTACGGGACCGACCACCCGCCGTGGTCGAACCCGCCGCTGCGGTCCTCGTCGGGCACGCCCGGGCCCTGCACGACGCCATCGAGTGTGAGGAACTGCTGCACGATCAGCTTCATGGTTGCGAGACCACGTCCCGACGCAAAACTCATCGGTCCCGACTCAAGTCACCCACCATCACGGCCAGGTCCGCCTCGGTCCAGGTGACGCGAGCCCGAAACCCCGCCTGTTCGAGCCAGGCGACCTGGTCCGGGATTGGGCTCGGCTTGTCGTATTCGCCGTCGATGGGCGCGATGACGTCGGCCGGGTCCTCCGGGACCACGACGTCACCGATGACCAGCCGGCCTCCGGCCGTCAAGGCCACCGCGACGCGCCGGAAGAGATCGGCCTTGCCGGGACCGTCCAGGTGGTGCACCGCCAGCGCGGAGATCACGAGATCGAACGGTCCATCGGGGAGCGGCTCCTCGAGTCGAGCGACCCGAAAGTCTCCGGCCGGGACGAGCCGACGGGCGTGCTCGAGCATCTCGTCGCTCTCGTCGATGCCGATCAACCGGGCGTCCGGGTAGGCGGCGAACACTCGTTGCGATGTGACGCCCGTTCCCGCACCGAGGTCGAGGATCGACCGCGGCTGCAATCCGCTCGCCGCCGAGCACACCTCGTCCTGAAGGCGGTCGTACGCGGGAACTTCGCTGCGTACGAGCTCGAGATACGAGTCGGGATGGAAATGGAACTGGTCGCCCACGGGGCGCAGCGTACGTTCGCACGACGTGCCGTGATCCCGAGGCATCCGCGTCGGTCTCGCGACCTTGACTGCGGGCGTAGCGTCGACCGTAGAGAGCGGCGGCTGTCAGCCATGAGCGAGCTCCGCGTCACCGAACGACGAGCGCCCCGGGGAGGAATCCCCGGGGCGCTTCTTGTCGAAGACCGAGGCGTCGTTCCGGCGTAGCTTCTCGGCATGAGCACGGAAAGCACGGCGCCGTGGGATCCGGACCAGTACGAGCGCTTCAAGGCCGAACGCGCCCGACCGTTCTGGGATCTCTTGAACCTCGTCCAGCCCCGTCCGGGTGGCCGGGTCGTCGACCTCGGCTGCGGCACCGGCGAGCTCACGAAGGCCGTGCACGCCCACGTCGAGGCGTCCGAGACGGTCGGCGTCGACAACTCGACGACGATGTTGGAACGAGCTCAACCGTTCGCAGGAGACGGCGTCCGCTTCGAGCTGGGCGACATCGCGACGTGGGATCCGGCGCCCGCTGACGTCGTGTTCTCGAACGCCGCGCTCCACTGGGTGCCCGACCACCGCCGCCTGCTGGCGCGGATCACGCGAGCGCTGCACGCCGGCGGGCAGCTCGCGGTGCAGGTGCCCACCAACACCGATCACCCCTCGCACTTCGTCGGGATGGAGGTTGCCAACGAGTCACCGTTCGCCGAGGCCTTCGCCGACGATCCCCCACCCGACCCAGCCACGCGGGTCCTCGCTCCCCAGGAGTACGCGTCGGCGCTCGACGAGCTGGGCTTCGACCAACAGCACGTCCGGCTCCAGGTCTACGTACACCGGCTCGCGTCCTCGTCCGACGTCGTGGAATGGGCGAAGGGCACGCACCTCACCTTCTTCCGAGCACGACTGTCGGCTGAACTGTCCGACCTCTACGTCGAGCGGTACCGACAGCGACTGCTCGATGTGATCGGCGACCGGCAGCCGTACCTGTACACGTTCAAGCGGATCTTGTTCTGGGGTCGGCGGGGCTGACCGCAGCCGGCTCCTCGACCGGGATCGGGACGGGCACGAGCGCCTCGGCTCCAACAGGAG
>WNGE01007911.1_pt1 | contig 11475 bp, 9 predicted proteins | sample 5400651 | NCBI WGS metagenome assembly WNGE01 (sample SAMN13153370, study PRJNA577476) | soil metagenome | isolation source: 60 cm soil or saprolite under grassland replicate 2 | place: USA:California | collected 2016-06-15 | reverse complement strand
AGGTCGGAGAAGCCGATCAGGCGGCCGCGCTCGGCCGGAGACGTCAGTGAGACGAGCTCGGTCGTGGCGGCCACATACGAGAAGTTCCAGCCGAGCCCGAGACCGAGCAGGGCGAGGCTCATCCCGCCGACCCCGGTGACCCAGATGAGCGCGGCGTTCGAGACCGTCATCAGCGCGAGCCCGGCCACGAGCGCGCGGCGGCGGCCGAAGCGGTCGATCAGGTCGCCAACGATCAGGATGAGGCCGAACATCCCGAGGATGTGGATGCTGATCATCGTGAAGACGTCGCCCTGGTGATGGCCTCGGCCGACGGCGACGTAGCCCGCGAGGTTCATCACGGAGGCCATCACCGCGAAGCTCGCGACGGCGGCTACAAGGGCGGCGGACACACCCGGCCGGCGGACGATCTCTCGCAGCGGAGCGGCGGGAACCGAGGCGTCGCGCTCGGCCGGGTAGGTCGTCGCGATTTCCATCGGGTCGGGGCGCACGAAGGACGCGATCCCGAACCCGGCGAGCATGAACGGGATCCCGATCAACCAGGGAGCGGCAAGTGCATGTGCCTCGACGCCCCGATGCGCAAAGAGCGGCCCAAAGAGCACGGGCCCCCAGAGCGCCCCGGAGACCGACCCGAAGAGCACGAACGACATCCCGCGTGCGCGCCGCTCGGGCGGGAACATTTCCGCGGCCGCCGCGCGTGACAGGAGCGCGATCGCGCCGGAGCCTCCCAGGAGCGCGAGCCCGGCACAGACCAGGAGCACCGAGGAGAAGCGGCAGCCGGCCGCGACCGCAGCGCACCCGACGGCCCCGCCGGCGAAGCCGCCCCGGATGACCGGCATCCGCCCGACCCGGTCCATCAGGCGTCCTCCCGGCCCCACCGCGGCTGCGCCGGACGCGAGGAAGATCGCCGGCCCGAGGCCGAGAATGCCCTTGATCCCGGTGACGGCGACGAGGGTCAGCGAGCTGAGCGCAGCGGCGAGCTGGAGCGAGGCAGAGTTGCAGACGAGGCACGCGGCGAGGAGAAACGCGTTCCGGCGGACCTCGGGCCTCACCGCCCGAGTGTACGCCGCAGGCCGTCGGCGAACCCACGCGCACCGCCATGCGAGGGATGACGGACGTACGGCGCGTCGAGCACGTCGGCGGCAAGCCGTCCGACGGCGACGACGCGCCGGCCGCGGGCGAGCTCGTCCAGGAACGGACGCGCGGCGCGCACCTCAGCACGCGTGGGCAGCCGGTTCGAGGTCGCCGTCCCCGGATGCGTAGGCACGACATTCCAGAGCAGAACGTCGTTCTCGATCGCGAGCTCGCGCAGGACGCGGTGGACGATCGTCGCAGTCGCCTCGGCCGGCCCGCTGCCGGTCAGCTGGCGTTCCGAGGTGAACGGCACGCCGCTGACACGCGCGCCGCGGTAGCCTGCTGCCTCGCCGACGAGCAGGAGCTCAGCGTGCTCGCGCTGCACGAGATGCTCGTGGAGCCGCCCGCGGCGCAGCTCGGAGCGAGCGTACTGGTTGTACGTCGCTCCGATGCGTGCGCGCGCGAGCCGCTCGACTAGGGAATGAACGCGAGATCCTCCGGAACCATCGAGGTCGGCGTCTCGAAGAACGGCGCAGCTCCATCCGGGTCGATCGTCACGGCGCCGTCGGTCGCGAAGAAGGTCGCGATCTGCTGCTGCGCCTGGAACGCGAACGTCGCTCCGGGTCCGCTGACGTTGGTCAGGAACGTGTGCGGATTCTTCGCGACGAGCGGATTCGCAGCGAAGGCGAGATCGTTCCGGAAGAGCGTCGCGCTCGAGGCGAGCCCGCCCGCCCGGAGAATCGCGCTCGCGGTCGGATTCGGCACGGTCTTGTCGCCACGAGCGAACTGGATGATCACCGGACGCGTGACGAACCGTGCGTACGCGGCCGGGTTCGCCGCCTGCTGCGCCCACTCCGTGTTGTCGATCACGGTCTGGATCGCCGAGGCGCCGGGAACCGTGTCCACCAGAAGCGGCAGGTTTCGCAGCGGGATGTTCTCGTTGAAGTTGTCGAGCCCAGCGTTGGGCACAGCGTTGTAGAGCGACGGCGAACGTGTGAGCAGCGCGAAGCCGACGAGTATCCGGAAGGACGGGCTGAGCCGCGCGATCTCGACGATCGGGCCACCCGGGACGTTCGGGACGCCGGCGCGGATGTCCGGCTCGAGACCGAGCAGCGGCACGCCGTAGATCCCGCCGAACGACTGGCCGGCGTAGTAGATCCGGGACGTGCTGAGATCGGGCGAGGCGTCGCCGTCGACGTCGACGCCCCCCTTCAGCACCTTGACGAGCTGCATCAGGTCGATCGTCGTCTGGCGAAGTCCGTCGCGGTTGCCGATCAGGGATTGCGCGCCGACGGCGCTCACGCCCTCCGTCGAGTCGATCGTCCCGTTGCCATCCTGGTCGATCCCGCGGCCGCCGATCGGAAGCACGACCGACGGCGCGCCGACTCTGCTCACCGTGTACGTGCCGAGCGGGCCGCCGCCGTGCCCGACGACGTTGATCGCGATCGTCGCGATGCCGCTGCGGGCCAGGGTTCCGGCGACGGCGGTCGGGGCTCCGTTCTTGCTGTCGGTGAACCCGTGACCGAAGATCGCGACGGGCCAGCCGCCCGCAGGCTCCGTCCCTGCGGGAACCCACAGCGTGAACTGCACGTGATTCACGGACTGGACGGCGGGTACGCCCGTCCTTGTCCCGACCGCGGGGATCACCTCGGCCGCCGTCTCGTAGTTCGGTGAATCGTAGGTCCCGAACGCGAGCGCGCCGATCCCGGCGAAGAGCAGGCTCGGCGCGTACAAGGTGCCTCCCGTGAACGTCGGGGCCGTGCCGGTCTGCCGGAGGAATGTGACCGACGACACGCCTGAGAGCGGGAAGACCGTCCGCTCGCCGCCCGTGCCGAGCACGAAGTTCGCGGTCCCGCCCGGGAGCTGCGAACGGATCTTCGTCGAGATCGCGTTGATGCTCTGTGTCGTGAAAAGGCTGGCGGCGGCAATCTGGTCCTCCTCCACGCCGCCTGCCAGCGCCATGGGGAGTGCGTCGAGGAGCGACTTGCGGTACGCCTTCAACGCTGCGTCCTTCGTCTGGCCGAAGTTCAGATCGTGCTGGAATGTCGTCTCGGCCAGCGGCTCTCCGTTGGCGTCGCGAATGCCGCGCGAGACGACGAGCAGGTAGGTCGTGTCCTGCGCCAGCTGCTCGTCGCTCTCAACGTGCAGCGTCTTCGCCGCGGGCTCCCAGACGGCCTGGTTGATGCCGACGACGTGGCCGCCTGGGCCGACGAGGAAGACCGTCGAGCTCGAGACGGTAAAGGGGTCGATCGCGGCCGAGAAGGGAATGGAGACGCGCGGCTGGATGTTGAAGCCGTCGAGCGTGTTCAGGACTGCGACGTCCGCGCAGTCGGAGGGATTCGTGGCGCAGTTCGGGGTCGGCAGATGAATGCGAAGGCCCGTCACCTGCGTCGCATCGGGCGTCGTGTAGATGTTCGACGGGAACGGCTGTCCGGCCGAGGTCGCGGCGAGCGCGCCTCCCGGCAGGACGAGTGCGAGTGCAAAGACTGCGAGCGCGGCGCGAAGGACTGCAGGCATGAGACCCTCCCTTTCTCTCCCCTGATACGCAGCTGTCGCGGTGACGCTACTCCGCCGTTGAACCGCCGGTCAACCGCGGTACGCGATCAGCTCGAGCAGCGTGCCGTCGGGATCGCGGAAGTACACGCTCGTCCCGGTTCCCCGAGCGCCGATGCGGGGCTCGGGGCCGAGCTCGACTGCAACGCCATGCGCCTCGAGATGAGCGGCCGCCGCCGCGACGGTGCCCTCCCAGAGGAAGCAGAGATCGCTGTTCCCGGGCCGCACCGGGTCGGCCGCCCTCGGGTGCGGTGTCGACCCCGGCCCGTGGACGTTGAGCTGCCGCCCGTCCGGCAGCCGGTAGGCGCAGCGGCCACCTTCGATCTCGACGATCTCAGCACCAAGGACGTCGCGGTAGAACGCGTTCGAACGGTCCCAGTCGGAGACCGCGATCACGACGTGGTCGAGCCCTGCTACTCCCACTCGATCGTGGCCGGCGGCTTCGACGTCACGTCGAGCACTACGCGGTTCACGCCGGGGATCTCGTTGACGATCCGCCCGGAGATCGTCTCGATCAGGTCGTAGGGCAGCCTTGCCCAGTCGGCGGTCATCGCGTCGTCGCTCGTCACAGCTCTGAGCACGATCGGGTAGCCGTAGGTTCGCTCGTCGCCCTGCACGCCCACCGAGCGAATCGCCGGAAGCACGGCGAAGGACTGCCACAGATCCCGGTAGAGCCCGGCGCGCCGCACCTCCTCCTGGAGGATCGCGTCGGCCTCCCGCAGGATCTGCAGCCGCTCCTCGCTGACGGCCCCGATGATCCGGATCGCGAGACCGGGTCCCGGGAAGGGCTGCCGCCAGACCATCCGCTCCGGCATGCCGAGCTCCTCGCCGACGCGGCGGACCTCGTCCTTGAAGAGCAGGCGGAGCGGCTCGACGAGCCGCATCTTCATGTCGTCGGGCAGGCCGCCGACGTTGTGGTGCGACTTGATCGTCGCGGCGACCCCTTCGGTGCCGCCGGACTCGATCACGTCGCTGTAGAGCGTCCCCTGCACGAGCCACTTCACGTCTCCGAGCTTTCGTGCTTCATCCTCGAAGACGCGGATGAACTCGCGGCCGATGATCTTCCGCTTCTGCTCGGGGTCCTCGACACCGTCGAGCAGGTCGAGGAACCGCTCCTGCGCCTGCACATGCACGAGCGGTACGTGAAAGTAGTCGCCGAAGATCTCGACGACCTGCTCCGCCTCGTTCTGGCGCAACAGGCCGTGGTCGACGAACACGCAAGTCAGCTGATCGCCCACCGCCTTGTGGACGAGCAGCGCAGCGACCGCGGAGTCGACGCCGCCGGACAGTGCGCACAGCACGCGCTCGGTCCCCACCTGCACGCGGATGCGCTCGACCTGCTCCTCGATGACGGCGGCCGGCGTCCACACAGGCGGTGCGTCGGCGATCTCGTAGAGGAAGTTCTTCAGCACGTCCATTCCGTGCGGCGTGTGAACCACCTCGGGATGGAACTGCACGCCGTAGAGGGAGCGCTCGGGAGCCTCGAACGCCGCAATCGGCGTCGACTGCGAACCGGCCACCACGCGCGTGCCCTCGGGCGGTGCCACGACGGAGTCGCGGTGCGACATCCAGACGGTCTGCCGTGCCGGCGTGTCCTTCAGAAGGGTCGACTCCCCGACCTCGAGATCGGTCTTGCCGAACTCGGAGACGCCCGTGCGATCGACGCGACCGCCGAGGTCGAGCGCCATCAGCTGCATGCCGTAGCAGATGCCGAGCGTCGGAATGCCGAGCTCGAAGATTCCCGGATCGACACGCGGCGCGTCGTCGGCGTACACCGAGGCGGGGCCGCCGCTCAGGATGAGGGCGTACGGATTGCGGGCGCGCACAGCTTCCGGAGAGATCGTGTGCCCGACGAGCTCCGAGTAGACGCGGCACTCCCGCACCCGGCGTGCGATCAGCTGCGAGTACTGACCGCCGAGATCGACGACCAGTACCGGCCGGTCGTCCGCAACCGGGAACTGGACGACGTTCGACGGCTCAGCGGCGATAGTTCGGCGCCTCTTTCGTGATCGTGACGTCGTGCGGGTGGGACTCGCGCAGGCCCGCGCCGCTGATGCGGACGAAGCGCGCGTTCTTCATCGCGTCGATCGTCGCGGCGCCGCAGTAGCCCATCGCCTGGCGAAGACCGCCGACGAGCTGATACACGATCGGGCTAAGCGGCCCCTTGTAGGCGACGCGGCCCTCGATGCCCTCCGGCACGAGCTTGTCGACATCCTCGACATCTCCCTGGAAGTAGCGATCCTTCGAGAAAGAACGGGCGCGCATCGCGCCGAGCGAGCCCATGCCCCGGTACTCCTTGAAGCGCTCGCCCTGGACGAGGATGACCTCTCCCGGGGCCTCGTCGGTGCCGGCGAGCAGCGACCCGAGCATCACCGTCTCGGCGCCTGACGCGATCGCCTTCGCTATGTCGCCAGAGGTTGTCAAGCCGCCGTCGGCGACCACGGGGATGTTCTCATCCGCGGCAACGGACGCGCAGTCGTAGATCGCCGTCACTTGCGGCACGCCGACTCCCGCGACCACGCGGGTTGTGCAGATAGATCCGGGTCCGACGCCCGTCTTAATTGCGTCAGCGCCTGCATCGATGAGTGCGCGCGCAGCCTCGCTCGTCGCGATGTTCCCGGCGACGATGTCGACGGGCGAGAACGCCTTGATCTTTCGCACCATCTCGATCACGCCCGTCGAATGCCCGTGCGCCGTGTCGACGACGAGCACGTCCGCTTCCCCCGCAATCAGTGCCTGTGCACGCTCGAGTGCGTCGGGACCGACGCCGACCGCGGCGCCGACGCGCAGCCGACCGCGCTCGTCCTTCGTCGCCTGCGGGTATTCGATCGTCTTGCGGATGTCCTTGACCGTGATCAATCCTTTGAGCTTGCCGTTCGCGTCGACGACCGGCAGCTTCTCGATCTTGTTGCGATGGAGGATCTCCCTCGCCTCTTCGAGCGTCGTCCCGACCGGGGCGGTGACGAGGTTGCGCGCCGTCATGAGCGCCGACACGGGCTGCTCGACATCGAGCTCGAAGCGAAGGTCGCGGTTCGTCAGGATCCCGACGAGCACGCCCACGTCGTCGGTGATCGGAACGCCTGAGACCTTGTAGTGCGCCATCAGCTCGAGCGCGTCGCGGATCAGGGCGCCGGGCGGAAGCGTGACGGGCTCGACGATCATTCCCGCCTCCGAGCGCTTCACCTTGTCGACCTCGGCGACCTGGTCCTCGATCGAGAGGTTCCGGTGGAGGATGCCGATGCCGCCTTCGCGCGCCAGGGCGATGGCGAGCCGAGCCTCGGTAACGGTGTCCATCGCCGCCGAGACGACGGGGATGCTGAGCTCGATCGTGCGCGTGAGCCGCGTGCGGGTCGAGACGTCGTTCGGCAGTACGCGCGACTCGGCCGGCACGAGCAGCACGTCGTCGAACGTGAGGCCTTCCTTGGCGAACTTCCGGTCCAGGGCGACGAGCCGTTGCAGCTCGTCCTGGCGGAGTTCGACGCTCAAGGGATGTCAGGGTACCACCCTGCCTGGACGGCCTCCCTGAACACGCTCCTAACAAGAGCGGGGCTACCGTGACGCCGATGCTCTCGCTGCTCGCCACCGCGATCGGCCTCCTGACCGCGGTGACTCCTACGGTCTCGTCAACGCCGCGCACGGAGACCCTCTACGCCCGCCCCGGCGGCGGGACGATCGCGGCCTTCGCCCAGGACGGCTCGCTCATCTCGTGGTTCGCCCCGGGCGAGCGCCGCTGTAACAGAGTGCACGTGATGTCGCTCGCGAATCCCCTCAAGACCACCCTGCCGCTGCAGGGGGGCGCACGCAACGTGACGTGCCGCTGGAACGCGATCCAGCCGGTCTGGCTCGCGCTCGCGGGCGACACATCCAGGGTGATCTGGACCCTGCGCGAGGACGCCCCGCTCCCGTTCGACTACCTCATCGGCGCCGGAGCGGGAGACCGGACGGAACGCCGCTATCAGGAGATCGTCCACACCAAGCGCGGTGCCGGACTTTGGCTCGGCGGCGTTTCCGGCGACGGTACGACGCTCGTCTACGGCGTGACGTCGGTCGACTACGAGGACGAGGCCGGCTGCCTTGCGGGTACGGGATCCTGCGCGATGCAGAAGGCGGGCGGCGGCGTATACCGGATCGTCGGCCGCCAGACACCGCAGCTGATCGAGGGGACCGATGCGGCGATCGCCGTCGCCGCGTCCGGCTCGACGGTCGCCTACGTCCCCGCCGCGACGGTCGCGAAGAACGGCCGACCCTTCGCAGGCGCCGACCTGCCGATCGAGGTGGTCGACGCAGAGAGCGGCGCTTCGATAGCGCGCGTGCAGCCGCAAGGGATGCCACTTGCGATCGCCCTCTCACCGCACGTGCTGCTGACGCTCGAGCGCACGCCCGTCGGGCTGCGCCTTGCGTGGTACGACAGCCAAACGGGTCAACCTGTCGGCTCGGTTCCGGTCCCGGAGGCGGCGAGCCCGGAGGTGAGCACGACCGACCGAGTGGCGGTGTACCGCGTCGGCCGAAGCGTCCACTCGGTCGACCTGACGACGGACCGAGTTACGCTGCTAGTGAAGACCGCGGCGACGCCGATCGGGCTGTCCCTCGAGGGCGGCCGCCTCGCGTGGGCCGAGAACGTCAAGAGCGGCGGACGGATTCGCGCGTTGTATCTCTCAGGCAAGCGATGAGCGCCGCAGTCGTTCCGAAGCGACTGCCGCCCCGTTACGCAGTGATCGGCTGGAGCTCCTCCAGGACGACGCTCGCGGCCAGCCGATTCGCCTCCCGAGGATCGAAGCGCCCCGCGCCGAGCTCGACCACCGACGCGGCCGCGCAGCCGATCGCCTGACGCAGCGCGTCGTCCAACGGACGCCCGTTGAAGCGCGCGGCGAGGAAGCCCGCCAGCAGGACGTCGCCCGCGCCGACGGGCGCGATCGGCTCGACGCGGGCAATCGAGGCACGGAAGCGGCGAACCGTCCGCTCCTCGCGGAAAAGCGCGAAGCAAGACGTCTCCTGCGTGATCAACACGTTGCGCGCACCGAGGTCGGCGATCGCGTCGAGCGCCATCACGAAGTCTTCGTCCTCGGAGAACTCCTGGCCGACGAGGCTCTCCGCCTCGCGCTGGTTCGGCGACACGAGGAACGGCTCCGCATCCACGCCGAAGCGGAGCGCCTCGCCTTCGGTGTCGAGCACGCACGGCACGCTGCGGCGGTTCAGGTCGCGGATCGCCTCTGCGTAGAAGTCGTCGTCGACATCCCGCGGCAGCGAGCCGCAGAAGACGACCCACGATGCGACTCGCGAGAGGTAGTGCAGCTTGTCGAGCAGCGTGTCGAGCTCCTCGCGGCGTACCGCCGGCCCCCACTCGTAGATCTCGCTGAGCGCGCCGGCCGTCGGGTCGACGACCGCCGTCGACGTGCGCGACTCGTCGGAGATGCGGACGAAGTCGTTGAGGATTGCCTCCCCCGCGAGCTCCTCGACGATCCTGTCCCCCGTACGCCCCCCCGCGAGACCGGATGCGATCACCGGGGAGTCGAGCCGCTTGAGCGCGCGCGCGACGTTGATGCCCTTGCCGCCCGCCGACGTGAGACTCGCGCTTGCGCGATGACGGTGCCCGAGCTGGAAGTTCGGCACCGTGAGCGTGCGGTCGACGGCCGCGTTGAGGGTGACGGTGACTATCACGGAAGGAGGCCCACCAGATTGTGCACGGTTCTCGTGGAGTACCACCGTAGCCGTCCCCCGAGCCCCGGCCGCTCTACGGTGCGTGCCGCCAGCAGCGGACGCATTCCCAGTAGCCTGCCTCCCGTCCAGACCTCGATCCGCCCGAGGCGCGTTCCGCGCAGGACGGGCAGGGCCACCGCGGTCGGCGCGATGATCCGCTCGAGGACGGGACGCCCGACGCGTACGACCTTGACGAGCGGCCTTCGCGCCACGAGGGCGACGCGATCGCGTCCGTAAGGCGCCGCAGCCCATGCGTACGGCTGCCTCGCGACGAGCGTGAGCGTGCGGTACTGCGACACGCCCCAGGCGAGCAGCCGGTTCAGATCCAAGTTTCGCTGCGACCGCGTCGGACTGCCGAGGATCACGACGTAGATCGTGAAGCCGTTGCGACGCGCGGCAGCGACCTCGCACCAGCCCGCGTCGCTCGTGTGGCCCGTCTTGACACCGATCAGCCCGGGGAAGACCCCGAGTAGGTCATTCCACGTCCGCACGACGAAGCTTCCGCCCTCGATCGTGGCGCTGCGCTCGCGGACGAGCTCGCGCACGATCCCCTTGTGCATCGCAACCCGCGCGAGCAGTGCGACGTCGCGCGCGCTCGACACGTGACCGGCGACGTCGAGCCCATCCGGCCGCACGAAATGCGTGTCGCGCAGCCCGAGCTTCGTCGCCCGCGCATTCATCCAACCGACAAAGCGCGGGATGTTGCCGCCCGACGCGGCGGAGGCAAGCGCCGTCGCGGCGTTGTTCGCGCTCTGAATCAGTGCCCCGGCGAGTAGGTCTCGAACGAGCACGCGCTGTCCCTTGCGCAGCGGGATCCGCGACTCGCCTACCTCGGCGGACGCTGCCGAGACGGTCACGGTCTCGGTCGGCTTCAGGTGGTCGAGCGCGACGATCACCGTCATCAGCTTCGTGATGCTCGCGATCGGCAGCTTCGCGTGGGCATTCCGCGCCGCGAGCACTTCGCCGTTCGATCCGTTGACGACGAAGAACGCGCGAGCCTCAGGTTTCGGGGCGGCGGCCCGGGCCGCTCCCGCGAACACGAGCGCCACGATCATCGCGACGATCAGCCGGCGCATGCGGCCGAACGCTACTTCACGCGAAGCTTCTGCCCGACCTGGAGGGCGTTCGAGCTGACGCCGGGATTCAGGGCCTGCAGCTCCGAGACGGTGATCCCCTCCTTGGCCGCGATCGAGCCGAACGTGTCTCCGCTCTCCACCGTGTAAAACCGGCGGGCGGAGCCCGTCTTGGTGCGTCTCGTCGTCGTGGGCGCGAGGGTCGTCGCCGGCCTCGTCGCGGGCCCGCGAGTCGTCGTCTGCGGGCTCGAGCCCCCGCCGAGGCCGGAGCGGATCAGCAGCACTGCGATCGTGACCCCGAGCAGGAAGGCCGCAGGAGCGGCGTAGCGCGCGAACCCGGGTCTCGGCTTACGACGTGGCCGAGACACTCCAGACCTCGCGCGCGAGGCGCTCTGCCTCGGCGGCGGCCGCAGTGCGCCAATCCCCTCCCGAGGACGCATAGATCACCGATCGGGACGCGGACACGAGCGCACTGGCCGGCCCGCTCGCAAATGCTGCGGCGACGTCGGCGGGGCCAGCGCCCTGCGCACCGATGCCGGGCAGCAGGAACACCGTTCTGGGAAGTAGCCGCCGGGCTGCTGCGACCTCCTGCGGGAACGTCGCGCCCACGACCGCGCCGACCGACGACAGTCCCCGCTCGCCCACGAGGTCCTCTCCCCACTCGTGGACGAGCGCGGCGACGTGCTCCCAGAGACGGCGGCCGTCGGCGAGCACGACGTCCTGCACGTCGGCGCCGCCTCGGTTCGAGGTCTTGACGAGGCAGAACACACCCGCACCCTCGCGGCGGCAGGCGTCGAAGAACGGCGCGAGCGAGTCGCGGCCGAGGTAAGGGTTCACGGTGACGGCGTCTGCGAGCGGGATGAACGCCGTCGCATACGCGCGCGCCGTCGATCCGATGTCGCCGCGCTTCGCGTCCGCGATCACGAGCAGCCCAGCCTCGCGCGCATACGTGCACACCTCCCCGAACACGCGAACTCCCTCGTGCCCGATCGCCTCGAAGAACGCCGACTGCGGCTTCACGGCGACGGCCACGGGCGCCACCGCGTCGACGATCCCGCGGCAGAACGCCGCGAATGCCCTT
>WNGE01007910.1_pt1 | contig 11475 bp, 6 predicted proteins | sample 5400651 | NCBI WGS metagenome assembly WNGE01 (sample SAMN13153370, study PRJNA577476) | soil metagenome | isolation source: 60 cm soil or saprolite under grassland replicate 2 | place: USA:California | collected 2016-06-15 | reverse complement strand
CGTCATGCCGGGATCAGCGCGTCGTAGCGGGCGAGCGGCCGAGTCTCGACCTCCGGCTCGGGCGGGGCGCCGCGCAACTCGCGCAACGCTCTGGCGTGCTCGAGCGCGGTGATCGTGCGGTGGCGCGCGAACGAGCGGGAATGCCGGCAGGCAAGCTCGCCGGTGTCGAGTGCGACCGCCAGCAGCTCGCGTTGGGAGACGCGCAACTCGACGCGGCGGCCAACCAGGCGCGGGTCGAGCGAGTAGTCGTTGCTGTCGACGCGCACGTACGGGTCGGGCGACACGCGGGTGACGAAGCGGCGGTCGACGTCGGGCATGCGCTCGGGCAGCGGCCGCATCACGGTCAGCTCGTCGGCGAGCCGGTCGATCGGCCGGCAGCGCAGCGTGCGGTGGAAGCGCACGTTGGCGCGCCCGTCGAACCAGCGATCGAGCTGCTCCTGGAAGTCGAGCTCGTTGGCGAACGAGCGGCCCGGCTCGAAGCTCGTTTCGATGTACCCCTGCAGCCGCTCGACGACGCCCTTCGACTGCGGGTCGTGCGGCTCGAGGAAACGCCAGCCGACCCGCAGCTCGCCGCAGAGGGCCGCGAACGGCTCGGTCGGGCGGCCGTCGCCGGCGTGTAGCGCGCCCTCGCGGTCCCAGACCAGCGTCTGCGGCAGCGCGCCCAGCTTCGCCAGACAGTCGCCGATCCCGTACAGCAGGTCGGGCGCCTCCTTCGAGAAGACGAGCGTGCCGGCGCCGGCACGCGAGTAGGGCAGGCAACCGACAACGACGTAGCCGCGCCGCGTCTGGCCGCTGCCGACCGGGATCTCCCGCGACGGCTGCCAGAGATCGAACTGGCAGAGCACACCGGGCCGGTACCGCGTCCGTTGGAAGGTGCGCCGACGCTGGAACAGCGGACGCACCTCACGCAGATAGTCATCGAGGATCGTCTTGCCGCCCGTGTAGCCCTGCTCCTCGAGCAGCTCGCGCACCCGCGTGCCCGGCAGGCGCGAATCCGAGCGCAGCAGCCGGTGGATCTCCTCCCGGAACGCGTCGAGCTTCGACGGCCGCGGCAGACGCCGATACCGCGGCGGCTCGCCCGAACGCAGCGCGCCCCGGACCGTGTTGCGACTGTGACCCGTACGTCGAACGATCTCCTTGATCGACAGCCGCTTCACGAAGTACATGCGGCGGATCTCCGCCCACTGCTCCACCCCGACCACGACCTCCCCCTCGCTCGACTACCGAGCGAGGCTTGAGACCCAACCGGACGACAGAGCCGCGCCGCCAGGGGTCAGATTTCGACCGGCGTCAGGGGGTCAGTATTGAACCGGCGTTGATACAAGCGCGGTGGTTTGCGTTCGCCTACCCGCACCGCCCTTCGCCTACCCCACCGACTGGCGAATTCGGCCTGCCGTGGATCAGCAGGATTCCCCTGCAAATGACCATGACCGAGTTTACGAACCCTACGCGCGGTTCGGACTGACGCGATGGAGACCTCCTGGTACGTGACCAGGAGTCGCTGCTGGCGCGGACGCGTCTCCGAGGGTTCAGCGGCGCAGCGCGGCGAGTTCTGATATTCGCGCGCGCGCGTGAAACGGAAAAGAGAAGCACCTGAGGGGGAGGGCGAAGGGCCAAACGGGGCCACCGGCAGTGGTGCCCGCGGGTCTGCCTTTGGCTGCCTACGAGGCGCCGACTCCCGCGGTTGAGGAAACCGTCGCTCTGAACGTCGTCCGACGACACAAACGACACTCTTGCAGACGGAAGCTAGACGTCGAGTCTAGGCTCGAGGTCGGAGTTCCGTCAGTGTAAGCAGCCAACTGGTTCTGACAGCGATCGGACGCGAGCAGGAAAGCAGAAACAGCTAGAAAGGCAGACCGGTTCGAATGAGCAACTGGGTCGACGCGGTCCGAAGCCTTGATGTAAGTAGGGCTTCTGTGGCGACAAGACGCGCCTCTTCTCGGCGAGCAGGCCGATCATGGGCGCAAGACTGCTCCCGGCGACGACGACGTCGTCGGTCGCAGCCTCGTCGCGGTCGCCGGCAGGGAGTCGTGATCGAGCAGAGCGATGGCTCGCGAGACCAGATGACGCCCGAACGAGTGGCGCAGAAGTTCGCTCGTTAAGGTGGGGGCAGATTGGAGGGCTGGCGCTTCGCTGCTGCTCCTCCGCCATCGTCGACGTTGAAGCCGAGACGACGGAGGTCGTCGAAGTCAGCCTTGTCGTAGCTGGCGATCACGTCGACCTGCTTCCGCAGCGCCTCGATCTGCTGGGCCGCTGCGGCGGCCTCTTCCTCGGTCTGGAGTTCGCGCAACGTCTGCGGGGTCGTCAGGTGGTAGCGGGCAAATGCGGTCTTGAGGCTATGGCTCTCGAGGACCATCTTGAAGACCGCGAGGTTCGTGAGGTTCCGTTGGAGATCCGTCGCCGACGAGCGGAAGAAGACGCCGACGAACTGAGCCATGCTGAGGCCGCCGGTGACCGCTGGGACCTCCCAGCGCACCCATCCGAACGCGGCCAGGACCGAGAGAACGAGCGTCGCGAATAGGAAGACGCTTCCCCAGGCGATCAGAAAGCGGTTCGAGCGGTTGATCGTCGCGTAGACCTTCAGGGCACGTTGCTCTGTCAGTAACAGGTAGTCCTGGAGCTTCTCATGCTGGTAGGCGAGCACGTTCTGCTGGTTCGAGAAGAACGATGCGTACCGCGCATAGCTGTCCACCGACACGATCGACGACTCGTCTTTCACCATCTTGGTTCCGCCAAGGAAGCGGATCAGGTCGTTGATCCCGTGGACGACCTCGACGTTCAGGACCTTCTTGGCGAAGTCGAGACCCGACAGGTGACGCTCGAGCGTTGCGCTCGAGGTGAAGGTGTCCGAGACGGCGATGTTCGAAAGGTTGTAACGGGTGCGAATGCCGGTCAGCACCGTCTTGATCTTGATGTCGGTGTAGACCCCGATTGCAGCGACGTAGACGCGTGCGCTGCTGCGGCCTTCCTTCGGCTCGTCGACCTTGCGGCCGAGCTCCTCGACCGCCTCGAGATGGGGCGTGTCCCTCAAGATCGCGCTCATCTCCTCGAGGTCCCTCGTATTTCCCAGGATCAGGACGTCGAGTACGTCCTCGAGTTGCGACGGGGCGAATTTTCGCTCCGTTCCGATCTGCCCGGATCGTGGCTTGAAATCGAACAGCGAATCGGCGTGGACGTGGTACACGCGAACCGATCCTTCCTCGAAGTAGCGCGCGTCCGCCGACGTCGGCCCCCCTTCCGGATCGAGAAAGTCTTTAAGGCCGTCGACGTATTCGGCTCCCCAGCTCCCCGCCTCGCAGTGAGGGCCGTAGACGCGTCGCTCCGCGTCATATGAGTCGCCTGGTTCGTGCCAGTCGCGCACGTTGATCATGTGGAGGGTGCCGTAGTCGTGCCTGCCGCCGCCCGCGCGGCTGGCGATCGTCCTCTCGAGGAAGAGGCCGAGCGGCCCCTCGCGAAGCGCACGCTTTGGAATCTCCCTCCAGCTCCCCGACCCGAAGTCGAGGTCGTAGTTCGGCTTCCCGAGCAGCATCGAGCGAATCATCTGGTCGGGCAGGACGAGACGGCACTCGCGGTTCAGGAAGAAGTCGTTCTGCAGGCACTCGGTGACGAGGATGTAGCGCGCTCCTTCAGCCACGGCTCACCTCCGCACCTGCGTCATCGCGCCGCGCTGCTTTGCGAGCCGTAGCAGGGCGTCGACGCCGCCGCACGTCTCGCAGCGGCCGATCTTGGCCGAGCCGTCGTCACTCGCGGTCAGGATCGTGTAACGGTCCTTCGGGTCGAACACGGCCGTGTTGACGAGGCTCGCGTTCCAGTGGAGGACCGCGAGCGCGTCTCCGGTTTTCGCGTCCCAAATGCGCGTCGTCTCGTCTGCTCCCGCCGTCACGACCAGGGTGCCGTCCGCGCTGAACTCGCCGTCCCAGACGGGAGCCGTATGGCCGCGGAAGATTCGCCGCAACTCGCCGGAGCGTGCATCCCAGAGTCTGGCGGTCTTGTCGAGGCTCGTCGTGAGGATCGAGCGGCCGTCCGCGCTGTACACGGCGCTGGTGACGCCGCCGCGATGCCCGCGGAGAACGAGCAATGGCTTAACCTTCGGGCGCGCGTCTGCGTCCCACACGCGTCCCTTCCCGTCCCAGCAAGCGGTGACGACGCGCCGACCATCCGGGCTGAACGCCGCGGCGGCGACGATGTCGGGGTGCCGACCCAGAATGCGCGAGCCGCCCCCGCGGACGAACCAGATGCGCGCGGTTCGGTCGACGCTCGCGGTGACGAGACGGCGACCGTCGGGGCTGAACGCGGCCGTGACGACGGCGCCACGGTGCGCGTCGAGGATCCGCGCCGGCGCGCGCGGATTCGCGAGGTCGAAGATGCGGGCCGTGTTGTCCCAACTCGCTGTTGCGAGGCGTCGCCCATAGGGGCTGAAGGTGACGCGAGAAACCGGCTCCTTGCCGGCGCGCAGGAGGACCGGATCCAAGAGCCTGCGTCGCTGGAACACCAGCACTTTCCCTTCCGAGTTGCTGACGGCGACGCGACGGCCGTCCGCGCTGAACGCCGCCGACTGAATGCTGTGACCGACGACGGGGAGCTTCAGACCGGTCGTGGCGTCCCAGATGCGCGCCGTCCCGTCATCGCCCACAGTCACGATCAGGTTCCCGTCCGGGCTGAACTCGGCTGAGCTGATCCCGTCGGTATGTCCCCGAAGCTGGAACAGCGTCTCGCCGCTGTGCGCCCCCCAGACCCAGACAGTTCCGTCACGACCCGCCGTCAGAACGCGGTCGCCATCCGGGCTGAACGCGGCCGCGGTGACCCAGTCGGTGTTCTGGCGGATCGCGATCGGCGTCCAGCTTCCCGTGCGCCAGACGCGCGCTGTCTTTTTGGCGACCATCAACAGCAGGCTGCCCCCGCGGTTGAACGTGGCCAGGTCGACCTCGTCGCCGCCGGACGTCAGTACGTGGCGTGGTGCGCCGGTCCGTCCGTCCCACACGCGCGCGGTCCCGTCGGCTCCGGCGGTGACGACATACCGGTCGTCCGGTGAGAACTCAATCGTGTGCACCTCTCCGGTGTGGCCGGAGAGGGTCCGCCGAGCGTGAGGTTTTGCGGTGGTCCAGATCGCGCCACCGCCCGCGTTCGTGACTGCCGCGACCAGGCGTCCGTCGTGGCTGAACGCGACGTCGTACACGATTCCGCGAGCGAACGCGAGCCGTGCCACCTTCCGCTGCTCGTTCACGCGCCAGAGGGAGACGGAGTTGTTCTCGGTTGTCGCGAGCAGCCGTCCGTCAGCGCTGAACGTCGGCGTCGTCCCGAGCCCGCCCTGGCGGAAGACGGCGACCCGTCGGGGCGCACGCTGGGCGCTCGCCGCGCCGATGTCCCAGACGGTGTGCATGCCGTACCGCTCGACGATCACGCGGCGTCCGTCCGGGCTGATCGCCGGGCTCCAACCCGGGTCGCCCTTCATCTGGACGATCGGCCGCGCCCTTCCGCGCAACGCCCACACGCGCACGTCGCCGTTCTTGGACGTGACGATCACCCGGTCGCCGTCGGGCGTGAAGGCAGCGTTCGTGACCGTGCTGCCTCGACCGGAGAAGATGCCGCGCACGCGGAACTCGATGAGCGACTGTCTGAGCGCGGTCTCCGCTTCGCGCGTATCGCGCTTGCGCAACGAGGCGGCCGCGATCCTTAGGCTCTCCGCTGGGTCCGCCGGCAGGATCGACAACGCGTTCGCCGCGAGCCTGCGCGAGTCTGATATGTGGCCCTCGCGGATGCTGAACCACAGCAGGAAGCCGATTACGATCGCGGCGACACCGAGCGCGCCGGCAGCGGCGATCCGGAGATTCCTCCGCCGCCGCCGTTGCGCTTCCCGCCGCAGCTGCTCGCGTACCCGCTCCTCCGCCGCAGCGCGATGTTGCTTGTCCACCTGACTCGCGCGCCATTCCAGGATCGCCTCCGCCAGCGTGTCGTGGTAGATCTCGTAACGCCGCCCCGCCGCTTCCCGTCCCGGCGCGGCGTCGACGCGGCGGAGGATCGACACTCCCGGCTCGGAAAGCTTCGTGAGGATCTGGGCCACTGTCGCCTCGTCGCCGTCGACGAAACCGGCGAGGTCGATTGCGTTGTGCGCGATCTTCTGTCCGGATTTCGTCACGAGGAAGCGGAAGACCTCCGCCGCGACTGCTCGCTCCTCGGCCGAGAGCGCGGCGAGCCCCTCGTTCACGTGGGCGCGCACGATCCCGCGCGCGCGCCTGAGGTCGTCGTACTTCTGGAGCGTCAGCTTCGAGGCGCCGGGCGTGCGGTCGCGCCACAGCCGTGTCAGGACGAGCTGGAGGAACGTCGTCTCGATTTGGTCGGGGCGAGCAGCGTCTCTTGCGGCGCCGGCGCCGAGTTGACCGAAGCTCAGATCGGGCCGCACCTCGGCGAGCACTGCGTCCACAAGCTCGCGCTCCGCGGTCACGTGGTCGCCGCCGAGCGCCGCCCACTTCTTCAGCGGCTCCTCGATCGCGCGGCGAGCAGCCTCGAGATCGAGGCGGTCGATCCGCAGGTAATTGTCGAAGAGGTACGGGATCCGTCCTTTGAAGAGATCCAGCCGGGCGAGGGCGTCCTCGCGCATCGAAATGAGGAAGTTCGCGCGGACCTCGGCCCGGTTGACGGCCTGGGGTAGCTCCTCCGCGAAGCGGTCGTCCGGCCGTGCGTAGAGGAAGTACTCCTCGAACTGATCGAGCACGATCAGCAGGCGCCCGCCGAGCTGCTCGCACCAGTGCTGGAGGACGCCGGCAAGGCTGCGGTCCGGCGGGACATCCTCGAGCTGGGTGTCCGGGAGGAGCGCCCGAACCGCCGTTTCGACTGCGCGTTCAAGCTCCCGGGCCGCATCGTCGTGCCAGTCGCGCAACACTACGAGCACGATCCGAGGCCGATCCTCGTCCTCGAGGGCCTCCTGCGCGAGGCTGTGCAGCTCGCGTGCGACGCCCGCGAAGAGCACCGAGCTCTTGCCGACTCCGCTCGGGCCGTACAGCAATGTCAGCCGCGCGGCGAGCAGGTTGCTGACGATCAGCTCCTCCTCGGTCTCGCGCCCGAAGAAGAAATCGGCGTCGCGCTCGGTGTAGGGCAGCAGCCCCTTATACGGCGACTCCGGGAGAGGCGTTTGCGCCTCGCGAGTGTCGGCCGCGGTCTCGGTCACTGCGCGCCGGCCGCGAGCTGCTGATCCAACGCCGCGCGCAGGTTCGTGACGTACTCGTCGAGGTCTCGTTCCAGGATCTCGACCTTGCGGTCGCCCCAGAACGCGCGCTCGAGCTCGTCGGGGCCGAGCTGGATCGACCACGACGGGTAGTCGAACGCCTGCTCGCCCCAGATGCGGCGCAGGATCACGCGCAGGTTCCAGTCGGCCATCCCGTAGCCGAGGAAGAGGAAATGGCTGTTGCGCAGCTTCGCAGGGATTGGTTTCGGCAGCAGTCCGGCGATGTCCGTATGCGTCAGGTAATCGATGTAGTGGTCCTCGGTAATGACGTAGTTGTCCTCGTTGAAGTCGTGCTGACGACGGACGGCGCCGTGCATCTTCAGAATCACCGCGCGCTTCTTCAGGTCGAGACCCTGGTACTCGTTCGGCGTCAGGATCGGCACGGGCTCGTCGGTGTCGGGCGGGAAGTGAGTGAACCGTCCACGAAGGTCGACTGGGCTCGTACAAACGTACGTGATGAGGTCGTACGGCTCGCCCCTCTGCACGAACGCACGCTCGAGGGCGTCGTCGTAGTTCGTCGTTAGGATCACCTGCGGCCCACGTCCATGCTCGCGCAGGAGCGGCTGGAGTTCGGCGAGGAACGTATGGAGTGGGCTCGGCGGGTAGTCGGCGTCGAAGAGGTCGTGCAGCCGCTGGTACAACTCTCCACCCTCCTTGAGCTCAAGGAACTGGGAAACCCGGAGCAGGTCGTCGATCTGCTTTAGCTCGGGGTAGTAGTCGAAGTGCTCGACGAGCCACGATGCAAGCTCCTTGCCGCTCGGGAGAAACCGGTGGAGCTCGTTGTCCCAGCGGAAGTCGTCATCCTTTGGTCGTCCGGAGAGGTTGACCCCGGCCCCGAGCAGCGGCACGACTATGCCGTTCAGCATCTTCCGAGCGACCTTCTGGAAGTGGACGTCGAGGGAGGCGTCAGCGGGTGCGGCGGTGGGCTGGTCCGTACTGGGCATCGCATTCCTCCAATGCCGTCCCGGCCGCACGGAACGAAGGTTCGGCCTCGATTAGAGCGCGATCATTTGCTCAATTCAAGGCCTCGATGCGGATTCAGTGCCGCAAGGTGTGCGCGAAGATCCGAGACGTTTTCCGAACCGGGCTCCAGCGTTCTCTGGCTTGGCGAAAACTTCTGGCCGACTTTTGCCCATCTCAGCCAACCTGAGCTGGTCTTAGGTGACCTCAGCCGCCGCAGCAAAAACCGAATCTCGCGTTAGTTTACCTGCCGACGCACGGTTCAAATCCTGCTTCCGCTACCGCGAAAAGCGCTGGAAACGGCACTTTTTGCGTAAGCGTTCAGCCCCTGCGGGTCAGGTGAGTGCGGGTACTGGGTCGCCGCGGGCGTGGGCGGCGAGGGCTTGGGTGAGGTAGGCGTAGAGCGACTGTTTGCGGAGTCGGCAGGTGACGGAGGCGGAGAGCAGCCGTTCGATGGTGCGTTCGCCGCGTTCGGATTGGCTGCCGAGTGAGAGCTTGCGGTAGATGACGGCGCCGCGGAGGCCGCGTTCGGCGTGGTTGTTGGTCGGTTCGACGCCGTCGGTGTGGGCGAAGGTCCAGAGGGCGGGCCAGCGCTTGAGAAGGTTCCTCGCGAAGTCGCGGTGGTACTTGGTGCGCGGGCTCTTGCGGGCGGCGTGCTCGAGCAGGGTTCGGAGCTTTGCCTGGAGCGGCGCGATCTGCGCGTGCAGCTGGGCCAGGTCGTTGTCGGCCTGGTAGGCGTCCCAGGCGGCGAAGAGGTCGTGTGCGATCACGAGTCCTGCGCAGCCGAAGTCGTGCTGTTCTGAGAGGCCTTCGCTATGGGCGGCGAAGTCGCGTAGGAGGTGGGCCCAGCAGAGCTGCCGTTGGATCGGGTCGAGGTAGTCGTAGCCGCGCCAGCGGTCCGAGCAGACGATCCCGGCGAATCGTTCGCCGAGCAGCGCCCTGGCCTCGAACGCATGTCGGCCGGCCGCGATCCGGAAGACCGCGGTCCGGCTCGTCAGCGCACCCCACAAGGTGCGGCTGCCGCCGGAGGTCTTCCAGCCGGTCTCGTCGATGTTGACGGCCGCGGCTGTCTTGATCCGCTGCTCGAGCTCCGTGTACGGGCCGGCGAGCGCGTCGCCGGCGCGCTGGATGATCGCATCGACCGTCCCCGTTGATAGCTCGACCCCGAACAGCTCGCGCGCGAGCTCGGTCGTGTCACGGCGCGACACGCGGTTGCGGACCGCGAGCGTGACGACGGCGGCTTGGAGTCGCGACCCGAACGCCCACCGTGACGCGGCGGGAGGCTCGGCTGCCGTCACCGTCGCGCACTCCGGGCAGCACACCCGGTGCAGCCGATGCTCGGTCACTCTGACAGCGATCGGCGGCAACTCGGCCACCTGACGCCGAGACGGCTCGGCGACATCGACACGCTCGGGTTCGGCGAAAACGTGCGCGCACGACCGGCAGCGATCGGGCCAATGCTCGACGATCTCGTCGACCTGCTCGGGCGCAAGCAGCCGCCGATGCCGGCCCTCATGCCCGGGCTGGCCGCCCCGGGTGCGGCCCGAGCCCGGCCGGCGTGGTCGCGGCGGTGCCGAGGGCGGATCCTGGGAGGGCGGCAGCGACGAGTTCCGCGAGCTGCGATTCAGACGACGCTCGAGCTCAGCCACCCGCGCTTCGAGCCGGCCGTTCGCCTCGACCAGACGCTGGTTCGCCCCAGCCAGCTCGTCGAGCCGAAGCAACAATCCCACAGCTGTCTCACGATCACCATCCAGGATCGCCTCCGCCTCGGCTCGCTCCACCCCACCCAACTTCGGCGCAACACGGCGGGTCCCTGCACAGAGGCTGAATGTCATGAAGGAGGGCCTCCCCGGCGCCCGGGACAATGGGCGTTTGGAGACGCAATCCGAGACGGAGAGGAGGGCCCTCGTGACGGAGTATGTCGGAATCGATTGGGCGTATCGCAAGGCCGCGTGGTGTGCGAAGTCAGTCGGCGGCGCGATCAGTGCGGAAGGGTTCACATCGGCGGACGAGGACGGGCTCGCCAGGCTCGTTCTGCGGCTCGGCACCGACGTGAAGGCGTGCGTCGAGATGATGAGCGGGGCGGTGTGGGTCCGGGACCGGCTCCGTTCGGCGGGCTGGCAGGTCGAGGTCGCCGACGCGCGGCGGGTGAAGGGGATCGCGCCGCTTGCGTGCAAGACCGACCGGGTCGACGCGCGCGTGCTGGCCGAGTTGTGCCGGCGGGATCTCGTGCCGGCGCTCTGGATCCCCTCGCTCGAGGAGCGTGAGCTGCGGGAGCGGCTGCGGCGCCGGGCGCACCTGGTGCGGCTGCGCACCTCGGCGGCCAGCCGCATCTACGGCCTCGGGACGCAGTGGGGGTTGCGGTTGAGCGCCGACCGGCTCCGCCGTCCCGACCGGCGCGAACTGCTCGCCCGAAGCGAGATGCCGGCGGTCTGGCAGCGTTCCGTCGATGAGGCGCTTGCGGTCGTCGACCTGCTCGACCAGCGGATCGCTCCGCTCGAGCAGGAGCTCGCGCCGATCGCGCGCGCCGACCGAGACGTCGCGCTGCTCGTCACGATCCCCGGCGTCGGCGACCTGCTCGCGCTCACCCTCGCGGCCGAGATCGGAGACGTCAGCCGCTTCCCCTCAGCGCGCAAGCTCGTCGGCTACGCCGGCATGGCGCCGGGCGTCAACCAGTCCGGCGAGCGGACCACGAGCGGGCTGCCGCTCTCGAAGGCCGGCTCCAGGACGCTGCGCTGGGCCGCCGTCGAAGCCGCCCAGCACGCCTGGCGCGAATCGAACCCCTGGCACGACCTGTACACCGATCTGTGCACGCGCAAAACCAAGAACGACGCCAAGTCAGCCGTCGCGCGGAAAGTCCTGACCGCCGCCTGGCACATGCTCTCCCTCCAACAACCGTTCAAGCCGAGCCGCCCCCGCGGCGGCCTCAGCACTGCCCCGGCAAGCTCCGTAAGCGTTCTGGCCGCATGACGGCCCTCGTCTGAATTGAGAAGCCGGGACAGCTCGAACGAACCTCTGTCGCAACACCAGGACCGAAAGAGAACTGACGCCAACCCCAGACGCACCAACCCCACCGACAAGGAGCCGCCGCGCCGTCCCCTCCTCAGAGATACGCAGTAGCGCAGCCCTCCCCGCGCCGTCAAGCGCTGCGCGCTCGGCTGCGCCGCCCTATGGGTGACAGCCGCGGTCGACTGCGCTGACCGGCAACCAGTCCGGCAGCGGCAGCCGCCGGACGCCAATCAACAAACCAAACCACCCTTGACACCGCGCCCTCCTTCAAAGAGAACGCTTAC
>WNGE01010257.1_pt1 | contig 11477 bp, 13 predicted proteins | sample 5400651 | NCBI WGS metagenome assembly WNGE01 (sample SAMN13153370, study PRJNA577476) | soil metagenome | isolation source: 60 cm soil or saprolite under grassland replicate 2 | place: USA:California | collected 2016-06-15 | reverse complement strand
GCCGTTGTACCGCTACGCCGAGGCGCTCCTGTTCTACGCCGAAGCACAGAATGAGCTCGGCAACTCGGACTCGGCAGTGACCTCCCTGAACCTGATTCGCGCGCGCGCGCGCAATGGGACGGGCAGCGAGAACCGGCCCGAGCCGGCGAACTACGCCGGGGCGACCGATCCACTGTCCATCCGCAACGCCATCTACATGGAGCGTGCCTGGGAGCTCGCGTTCGAGGCGAAGCGCTGGTTCGACCTGGTGCGCCGCGACTCGCGGGAGCCAGGCTACTGGGCTACGAGCCTGCAGACGCACGATCCCAACTCCACGAACCAGGGCCCACTCGCCGGCTACAAGAAGCGCTTCCCGATCCCGCTGGGCCAGATCAGCTCCAACCCGGCGCTCTGTCAGAACACGGGATACGGCGGCACCCCCTGCCCGCCGGGCGTGTCGCCGTAACGGAGAACCGGCGACCCAGCGCGACCCCTATATTCATAGGCGGTGAAACTCTCGACCGCCCTGCTGATCGCGCTGGTCGCCGGCCTGGCGCTGGTTCTGGGCTTCCTGCTCTGGAAGGCCCGCTACACCCGCGCGGTGCGCCAGGACGTCCTGCAACGCAGCCTCGCCGTCACCGCGGGCAAGGTGCTCGAGCAGCTTGTCCCATATCTCCCCGACTTCCCCTTCAACCCGAAGGACGTGCGCTTCCTCGGCTCACCCGTGGACCTCGTGGTGTTCGACGGCCTGAGCGACGGGGCAGTGTCCCGCGTGGTGTTCGTGGAGGTCAAGACGGGTGACGCGGAGCTGAGCACCCGCGAACGTCGGGTGCGAGACGCCGTGCTCGCACACCAGGTGGAATGGCACGAGCTGCGGCTGCCATGATCTTCGTCCTCGACAACTACGACTCCTTCACCTACAACCTCGTCCAGTACCTGGGTGAACTGGGCGAGGAACCGGTCGTCTACCGCAACGACGCGCTGCGGGTGGAGGACGTGCTCGCCTTGAAGCCGACGGCCGCCGTGCTGTCTCCTGGACCCAAGACCCCCGCCGAGGCGGGGATCCTCGTGCCGCTCGTCAAGGCATTGAGCGGACAAATACCGGTCCTGGGCGTCTGCCTCGGCCACCAGGCCATCGGCGAGGCGTTCGGCGGCAAGGTCGTGCGGGCCTCGCGCCTCATGCACGGCAAGACCTGCCCCGTGGTCCACGATCAGGACGAGCTGTTCGACGGCATCCCCAGCCCCTTCACCGCGATGCGATACCATTCCTTGGTGGTCGAGCCCCACTCCCTCCCCGAATCCCTCGTGATCACCGCCATGAGTGCCGACCGGCCCGGCAGCGAGGTCGAGATCATGGCCATGAAGCATCGGCAGTTCCCCATTTACGGCGTCCAATTCCACCCCGAATCCATCGGCACGGAGCATGGCAAGCGCTTGCTGGAGAACTTTCTGCGAGTCGTGCAGGCGTCGGTGTAGTAGGCGCGCGGGGACGGCCGCCTTGACGCGCGCTTGACCGCGGCGAGGTATCTTTGCCGGACAACCTTTTGAGAGGCTCGCCATGTTCGCCCGCCGCGCTCTTCCCCTCACCGTCAGCGCCACCTTGGTCCTGGCATGCAGCGACAGTTCCGGACCGAACGCGGGCCTGTCGCTGTCGCAGCTCGCCGGTACCTGGGAGTTGACCGACTTCCGGCTGCTACTCGAATCCGACACCACCGTGCAGCAGGACTTGATGGCGGGCCTTGGCCTCACCGCGACCCTACCGCGACCCTCGTCATCACGAGGGCCGGATCAGCCACCTTGACGGTAGCGGCCCCCGGACAAGAGCCGCAGACGGCATCCGGAACGATCGTCGTGCGGAGTGACACGCTGGAGTACACGAGCGCCGGCAGCTCGCTCGAATTCCGCGCTCGGCTCGACGGGCGCCGGATGACATGGCTGGCGCTGTACACGGATGAGTTCGCGGACCTCACCGGTGACGGTGTCGCGGACGAGACCAGGGAGGCCTACGGCTGGCTGCGCCGCTGATTCATCCCAAGCGCTTGCGGGGACACCGTTTGAGGCTGTGATCGCGCCGCCCTAGACGCCACGGCACAGATTTTGTATCTTCCTCTGTGCCCGTCCTTGGCGTGATTCCTGCACGGCTGGGCTCCAGCCGTCTTCCTCGCAAGCCTCTCCTGCCGCTGGCAGGCGAACCCCTCATCGTCCATGTCACCCGTCGCGTCGCGGATCTGGGCGTGTGCGACCGGCTCGTGGTCGCGACCGAGGCGCGGGAGGTCTCCGGGGCCGTCCAGCGCGCCGGGTTCGAGACCGTCCTGACGTCGCCGCAGCACCAATCGGGCACCGAGCGCATCGCCGAAGTCATTGGCAAGAAAGAGTTTAGCGACTTCACGGTCATCCTGAACGTGCAAGGCGACGAGCCCTTCGTGGCGCCCGCGGCGATCCGCGGTGCGCTGGCCTGTCTCGAACGCGGGGAGCCGCTCGGCACCGCCGCGGGCTCGCTCGATCCCGCGCTCGCCGGCGATCCGAACCGCGTGAAGGTCGTGGTGGATGCGCGCGGCCGGGCGGTGTACTTCTCCCGGGCGCCGATCCCATTCGACCGGGACGGGGCAGGGGACGTCGTACATCACCAGCACGTCGGCGTGTACGCCTATACCCGGGACGCGCTCGAGCGCTGGGTGCGGCTGCCGCCGGTGCCCGAGGAGCGCTGGGAGCGCTTGGAGCAGCTCCGCCCGTTGCTCCACGGGATCCCGATAGGCGTGACCCTGTTCGACGGGCCCGCCGCCCCGGGGATCGACACGCCGGCCGACCTCGCCTGGGCCGAAGCCGAAGTCACCCGCCAGCTAAAGGAGGTGAGTCCGTGAGCTCGACGAAGTACATCTTCGTGACGGGCGGTGTGGTGAGCTCCCTGGGCAAGGGCATCGCGGCCGCCTCGCTGGGGCGCCTGCTGGCCGAGCGCGGGCTCAAGGTCACGATCCAGAAGTTCGACCCGTACATCAACGTCGATCCCGGCACGATGTCGCCGTTCCAACACGGCGAGGTATACGTGACCGACGACGGCGCCGAGACGGACCTCGATCTGGGGCACTACGAGCGGTTCATCGATCGCTCCCTCTCCCAGGTGAACAACGTCACCACGGGCCGGATCTATCTCTCGGTGATCACCAAGGAGCGCCGGGGCGAGTACCTCGGCTCGACGGTGCAGGTGATCCCCCACATTACCGACGAGATCAAGACCGCCATTCGCCGGCTCGCTCCCGACCACGACGTCGTGATCACCGAGATCGGCGGCACGGTGGGCGACATCGAGTCGCTGCCGTTCCTCGAGGCGATCCGCCAGTTCCGCCAGGAAGTCGGCCGCGACAACACGCTCTTCATCCATCTCACCCTCGTCCCCTTCATCGCCGCCACCGCCGAGCTCAAGACCAAGCCGACCCAGCACTCGGTGCGCGAGCTGATGCAGATCGGAATCCAGCCCGACATCCTGGTGTGCCGCACGGAGCGTCCCCTCTCCGAGGATCTGAAGCGCAAGATCGCCCAGTTCTGCAACGTCGATTTCGGCTGCGTCGTCGAGAGCCCGGATGTGAAATCGATTTACGAGATCCCGCTCAAGCTGCACGAGCAGGGGATCGACAAAGAAGTGTGCATGCGGCTCCACCTCGACACCAAGGAGCCGGACCTGCGCGCCTGGGCGGTCATGGTGGACAAGATCCTGCGGCCACCTCACCGGGTGAAGATCGCCGTGGTCGGCAAGTACACCGAGCTGGCCGACAGCTACAAGAGCATCCACGAAGCATTGGTGCACGGCGGCATCGCGAACGAGGCGGGCGTGCGCATCGAGTGGATCGCCTCCGATCGCTTCACCGACCAGGAGACCGCGGGCGAGCTGCTCGGCGATTACGACGCCCTGCTCGTTCCCGGCGGCTTCGGCGTGCGGGGCGTCGAAGGCATGCTGGAGGCCATTCGCTGGTCGCGCGACCACAAGCTGCCGTTCTTCGGGATCTGCCTCGGCCTACAGGCCGCGATCATCGAATTCGCGCGCAACGTCTGCAAGATCCCCAACACCAACTCGAGCGAGTTCGAGCCCGAGTGCGAGAATCCCGTCATCGCCCTGATGCGCTCCCAGGAGGGCATCCAGGAAATGGGCGGCACGATGCGGCTGGGCGCCTACCCCTGCCGCCTGCGGCCGGGATCGCGCGTGGCCCAGGCCTACGCGGCTGCCGAAGTGAGCGAGCGGCACCGCCACCGCTACGAGGTGTCGAACGCCTATCGGGATCAGCTGGCCGAGTACGGGATGCGCTGCTCCGGGCTCTCGCCCGACGGGTCGCTGGTCGAGATGATCGAGCTTCCCGATCACCCGTGGTTCATCGGCTGCCAGTTCCACCCCGAGCTCAAATCGCGGCCGATGCGCCCCCATCCCCTGTTCGGGGGGTTCGTCGGCGCGGCGCTCGAGTACCGCCGCCGCCACCCCCGGCCGGCGGACGCGGAGCGGGCAACCGCTTCCCCCTCCCAGCTGGCGGGGCTCGCCGACTGACATGGCCCTGCGGTTCGCCGGGGGGTCCGCCCCGTTCCTCATCGCGGGGCCGTGTGTCGTCGAGTCGGACGACCTCAACTTGCGCGTGGGCCACGCGCTGGCGGAGCTGGGCGCGCGACTCGGCATCGGCATCATCTACAAGGCGTCCTACGACAAGGCCAACCGCTCCCGCTTGAACGCCGCCCGGGGCCCCGGTCTCGAGCCCGGGCTCCGCGCGCTCGAGCAGGTCCGCACCGCCACCGGTCTCCCCGTGCTCACCGACGTGCACGAGACGGGTCACGTCGCCGCCGCCGCCCAGGTGGCGGACGTGCTCCAGATTCCCGCGTTCCTCTGCCGCCAGACCGACCTGCTGGTCGCCGTCGGGAAGGCAGGGCGCCCCGTGAACGTGAAGAAAGGCCAGTGGATGGCGCCCGAGGCGATGCGCGGCGCCGTGGAGAAGGTGCGCGCCGGCGGAGCCCCGGAGATCGCCGTCACCGAGCGCGGCACGTTCTTTGGCTACGGCGATCTCGTCGTGGATATGCGCAGTTTCGAGAGGCTCAAAGCCGCGTGCCACGCCCCGGTGATCTTCGACGCGACGCACTCGGTCCAGCAACCGGGGCAGGGGGACGACGGCGCGTCGGGCGGCCTGCGCGGCTTCATCCCGCCGCTCCTCTACGCCGCCGCCGCGGCCGGCGCCGACGGCTTCTTCCTCGAAACGCATCCCGAGCCCGACGTCGCGCCTTCGGATGGGCCCAACATGGTTCCCCTGGACCAGCTGGAGAGCATCCTGCGGCGGGCTGTAGACATCTGGCAGGTTGCGAGGGCCGAGGGCGCCGCGGCGGCGAGGTCCCAGGGGAGCGGGGGGGCGGCTGTCGAGGACCGAGCCAACGCGGTGCCCTCGGCCCGAGGCAACCGTGCTTGACGCCGTCGTCGCCCGCCGCTTGAAGCTCGTCGGCTTCGACGTCGACGGCGTCCTCACCGACGGGGGCATCTACCTCGGCCAGGTCGGCGATCACCCGGTCGAGCTGAAGCGCTTCCACGTCAATGATGGGTTGGGCATCAAGCTGCTGCGCGACGCGGGACTCGCAGTCGTCCTGGTGAGCGCGCGACGCTCCGAGGCCACCGAGCTGCGGGCGCGCGAGCTCAAGGTGGACGAGCTGGTGCAGGACAACAAGAAACTGCCGGCCTTCGAGGGCATCCTCGCGCGCCGCGGCGTCGCCTGGGACGAGTGCGCTTTCGTGGGCGACGACATCCCCGATCTCCCGATCCTTCGCCGCGTGGCGCTCCCGATCGCCGTCGCGAACGCGGTCCCGGAGGTGAAGGCCGCCGTCCGCGTCGTGACCGCCGCCGCCGGAGGCCACGCGGCGGTGCGCGAGGTGGCGGAGGCGATCCTCAAGGCCCGGGGCGAGTGGGACGACGCGCTCCAGGAGTACCTGCAAAGGCGTGGCGATGTCGAAGCCCGATCAAGCCGCGCTGGTTGAGCGCGGGAAACGCGTGCTCGCCCTCGAGGCGGGCGCCGTGCGGCGGACCGCCGACGGCCTGGGCCCCCCTTTTGCCCGCGCCGTCGAGGTGCTCGCCGCCGCCAAGGGCCGTGTCATCGTCTCGGGCGTCGGGAAATCGGGGCTGATCGCCCGCAAGATCGCCGCGACGTTCACGTCGACCGGCACGCCGGCCACCTTCCTGCACCCGGTGGATTCGCTCCACGGCGACCTCGGGATCGTCGGCCGCGACGACGCGGCCGTCGTGCTGTCGAAGAGCGGGGCCTCCGACGAGCTGTTCGGCCTCGTCAACCAGCTCAAGCGGCTGGGCGTCCCGATCATCGCCCTCACCGGCGTTGCCGATTCGCCCCTCGGCCGCCAGGCGACGGTAGCGCTCGACGCGTCCGTCGTCGAGGAAGCCTGCCCCGAGACCCTCGCGCCCACCGCCAGCACCACCGTCGCGCTCGCTCTGGGCGATGCCCTCGCCGTCGCCCTCCTCGAGGTGAAGGGGTTCCGGCGCGACGACTTCGCCGCGCTCCACCCCGGCGGCGCCCTCGGACGCAAGCTCCTGCTCCGCGTCGCCGACGTCATGCTCACGCATGATCTCCCCACCCTGACCCCCGAGCGGCCGATGCGCGAGTGCGTCGTCCTGCTTGCCGAGAGACGGGGTACGGTCGCGGTCGTCGATCGCGACGGCGGCCTGGCCGGCGTCGTGACCGCGGGCGACCTCACCCGGCTGATGGAGCGCACGGACGCGTTCCTCGACATCCCGGTGGGCGACGTGATGACCAAGACCCCGAAAGCCACGACACCCGACGAGCTCGCCGGTGCGGCGGTGAGCCTGATGGAGCGCCACGGCATCATGGCCCTGCCGGTCCTCGACGGCGGCCGCCGGCGCGTGGTGGGGATCGTGCATTTGCATGACTTGATGAAGGCGGGGGCGGTATGATTCCCCACCCTGAAGGGTGGGCTCGGCGATTCGTTGTCCTTAAGGACAGCGTCGCGCCGAGCCCAGGCTTCAGCCTGGGAACACTCGGGCTACTGGCTCTCGTGGTCTCCGCCTGCGGCGGGCGCGGCACGCAACCGACGGCGACGCAGGCCGTCCTCGATTCCGCCGATCAGGTGCTCATCGGGATGACGCATTACGTCACGGAGACGGGCCTGCAACGCGCTCGCGTCCAGGCCGACACGGCGTACTTCTTCTCCAACACGCAGACGGCCGAGCTGCGACACGTCCATATCACGTTCTACGACGCCCACGGCGCCGAGAGCTCGACCCTCACATCGCGGGAGGGCACGTACCACTGGCGCACCGGGGACATGGAGGGGCGGGGCAACGTCGTCGTGGTCACCACCGACGGGCGCACGCTGAAGAGCGACGTGATGCGCTACCAGCAGCTGCGGAACGAGGTCAGCTCGGATCAGGCGTTCGTGTTCGACGCTCCCGGTAACCAGCACATCGAGGGCGAGGGCTTCACGTCCGATCCCGCGTTCAAGAACCTGGTCGCGAAACGCCCCCATGGCACCGGCGGCCAGCTCCGCCTGCCGAACCAATGATCGCCGCCCTCGTACTCGCCGTGCTGCTGCAGCAGCCCACGTCCGCAGGGAGCGGGGCGGGGCGGCCGTGCACGCTGGTGATCGACTCGATCGGCGGCACCTACCGCCAGACCGTCACCACGCCGGGCGACACGAATCGCTACGCCGGGGGCGGGGTGCTGGCACACTGCGAGGGCGCGGGGAGCGTGCTGTCATCGGACAGCGTCGCCATGGCGGCCCGGGAGCGGCGGGTCAACCTGGTCGGCCACGTGCGCATCCGCGACACGACGCTCGCCCTCGACGCCAACTTCGCATCCTACTTCCTGCGCGACGAGCGGCTCGAGGCGCACAACAACGTCGTGGCGGTGAATCGCCGGTCGGGCTCCGTACTCCGCGGACCGAACCTCACCTATTATCGGGTCGCCCAGGGCCTGCGCGACACGGTCGAGATGTACGCCACCCAGCGGCCCACCGTCGAGTACCGCCAGGCGGCCGACAGCGGTGAGCCGTACATCATCGTGGGCGACCGGCTGCACTTCAAGGGCGACGACCGCGTGTGGGCGGCGGGCCGCGTCACCGTGGACCGGAGCGACTTCGCCTCGCGCTCGGACTCGATGATGCTGGACGAGACCCGCGGGGTCGGCGTGCTCGTGGGCCAGCCGCGTGTCGAAGGGAAGAGCGGCAAGACCTACACCTTGGTCGGCACGCGCATCGAGCTGGGGCTCGAGCGGCGCGAGGTGCGGCTCGTGAAGGCCCTCGGCCGGGGCAAGGCCACCGGGAACGACTGGTCCCTCACCGCGGATACCATCCACCTGCTGGTCGACGCGCGCAAGCTGCAGCAGGCCTTTGCCTGGGGCGATTCGTCGCGGCCCAACGCGATATCGAGCCTCTACACCATCCGCGCCGACTCGCTGGCGATCGATACGCCGGCTGAGGTGCTGACCGAGTCGCGCGCGTTCGGCCGGGCGCTGTCCACCGCCAAGCGCGACTCCGCCAGCCCCGCGGCCGACATCGACTGGATCGCCGGGGACTCGCTCACCGCGCGGTTCGTCCAGGAGAAAGACTCGGGCGGACGCCAGCACTCGCGCTTGCAGCAGATCCACGCCCGCGGCTCCGCGCGCGCCCTCACGCATCATTTCGACGACCGCGATACCACCGCGGCGCCGGCGATCAACTACTCCCGCGGCCAGCAGATCGCCGTGGCGTTGAACGGCGCCAAGGTCGACCGCGTGGTGGTGGCGGGGCACGCCGACGGCGTGCACCTCGAGCCGCGGCCGGTCGCGCCCCCGGATTCCACCAAGCCGCCCCCCCCCCCGGCGGCAAAGCGCAAACCATGAGCACCGCCGACCGTCTCGCCGAGCTGTTCGCCACGCGCGACTCCTCGCTCGCCCTCGCGGCGGCGGCGCTGGCGCGCATCGCGGACGCGCAGGGGCGCGCCGGCTTCGGGGCCCTCGCGGTCGCGTACCGGGAGGAGTTCCTCAAGCTCCGCGCCCACGCCACGGGTGCGGCGCTCCCCGCCCCCGAGGCGGGCAGCCTCTCGGTGGACGACGCCCGTGCCTACCTCTCGACGTCGGTGCTGCCGCGGTTGGCGATGTTGAAGGTGCTGGTGCTGCCGGCCGGCGCGCTGTGGAGCGAGGCGCCCGTGGCCTTCGCACCCGACGTCTGGGCGTCGATGCCGCCCGAGCGCGCGGCCGCCGCCCACCGCTTCCTCGAGATCGCCGAGCAGACCCTCGCCCGCAGCGAGGCGGTGAGCGGCGAGCATCCCGTCGTCCGGAACGCCAGCCGCCTCGAGGCGCAGGCGCTCGTCAAGTCGTACAAGGGCCGCCGCGTCGTGAACGACGTCTCGGTGGACCTCGCCCAGGGGGAGATCGTGGGCTTGCTCGGGCCCAACGGGGCGGGGAAGACGACGACCTTCTACATGATCACGGGCCTCATCCGCCCGGAGCAGGGCCGCATCCTGCTCGACGGCGCCGAGATCACCACGGAGCCGATGTACCGCCGCGCCCGGGCGGGGATCGGGTATCTGGCCCAGGAGCCGTCGGTCTTCCGCAAGCTCACCGTCGAAGAGAACGTGCTCGCGATCCTCGAAACGCTGCCCCTCGAGTGGCCCGAGCGCGCGCGCCGCCTCGAGGGCCTGCTCGACGAGCTGGCCATCAAGCACCTGCGCGGCCAGAAGGCCTACCAGCTCTCGGGCGGCGAGCGGCGGCGGCTCGAGATTACCCGGGCGCTGGTCACCGAGCCGAAGTTCCTGCTGCTCGATGAGCCGTTCGCCGGCGTGGACCCGATCGCGGTGCACGACATCCAGACCATCGTCGCGGGGCTGCGCCATCGCGGCATCGGGGTGCTCATCACCGATCACAACGTGGAGCAGACGCTCGACATCGTGGACCGCGCCTACATCATGTTCGAGGGCCGCGTGCAGGTGGCCGGCACCGTCCGCGAGCTGGTGTTCAACGACCGCGTGGCGGATCTCTACCTCGGCCCGACCCTCACCGCCCGCCTGCGGGCCCGCCTCACCCAAGCCGCATGAAGACCGGCCTGCACCAGCACCAGTCGCTCCGCCAGGACCTGCGGATCAATCCCCGCCTCTACCAGGCGATGGATCTGCTCTACATGCCGCTGCTCGACCTGCAGCAGCACTTGAAGCAGGAGCTCCTGGGCAACCCGTTCCTCGAAATGCTCGAGCCGGAAGAGGACACGGAGGCACCGGCCACCGAGGAGAAGAAGCCCGAGAAGGAGAAGACGGGCGACGACGAGCCCGACTGGGAGAGCATCCTGCTGGACGACGGCACCGACCACGGCGTGCCGAGCGGCACCTACAGCGACGCACGCGAGTACGTCGAGCCGGTGACGGTCGAGGCCAAGGACCTGATCGACTACCTGCGCGACCAGATGCGGATGCTCGATCTCACGCCGCGCCAGCAGCTCCTCGCCGAAGAGTTCCTCGGCAACATCGGGGAGGACGGGTACCTCCAGGCAAGGCTCGAGGACATCGTGAAGGGCGCCAACCAGCTGCTGGAGGAGCACGAGGCCGAATCGGATACCGACTTGAACGTGGCGCCGTACACCCCGGCCGAAGCCGAGGAGATGCTGCGCATCGTCCAAAAGCTCGACCCGCCCGGCGTGGGGGCGCGCGACCTGCGCGAGTGCCTCCTCCTGCAGCTCGAGGAGCAGAAGCAAACCGACACGCTGGTGTATCGCCTGGTGAAGGACGCCTTCGACGACCTGATCGCGCACCGCTGGAGCGACCTCGGGAAGCGCTTCGGGCTCGAGCCCGCGGAGGTGCAGCACGCCGCCGACGAGCTGGCCCGGCTCGACCCCAAGCCCGGCCTGCAGCACTCGGCCGCGAGCGACGCCTACATCATCCCCGACTTGATCGTCGAGAAAATCGACGACAAGTACCACGTCTTCCTGAACGACAGCGGCCTGCCGCGGCTGCGCATCTCCCGCACTTATCAGGAGATCGCGCGCGACAAGAAGAAATACGACGTCGAGAGCAAGGAGTTCATCAACCAGCGCCTGAACAGCGCGCACTGGATGATCCAGGCGATCGAGCAACGCCGCCAGACGATGCTCAAGGTCATGAACTTCATCGTGGACCGGCAGCGCGAGTTCTTCGAGAAGGGGATAGAGTACTTGAAGCCCCTGACCCTGCGTGAGGTGGCCGACGTGATCAACATGCACGAGAGCACCGTCAGCCGGGTGACCAACGAGTAGTACGTCCAGACCCCGCGGGGCCTGCTGCCGCTCAAGTTCTTCTTCTCGAGCGGCCTCGCCACCACCACGGGAGAGGACGCGAGTGCGCGGTCCATCAAGGCCCAGATCCAGAAGCTGGTGGATGACGCGGACCAGAAGGACCCGCTCACCGACCAGCAGATCGTGCAGATGTTCGAGCAGCGCGGCGTCAAGATCGCGCGGCGCACCGTCGCCAAGTACCGCGACCAGCTGGGCATCCTCCCGGCGAGGATGCGCCG
>WNGE01028954.1_pt1 | contig 11480 bp, 11 predicted proteins | sample 5400651 | NCBI WGS metagenome assembly WNGE01 (sample SAMN13153370, study PRJNA577476) | soil metagenome | isolation source: 60 cm soil or saprolite under grassland replicate 2 | place: USA:California | collected 2016-06-15 | reverse complement strand
CCTGGGCCCGCCGCGCGAGGGCGTACACCTCGCACCAGTCCCGGACTGCGGCAACGTCGCCGTAGGGGCTGAGCGCCTGGTGCAGGTCGGCGGCGCGCCACAGCGTCGCCGTGGGCGGCGTGTCGAACACCGCGAGCGCCCGCTGGCCCGCCTCGGCCGCGCCGTCGATCTCGCCGCGAGCGGCCCGGGCGAGGCCGAGGTCCACGTGGGCGTTGGCGAAGCGGGTCCGCCAGCGGCCGTCGCCGCACTGGCGGATCACCTCGCGGGCGTGCTCCTCGGCCGGGTCCGCCATGTCGAGCCAGGCGTAGCAGGTCGCCGCGTAGAAGTGCAGCTTGTCGGCATCGAAGACGAGGTGATGCTCGGGGTGATCCGGGACCGGCAGGGTGGCCAGCGCGGCGCCGGCGCGCTCCAGCGCCGCCCGAGTCTCGCGGCGGTCGCCGAGGCGCGCCCACGCCCGAGCCTCCTGCGCCGCGAGCTGCGCCATCACCGAGGAGTGGCGCGGCGCGGCGGCCTGGCCCTGGCGGGAGCGGTCGACCGCGGTGCGGAAGTACCGGTCGGTCAGCGCCCACCATGCCTGCAACTCGAACGTCCAGCCGACGATCTCGGGGTGCTCGGCCTGAACCGCGAGGCGCTGGGCGACGCTGCGGCTGGCCTCGCCGGCAACGCGGTCGCGCAGGTCGAATGCGAGGGTCGCGCGGAGCACCTCAAGCCAGCCGGCCGCGACCAGCAGCCGGCGGTGCTCGTCGAGGCGGAGGTGGCCGCCGAGCAGGCCGACGACGCGGCGCAACCGGTCGTTGACCTTGGGCAGCAGCCAGCGGGTCGGCTCGCGGGAGTAGTCGCGGCACAGCCGGTCGACGATGGCGTCGACCGTGTCGAGGGTGTCCGGGCCCACGTCGGAGCGCTCGGCGATGCGGGCCACTTCGACCGCGTCCAAGCCCTCGGCCTCCGGCTGGCGTCGCACGACCCCAGCCTCGCTGACCAGCGGTTTCGACCGAGACAGCAGCGCGGCCACGTCGATATCGAGCGCGGTGGCGATCGCCTCCAGCGAGGAGAGCGACGCGCTCTGCTTCACGCCCTGCTCGAGCTTGGCGACTAGGTCGACTGAGATGCCGGCGCGCTCGGCGAGCTCGCGCTGAGTCAGGGGGGGCCTGCGCTCCGTGCGCAGCTCGCGGATGCGCTCGCCGATCGGCGGTGAGGTGTCCATCGCGATCCTCGCTTCGCGTTTGGAACGCTCCCATGGTCCCACAGCGCCCGCCGATGGCGTAGCGGCAAATGTCTTGCCATCACATGTAGTGTGCTCCACACGCTGTTCCATCAGCGCAGGACGAGGACTGCGATTCCAATGAGTGCCGAGCCGAAGAGGGCTGTCAGCATGCTTAGCTGGAGGCTCCGGTGCTTGTGCCAGTTTCGCCGACTCAACTCAACGAGTTGGCGGCTGAGTTGCGCAAGTTCCTCGTCGTGGTTCATGCGGCTGAGCCATTGATTGAGATCCTCGTGCCGCCAATGCCGTAGATGCCCGAAATAGATCGCATTGCGGTGATGCTCGGCCCTATGCTTTTTGCTGGGTCCCAGCAAGGGGATTACCGCGACGGCGGCAAGGACCATCGCCATGATGTACAGCCCAATGCCGAGGTCAGCGAAGGTGGAGCGCCAGCTTGTGAGCTGACCAAGCAACCGGTGAGGTGCCTCGGCGGCGAGCAGGATCACTAGGACAGCGGTTTCGAGAGACAGGACGATTGCAGCTTTCGCATCGACCTTGGCAGTCCAAGTCTCTTGCGCTGCGTGAACCCTCCAGGCGAACTCGACGGCCCGCCGAGCCGGCTCAGGTGGAGGGGCCTGGTTACGTTTGAATCTCATCGTGTTCCTTGAGCAGCTTGGTGAGAGCAGTCCTCACAGGCTCGTAGAGAGCTCCGGCTTTCCGGAGCTGGTTGAACCAGTCCCAATGGCATCTGCCGGCTCGTTGACCGGAGCCACAAGGGCATCGCTGCTTGCCAGTGAGACGTTGGCGTCCTTGCAGGTACGTCGAGAACGCTTGGAGCTGGTCGGCGTCGAGCCCGGCGAACTGCTCCCGTAGCCACCTCTCGTGCCCGGTAGTGCCGTGGTCCCAGACGGGGCCGGGCCAGAATGGCTCGATGCCACGGCGCCTCCGATCCTCGTACATGAGCTGCAGAACCAGGAACTCGCGGACTCGGTCGAGATGACGCCGCAGCCCGTCTTCGAGGTCAAAGTCGTTTGGAGCGGTCTGCGGCAGCCACAGGCAGAACTTCCCGTCTCCCACAACGTGCCGGTCAAGCGAGGGCGGGAAGCGTCCTGCCGGGTCGTAGGTGTCCGGCGTGGCGAGCGGGTCCAAGCCCTGGTAGACGAGCTCGATCACGAAGGGACGAGTGATGCCGGCGCCCACCGGGACCATGATGACGCCGCGCACCCGCGCCTCGCCTGCGACCTCGTCGACGATGAGCTGTAGCCCTGGTTCGTGCTGCTCCAGGTACTTCTGGTGCTCGGCGAGCCGGCGCCGAGCGCTCGATGTCAGGCGTCCGGGTGCCACGGCCGCAGCGGCGGCTCGGTCCGCTCGGCGCGGCGGATGAGCGTAGCCGCGCCAGCTCCGAGTGCAAGCCCGGTGCCGACCGCGCCGCCAGTAAGAAGCGTCTTGGCGCGGTCTGGGCTCTCGGCAGCCTCGAGCCGCTCCAACTCGTCGAGGGTGAGCCCGGCCGCGACGTACGCGCCGGGGCTCTTGCGCCAGGTGAAGGCCTTCTGCAGCCAGTCGGGCAGCCGGCTGTACAACTCCGCGTCGAGCCCGATATCCCCACCGTCTAGGCCGACCTGGATGCGGGCTGCCTCGACCGTCGCCGATCCCAGGCAGACTACGTCGCGGTTACCGTATTCACCGAGCTTGGAGACCAGGGTGGTGCCAGCCGCCAACCCGATCGCGAGCGGCTTGGCCGCCACCCCGATGACCTGCGGGAGCACGTCCGTGACCACGGAGCTGAGCGCCGCCGCGATCCGCACGGCGCGCACCGCCGCCCCTTCCTGGTCGTCGAGTGGCAGGTAGGCGAGGACCTGCATCCGGTCACCCTGGTACTGGATGCGCAAGCCGTCGAAGTCCACCACCGCGGTGTTGCGCATCTCCGAGCGGATCACGTGGTAGGCGCGGACCGCCTCGACCAGGTCCTCATCGATCGCAGCCGCCTGGTCCACGTACTTGGTGAAGCCATCCACGTCGGCGAACAGGGAAACCCCATCGACCTGCTTGGTGTTGCGGATGCCCAGCCTGCTCTTGTCGATCGGAGCACGGGTGCTGGAGACGACCGTCGTGCCTGGCGGGTATGCCTCCACATCGGCCTCCAGCCGCTTCTGCGTCCGCTCCCTGCTCCAGGTGTAGCCGCGGTCACCGATAAGGTCCTCGAGGGCGGCCGCGGATGGCGCAAAGCACATGACGTTAGGGTCGTCCACAGCCTCGGCGAGGTACTGATCAAACGAGTCCGGTAGGAGGGCCACGACTTCGCTGGTCAGGCGCAGGCCCCCACGAATGATCTTCGCCGCCATGTTGGCGGGGTGGCCCAGGAAGAGCAGCTCCCGATCCCCACCGACGCCATCCTTCGTCACGACCGCGTCGCCGAAGTCCACGCCGGCCGCCGTCTGCCAGGCGTCGGTGCCGGAAAGCGCGAAGACCTTGTTGAACACCTTGGCCGTCTCCCGAACGGCGGCTGCCGCCAGGACCGCCTTCACCGCCATCCCGGCGTCGCTGCTTATCGGCCGGTAGGCCAGCGCGTGCAGCTTGGCGCTCTGGAAGTGGACCTTGGTTGCGTCAAGGTCCTCCTCGACGACCCGGGTGATTTCGCGGGCATACAGGTGGAGGCGGCGGATCATGTCCTCTTCCTGATCGACACCGGCCGCTGCGGCATGACCGAGCAACGCGGTGAAGTTGCACACGTCTATGTAGAAATGGGCGGCGCGGACCCGCCGGGGCTCTTTGAGGCTGATGTTGCCGAAGTCCATCTCGCGGAGCACCGGCGTGACCGTCAAGCCCTCGGTCTCCGCGTACTTGTCCCATGCCCGCTGCAGCGACCGCTCGTAGTCCCAGCTCAACCCTATGCCTCCTGCCACCCTTGCACCCCTTGGGGGCGCGCAGAACCAATGACAACCTACGAGCATTGGAGCACACGCCTCCGACAGAGAGCGCGGGCCGAAGGGCGCTCAGAAAGGGCGGTACGGCCGGCTGCAGCACTGGGGGAACTCATCGGCTAGTCGCTCCGGAAACAGTATGGACCCACGCCCCCGGGCGGCGCACCTGCCAGGCGAGTCAGAGTTGACCGCGACGCGATCGGCTGAGCCCGTCCCGGTTCTCGTCGGGCGGCCGTAGGACGCAGAACTCGTTGCCGTCAGGGTCCAGGAGCACATGCCAGTCCCACCCGTTGTTCTGGAGCGGTTCGTCGGTGGCGGAGCGCGCACCGAGCGCGATGAGACGGGACACCTCCGCCTCGAGGTCAAGGACGCGCAGGTCAAGATGCATCCGGTTCTTGGTTGCCTTGGGGTCGGGAACCTGCTGGAGCAGCAGTTCGATACCGTCGCCGTCAGCCGGGAGCAGCACATGGTAGGGGCCGGACCCGGGTTCCTTCGGCAACGCGACGTAGCCGAGTGCGGCGCACCAGAACCTGGTTGCCCGGTCGAGATCAGCGCAGTCGAGCACGACGGCGAGCGCGGTATCCGCACGTCCGCCGTAGCGTGCTGGTCGGCGCATGGGGTTACCGTCGGTGATTGGAACCATAACGATGCTGGGCACCTCGTAAGGATGCTCCTGCTTCACGCGCTCGATAATTTGAGGTAAGAGGCTGCGCCGCGTGCGCAATGCGACTCGTGCTTCTGCCTTGTCGTAGATTTGCCCTTGCCATCGATAGATCGACCGAATAGGAACAAAGTTGTGGCCTGCTGCGCAGAGCCGATCAAGAGCCAGCTTGCGGGTAAAGGCGGCAAGCCATTCGGGATCGGGGGCAGTGATGATGACCTCGCACACTTCATCCATTACCGGACGCATGGCGCGCTCGCGCACGAACACACCCCGCCCTTGACGAGAGACGATCAGTCCTTCGTCACGAAGGGTCCTGAGAGCATGCTGGACCGTCATGCGCGCAACGCCATAACGTTTCGCTAGTTCGTTGCCCGACGGGAGTTGCTCACCCGGGGCGAACGTCTTGGTGAGGATCGCGGCGCGGAGCGCGTTAGCGATCTGGACGTACGGCGGCCGAGGGTCGTCAGGATCAAGGCTCATGGCAGCCTCAAGGTGGCGGGGACCTCTTTCAGTCATGCTGCATCGACGAGGTAAAGCAGGTCCGTCGGCTGGCTCAGGACGACTTGGGCTGGCGGCATGGTCTTCTGGTAGAGGTGGCCCCAACCGGCCGCGACGGACAGTGCGCCTGCACGCCGAGCGGCTTCCAGGTCGATTGGAGCATCACACACGTATGCTGCTGCCTGTGCGGGAACCCCGAGTTGCTCACAGGCCCGAAGGATGCCGTCCGGATGGGGTTTCTGCCGAGGGATCTCATCACCGGCCACCACCACCGCGAACGCATCGAGCAACCCGGTCACCTCGAGCAGGAGGTGGGCTGCCCGGCTGCTCGCGCCCGTGAAGACCGCCATCGGGAGGCGCTGTTGTAGCACCAGGAGCACCGGGGCGATCCCTGGGTAGGGTCGCACCCGGTGCGCCATCGCCTCCAATCGGGCGTGGTAGTCGTCAAGGTCGGCCGTGGTAGCGGGGCGGCCGAGGAGGTGGGTCAGCATGATCGGCGGGGGGCCGAGGGGGTACGCGTCGATGATCTGCTCGCGGGTGTAGGAGATCCCGCTGCGCGCCTGGACAGTGGCGATAAAAGCGTCCGGGACGATGTCGGCGGAGTCGATGAGCGTACCGTCCATGTCCCAGACGATCGCGCTGAGTTGGCGGGTTCGATCGGGTTCTTTGGTGGTGCTACGCATCGTTAGTCAGGGGCTGAGGAGCGTGGCGCGGTGCTGCCAGGCAAGCTGCAGCAGGGCAGCCCCGGCCGGCTGCATCGGCTTGGTGGCCGAAAACCGCTCGATGGCCTGCTGGGTGAACGGCACCCCGGCCACAGTAGGCACCCCACTATCGTCGCCGACGATGTCGCCTTCGGCGTTGGTGGTGACCAGGCCGTCGAAGATGGCGTCGAAGGCCTCGTCGTCGAACACGCAGACCATGAGGATATCGGTGACCAGCGTGAGGGGATCGACGCCAAGCCCAAGGCAGTGCACGCGCAGCCTGCCTTGATCGCGGGCCTGCTCAAGTGCCTGGAAGAAGGGCCAGTTGGTGTAGTCGAGCAGCGTGGTGTCGTGGCTTGCAGGCTCCGGAGCGCCGAGGAGTTCCTCGTTGAACTCGCGCGCCATGCACCGCCACAGGTCGAAGTCGTTGGCCCCGGCCGCGGCGCTGTTGGTCGATGGCTGGAAGACGCCGACCGGCATGACCTGGTAGAGGCCACCGCCGCTGGCCACCTTCGCCGGGTCGCGCCAGTGCGCCAGCCAGGTGGTCGTGCCGGCCGCGGTGTCGCGCCGCAGGGTCAGCGTGCTGATCGCCGGCAGGATCGGCCGCACGCGCAGGTCGAATGGATCGCGGATGAGGGCGCGGAACGGCAGGCGCCCGCGGAGCTGCTGGGGCTTCTCGCGTTCGGGTTCGGGGAGGTCCAGCACGACGGCAGCCAGCTCGTGGGCTGCAGCCTCGCAGATGTTGAGGATCTGGAAGTACGAGCCGCGCCCAAACGCCAGATGCCCACCGCCATCGCCATGATCGGACCAGTCGACGGCGAGCAGCCGGTAGCTAGAGCGATCCTCAAACAGCCGTGGCCGGTCAAGAGCACCGAGCGCGTCGGCGTAGCAGGCAGAGCGCCGCCCAGGTGTGCGGAGCGGCCGGGCAAGGCACGACTCGGACTCGGTCCCGTCGATGACCGGTTCGGGGGCCTGGGCGATCCAGGTGAGCTTGATGGTGTCGAGGGCGACCGGTGTGGCGGGAAGCCACTCCGGCCGAGTCAACAGCAGCCCTACACGGTGGTACTCGTGGTAGAGCCTGCCAGCGATGCCCGCGAGCTCGTAGCGATATTGGTTGAGGAAGCCGCGAACCGTTCGCCACTGCTGCTGGCTTTCGACGAGGGTCTCTTCGTGGCTGGCTGCCGTCACCGTGTCTCCGGTCGGGGTGTGGTGCGGGAACTTGCGCGACACCCTAGCAGGTCACCTCGGTGCCAAGGAGCGCGGTGCGATGCTGCCAGGCAAGGGCGAGGCAGGCCGCGCCCGGTGGCGCCATCGGCTCGGAGGTCAGCAGTCGCGTGACGTTCTCCTCGGTGAACGGGATTCCCTCCGCTGCCCGCCGGGTGCCGACCGCGACGATGACGCCCTCCGCGTTGGTCTCAACAACATCGCCAAAGACCTCGTCGAACGCATCGTCATCGACGACGACCGCGGTGAGGATCGTGGCTGCCAGGGTGAGAGCGTCGAGGCCGGCGCCAAGACAGACCGTGCGGAGCTTGCCTTCGGCGCGGGCTCGACCGAGCGCGCGGAACAGCGGCCAGGCAGCATAGTCGATGGGAACGCTGCGGCTGCCGTCGTGTTCTGGTGTGCCAAGCAACTCCTCGCTGAACTCCCGCACCACGTTGCGCCACAGATCTAGATCGTTGGCCAGATCCCACGGCGCGACGCTCGAGGGTTGGAACTCGCCGGCGGGGACGACATCGTACATGCCGCCTGCGGTAGCGACGCGGCCTGGATCACGCCAGTGCAGCAGGAACGCCGCCGTGCCGTCGGCCCTTCGCCGCCGCAGGGTCAGGGTCGTGACCGCCGGGATGACCGCGCGTCGAGCCATGTCGAACGGATCGTCCAGCAAGGCCCGAAACGGTAGCCGGTGCCAAGGGACCGTCCTGGCATGGCGTCCCTGCCTGCGTGTGTGCAGCCAGGCGGCGGCGAGTTCGTGGCCGATCGCCTCAGAAACGTCCAGCTTGTCGAAGTAGTTGGCCAGGCCGAAGCGGAGTTGCCCACGGCCTGGCGTGGGCCATGACACCCCCAGGAGTCGATAGCTGGGGCGGTTTTCGAACAGTGCCGGAGGGTCGAGATAGCGGATCGCCGACGTGTATCGGTCGTAGCACTGGCCGGGGCAGCGCAGTGGGCAAAGAAGTTGCGCGATCGACGAGAAGATCGGCCTCGTAGAGCCGCGCCGCCATCCGTGCAAGCTCCGCACGGTGCTGGTTGAGTTGGCGGCGGACGAGCCGCCACTCCTCTTGGCTGGCTCGGACGGGAGCGGTTAGGCCATCCTCGCCAACAACAGCATCTCCGGCTGGTTCACCAGCATCCTGCGTCTCATCCGTGCCAGTGCGATCAGCGGCGCTGGACACAAGGAGTGGCGGGTGCCGGCGCTGGGGAGCTACACGGGGGGCTGGGTCGAAGTTCCAACCCGCGGCTTGGAAGTGCTCGAGCGCCTCAAGCAGATCCAGTTCGGCCGGGCTCTTGTTGTGGAAGCGGCAGAGCAGCTCGATGTTCAGCGGGGTAGGGTTCACCTCACCCCGCTCCCACCGGCCGAGCGTGTTGGCCTCCAACTCCGTTGAAAGCGTCGCCAGCATGCTGCCTGCCGGCGCCGTGGCGCGCAGGGTCGCGGCGAACCGGTTGAGTTCCTCGACGGCGCGCTCTCGGTGTGCCAGTCCGCGTTCCAGTCGGGCTTGGATCAGCCTGTGCCGCGGCGAACCTCGTCTTCGTTTCGCCCCCATCGGCGGTCCCTTCTGTTGAGGGGCGTGCGTTGATCCTACCGCGTTGCTCGACCGACTTGGCGGCACCTACCTGGTCAGCAGAGCGAGCCGGCAGGGAGGCGGCATCAAGACGTTTGCCCGCCGTCGATTCCTGTCCCCAGGAGCCGCATTCTCAGTGCATGGACGTAATGCCCCAAGCAACGCCAGTACCAGAGAGGGTGAGCACTGTGGCGTCGCCGCGTGGCCAGAAAGGAGAGCAGCAGTCGTGATCGTGTCCGAGTACCTGGCCACCACGGGCGTCGACCCGGCCGCCGTGCGGGTCTTCTCCGACGCGCCACCGCTCATCGACCTCGGCGAGCTGCAGACCGGCCTCGCCGCGTGGATCACGAAGTGCGCCGACCACCCGGCCGTTGACGTGTTCCCGGAGCCGCCGGGGCTGAAGCGGGCCAGGGAGCGCCTCGCGGAGCTGGAATGCCGCATCGCTGAGGAGGGCAGCGAACTCGTCCCCGACCTGATCTTCGCCGATGAGCAGGTCCGGGACATGGAGGTCGAGTGCTGGATGAACCTCGGCCTGCTCATCGGCGCGCAGCTCGCCACCCGCCGGCCGCTGGACCGCGCGCAGCTCGTGGCCTACGTCGAGCAGGTTAACGCTGCGGTGTCCGTCGAGCCGTGCGGGTCGGCTGGGGAAGGGTCCTGAGGGTCGGCGCGTGGCAGTGTTGACCTAGAGTTCGCTGGTCAGCCGCTGAAGTAGGGGCTTGCGCTTCGTCGCCAGCGACATGGTCAACCGTGAGATCCCGATACCCACCACAGTGGCGACAGCGGTAGGCATCACGCTCCATCACGGCCTTGACGAGCGAGTGGGGCAACTGCCGCCGCCGCGTCAGCGCTTGCCTTGGCTGTAAATCGCCGTCGGCGCACGACGTATCGGTCAACAAGCTGATTGCGATGCATGCCTACTCTCTCCTTGACGGCGACGTGTTACGTTCCGCACTATGCGGCCAAGAGCATAACCCTGCGCGGGGGTGGCAACCGCAAGGAGGCAAGGCGCATGCAACTCCGCCGGCTCTACAAGGACGACAGTAGCTCCATCACCGGCTGCCCCACGGTGTACGACACCGACGGGGCGGACCTGGTGGTGCAGGGCCCCGAGGTCGACGGGGACACCGCCCGGCAGGTCCAGCATCCCCTGCCGGGGGAGCGGGCAGTCCGAATCAACCGCGACACCGTCACGACAGCCCTGCATCGGCTCCGGCACCCCGACTCCAGCCGAGAGATCGAGCCGTTCGGCACCGAGTTCTACGGCCTGTTCGAGGGCTTCAAGTACTCGGCGTTCCGGCTGGAGCTGCTCCAGCGCTACACCGACCCCGGGGAGGCCGAGGCGCTGCGCCGGTTCCACGCGGGAGAGCCGGTTCTCGGGCCCGACGACGCCGGCTGGTGGGCCGAGCTGCTGCGCAGCGCCCGCGCCCGCGGCGCGATCGTCCAGCGGGTCCATGTCGTCACCGAGCCACTGACCGACTACCTGCGCTTCGAACTCGAGGTGTACGCCCACAGCGTCGCCGCCGGGGAGGATATCCGTATCCTGCCAGTCGCTCCCGGCGAGCAGGACCTGGACCTGCCCGGCCACGACTACTGGCTGTTCGACAGCCGCACCCTGGCGGTGCTGGGCTACGACACCGACGGGCGCCTCGACACCGTCGAGCTGGTTAGCGACCCGGCCGCAGTCGTGCGCCACAGCTACTGGCGCGACGCGGCGCTCGCCGGCGCCGTCCCCTACGCGGTCTACATGTGCGGGCACTCCCAGCCGGGAGAGGAGGGCGTTGCGAACCTACCTTCGTGAGTGGACCCGGCTCGCCGGGCAACTCAAGACGCTCCGTGAGGCCGCCGGGCTGAGCGGCAACCGGCTCGCCAAGCAACTCGGCTGGGCGCAGTCGAAGGTTTCACGGATCGAGAACGCCAAGCAGCTCCCCACCGAAGAGGACGTGCGCCTGTGGGCGCAGGGCGTCGAGGCGTCGTCCTCAACGGTCGAGGAGCTGCTTGGCATCTTGCACAGCGCCGTCGTCGAGTACACGACCCACCAGCGGCACTACCGCGCGGTCGGCGGTGCGGCCAACCAGCAGATGGACGTGCTGGCGCTGGAGGCCCGCGTGACCCGGATCGGCGAGTTCCAGCCAGCGATGATCCCCGGGCTGCTCCAGACCGCCGAGTACGCCGCGCACGTGCTGCGCCTGCCCTGCGGCCCGTCCGCGTGGGGCGCCGACGAGGCAGAGATCGAGCGGATGGTTGCCACCCGCATGGAGCGGCAGCAGCAGGCGCTGTACCGGCCTAGCAAGCGCGTCCAGATGGTCGTGCTGGAAGGCGCGCTGCTGACCCGCATCGTCCCGGCCGCCGTGCTCGCTGGTCAGCTTGACCGACTGCTCGCCATCCTGGCTCTGCCGGCGGTGGAGTTCGGCGTCATCCCGTTCACAGCCGACGTGCCCGTGTATCCCATTGGCAGCTTCGCCATCTTCGACGCCGACCTGGTGGTGACGGAGAGCCTCGTCGGCGAGCAGCAGATCTCCGATCCGGAGCAGGTCGCCAGCTACGACCGGTTCCTCGCCGAGTTCATGGGTGCCGCCGCTCGGCGTGAGCAGGCCGCCCAGGTCGTCCAGCGGGCCCTGGCCGCGCTTCGCAGCGACCTCCGTCCCTAGCTTCCTCTCCTGATGGGCCGACTCGGATTGCCGCTTGACAACTTATGCTAGCTATCGCATTATGCGA
>WNGE01010103.1_pt1 | contig 11480 bp, 11 predicted proteins | sample 5400651 | NCBI WGS metagenome assembly WNGE01 (sample SAMN13153370, study PRJNA577476) | soil metagenome | isolation source: 60 cm soil or saprolite under grassland replicate 2 | place: USA:California | collected 2016-06-15 | reverse complement strand
CGCCGCAGGATCGGCAGGAAAACATCCGCCGCATCGGCGAAGTCGCTGCGTTGTTCGCTGATGCCGGCAGCGTCTGCATCGCCGCCTTCATTTCACCTTATCGCGAGGACCGGGCGAAGGCACGCATCGCAGCGGGCGGGCGGCACTTTTTCGAGGTGTACGTGAAGTCGGCGCTCGCGACCTGCGAGCGGCGTGATCCGAAGGGACACTACAAAAGAGCGCGCGCCGGACTGCTCCGCGATTTCACGGGCGTGGATGCGCCCTATGAAGCGCCGGAGCAGCCGGACATCGCCATCGACACCGAAACCCAGGATGTCGAGCGTAGCGTTGCGCAGTTGCTGGAATTCGTCGTCGCCCGGTGCCGGATTTAGAAACCCGGTGTTGGCGATTGCGTGTTGCAGCGGCGCGGCGCGCGCGAGAGCGATCAACTACCGGCCACCGCCGCTCGGATAAGTTACGCCGCTGCGCATCATGTCGTCGATCGCCTTCTTGTCGGTGGTCGTGCTGACGGTGCTGCGGTCCTTCACAGGGATGCGGCTGCCGGTCACGTACGTCTTGTCGTCGTCATCCGCAGCGGTCTGTTTCTTGTCGGTCGATGCGCAGCCGGCGACGAGGACGGCGCTGACGGCGACAAAAAGCAGGTCGGATCGCTTCATTCTTGACACCTTCCGGGTTGGGCCGCCCGTGCGGCGAAATGCGAGTGTACCGGAGTCGGCCTGACCCTGCCAGCGACATTCGGCTACGGTTTTCTGGGCACCCGGCCGAGCAGGTTGAACTCGTCGTTAGGCCGCATCGCGATCAGCCCCGCCATCCGGTTCGACAGCGCGAAGAATGCGGTGATCGCGCCGATGTCCCAGATGTCCTCGTCGGAAAATCCATGTGCACGCAGCGCATCGAAATCGGAGTCGACGATCTCCGCGCTCTTGAGGGCGACCTTGAGTGCGAACGCGAGCATCGCCTTCTGGCGCGGCGTGATGTCGGCGATCCGGTAGTTCGCCGCGACCTGGTCGGCGACATATGGGTTCTTCGCATACACCCGCAGGATCGCGCCGTGCGCGACGATGCAATAGAGGCAGTCGTTGGCGCCGGACGTGGCGACGACGATCATCTCGCGCTCGGCTTTGGTGAGGCCGCCTTCCTTCAGCATGAGGGCGTCGTGATAGGCGAAGAACGCGCGAAACTCGTCGGGTCGGTGCGCGAGCGTAATAAACACGTTGGGGACGAAACCGGCTTTCTCCTGCACCTCGAGAATTCGCGCTCGGATGTCGTCCGGCAATTCCGCGAGCGTCGGTACGGGATAACGCGAAATCCGGGAGGCTGCCATCGTGCGACTCCTACGACTTCGGCGGGACATACCCCTGCGGCGTCTCGGCTCCCGCGCCGAAGAAGTGCTGCTCCATCTGCTCGGCGAGCCACTTCCGCGCGCGCGCATCGGCGAGCGACAGCCGGTTCTCGTTCACGAGCATCGTCTGGTGCCGCAGCCATTGCGCCCACGCTTCCTTCGACACGTTCTCGTAGATTCTCTTGCCGAGCTCGCCGGGGTACGGCGGCAAGTCCAGTCCCTCGGCCTCGCGACCGAGCTTTACACAGTGCACCATCCGGGCCATCAAAAACTCCTTGCGCTAAAGCTTCTTGCGATAGACCTGCGATTTTCGCTGGTAGTTGTAGAGCGCCTGCTTCTGCTTCGGCAGATCGGCGATCGTCGCCGTATGGTACCCGCGTTCGAGAAACCATTGCGACGTGCGCGTCGTCAGCACATAGAGCTCCGCGAGCTTGAGCTTTTTTGCGCGGGCCTCGATTTCGTTCATCAGCGCCTCGCCGTAACCCTCGCGCCGGAAGTCCGGATGCACGGCGAGGGCCGCAAGCTCGCCGACCTTCTCTTCGGGAAACGCGTACAGCGCGGCGCAGCCGATGATCGCATTGTCGTGCTCGGCCACGACGAAGCGCTCGATCTCGGTCTCGAGCCGCTCGCGCGAGCGGCGCACGAGGATCCCCTGCTCCTCGAGCGGCGCGATGATCGAGAGGATGCCGCCGACGTCGTCGATCGTCGCGTTGCGCAGATTGGCGAGCGGCGCCGCGGCGACCATCGTCCCGACGCCGTCGCGGGTGAAGAGCTCGAGCAGAAGCGCGCCGTCGAGATGGCGGCTGATGAGATGTGCCCGCGCAACACCGTTGTCGCACGCTTTCACCGCACACGGCAGGTAGTGCTGGACATCCGGCGGCAGCTTGGTGCGGCCCGTGGCGAGAAGGATCTCGGCGTCGCGCGTCGACAGCTCGGTCAGGAGCTGCCGGCGACCGTTGCGCACGCCCTCGGTTTCCATCAAAAAGATGAGCTTGTGCGCATCGAGGCGCACGGCGACCTGGGTGGCGACTTCCTCGAGCGCGAGGTTGAAGATCTCGCCGGTGGGCGAATAGCCGAGCGGCGAGATCAGCACGATGTCGCCGTCGTCGAGCCGCTGCTGGATCGCGTCGGTGTCGACCCGGCGCACTTCGCCCGTGAGCAGCATGTCGACGCCCTCGACGACGCCCATCGGCTTGGCCGTGAGAAAGTTCCCGGACGACACGCGGATCCGCGCGCCGGCCATCGGCGAATTCGCGATGCCCAGCGAGAGCAGCGCCTCGATGCGCGAGCGCACCTGACCCGACGCTTCGAGGACGCAATCCATCGTCTCGGCATCGGTGATACGCAACCCGAAGGCGTAGCGGCTCTCGATGTCCTGCTGCGCGAGAATCGCCTCGATCTGCGGGCGCGACCCGTGGACGACGACGAGGTGCACGCCGAGGCTGTGCAGCAGATTGAGGTCGTGGATGATGCCGAGGAACGTGTCGTCGGCGACGACCTCGCCGCCAAACGCGATCACGAAAGTCCTGCCGCGAAACGCGTGCACATAAGGCGCGGCCGAGCGGATCCACTGGACGAACGCGCGCGTGGTCGCCGAGTGCGCGGTCGGTGCGGCATTCGGAAGGGAAGACATCGGGCGCGCGAGTCGCATGAGGGCGAAGGCGACGGATTATACCGCCGCCGCTTATAATCTCGTCTCGATCCGCGCCGATCGCCGGCCGCGGACCCTCGGTCGCATTCATGGCGTCGTCCCTTCTCGAGAATCTCAATCCGGAGCAGTTGGCCGCGGTGACGCTGCCGCATCGCTCCGCGCTGATCCTCGCCGGCGCGGGGAGCGGCAAGACGCGAGTGCTGACAACGCGGATCGCATGGCTGCTCGCGACCGGACAGGCGTCGCCGCTCGCCTTCCTCGCGGTGACGTTCACCAACAAGGCGGCGAAGGAGATGCTGACCCGCCTCTCCGCGATGACGCCCGTGCATACCCGCGGCATGTGGATCGGCACGTTCCACGGCCTGTGCAACCGGATGCTCCGCGCGCACTACCGCGATGCGCATCTGCCGCAGCTCTTCCAGATCATGGATACGCAGGACCAGCTCGCGCTGATCAAGCGTCTGTACAAGGCCCACGGCATCGACGACGAGCGCTTCCCGGCGCGGCAGTTGCAGAATTTCATCGCCGGCGAAAAGGAAGAGGGCCGGCGCCCGAACCAGGTCGAGGCGAGCGACGAATTCACGCGCCGGTTGGTCGAGCACTATGCGCTCTACGAGGCGCTGTGCCAGCGCGAGGGTGTGGTCGATTTTGCCGAGCTGCTTCTGCGCAGCTACGAATTGCTGGCGGGCAACGAGGGCCTCCGCGAGCACTACCGCCGCCGCTTCTCGCATCTGCTCGTCGACGAGTTCCAGGATACCAACGTCCTCCAGTACAAGTGGCTGCGGCTGCTCTCCGGGCCGCACACCGCGGTCTTTGCCGTCGGCGACGACGACCAGTCGATCTACGCTTTCCGCGGCGCGAACGTCGCCAACATGCAGCACTTCGAGCACGACTTCGCAACCGCGCTGGCTCCGGTGACGCTGATCAAGCTCGAGCGGAACTACCGCTCGCACGGAAACATCCTCGACACGGCGAACGCGCTCATCAAGCACAACCAGACGCGCCTGGGCAAGAACCTGTGGACGAGCGAAGGCAAGGGCGAGCCGGTGCGCGGTTTCGCGGCGCCGTCGGACAACGACGAGGCCGGATTCGTCGTCGAAGTTGCCAAAGGTCTCGCGGCCGACGGTGTGGCGCTGTCCGAGATCGCCGTGCTCTACCGGTCGAACGCCCAGTCGCGCGTGCTCGAGCATGCGCTGTTCAACGCGGCGCTGCCCTATCGTGTCTACGGCGGCATGCGCTTTTTCGAGCGTGCAGAAGTGAAGCATGCGCTCGCGTATCTGCGGCTCCTCGCGGCGCCCGGCGATGACAGCGCGTTCCTGCGCGTCGTGAACTTTCCGCCGCGCGGGATCGGCGCGCGCACGCTCGAAAACCTCCAGGATGCCGCGCGCGGCGCGGGAACGAGCCTGTGGCAGGCAGCGTGCACCAGCTCTGTTGGCGGCAAGGCGGGGTCGAGCCTCGCCGCGTTCGTGCGCTTGGTCGAGGCGATGCGCAAGGCAACCGCCGATCTTCCGCTGCCCGAAGCAGTGGAGCACGTCAACGAAGCGTCGGGGCTGATCGCGCACTACAAGACCGAGAAGGACGGCCAGGATCGCCTCGACAATCTCGAGGAGCTCGTCAGCGCTGCCGACAGCTTCCTGCGCGAGGCCGATCTCGCAGTGGACGCGCCGATCGCCACCGGCGCGCCCGGCGAGGATCCGGGAGAGACAGGCGCGGTCGATCCGTTGACGGCATTCCTGTCGCATGCGGCGCTCGAGGCAGGCGAAACGCAGGCAGCGGAGGGCCGGCCGGCGCTGCAGCTGATGACCGTCCATGCGGCGAAGGGACTCGAGTTCCACACGGTTTTCGTGACGGGGCTCGAGGAGGGCCTCTTTCCGCACGAGAACAGCCTGTCGGAATACGACGGCGTGGAGGAAGAACGACGCCTCATGTACGTCGCGATCACCCGTGCCCGCCGCCGGCTCTACCTTACGCACGCGCAGAGCCGGATGCTGCACGGCCAGGTTCGCTACAACATTCCCTCGCGTTTCGTGAACGACGTGCCGCGCGAGCTCATCGCCTGGCTCTCGCCGCCGCGGCGGTGGTCGCGCGGCGCAATCGACGTCGACGTCGCCGAGTGGGGAGCGGGCGGGCGGCCCGCGCCCGCATGGGCGGCTCCATCGCAGAGGGCGACGCCGCGACGCAGTGAAGCAACGAGCGGCCCCGGGTGGCGCATCGGCCAGAGCGTGCGCCACGCGAAATTCGGACTCGGCGTCATCATCGACGCCGAAGGCCGCGGCGCCGACGCGCGCGTGCAGGTCAATTTCCGCAACGACGGCGTGAAATGGCTGGTGCTCGAATACGCGAAGCTCGAAGCCGCGTGAGTTCTTCCCCTCGGTCCTTGCTCGGACTTGTCGCCAGCGCGCTATGCGGCGTCCGTCTCCGGCTCGGGCGGCGGCGCCGGACCTTCGTCGGCGTGGAAGATGTCGCGGTAGCTCACGTAATCGGAAATCGCCTGGGTGGCGCTAAAGAGCGCGATATAGGGAACTACCGTGAGCGCAACTATGATCCACGCCGCCGCCGGCGGGAGCATTGCGGCAATCATCGTAAGGGCAAGCGCCGGAATGATCGCCCCAAAGAAAAGCAGCAGTAGTGCATAGACTAGTGTCGGCCGCCAGTTGGCGAGCGCGGCGCGCAAACTCGTTCTCAGTGCACGCGCCGGCCCACAGTTGTTGAAGACGACGAGTGCTGGCGCAAACCATCCAGCCAGCAGAACCGGAGCGGCGCATAGGCTGGCAAACACCATCGCGAGCTGAACACTCGTGTCATCAAGGGCGTCTTCCAGCGGCTGTTCGCCTGCGACGGCCTGAAGCAGTTTGCCTCCATCCACCAGGGCCGTCATGAATATTGCCAGCGTAGTTCCGACGATGACAAAAACGCCGATGGGGATCAGGGCCCACAAATTGGCACGGAAGCCGCGAAACAGGTAGGCGATTTCGGGTGCTCCGCCACGTTCCTGGTTCCAAGCGGCAGCCAGAAAACCGACGGTGAACACAGGACGCAGCACCATCATTACGGTCGGTCCCAAGTGAAGATTTTTGCCGATGAGGCGTGATACGAGGTAATCGGGAACCTGGGTGACCACGATCCAAATCAGATAGTAGGTGAGCAGCAGGAGGAGCCACTGCACGCGGGCGGCGGACAGCATCACCCACGATTCCTTCAGCCACACGACACCGCGGCCTGCCGGATGGCGGACGAATTCGACGGCGCTCGGCGCCGCGTTCATCGAGCGGGCTCTGCAGCGCCTGCCGGGGCTCCGCGCGCGTCGCTTGCGACGCACTGCATTCGTGACGCTGCGCTACGCGAAGGGCAATTCGCGTCTTGAGGCTGTTCCATGGCGCTCATAGCGGCGCCCTCTCGCGCGCCGGCGTATGGTCCAACTCGGGCAGGCGCAGCGGACGCGCGACGCGGTCGGCGAGAATGCGCTCGAAATGGGCGGGGTCGTGCGCGTGCACGAGTTCGCCCGGGCGCGGCAGGTAAAGATCATAGAGGCGCGAAAGCCAGAAGCGCAGCGCGGCCGCGCGCAGCAACGCCGGCCATTGCGTGCGCTCGTCCGACGTCAATGGGCGCACGGCGTGGTAGCCGCTGACCAGCGCATGGACGAGGCTCCCGACGAGCTGGCCCGCGTCGGCACCTCGATCCACGATGCACCAGTCGTTGACAGTGATCGCGAGATCATAGGCGAGGAAATCCGTCGCGGCGAAGCCGAAGTCGATGATCCCCGAGACGCGGTCGCCCACGAACAGAACGTTGTCGCAAAAGAGATCGCCGTGGATCGTGCCTTTGGGCATCGTCGCTTTGCCGAAGCCGGTCTGAAACTTGAGCTCCGCCGCAAGAAGCTCGTTCTGGCGAGCATCGAGAAAGGGGCGCACCGCGCGCGCCGCCTGGCGCCACCATCCCGGGCCGCGACGATTGGTGAGGCGCGCACGGTACGTCGACGACGCGACGTGCAGCCGGGCCAGCGCAGCCCCGACTGCCGCGCAATGCGGAGCATCGGGTGTCGCGATCGGCACGCCGTCGACGCGGCTGACGAGCCCCGCGGGCTTGCCGTTGAGGAGACTGAACAGCGCGCCGGTTCGATCCCGCACCGGCGCGGGACATTCGACACCGGCGCGTGCGAGGTGGGCCATCAGGTTCAGGTAGAACGGCAACTCCTCGGCGGGCAGGCGTTCATACAGTGTCAATACCCAGCGGCCCTTGGTCGTCGTGACGAAATAATTGGTATTCTCGATTCCGGCCGCAATCGGCGTCTGCTCGATGAGCGAGCCGACGGCGTGGCGGGCGAGCCATGCCTCGAGTTCTTCGGTGGAGACGAGCGTGTAGACCGACATGGGCAATGCCGCAACGCGAAGCGCGCCAGCGGAAGAAACGGCGGATCGAAAAAAAGGGTGACCGGGAGAGTGTCAGCTCACCACGAGAAAAGCACCCACATCGGCACCTTGAGCCCCGTTTCGAGGCTGTCGCGGCGGATATACGTGTTGCCGCCGGCGTCCGGGATGAGGTAATACGCGCGGCCATGCCGCGGCGTCACCTTGATCCAGACCAGGGTCCCATTGATGCGTGCTTCCTCGCGGGTTTCGCCTTTGCTCTGCGTGATCGTGATCTGCGGTTCGAGCTCTGCGTCTTCGAGATTCGGCGGAGGCGGAATGTCCGGCAGCGGCTCCAATGCCGGCGGTGGCGCGGCATCGGCAGCACGCGCCGGAGCCGGGCTGGCGGCGAGAGCCGCAGCGGCACAGAATAAAACACAGCCGGAAAGAAGGCGAAGGCGCATGCGAGAGCTCGAAAGAGTTCCGATTCTAGCAGAGCATAGCCACTGCGAGCCGCACACCATCCTTCGACATTTCGTCGCAGTGAACGGCGGCCGGTCTCGCCGCCGATGAGACTTAGAGCCGCGGCGTTCGAGCCGCGTTCCGTCGCTGCGCGAAGCCGATGCCTCCGGCGCCCTGGGGCGCGACGGCGCTCTTCACGTTGCCCTACACCAAAATCAGCGGATTGCCGTCTTTTCAGACGTTCAAAGGTTCAGCATCCGCTCGCGCTCGGCCCGCGTCGGCTGGAAGCCGCGATTCTCGTAGAAGTTGAAGATCGCCTCGACGATCGCTTCCGGCTCCTCGATCACCTGCATCAGGTCGAGGTCGGTTGCGTCGATCATTCCTTCACCGACAAGGCGATCGCGCGTCCAATCGAGCAGTCCCTGCCAGAAGCTCCGGCCGACGAGAATGATCGGTATCTTGCGGGTCTTGCCGGTCTGCACGAGGGTGAGGCATTCGGAGAGCTCGTCGAGCGTTCCGAAGCCGCCGGGGAGAACGACGTACGCCGAGGCGAAGCGCACGAACATCATCTTGCGCGCGAAGAAGTAGCGGAAGTCGAAGCTCACGTCCTGGTAGTCGTTGCCGCCCTGCTCGCTCGGCAGCAGGATGTTGAGGCCGATCGCAGGGGATCGGCCGGCGAAGGCGCCGCGATTGGCGGCTTCCATCAGTCCCGGTCCGCCACCGGAGATCACCGCGAATCCTGCATCGGATAGAAGTCGCGCGATTTTTACGGTCGTCTCGTAATACTGATGACCTTGACCGATGCGCGAGCTGCCGAACATCGACACCGCAGGACGCAGGCCGCGCAGACGTTCGGTCGCGAGAGCGAACTCTGCCATAATCCCAAGCACCCGCCAGGCCTCCTGCCCGTTGGTCGTGTACATCGCCTGCGGATCGATAAGTTCCGGAATCTTGCTCGTCGTTGACATGCCTACGCTCGTTCTGGTGGATGGATCGTCGTACCTTTATCGCGCGTTCCATGCGCTGCCCGACCTGCGCACGTCGACGGGAGAGCCCACCGGCGCCCTGCGCGGTGTCGTGTCGATGCTGCGCAGGATAGCCCAAGACGAGAAGCCCGACTACTTCGCCGTCGTGTTCGACGCACCGGGCAAGACGTTCCGCGACGCCTGGTATTCGGAGTACAAAGCGCAGCGTCCGCCGATGCCGGAGGATCTCGCGCGGCAGATCGAGCCGCTGCACGCCGTCGTCCGCGCACAGGGCTGGCCGCTGCTGATGATCGAAGGGGTCGAGGCCGACGACGTCATCGGCACGTTGGTCGCGCAGTCCGCCGCGGCCGGCATCGGCTGCATCGTCTCGACCTCGGACAAGGATCTGGCGCAGCTCGTGCAGCCCGGCGTCAGGCTGGTCAACACGATGAGCAACGAGACGCTGGACGAGCAGGGCGTCAGCGCGAAGTTCGGCGTGCGCGCCGATCAGGTTCTCGATCTCCTGGCCTTGACCGGCGACACCGTGGACAACGTGCCCGGCGTGCCGAAAGTGGGGCCGAAGACCGCGGCGAAGTGGCTGAACCAGTACGGCAGTCTCGATGCCATCGTCGCGCATGCGAGCGAGATTCCCGGTGTCATCGGCGAGAACCTGCGCGCGACGCTCGACTGGCTGCCGATGGGAAAGCGCTTGCTCACCGTCAAGACCGATTGCGTGCTGCCGGTGACGCTCGCGGATCTCAAGCGAAGCCCGACGTCGCCGGTGCCATCGCCGACCGCGCTTCGCGCCAGGACACGCGCACGTTCGCCGACGCCGATCGACGCGACGGCGCGACGTCCGGTGAAACGCCGGTGCCGGTCCCGCGTCATTACGAAACCGTGATCGACGTCGCGACCTTCGAGCGCTGGATGGAGGCGGTCGAGCGGGCGGAACTCGTGTGCCTCGATACGGAAACGACGAGCCTCGATCCGATGGAAGCGAGAATCGTCGGCATCTCTCTCGCGATCGAGCCGGGACGCGCGTGCTACATCCCGCTCGCCCATCGCTACCCCGGTGCGCCGGACCAGCTGGCGCAGGATGCGGTGTTCGGGCGTCTCGCACCCTGGCTCGCCGATCCCGCGAAAAAGAAACTCGGGCAGAACGCGAAATACGACCAGCACGTGTTTGCCAATTATGGATTGCCGCTCGCGGGTGTTGCCCACGACACGCTGCTCCAATCCTACGTGCTGGAAGCGCACCGGCCGCACGACATGGACAATCTCGCCTGGCGGCATCTCGGCGTGAAGACGGTCACCTACGCCGAGATGGTCGGAAAGGGGGCGCGGCAGATCGCGTTCGATCAGGTGAGCCTCGAGGACGCGACGACCTATTCGGCCGAGGATGCCGACGTCACGCTGCAGCTGCATCGCCATCTTTATCCGCGCGTGGCCGCGGTTCCGAAGCTCGATCACATCTATACGGCGATCGAGATTCCGGTGCGGGAGATCCTTTTCCGCATGGAGCGCGAGGGCGTGATGATCGACACCGCGCTGCTCGGCGCGCAAAGCCGGGAATTGGGCGAGAAAGTGATGGCGCTGGAGCAGCAGGCCTACGCCCTCGCGGGCCAGCCGTTCAATCTGTCGTCTCCCCGGCAGCTGGGCGAGATCCTGTTCCAGAAGATGAAGCTGCCCGCGCCGCGCAAGACCGCCACCGGTCAGCCGTCGACCGACGAGGACGTGCTGACCGAGCTCGCCGCCGACTATCCGTTGCCGAAGCTGCTGCTCGAGCATCGCGCATTGTCGAAGCTGAAGTCGACCTACACCGACAAGCTGCCGCAGATGGTGAACAAGCGCACCGGTCGCGTCCACACGACATTCAGCCAGGCGACCGCGGTGACGGGACGGCTCGCGTCGAGCGAGCCGAATCTGCAGAACATCCCGGTGCGCACGGCGGAGGGCCGGCGCATCCGCGAAGCGTTCATCGCCCCACCCGGACATGTCGTGGTTTCGGCCGACTACTCGCAGATCGAGCTGCGCATCATGGCGCATCTTTCGGGCGATCCGGCGCTGGTGGCCGCATTCCACGAAGGCGCGGACATCCACAAGGCGACCGCTGCCGATATCTTTGGCGTTCCGGTCTCGGCCGTGACGTCCGATCAGCGGCGCTACATCAAGGCGGTGAATTTCGGATTGATCTACGGAATGGGAGCGTTCGGGCTCTCGCAGCAGCTCGGGATCGAGCGCAATGCCGCGCAACAGTTCATCGACAAGTACTTCCAGCGCTACCCCGGGGTGGCTCAATACATGCAGCACACGCGCGAATTCGCACGCACGCACGGCTACGTCGAGACGATCTTCGGGCGGCGCCTGTGGTTACCCGACATCAACGCCGGTGGCGGTCCGCGGCGCGCGGGCGCCGAACGTGCGGCGATCAACGCGCCAATGCAGGGTACGGCTGCCGACCTCATCAAGCTCGCGATGATCGCGGTGCAGGACTGGCTCGATTGCGAGAAGCTGGGAACGAAGCTCGTTCTCCAGGTCCACGACGAGCTCGTCTTCGAAGTGCCGGCGGTGGAGCTCGATCATGTGCGAGCCGAGCTGCCGAAGCATATGACCGGTGTCGCCGAGCTGACCGTGCCGCTCGTCGTCGACGTCGGCGTCGGCCCCAATTGGGAGCGCGCGCATTGACAGGATCCTTAACCACGAAGGACACGAAG
>WNGE01017336.1_pt1 | contig 11482 bp, 7 predicted proteins | sample 5400651 | NCBI WGS metagenome assembly WNGE01 (sample SAMN13153370, study PRJNA577476) | soil metagenome | isolation source: 60 cm soil or saprolite under grassland replicate 2 | place: USA:California | collected 2016-06-15 | reverse complement strand
GGGCGCGAAGATCGGGATCGTCCACGACGCGCTGGAAAAATTTCTGATTCTTGCGACCACTTTGCGGTTCGCCGGCAAAAAGGAAATCGTGCAGCCCGATGGTGGTCGCACTGAACGTGTTCGTTTCGATGATGTCGGCGCCGGCTTCGAGGTATTGCGTGTGGATTTCCTCGACGACTTCCGGCTTTGTCAGAAGAAGAAGCTCGAGGCTGCCCTTGAGATCTTTACCTCTCCAATCGCGAAACCGTTTTCCGCGATAATCGGCCTCGGAAAGTTTGTAACGCTGGATCATCGTGCCCATGGCGCCGTCGAGCACGACGATGCGTTCGCGCAAAAGCGATTCCAGCGGATGTAAATCGGAGGCGGACATGATTGTCCGGGAACTAAACGACGTTTCCCCTCGTGATCAAGAAACAAATTGACGCATCATGATGCGTAGATGTGTTGTGGGATACCCCTCGTGCTCGTGCTCCTACTCGCACTGAAACAAGAACCGACCAATGACGAAGCCCGAATGATGAATGACGAATTGCGTCTGATAGCGCAACGGGGACGAAGCTGTAGAGGGCAATCGCACTCGCAACAGGCCCACAGTTCCGTTCCATTCTCATGACGGCAAGTGCGGCGGGAGTGCGCGTCCTTGACACTAAGTAGCTCGAAATACTCTTCCCAGTACGGCTGTTCCTCCGCGAGCGGCGGATCGCAGAAGCAAGTTTCAACCCAGCTTGCAATTCCGGAATTATTCATCCGCGCCTCGCGCATGTTGTGCAGATATTCATCGCCGGCAATGGAACCACGACCCAAGGTGCCCTGGTCAACTGCGCGAACGAGAGTGCGGTCTTTGCCGGATTTCACGCGGGCTTTGACGAGATAAGGCATGAACGCAATATAACACGAGGAGCGCAGCCGTCTCATCGGTGGGATCGCACGTTCCATCGCGCGATGGTAAATCTGCTCGGCTTGGCCGACATTATTGGCATCGAGCGCGCCGCCTTCGCTCAGCTACGGCGCGCCAGGGGAGCGCTCGATCCTCCGCGGCGCGCACGCGCGCTCCCCAGACAGGACAACCGCAACGTTGCAGAAAAGTCACATTTTTTTCTTTACAATTAATCTGCGACTGGCGAAAAACCTCGCCCGGGATCGAACCATAGATTCGTGAACTGCATAACCAATTCACACACGCATACTGCTTGCGTCGCAGTCCTTTTCTAATGGAGATTCCGAAAGCACACCCAACAGACAGCATCGTTCCGCCAGGAAAACACGTCGCAAAAACCCGAATCCTCGTCGTGGATGAGCATCCGTTGCTTCGCTACGGAATCGTCGCTTTCATCAATGGCCAGCCGGACATGATTGCCTGCGGCGAAGCCGACTGCATTCCGGGCGCGCGGGGCAAGATCGCAGAATGCAAGCCTCAGCTGCTGGTGACCGCGCTGCGGCTGGGTACCGGCGACAGCTTGGAATTTATCAAGGCGCTCAAGGTGGAGTACCCCAGGCTTCTGATCCTGGTGTATTCCGCGTTTGAGGAAGCCATTTTTGCCGAGCGAGCGCTGCGCGCGGGCGCGAACGGATACGCGATGAAAAAAGCTCCCAAAGAAGAGCTGCTGATCGCCATCGGCGAGATTGTGCGCGGTCAGATTTATGTCAGCCGGGATTTAGCCATGCGCGCGTTCCAAAAATCGCTGGGAACCTCGGAGCAAAACCGCGTTTCAGGAAATTTGCCCGTCGTCGACAACCTGTCTGGCCGCGAGATGCATGTTTTTCTGTTGCTCGGTTCGGGGCTCGACACAAAGAAGATTGCCCACTCGTTGAGGCTGAGGAGGAAAACGATCGAGACCCATCGCGAAAACATTAAACACAAATGCGGCCTGAATTCCGGCGAGCAGTTAGTTGAGCGCGCCATTAAGTTTGTGGAGGAAAACTTCCAACCGCAACAGGGCTAGATCGCAGTGGGCAGGAAGAAGAAGGTCGTCCGCTTCCCCGCCGCGTAACGGTAACACAGGCATCTTGCCTGTCTCGTCGAACGGGCATCCTGCCTGGTCGCGAATGAGCAGGCTGGGAAGCCTGCACGACCTGTCAGGCTGGAAGCCTAAGTTACTTGGGTTGCGGCGGAGCCGCTCTGGGCAATCTGTGGCTCTCTGCTCTCTCCATTCGTGTCTGTCCCGATAGACGCACCACGGATTGCACGGATAGTTCAGAGAGTTTCATTCTATTTTAGCGACCACGGATTGCACGGATTGCACGGATAAGATGAATTTTTCCGAGCCATCCGTGTCATCCGTATGATCCGTGGTTCTCTGCTTTCTCTAAGTTCGTGTCTATTCGTGTTCATTCGTGGTTAGTTGATTCTCACCTAAGGAAAATTTTTCAGGCGAAGAACAGCTACTTTTTCACGCGTATTCACATAACCCCCTAGGGAGATTCTAGCTAAGAGATCAGGGGCTCTCCCCTACGCAATTTCCCTTTACATGCGGTTTAGGACAACGAGACTCCGCGCCTCAATTGAAGACGCGGCTGCTCCTCCTACACCACCAATTCGTTCGCATTTCTGGCAGACGCCGAATCTCTCTCGCGAGCTTCGCCCAGCCGTTTCCGTTGCAAGAACTGAGAAATGGAAGCGGCGATCTTGGTATACGACCAAAGTCCCATAGACAGTTTCTTCCACGTCGTTGAAGATGGCCCTTTTAATCCTGGCGAATCTCCCCTAACCCCCGTTACCCCAGAATCCCCCAGAACTTCCTTACAGCAGGACCCAAACTTAGAGCCCCAACAATAATATGAGCAAAATAATTCGGCTGCGCTTTAATTTGGCGACGCGCGCACTCGAACCACACCACAATTCCGTTCGGTTTTCTCCCAGGCGACGCGAGCCGTCACGCGAGTTTCTCACAGAAGGCGAATCTTTTTCGAGAACTTCGCCCCGCCGTTCCCGGAGTAGTAAGTAGAAATGGGAACGACATGTCCATGAGACCTGCGCCCAGGCGGGGCTCCTTCGCGCCAGCGCGCGAACTCACGCCTTTTCGTCTTTTTCTTCTCACAGGGATCAATGCCCGCCTTCGCCAAGGCTACGGCGGGCAGGCGCACGTCGCGCAGAAGCGCGACTGTGACGGGAAGGTGCAGCCGCACTCGCGGCCACCTGGGCAATCAAGCCTAACCAATCCCTGACGAGTCTCCTTTACCCCCCAGCCCTCCAGAAGTCCCCCAGAACAATTCTTTAGCCAATCAGCCTTAGTGAAAATTCCTAAAGAAAGTAGCACCTCGAAAGCACGACCCAAACTCACCCCCCCACAATAATTAGAAAAATATGAGCAAACTAATTCGACGCACCGCAGGCATGAAAAAAGAAGTCGGCGCCGCCCTGATCGTGGCGCTGCAACTGACAGCTTTAACATTGATAGGCTTGATGGCGCCCTTCGCGAGTGGACCGCAGCAGTCCGCCAAAGCTCCGGCCGGATCAGAAATGAGTGCAGCCCAGACTCAAACTGGCCAGGCCCTAACGGCAAGCGCCCTGAGCGCCCGGCGCGCTTCGGCCATCCCTGCGACCAAGCTGTACGAACCGCTCGCCACCCAGATATTTGATCTGGCCACCAGCCGTGCCGAGTCAGCCCAACAGGCAGCGCAACAGTCACTCCAACAGGACGAGACGCTTAACGAGCCGACTATCACCACCGATCGCGAGGATTACGCGCCATATTCCTATGTCTATATAAGCGGCACCGGATTCGAGCCCGGCGAAACTGTCAACATGATTGTGGTCCAATTAGAACCCAATCCTACATCGTACCAACCATGGGACGTGGTCGCCGACGAGAACGGCAATATCGACACGACCTGGTACATCTTCACCGAAGAGCTTATCGGCGCCACGATGCAAGTGACCGCCACTGGCCAAACGTCCGGCCTCACCGCATCGGCCACATTTACGGACAACGCTGCCCCAGTGTTGTATGAGGATTTAGCCCGTACGATTAGGCGCGATGCATTCGCTTGGGGAGCTACTGTTTATCTCAAGGGAAACCTGAACGGCGTAAGTCTTAACCGCTGTTACAAAGTTGATTGGGTTGATCCTTTTGGTTCCGTCGTTCAGAGCTCGAACTTTGAGCCGGGAACGATGGACACGATGCCATCATTTGTCGCTCCTTCAGGTCCAAGTGGTGTTTGGCAGGTTCGCTTGTACGAGGCAGATGCGAATGGCGTGTGCAGTGGCGCCAGTTTCTCGACCTACCCCGGTTCGCCAATCAAAACTCTGAACTTTGACGTCGCCAAAGCCGTCATTATTGGGGCAGTTGCCACTGGCGGCGTCGGCGGAGATAACTGGGTGAGCGAGCAGAACTCTGGTAGCGTTCAGACCAGTGATTTGCAGATTGAGTCGAAAACCGGCCAAAACAAGCGAATTTTCGTGCGGTTCGAGCTGACTGGTGCCGGAATAGCGGGCACGGTAAACAGCGCGCTGCTGCGGATGCAGCTAGTCTCGGCGGGAAGTGGTTTCCCGCGAACACATAGCGCATAGCACGATTACCTGGAACGTCCAAAATCCGCCTGGCTTTTTTAACGGAACCGCAACCGATTCACAATCAGCACCGAGGACGCCCTTGCCTGCTTTAATCCGCTGGTCTGTGACGAGCGACGTTCAGGGCTTTATTAACAGCTCGTTCGTCAACAACGGCTGGTGCATCAAAGATGCCACCGAGAACGCCTTGGGTAACAATAATGGGTCTTACAAAGCCACGGAGGCTAACACCGCGACCGACAAGACCCAAGGCCCCGTGCTCCTGGTGGACTACTCGGCAGCAGCAACCCCGACACCTACGCCCACACCTACGGCTACGCCAACCCCGACAGCTACGCCTACTCCAACGCCAACGCCCACACCTACGCCAACGCCAACACCTACGCCCGCGACAACCCTCACCGTAGCCGCGGCCTCCAGCACTTTGGCGGTTCGGTCAATCTCTCGGCAACTCTCACCTCCAACTCGTCCCCAGTTAGCGGCAAGACCGTTAGCTTCACTCTAAACGGAAATGCTGCCGGAAATGGGGTCACCGATGGCAGCGGGGTGGCAACAGCTACGGTAAACCCGCTTTGTGGGACTGCCTATAACGCCGGTTCATACCCAACGGGGGTCGCTGCCAGCTTTGCGGGCGACGGCTCCTATTCTGGCAGCAGCGGAAGCAATTCGCTGACCGTTGGGAAAGCCACTGCGACGTTTACAGTGACGCCGTACAGCGTGACCTATGACGGCAGTCCGCACACGGCGACCGTCTCGACGATCACCGGCATGTGCGGCGAGACAGGGGCGACCGTCGGCACCGTCACGCTGAGCACCACGCACACGAACGCCGGGACGTACTCCAGTGATACCTGGAGCTTCACGGGCACGGCCAACTACAACGACATCGCCACTACGACGATCACCGATACCATCAACCAGGCTAACGCCACGGTAACGGCGGATAATAAGATGAAGACCTATGGCGATCCCAACCCCAGTTTCACTGCTACGGTGGTGGGCGAAGTGGTGGGTGGCGACACGATCAATTACACGCTGTCGACCAGCGCCACGCAGTTCTCTGGCGTGGGCAACTATGCGATTGTGGTGAACTTGGGCTCGAACCCCAACTACAACGTGACCGCCACGAACGGCACACTCACCATTGACCCGAAGAACGCCAGTGTGACAGCGAACAGTACGAATAAGACCTATGGCGACGCCAACCCCACGCTAACGGCGACGGTGGTTGGCCAAGTGGTGGGTGGAGATACCATCAACTGCACGCTCTCGACCACGGCCGTGCAGTGTTCAAACGTGGGCCCATACGCGATCACGGTGACACTTGGCTCGAACCCCAACTACAACGTCACGCCCACAAACGGGACGCTGACAATCACCAAGAAGCACTTGACGGTGAAGGCCGATGACAAGTCCAAGGCTTGGGATGGTAATCCGTTTATCGCCTTCACCGTGACAATCACTGGCTTCACTTGTGGAGACACAGTGGCGGTCGTGAGCGGCAGCGCTACTTACACTGGCACCGCGGTCGGCGCGACCCTTCCCGGGACCTACGCGATTACCCCGCAACAGGGTACGCTCAGCGCAACCAACTACGACTTCACGACATTCAACCCCGGCACGCTCACGATTGGATATGGCACCTGCACTGGGCAGAACCCGGGAGGCGTCATTTTGCAGCCAATTAACGCCAACGGCAGCAGCGTATTCAAAGTCGGCAGCACTGTTCCGGTGAAGTTCACTGTGTGCGACGCTAACGGTAACCCGATCTCCGACCCGATGGTGGTGTTTGGGAACAGCACCGGCTCGATAACCCTGCTGAGCGCGGTGCGGGGCACGGTTGATAACGTGAACGAAACCATGGACAATGATATCCCGGACGTTGCCTTCCGCTATAGCAGCGGGATCTGGATCTTCAACATGGCCAGCAACAACCTGACGAAGAATACGACCTACACGTACCACATCAATCTGAAGTACGGCACCATCAACTTCACCTTCGGTACGAAGTAACGCCTTCCGCCTGGGCGCCGGCCCCCCACCGGCGCCTGGAGCAAAAGTTAAGCGGTTAGAGAATGAGCGCCGGGAGTGAAAGTCCTTCCGGCGCTTTTTCTTTTTTGGCTTCGCCCTCGTTGAAGGGTTAAAGCGTTGAAGCGTTAAATTGTCGCGCGTGACGAACGCGTATTGGATTGGGGAGCACACCCGGCTCGAGTGTTAGTTGTTGCGTCTCGCGACGACGGATTTTTTTTGATTTAACCACGAATCCCGCGACGGCGGGACGAATAGACATCAATGAGGCTTCGCCTCGCGTGATTGGTTTAACTGTTACACCGTTACATCGCAGCGAGGGACGCACATTGGATTGGGGAGCACACTGCCTGCCCACCCTGATGTGCGCTCCCCAACCCGATCTATTCGTGTTTATTAGTGTTGATTCGTGGTTGCTGAAATTAGTTGAATCACGCGGTGGAAGCGATCCGGCTTTTCAAATCGCTCAATCGCGATCAACGCAACACGTTCGTGGCCTGTTTTCTCGGTTGGGCGTTGGATGCGTTCGATTTTTTTCTGCTCACCTTCGTGCTCGTGCCGGTTGCGCACGAGTTCGGTCGGACGATTCCCGAAGTCGCGTTCGGAATAACCCTGACCTTGATGATGCGTCCGCTGGGTGCGTTCATCTTCGGTTTCCTCGGCGACAAATTCGGCCGACGCATTCCCTTGATGGGCGACATTATTTTTTATTCCGTCATCGAATTGCTCACCGCGTTCGCCCCGAATTTTACTGTCTTTCTGATTTTGCGCGCGCTCTTCGGCGTGGGAATGGGCGGCGAATGGGGCTTGGGCGCTTCGCTCGCGATGGAGTCGCTGCCCACAGCAACACGCGGTCTATTCTCCGGAATTTTGCAACAAGGCTATGCGGTTGGCTATCTGATCGCCGCGGTCGTTTACTGGATTGTGTTCCCATTTTTTGGATGGCGGGCACTTTTTGTCGCCGGAGCGCTGCCAGCTCTCCTGGTGTTGTACATCCGGGCGCGCGTTCCGGAATCGCCGGTTTGGCAACGTAACAAGGAGCGGCGACAGCATCTGCCGCTCGATATTCGCGGATTTATCAGGCAACACGGCACGCTTTTTATCCACGCCGTCCTGCTGATGACGGCATTCAATTACATGTCGCACGGGACCCAGGATCTTTATGCCACATTTCTCGAAAGACAGCGCGGCTTTGGAGTGAGTGAAAAATCGATGATCGCAATTATCTACGCCATTGGCGCGATCTGCGGCGGGACCGTGATCGGTTTTTTCTCACAACGCTGGGGACGCGGGCGCGCGATCATTTTTTGCGCGATCTGCGGCATGCTTTTGATTCCGGCATGGGTGTTCGCGCCGGGAACAGCGCTTCTTATCGTAGGAGGGTTTCTGATGCAATTCATGGTGCAAGGCGCGTGGGGTGTTGTGCCGGTGCATTTGAATGAAGTTTCGCCAGCCGATTTCCGCGGGACTTTCCCTGGCCTGGTATATCAACTGGGAAATTTCGCAGCCGCTTACGCCGCGCAGCAGCAAGCCTGGCTGGCGGAAAAATTTCGGACCGCGAGCGGCACTCCGAATTATGCGCTGACCATGGCACTGGTGGAATGCGTCGTTTTCATCGCCATCATCGTGCTGGCCGCAACCGGACGCGAAGAGCGCGGCAAAGAATTTTAGAAATCGCCTTTAACCACGAATGAACACTAATTTTGCTTGGGCTTCTACGTCAGACGCCTGATCATTTGCGAGGGGCGCGCAGGCGATTGTGGTCAATCGCCCCTACCTCTTTCGTGCGCACTCGCATGTTTTGGATTGGGGAGCGCACGCGCCCTCGCGTGTTGGTTGCGGCGCCCTCGCCGCAACTCCCTTCCAGGAAAGCTAGCGATCGCGGGGGCCTCGATTTAACAGCCAACAATTAGTCGATTAATATTAGTATCTATTCGTGTTGATTAGTGGTTAGTCATTCGCGCGTCTGGGCGCGCGCAACTTCCAGAACAGGGGAAAGAATTTTAGCGAGTTGCTGGTGGCAGCGCCGGACCAGTGCTCGCAGGTTGCAATTGCAATGCGAGCCGGCCCGATGGTTGATAAACGCCGGGACCGTAACGTTGTTCGACAATCGCTTCGGCAATTCTATCCGCCAACAGTTCGCGATATTCCCAATCGCGCGCCTGGTTGCCTTCGGAACGATTGCTCAAAAATCCGCACTCCACCAGGACTGCCGGGTAACTCGCCATGCGCAGGACGCGGAAATTCGCCGTGTGGATACCACGATTGCCGGAGTGGGGGATGGTCATCAGCTTGGTTTGAATCCGGTCGGCCAGCTCGGAGGAAACGGATGAGTGATAATAAGTCTCGTACCCGTGAATGCCGCGCTTGCGTGAATCGTTGAAGTGGATGCTGACGAAGATGGCGTCTTTTTGCGAATTCTCGATGTTTACTCGCTGATCCAGTGGAATGAACGTGTCGGAGGATCGAGTCATCACCGTTTTCAATTGCGATTCGCGCAGCTTGCGTTCGAGGCGCTGGGCTACGTCCAGTGTAACTACCTTCTCGGGCGGTCCGGAGCGACGATACGCGCCGCTGTCTTTCCCGCCGTGTCCGGCGTCCACCACCACGGTCGTAAAAGTTTTGGTCGTGTTTTTGACCCTGCCGGTTTGCGTGGCACACGCGCCGAGTGAAGCGACCAGAGCGAAGGCAAGAGCAAGGCTGATCGGTCGCGGCATTCTGACTTAATAGCCAAAAAAGCGTTTTCCACCAAAAGTTTTTCGCCGATTCGCATGGATCGCGTTATCGCAACGTCACGGCAGGCGCATCGGATTGGGGAGCACACGCGCCTCGCGTGTTGGTGAGCGCGCCCTGGCGATCACGAACTTTTCCCCAAGGGAGATTACGGCGCGGGCGCCGCAACCAGCACGCGAGGGCGCGTACGCTCCCCAGAGTTGTAGCCGCCTCGCTCTGTCGAGGCGACCGCGCCGACCCGCCATCTATTTTTCGGCGATTGCATGGAAAAAGCACTTGTTTTTTGTGCAGCCGCACTTAAAGCCTTTACCTCTTTTTATGATGATTCGATTAGCGATTCTCCCTCTGCTCCTGGCACTAAACCTTTCAATGTGTAAGAAACGCGAAAGTGCCTCTCCACAACCCCAGCCAACTTCTCCATCGCCGGCAGTGGCTGAAGCAGCCGCTGGCAGCAGCCCTCTCACGGCGGCTTCGCCCGCGAAGATCTCCAAGCCGGTAGTTGATCAGACGGCGCAGACAATCATCTTTTGTTATCATCGCCTGGTCGACAAAGTTCGCTATCCAGGCACCGAGATTACACCGGCCGATTTCGAGGCACAGATGAAACAACTTAAAGATGCCGGCATCACCGTAATCAGCATGCAAGATTTGCTGGCTTGGAAGCGTGGCGAAAAGAATATTCCACCGCGGTGCGCGGTCATCACATTCGATGACGGCTGGAAATCTCAATACGAGGTTGCGTGGCCGATCATGAAAAAATTTGGATACCCGTTTACGATGTTCATTTATACCGAAGGCGTCCGCGGGGGTAGCCTGGGTGGCGGAGAGGCGATCACCTGGCAACAGCTCGCCGACATGCGTGACAACGGAGTCGATATCGAGGCGCACACGGCGACACATCAAGATTTGCGCGAAGGCCATAACATAATGTTGGCCACTCCCGGCGGGAAGAGGACCAGAACGAAATTGACGGGACCGGCATACGAGCAATGGGTCCAAAACGAAGTCGTCGGCTCCAAGGAACTGCTCGAGCAGCGGCTCGGAATCAAAGTGAATTGTTTCGCCGTCCCCTTCGGCAATTATAACGAGCACGTCAAAGAACTCGCGCGAAATGCCGGTTACGAGGCGATGTTTACCGTTTACGGCCAGCCGATCACCTTTACATCCCCACTCGATTCGCTGGGTCGTTATGCGATTGAAGCGAACAAGCCCAAGGTATTCGTTGACGCGGTCAAGATGATGGGCACATCCAGCGGGGGTGCATCGGCGGTTGCTGAAGTTGGCGCCGCTGATCTCTCGACCCAACCGACGGATGGCGATACCGTACGCACGGCGCTCCCGCTCATCAAGGCGAACCTCAGCCGCGTCGGCGGAATCGAACCGGGCAGTGTGCAATTGCGCATTAGCGGACTGGGCGTTGTTCCTGCCACTTACGATCCGAAGACCGGGACTGTGTCATATCAGGTTACCCAAAAACTGCGTGATCGGAGTTGCACCGTGATTCTGACTGCGAAGTCGGCAGGGAAGAAAGTGGAAGCGCACTGGACGTTCGGGATCGAAGAGGGCGCGGCACGGGCGGTACCGCCGGCAGCGCCGACGCCGAAGAAATAAACATGGGATGGTGATCTGGGTAGCGCACCTGTCTCGCGTGTTGGGGGAGCGCGGGCATGTTGCCAGCGGCTCCCTTGCAGCAGCACCGGTGATCTCGTGATGCATTGGCCTCGACAACGCATCGGGGCTGCCCGGCAACATGCCGGGCAGAGCGGGCAGAATGCCCGCGCTCCCCAAATATTCCGTGCCCTCTTTTAATCATGTTTTCACAACTCAGCGATAAGCTTCAGGAGATTTTCAAAGAGCTGCGCGGCCACGGCACGATCAGCGAATCGAATGTCGACGCCGCGCTACGGCAGGTCCGCCTGGCCTTATTAGAAGCGGATGTCGATTTTCAAGTCGCGAAGAAATTCATTGCCCGAGTAAAAGAAAAGGCGCTCGGGGAAACCGTGCTTCGCAGCATCAGGCCCGGGCAGCAGATCGTGAAAATTTTCCACGATGAGCTTTCCGCTCTACTCGGAGGCGACACTGCGCCGCTTCATTTAGAAGAAGCGGGCCGAATCTTGATCGTCGGGCTTAACGGCGCCGGCAAGACCACGTCCTCAGCCAAGCTGGCGCTGTTTCTAAAAAAGCAGGGCCATAACCCGGCTCTGATCGCAT
>WNGE01010983.1_pt1 | contig 11483 bp, 10 predicted proteins | sample 5400651 | NCBI WGS metagenome assembly WNGE01 (sample SAMN13153370, study PRJNA577476) | soil metagenome | isolation source: 60 cm soil or saprolite under grassland replicate 2 | place: USA:California | collected 2016-06-15 | reverse complement strand
TGGTTCTTCCATTTGTCGATGACCAGTTTCCCATCTACATACAGACGTACGCCATCATCCGCAGTCACGATGAAGTTGTACATTGCTTCCGGGAAGAAAGCGGTCCGCGTCCACCGCGCAGAGAATTGGTCTGCAGAGACTTTCGGGTCGGGCGAACCGGTTCCCCAATCAAAATTGATAGTCGTATCCAAACGCGTCAAAACAGGCGTACCGGATAAGGTCATGTTTTTTTAGTAGCTGCCCCGGAATGGTATAGGTCCTGCTACGGCTACTTTTTCCGGCACGATTGACAAGAAGGAAGCGATGCTCAGACTGAGGACGAAAATTAGCCCAAAAAGCACCAGCCCTCCTTATTGACATCACCTACGAGAGAGGACCAACTATCTCGTGGGGCGCTCGCGTCGACCTTCGAGCCTGGTTACCGTCGCAACCGTGCCTCTTCCCTGATAGCCTGGAGGTTAAGCAATTCAGCTACTTCATAGGTCGTGACTGGCCCAACCTTAGGTCGTAGCCGTATGAGTGATGGAAAATGCCCGATACGCCCATGTAGTTGAGCCAGTAGCACGAAGGCTGCGGGTGCATACCCTGGTGGGTTGATGAGTAAAGGGCGGGTCTGCCATTCTTCTGAAGATAAGCCGGTAGCGTCTACAATGGTGGTAATCTGTGGTTCTAGTGGTTCTTCCTGGTTGATCTGTACATGGATGGTGCGTACTTCTTGAATAGATGTGTTTGCGAGGGCTTCGATTTGTGCTTGCTGTTCGTCGGTGAGTGGGTGGGTGAAGTTCAGGATGAGCATGATGCGTTCTCCAATAGCTCTTTTAGTTGTTCAGCAACTTTGTGTGTTTGTAGATGACCCTGTGTTCGTTGATGCCATAACGAATTTTGTGTAACGATATGCAGTGGGAAGGCGTTAAAACCAGTCCAGACCTAGCTTCCAGGCTTTTATGCTAAGCCCCATTACACAATATTCGTTATGGCATCCGAACTATTCTTTCAATGCCTCATCTACTTGCATTATTAGTTCTTTTATGTCACTTGATGAAAGCGAAGTTGCGCCACGCCTGTAGTCGAGGAGAGAAATTACTTTGATATTGGCAGCATCAACAATTTCTTTATGATCTGGTGTTGGCGTAACATTAATAACATAAAACTGTTGTGTAAATGTCCCGAGATGATGTTTTGCTGTACTTAACTGCTTGATACCGTTAAGGCTTCGGCCCTGGCGATCTATTTTCGTTTCAATGATGCCAAATTGATTTCCAAAACGCACAGCTACATCTATATCAATTTGCCTGTTCATTGTTTTGACACCTAGCATGACTTCATATCCATGAGAACGTAGTGTATCGCCTACAGCTTTTTCTAATGGCCCACCTTCTTCGCTACTGGGACCATATTCTCTCCAGTTCGTTGATCCAAGCTGGACATTAAAAAAATTCTTAAGTTGGATGCACTCAGGTAAAATCTCGCTAGTAGGCTCTTGTAATTGTTGCTGTTTCCATTCGTATCGAAAGACTTGATTATGTTTCTGTTCGCTCTCTAAGTATATAATAGATGCATTATACTGCTGTGCTACGTGATAGGCAGCCAGTGACATAGCTTTTGTTCCACCTGTAAGGTTAAAAACAAAAGATTGATATGCTGCAAATTTTCGCTCTGCCAGCTTAGCTTTGAGGTCTTTGATGATGGTAATAATATCAAAGGGACCAGTTAGAAGCTCGTAAATTGCTGCCTCTGGTTGGAGGGTTGCCTTTAGCTTTTTATAAACGGGTTCTGTTTTTGGGGTATATACCAATAAGAGCGCAACAGGATGTTCATGCCGTGCCAGTAAAAAATTAGGCAGAGGTTGTTCACCGACAAGTGCAATCATAAGTGTCATGATAAAAATCCTTTCACAAGCAGGGAATCTATGTGAACTTTAACATAATTGTTTCAGCCCAAAGATGACTGTAAGACTTTGTACCACGGGAGACCACTTACAGTGTTCTCAACGCCAGCTTTTTGTACTTTCTCAATAATGGCTCTGGCGACTATTCTTTTTGTTTCTTGGGAAGGCATCTTTCTCCATTTGGAAAAATATGACGATTGCATTCTTTTGGATACTTCTGCATTGGGCATCTGGTCTATCTCCTCTTTCAAACGCATAGCTGCCTGTATATCTGGTGAGTCTAAATCAATTTTCTGCTCAATCTCCATTCTCCCATACCCACTAGACGTTTTTGCGCCGATACCCATCTCTTTGAGGGCATGTCCCAGAAACTCAAAAACTTTCTTAAGCCACTCATCCCTAGTGTCCTCTTTAACATCGGGTGCTGCCAGGGCAAGCAGATATTTCCCAGTAGCACTTAGAAAGGGAACAGGATTGGGGCTATCCCAATCAGAAGGCGAAACATTTTTTTCCTCTTGATAATACTTCGGATGATGAACTGTAATCACATCAGGGTAAAGAACTTGCCCTTTATGACCGGAACCAGGTATATATAAGGCGTCGAAGAAAGTGATATAGCCTGCACTATTTGTATCGCCAAAGACAGCATTATATGCCGGGCTTCCTTTTTTCCATATATCACCAAGTTGCTTACTGGCATAGCTTGCTGCCAGCCCTTTGAGTGCGGTTCCCGGAATATAGGGAACGCCATAAGTGTGATGTAATATAATTGAAGTTTCCAGAACACTTTCGCTGCCCAAACCAACGACCATACGGCCTTTCACTTTGGCTTCGCGGGTCTGTGCGTCATAATCAGTTAGCAGTTTTGTCCAACGTTGAAAGAATTTTTCGTATTCGCTAAGCTCTCTCAGACTGGCGACCTCTTTTACGAGATCGGAGCGACTATTCCCTTTGCCTTGAGCCATATTAGATTGGCTTTCAACATCCTTTTTTTCCTGTTCCTCAATATATTTATCGAGCCATAGCCCAGGATGAGTGGTAGCAGTTTTTTCAACTTCTAAAAGTTGCTTACGACGTGTCTTCATCACTCACTCTCCTCTATTCCTGGTTGTACATCCAACACTGACTGAGCAAAACGCTTGTACCAGAGCAGTGCTGCCAATGCCTGCTGTGTCAGATAAATGTACTCACTAAGCGCTGCATTCATTGCCGTTTCTGCCAAATTTTCTCCATTTTGCTGCTTGAGAGTGAGAGCTAAATCCTTTAGAAGACGCTTATGTTCCCCCTTACCTCGTGCAATGACAAATGCAAGGGCTTGAGCCAGTCCAGCCGTGCGAATGAGAATAGGAAGCTTATGGTCCATTGAGCCATAGCGATCATGCTCTGGTTTAGACAGTAGTTTAACAGTTTTTACTCGATTATAGGCATCAACGGCGTATTCCTGATCGCGTGTTTGTATAGCATTATCCTTTGCTTGTTGACTGCTTGTTTGCATTGTTCTGCTCCTCTTTAACCATCTGTACGCGACACATTCCACGACCTACAGTTGCATTGCCGCCTAGCTGTAGAGTTTTTCCTGTAAGGCCTTGAATTGTCTCGAAGACCTTCTCTACTGTCAAACTTGATTTCTGAACAGGGGTAGCGACGACCAGACCAGATAGAATCGTCTCGGTTGGTAGCGCTTCCTCATACCAGAGTGCGCCCTCTTGCACAGTTTTTGTGTCTTCCTCCATTTTGATACGAGCGGTAATCTCTGTTGCGGTATTGATCAGAAAGCTAAAAATGTCATCGTGAACGGTACAAAAGCGTTCAATAAGCATCTTTTGCCAGTCTGCATTGTCATCACCAGGAAAGACCTTTGAGGCGATCCACATAGCCCAATCAGTTGCATTGTCATTAGGTTGTGGAACTAAATCGAGGTCTTCGAGATAGACTGCTTGAGTCTTGTTTGCATTAACTGTAATCTTGCTGTCGACTTCCTCGTTGTTACGCTTTCTGGCAATAAGGCAATCACCCTCTTGAATGGATGGAATGGCAGCTGGTGGTTTCGTCTCTGTATCCTCCATATCACGCACAAGGCGACGCAATATGTAGGGAGATGTAACCCAGGCAAATGTTCCCGCGAGGCTGCGTATGGGCAAGAGGAGAAGCCGTTGATCGGAGAACTGCACTGCACTCGCCTGATTTTCATTAGAGTCAATATTGGAAGGCTCCGGGCCAAACAGTTTATTACACGTATCTTTATCGGTACAACGGGCACGCAATGCACCTTTGAGCGATGAGCCGGGTAAGAATGGCAAGCCAGTAGCCTTTTCGCGTGCAGTGGGAAGATCAATAATACCAACGCCCTGACCAGTGCCAGCATGTAATGGCGAGAGAGCGTGGATAAATGTGAGTCGTGCATTCATTGGTTTTACTCCTTACAGGTATTCCATAAAAGCTTTCAAAACGTCAGTTTCGCCATCAAGGGCCGGTATATCTTTTGCTTCCGCAGGCGTAAGTTTTGTATCAATTGTCACTGAATATGGCTGCTTATTTTCATTGACTAGCTCTAACACATCAGGATATGTCTGCCTCCCCTCAAGAAGCAATACTAATCCAACTGCTTTCCCATCTTTACAAACGAAAGGGCGAAGGATCAACGGACTTGCCAGACGTTCTTTTTCTTTATCCGATCTTTGTAGGGTTGTATCATCTGGATCGCCTATATCATCATCTCTAAAATGGAAAACTATAGGCAATCCAAATGCCGCTCTTGGAAATTTCTGTGGATGTGAGAGTGGCGGGTATTTACTATCTCTATCCCCAGTAATTCCTCGAATAGCCTCTGCTTCAGGCCATTTGCTGCGTTTATCTCGGCCCATCGGAAATTGCCGAAAGCTTGATAGCCTTTTAATAAGGCTATTCCATACTACAAAAGGATCGGGAGAAGAGTATTTTACTTTATACTGAATATTACGACTAAGATGTGGTACTCCTTTTGGCGGTGTTCCTTCTACAACATGTTGAGTAAGCTTCATTTCAAGCCAATTCTTTTTCCCCCCCTTATCAACAGAAAGAAGCTCATTAGCAAAAGGAAGATCGGAATAATCCTTATTGTAGATTTTGAGCAGTTGCAAAGCTCCAAAGCCTCTACGTGTTCGTGCGCCTATACCCCCAAAGGTTTCCCAAGCCCAGAGGGCAGCTTTAATTTCTTCCTGAAAATCTTTGTGAAATGAGATAGTTAATTTGAATCTGACATCCTGCAGTACATTTTTAGGAGAAACTTTATTCCTTTTATCGTCATCACTTGGTTGTAAAGGAAATGCTGCGTATACTGGCGCAATTCGCTGGTTACGCTTTTCTTTACCATTTTTCTCAAAAGGCGTGTCAGGTGTTCCTTCCGAAATCTGCTCAACAGCTATTTGTACTGTTCCTTTTCGCTTCTCCTCCGAAGATGCCTCTGCCATTTTCTCATTAGCATCCCTATTCTTGTTGGCTGCACCCCAAATTTTATCCTCAGCCTCTTTCAAATCCTTTATAGTTGTATAGTTTCCGGCACGGCAAGCACGCCACCAGAAACGCAATAGGCCACGAATTTCAGTACCGCGAATAAGAGTTATAGGATCGCGCTCCCCGGCAGTAACGCCTCCCCCAAATAAAGGTGTGATCAGCTTGTATTCGCGCACTTGCGTAATAATGTCATCATGCTTCCGTGGTGTGATCGTGACATTTTGTGGAGAAATCTCTGGTTGTTTTCTCATGATTCCCGTCCTTCCTGTATCTCTTCTGATTCAGAAGGCCATGTTCCTACTACTGCCAGACCAAAACCATCATTGCGGTATTGCTCAGGATTATCACTATTTTCTTTATTATCCTCGTCATCGCTTATACAATGCATCCAGATGTTATCAACCCATGTTTCAATAGCTTCGGGTGTCCCCTCAAGTGTGAGGAAAAGAACTGTTCCAGAGGGGGCAAGGCGACGCGTTGGCTTCGGTCCTGGTGGATGTTCCAGTCTCCAACCGGAGACGACCTGGGGGCGCTGTATAGCTATGGCTTCTAATTTTGATTTTACTCCATGTTTTGGCTCAAGCAACCATGTTGGACGATATCCCTCTTTGAAGTAGGCTGGTGTGAGAAGAAATACACGACATGCTTTTTGCGTCTTAATCGCCTCTTTTAAGTCTGAATTACAGGTTGGAAGCGTACTATTACTTTTTCGCCAGCTTACAATGCGGCGTTCACCGGCAAAACCTGTAATGCCTCCACGTATCGTATTCTGTGTATCTTTATCTTCGCCTACTATAATAGCTAATGCTAACCTTTGCGCCTCGCTGAGACGTTGCTGACCTTTACCCGCATGGGTAAACTCTAAGCCGGATGTTTCAAAGAGCGCACCTTCTTTAGCTGCCCGTTTCTCAGCATCGATACTCACATGTAGACGGCGTTCACGTTCTGGCCCCTTATGTCCTAATCTGGATAATGCTACTACTCCTCCGTCGTAGCGAGATGGATCGAGTAACCAGTTCTCAAAGATATTCCAGTACCAGTAGAGCGGGGGTTTTTTGTGCGGCTTGCCCAGGTTGTCCTCATTCTCAAGTAGCCCTACTAGCCTCAGTGCATTTTCACCTTTGGAGTCAAAGTCAGTTTCTGCACCATTAACAAATTGTTGCGTTTTTCTTGGAACAAGTTGCTTGATCAGACCTTCTTTGTCGTTACTAGACTGCTTATCTGATAGTAGTTTTGTTTCAAACAATAATGCATCAGCGGGAGCAGGAAATAACCACTCATTCACTGTAATGCCATTCCCATCTTCTGATAGTCGAACCAAAAGCGGGCCACGTACTTTGATAGTCTTAACCCGTGAAATCTGGTTAGTGTCGAAGATGCCATCATTGCTCATGCCTGCCCTTGAACGAATTCCTCCAGTTATTGTTGAAGGAAATGGGAAGGGAAGTGTTGTTGCTCGTGCTCCGGAATTAGGGCCAAATGGTTTTCCATCGCGCACAATCAGCGGGTCATGTGGTTCAATGAGCCAGATTTCCATTACTCTGCTCCTTCTTTGGTTCTGTCAATCTTTTCACATCAGCAAGTGTCTGGGCAACAATGAGTTCGTTGATGAATTGATCGATAGCTACATCTACTGTGACAGTCTCGGTGGACTCATCCTCATCATGCTCCTGAGCAATGCCAAGTCTATCTTGGAGCAAGGCTAATATTTTTTTCGTTTGTTCGCTATCCTTTTTCCGATTTCGATCTGCAAAACGCATCTTACGTTCCAGGATGCGTTTTGCATCTGCAAGTATTACTTCTTGAACAGTCGTGAAGTCAGGATGAACATCCGGCACTGCAAGTCTTAATGCCATGTCTCGCAACTCGTAGGCCGTTCCTTCTGGAATTGCGCTGCTATAAGCATAATCAATTAAATGTTCCAGATGGCTATACAGGTTGTCCCATTTGTCTGCAATTGTGTAGTCGTCACCGCTTCGCTTACTGATCATGATTGCCAGAGCATCTTTATCGGGATTACCGGGAACTTTTTTTGCTCTGTCCTCAGCTTCCCGTGCGAGTCCAAGCGCATCCTGTAGGGAGTGCAAGTGATGAACGATCACAATACCTGCCGAGAGTGTGGGTGAGTTGCCGTTGTCATCTTTGAATTTATTCAGTTCTTGACGAAAATTGTCTGCCAACTCTTTTGCACATTGAAGTACAGTATGTAATGGCATTAGAGCCAGCACATCATCACCTCCAGCATAAACTAACGCTCCCTGATACTTTTCTTCCACAATCCCACGAACGCTGCCAGCAAACGTATTGAGGGCTTTTGATAAAGCCTGATGTTGTTTCTCTCCCTGTTCTGCCTGATTGTCAATTACTCTACCCATACGATCACCATCAGCATGCAGAATAGCGTAGTAGGGATTGGGATGTACTTTGACTCCATCGAAGAATCGTTGCAATGCTTCCTGTGCTGGTTTAAGTTTGGCGGCCATACTCTCCTTGTTATAGCCAGTATCTACCATGTCAACCAGCCGCTCTCCAAAAAGTAGTGAGCCATCGCAATCCCCAATAATAGCATCTACCCCTGCTGCGTACTTTTTTGGAACTTCCTCAATATGCGAACCTGGGATATTTTTAATTTCCTCGATATACTCATTCCACTTTTCCTGAATTTTTGTCTTTTCAGCAGCATTCATAGCTTTTAGTCGTTGCAAAAAAGTAATTGCCGCCATGTGAGAGGTGCTGGGAAATCCTGATGCCGATTGAAATGAACCTTTTCGCTTTAGTAAATCCACTCCTGATAAGCGTTCTGCTGGACCTGCACCGTAGTTTTTATAAAGGAATTTTACTTTCTCTGTCCTTACTCCCTCTAAATCATTTCTGTCTGGATATTTATCCTTTGGTATGACACTCTCAAGCTGTCCATCAATTGACGACTTAGGCTGATTGCTATACCATGTCACCTTAGAAAAGTTTCGTGTATTCTTGCGTGCTGCCATTAGTGCTTTCAGCGACTTATAAGATTCTGCATAGTTAGTACCATCAAATGGTAGGGCAACCCAGCTATACTCTACCAAATCATCAACCTGAGCTTTAGCTACCTGTTCGTCATAATCTTGCATGCCAGCGTATGCCCAGTTTTTGATGGTGTTAAGCCGCTCATCAATCGCCTCGCGTACTTTCTCTCCCATTCCTTTTGTTTCTTTCGTTCCTTGAGGGGATTGATTGATAACTGCGATAATTTTATTGGCGACATTCAATTGAGTTCTAGGATCAAGCTCCTCAACGTCTTGTGGTGCAGGGAAAATTAGTATATTCTCCTTTGGTTTGGTGATTTCATGAGCAGCAGCCTTTGCAAGCTCGCTTAGGAGCCACGAACCAAACGCTAGATCACGCGTGCGCCGCGCGCTCGCTATAAAGCCTTGAACAGGCCCAATACTGACCATAAAAAGATATTCCATCGTCCCAACAATCCTTTCTTACTCTCTCCTAAAACAACCATCAAATGGTGCTTCTTGAGCATAACATCACAGCCAATAAAGCGCATTAGAACTTCTACCCCAAAAATATAGAACTTCCTCCAATGTATTTCTTATCGCGGAGGAGTATACTCAACACTATCGAAGTACCTGGCAAACTTTTCCTTGAGGTAGTGATATGTAATCGACTCGCTGGAGGGCACATTCCATACCTCACAACATTTCTGATAAATAACAGTTTTATGCCCCAGGGCACAAAAGGCACTGTGAAAAGGCGTACCCCGTCATCGGGGGAAGCGTGCATGATAGCTCCCTCGTCAGCTCGTAGCCTGAATTCCCTGGGGGTGTAGATGTGCCAGATATGATCGGTATGTTTGAAGTTGAGTTGCGCGGCAGAGATGGCAAGCAAAGCCATGGTACGCCGTCCGCCAGTGACAGAGAGGTGAACAATACACTGACGTTGTTGTTTCAGTTCACGAATAAGGTGATAAATGGTCTCGTGTGCCCCAACCGCGCCAACATCGTCCAGGATATCTTCGAGTGGAATATTATTCAGCCGCAGGACTCGCGAATCAAAACGGCAAGTGATGGTACGCCCATCAATGTGATAACAGTCATCAATAAACTGTTTTCTCAGGCAAGCTAATGAGTGTTGTAACCGTTGATCTGATGCTTTCGGAAGAATAACAAAAACTTCGCTTATAGGAAAACCATCTCTCAGCAGAAGATCAAGAGTAAACGTAACAACCTGCGGCTGCCCTCCGAGGGTTGCCAGTAATATGTGTGTATGTTCCGGCAAGAAGACGCTCCTATCTGACTCAAATATCAATAAACAGGAGGACATCAATCAATGGTCAACCAGGTACCCACTTTACCCGCTGTATTAATCGGCGGACCACCGCACGCGGGCAAATCTGTCTTGTTCTATAGCCTGACCCACGCGTTACGTGAGCGAGGTATCCGCCATCATGCCTTTCGAGCCTGCCCCGATGGCGAGGGCAATTGGACCCAGGAAAGCGACGAAGAAACGGTCAGTCAAATCCGCATGCCCATCAAAGGAGAATGGCCACAAGCTTTTGTGGAACGCATCTGCCTCGACCTGGAACATCGCTGTTTCCCTCTCCTGGTCGATGTGGGCGGGCATCCAAAAGAGTCGCAAGCGTGCATACTGCGTAAGTGTACCCATTCCTTGCTACTTCTGCGCGCTGACAAAGAAGATTATACTCGACTCTGGCTGCGTTTGATAGCGGAAAGCGGCCTTTTACCTCTCGCTCAGATAGACTCTCAATTAAAAGGTACCTCCACCATAACTTCCCAGACACCCATCCTGACAGGTACGCTCACAGGACTGGAACGTAATGACATTTCATCTGCCAAAGGTCCATTGTTCGATGCACTGGTTGAGCGCATTGCTACATTGTTCAATGCTTCCGCTCCACAGGAACTGGAAAAAGCTTTCTTAGAACACTCTCCAACGAAATTGGTGATAAACCTGTATACATCGTTGAATGCAATTGCTCCTTCGACGACCAGGTGGGAGCCTGGAATGCTTCCATATTTGTTGGCAAGTATACCGACAAATGCCCCTCTTTCTATCTATGGAGCGGGACCAAATTGGGTTTACGCTGCCTTATCAGCCCATACATACCAACAACCTTTGTATCAATTTGATCCACGCCTGCCCTTTGGCTGGATTCAGCCTCTCCGCCTGCAATTAAGTACAGAGCAGTCTCCAGAAATACTTGCGCAGATCTATGAACACCAGGACCTAACAGTACTCTCGTTACAGATTCCAACAAAGCATCTCGATTACTTTCAACCTGGCCTTTTGCCTTTTCCTCCAGTACGAACTGATAGAGGGCTGATAATTGATGGCATTACGCCATTCTGGCTACTCACCACTTTAGTGCGTCTTTACAAAGAGGCTGGCGTTGCCTGGATTGCTGTGTACTATCCTCAGTCCAAAAAGGCTGTAATAGTCTATTCGCGCTTGGAGAGGTATAACCCTGGCGACTCTGTTCCCAAACCTCCAGTATAGAAGTTCTTTGCTAACAGACTACTCTTTTTGGAGGGAGATGTCTATAGTATAGGTAGAAAGTGCTAGTAAATCGCCTGTAAATTTATGTAGCGCTATATTAGGTAAGATGAAATTAAGATAAAAAGAGAACCTTGCATCCTTTACGGCTACCAGGTAAACTACCTATGCTAAAAACGTCATTCAGGTAAACACATGCAACAACAACAAAATAAAACAATATACCCCTGGCGCACCGAATCGGAGATCAACCTTGAGCGCCAAAACTACCTTGCCCAGTGTCTCACTACGAAGCCGGATATTCAACAGGGCATCTATCCCTTCAAGGATATCAAATTATGTCGCGCGGATATTGAATGGCTGCTGGTAAAGCACGAGGATGGACGTGGGCCGGTGGATTGGAGCGACGAACGGCAACGGGAACGTTTAGGGCTTGATCTACGGGGCGCTGACCTGCGTCAGGTAGACCTGCGCAAGTTACCGTTAACGCGAATGCGCAGCGGGCTTACTCGTGACGAGTGGAATCTCACCACACTCGAGCAACGCCACATAGCAGGAGTGCATTTGCAAGGAGCGGATCTCAGTGAGGCGCACCTGG
>WNGE01007901.1_pt1 | contig 11483 bp, 2 predicted proteins | sample 5400651 | NCBI WGS metagenome assembly WNGE01 (sample SAMN13153370, study PRJNA577476) | soil metagenome | isolation source: 60 cm soil or saprolite under grassland replicate 2 | place: USA:California | collected 2016-06-15 | reverse complement strand
AAGGCTACTTAGAGCTAAAAGAGTATAACTCCTTTATACTTAAAGAGTAATATCTCTAATAAGAGCTAGCTTAATATATATACTACTATTAACGCTTTTATTATACTAATCCTAAAGTACTATCTCTCTTATATATAGTAAGCTATATTAAGAAGATTATAATCTCTAAGAGGATTCCTCTTTATAAGACATATAGTTATTAGAAGATCTATAAGAGGTAGTCTAAGACCTTAGCTTAGTATAAGAAAGAGTTACTTGAGTTGATTAGTTTTAATATTACTAGCCTATTCCTTAAGTTATACTAGAGTTATAGATACTTTAGAGAGATTATTAATAACTAGTTATATAAGACTTAAATACTCTTACTTAAGGATAAGAAAGAGATCTTACTAGCTCTATATAACTAGAAGTAGAAGTGTAAGCTTGAAACTAGATATTATATTAAGGTAACTTATATAGATAATACCTCTAAGATCCTTAAAGTTCTTTAAGAGTAAGAGATAAGTAATAAGATTATAACTTAGATAACTAAGACATATACCTCTATTTAGAATGGCCTTATAGAGCACTCTATCTAAACTACTAAGTATAACGTCTAAGTAATACTTAATAATACTAAGTTACTAATAGAGTTCTAATATAAGATAGTAGTAGTATAGGCCTATATATACACTTGTATAAGAAAAGGCCTAAGAGTAGTTAAGGACATAATTAATAAGAACTTTAGAAAGTTATTTAGAATAGAGTATAGGATCTCCTTAGAAGAGGCTTATATATACAAGGTACTAAAGGTCTACGATTATATTAAGACCTAGGACTATAAAGTTATTACTTATATTATAAGAGCTTTACTCTCTAGATAATAAGATAAGCTTATACTAATTAATTATAAAGAGATCTTTATAAGTTATAATAAGTATACTACTACTTATTACTATATGTATACTCTTAATATATATAAGACAATGATCTTAAGTAATGTAAAGTTCTTTAAAGACCTCTTAGGAAGCTTAATTAAGAACTACTAGCTTTAGATAGAGCTTTAAGATAAATTGTTTAAGTAAGTAAATAGTACTTTTAATAAGTATATTATATAGAATAAGAGAGGTTACTTATAGAGATAAAGAAAGAATAGGAGTTACTTACTACTTATTCTTACTATAGATTTAATATGTAATGAGTAGGCTAACTACTTCCTAGACGTTATATATAGAACTAAGAATCCTTAAGATAATATACTCTATTTCTTAGGCCTAGTTTAAGAAATCTAGTATAAGGCTAAAGATAAGGAGTATATTATCTTCTAATTGCCTGTGTTTAGAGTTAAACTAAGAACTTAAGACAAGACTAATTAAAGTAAAGATAACTTAGAAGATCTAATAACTGTCTTACTAATTATCTTAGAGTAATAAGAAAAGCTTAAGTATATGAAACTTATAGTTATAATTAGACTAAAGTAAGTATAAGAAGATAATCTAAAGCCTAACTCTTATAAAGCTCTAGTTAATAAGGAACATATATACTCGAATAAGAGAATACTAGATCTAAGATAGTAAGAGCTCCTAGACACTACAAAAGACAAGGTTATAAGTAATACACTAGACTTTACTATATGTATCTTAAGATCTACTATAAAAAGAGTATATAATAATATTAGTATAGATCTAGGAAAGACTATACTAAGTAATAACAAGGTAAACGTTAAGTATATAAAGACTATATTAGCCTTACTTAACTAGTTTAGTAATAAGAAAGAGCTAAGCTTAAAGAAAGAGGCTACTATGATTATAAGTACTATAAAGTATAATATTCTAATCTTATAGAGTTATGTAGAAGTAGTTAACTACTTAGACTATAGTAAATAATAGAAGGCTATAATTAACTTTAAGGTAGACTAACTACTTACTAATAATACTTAGAAAGAGAAACCTTACTCTAAGAGAGTTAACCTTATAAGTTCTAAATAGGTTTTCTTACTTAAGTTTTATCTAGATAGTTTACTTAAGTATTTTAAGACATAGTTAGTTACTTGTAACTTTACTTAATAGTATAAGATAGACTATATTAAGACGTTTGCTCTAACTATATAAATAGTTATTATAAGAGTATTCTTTGTAATCATAGTGTATAAAGATCTTAAATATAGATAATATAACATTAAAAACATATTTATAAAATCTATACTTAATAAAGAGCTCTAGATAAAGCTTCTCTAAGGTATTTAATATATAAAGAGTAGTATAGTACTATACCTTCTACATAGCCTATATAACCTTAAGTAATTAACTTATAACTAGAACTTATTAATAAAAACTAAGCTTATAAAATAAGGTTTCTAGTAAAGTAAAGCTAACTTATACCTGTTTATATACGTTAAACATAAGATCTAGTTATTAGTATATATTAATAATCTTATTATAGTTACTCTTAAGTACTCTAACCTTAACTAGTTCTATAACTAGCTTAGTACTCGCTTTATTATTAAGGACCTAGAGAAGATAAAGAAGATTCTTAGTATATAGGTAATAAGATACTAGGAAAAGGGTACTATTGAGCTTGACTAAGAGTAGTACTTAAACAAGATACTTAATAAGTTTAGATTCCTTAATACTATTCAAAGTAAACTAATACTAATAGATAGTTACTACGATCTTAGACTAACTAATAAAGACAATTACTAAATTGATACTATATGATATTATAAGGTAATTAGCTCAATTATATATACTATAGTCTATACTCGTCTAGATATTGCCTTTACTCTTAGAAGACTAAGTTAATATATATAGGACCTAGTTAAACACTATACTTATATACTTAGGTATCTCCTTTACTACTTATACTATACTATTAAGTCTAGGATCTTATTTAGACCTAGTAGAAAGCTCGTTATATATTCTAATATTGATTATATAAGTAATAAAGCTAACTATAAGAGTATTATAGCTTTAGTTAAGTTAATTAGTAGAGGACTTATCTTCTAGAAGAGCTATAAACAGATTACTATAACTATAGCTACTATAGAAGTAGAGTATATTATAATAAGTATTATAGTCAAGTAAGGATAGTAAGTTATATAGATTCTTTAAGATATAGGATATAGAAGATATATATTAAGTAATTACTAGACTATTAATATATATAGTAATAACTAAGGAGTAATCGCCCTAGTTAAGAACTCTTACCTTACTAAGTGTTTAAAGTATATCAACATTACTTACTACTATATATAAGATCTTTAAGAGCGTAAGTAAGCTTCTATATTATATATACTAACTATAGAGATAGTTATTAATAGGCTCTTAAAGCTACTACCTAAGAATGTCTTCTAGTACTTTATAAGCTAGATAGATATAGTCTTAAAAGGTAAAGGAGTGATTAAAGATAGAAACTAAGATTATATAGAGCTAAGAGAAGCTTAGAGCTAGTAGAAGTTATAATCGTTTAGAGGTAGTAAGAGTACCTATACTACTTAACTACTTAGCCTAGAGTAAGAGTATTAGAATAAGAAATTCTTAGTATTAGTCTAAGAGATACTAAAGTACTAGAATATACTATATACTAATCTTTATTAAGGATCCTATTATAGACTAGCTTAGAGGTATATAGTACAAACCTATCTATACTATATATAACCTATTTTCTTACTCTAATAAACTCAATTAAATACTCTCTACTTGAACTCTAAGCTTTCTAACTATACCTTAAGAGATTTATAATCTAAAAATTAAGATAGTAAGAAGAATAATAAGAGATTAGATATATAAATGATTTTCTATTCTTATTTCTTTATAACTATAAGAATTATCTACTTAGTAAGGAACTATAGATAATATACTTATAGAAATTAATTATTTATAGTATCTTATCTATATTCTTAAGTTCTATAAGGAGGATATTATATAGATTACTAAAGACCTACTATAAACAAAGATTAACTTAGAATTAATAAGGTTCTATAACGAGCTCTCTTTAAATAAAAGACGTCTAAGATTTCTTATAACTACTACGTCTACATTTAGTATTAGTTTAATATTAAATAAAGCTATTCTTATTATTCTCTTAGAGCTAGACTACTATATTACTATAGAGGTCTAGACATTTATATACTATAACTAATTAGGAAATAAGAACAAGAAGACTTTCTCTTTCTTGTTTTATATAGAAGATAATAGTCTAGAAGAGAAGATTAAAGTAATAAATACTATATAGAAGAAGATTAGGTATAAAGTTCTAGTAAGTAAAGTACTTAAAGACATTAAGTATAAGAGTAAAGAAGAGTAAGAGAATATAATACTAAGAGTCTTGTTTTTCAATATAAACAGTTTTATTTAAGTGATTTTAAAGTTAGTAATTTAGAATTAGTGATTTTAGAATTAGTAAATTAATGATTTTAGAGTTAGTAATTTAGAATTAACAATTTTTAGTATTAGTGATTTTAGAGTTAGTGATTTAGATTTAGTAATTTAGAGTTAGTAATTTAGAGTTAGTGATTTAGAGTTAGTGATTTAAAGTTAGTGATTTAGAGTTAATGATTTTTAGAGTTAGTGATTTTAGAGTTAGTAATTTAGAGTTAGTAATTTAAAATTAACGATTTTAGAGTTAGTGTTTTTAGAATTAATAATTAGACTAAGTTACTTATATAGATAATAAGCTTAGTTTAGTATATAAATAGAATTATATACTCTTTATATAAATAGTATTATTAGATAATTAATAGTAATATAATAAGTATAAAAGTAAAGTTTTACTAACTAACTATATATTCTACTAGTCTTATATTATAGTAGAGGAGTTAGTTACATTAATAAAGAACCTTACTTAGCTAAATATTATATATTAAGTAAGTTATTTATTAGTATATATAACTAGATAATAATATCTTTCTTTTTTTATTATTAAGTATTAGGTTTTTATATGTATATAGTTAGTAGTTATATTCTTTGTTTTAGTTTTAGACTATAATTAAGTATTTATTCTTTATAAGAACTATATATAATATATAGTATAATTAGGAGGTACTATACTTACTTTTTATTCTTTTTATAATATAAAGTTTCTATTAACTAAACTTTTTCTAATGATTATATAAGTTCTAAGACTTTACTAGACTATTTTAAGCTTAACTAATAGTATAAGTATTACTATTTAATACTTTTATTAAATGACTAGCTCTTTCTTACCTCTATTAGTAATTACTCTTAAGTTAATAACCTCTAAGTCAACTATTCTTTCTTATACTCTATAGCTTACTACTTGTTATAGAATGTCTTAGATATTAGTACTAGTATTAGTATATAAGTTATATAAGCTAGAACTAATTCTCTTTTATAATTATATACTATTAACCTCTTATTCTAGTAACTTTATTAACTAATTCCTCTTAGTAGATATAGTTAATATAGATATCTCCTTTATCTAGTCTATTTAGATTATTCTTAATTATAAATTCTAGATTAATAATATATAATTATTATAGACCTAGCTTATTAACTACTTTGACTTTATATATATCTAGAACTTATATAATAATATTAGTAACTAACTAGTACTCTATATATAATACTTTTAATATACTAAGCCTAGTAATTAGATTAAGGATCTTAAGTTTAATATTACTACTAAGTCTAATATAGTTGGCCTAGACTATGTCTATAACTAATAGAATATCTTATTTACTAAGTATAGTAAGAAGATAGGCAAGACCTTTAAGGTCATAGTCTAGATAAAGTAGTAAATTATTAATATAGGCTTTGTAGATATAGTAGAGAAGAAGTAGAAGGTTCTAATTAGTAAGTAGAGCTTAGATCTAAAGTTAAAGTATATTAGTCTATATATACTTTTGTTTTTAGATAAGTTACTAGAGGGATTTATATTATATATATTAAAAGAAATTATAGACTAAGAGTATATTAAGATTTAAGTACTAATAGTAAAGATAAGACAAGTACTAAGAGACTAGAGACTATATCTATACTATAAGATATAAGTATTTCTTTTATTTTCCTCTTTGTTTATAATAGATTCTTCTTAGTTACTAATTAAGAAATAGTATATTAGTTTATAGTTATAAGCCTATAAGAAGTTAAGTTCTAATAATAGCTCTATTTTATATATTTATAACTTTTAAATCTCTAAGTATTATAATTTCTAAGTTATAGAGAATAAAGACTATATAATAATAGATTCTCTTAATAAATTATAACTTATTTAAATAGAAATATAGAAGCTTAATAATAGCTCTTATATAATACCTTATTTAAAAGATCTAAAGAGAAAATCTAGTTAACTTCTACTAACTCTTATATTACTAAAGTCCTTAAGTACTTCTTATATACTACTCTACTTAGAGTATAGACTATGTCCTTAAGAGTGCTAAATTTCTTACTTAGATTATAGTATAATATTTAGTATTAATAGAAAGATATTTTTAAATATTAGTTATAAGTTATAATATAAATAAGTATACTAGAAAAAGACCTTATACTTACTATAAAGAGTATAAGAAGAGCTTTATATAAATTTTTACTAGGATTAAGTATAAGATAACATATACTAAAAGAAACTATATTATTATTATAAAGGCTATAAGAAGAGATTTACACGTACTACTAGTAGGAATTAATATAAGAGGAGTTAGTATACTATAAAAAGACTCTATATCTACTACTTTAAAGAGTATAAGAAGTTGTTTTTCTATAATAGTAATAAGATAATATAATAGATAGGTGACTTCTAAACAACTTAGAGAAGTAATAGTAAGAGGAATCATAATATAGTAGTATAGCTTATAGTAGTACAAGTAGAAATATATAGAGAATAAAATGTATATAAGTACAAGTAGTCATATAGTAAGTGTAAAGAGACTTAAGCTTGCTCTTTATAAGAGAGTTAAGTCTCTTCTTTTATTCTTTATTCTTATTACTAGTCTTATAGCTCTAGAACCTATACTTAGAGTTATTAATAAGTTAGACTTTCAAGGCTTCTAAAAGTAGTTAGATATTTAGAGTCTTCAAAGACCTTAACAACTTAATATATACTTGTAATGTTTAGTATCTCTATAGCTTTAGCTTAGATACTTAGATACTAGATACTAGATACTTAGATACCTAGATACTTCCTAACGTTTAGATACTTCCTAGTGTTTAGATACTTCCTAGTGTTTAGATACTTTCTAGTATTTAGATACTTCTAAATTAGGCTTAAGAACCCTAATTGTTACGTGACTCTATACTATAATAGTTCTAGTTATTATAACTATCTCTTTCCTAAGGTTACTTGTCCTTAAGTAACTAGATTACTTCTTACTATCCTTATTAAAACCCTATAAGAAAAAGAGTAATAGTCTTTCTAACTCTTAGCTTTTATAACTAACTTCTTCTATTATTTTTCGTACTACTAGATAGCCTACTAAGTATTACTTATGTCCTGTTCTAATACTTATTAGTTGTATTTAGTTAACTAACCTTCTTATTTTACTAAATAATATAAGTGTTCTCTAATAATAACTTTGTCCTTAACCTCTTCTACTTTGAATTTATCCTTATCTTCTAAGTTAAGAAGTAATAGTAGTAGTAGGTTATCTCTTAGTTTATATTCCTTAATAAACTATATTAGGAATATATTATATAATTAGTTATACTTTACTAATAAGGCTAACTAGTAAGCCTAGAAGTCAATTCGTTTAAGTATTCATAATAGCCTAATCTACTTAAACTAGAGCTTTTTGTTCTTTAGTCTTATATTCCTAGTAAATAGCTTGACTAGCTCACTTTACTTAAATAACTTAGACTAGTACTATTAGTTATAGTATTTTACTTGTTATTCTTAACTTTAGAGTAGATACTCTTAGAGTTACTATCTTAGTTTAATAAGACATAAGATTCGATCATATACTACTAGTACCTCTTTCTTAGTAGTATTGTTCTTAAGGCTAATATTAACTTATAATTTAGGGTTATAGTTATATAAGGCTCTAAAGAGAGTTATCTTAGTACTAGAGTTATAACTATTATTATAAGTAAATTTAGTACTAGGTAATAGCTTGACCTAGTTTATTTGTTTAAGGTTAGTATAGGCTCGTAAGTAGTTTTCAAGGATATGATTTAGGATCTTAGTCTAATTATCTATCTAAGAGTAAAAAGCTATACTAAGCCTCTACTTAATTAGAGAATAAGTATAAACTTTAGCTTAGAACTTAGAGGTGATTCTAGTATCTTAGTTAGATATTATTCTTCTTAGAGATCTATATTATAACTCTATATTCTTATAAAATAAGACTATAAATTCAAGAGTTATAATATTAGTCATAGTAGGAATAAACTTAGCTATTTTAATATAATAGTCAACTACTACTAGTATAGTGTTATATTCTTAGGTCCTTATATAAGAACTTAGTAATTAGATAATAAAGTCTAGAGAGACTTCTTATTAAGAGCCTAGTAATACTAGTAGTAGTTATAATTTACTATAGAGCTTATACTTAAGTATAATAGTATTTTAATAAGTTTAGTAGGTTACTAGATACTTATGTACGTTAGTAACTAAGCCTAGCTAGTAGAACTTATATTCTAATAATTCTTTTGTTTTTTTAATACTCTAGTACTTAGTAAGCTAGTCATTATAATATAAGTATAGTAGCTCTTAAATCAAAGCTCTTTAAGTAAGGACTATAACCCTCTTATAATATTATAGAAGACTCTCTAGGTCTAATTCATAGCTATTATAGGCTATGTCTATATCTAGTTCTTTTTTAAACTACTAGTATAAGAGGTTACTCTCTTATAACTTATATATTGTAATTAGTAAATTAGTTACTATCTTGTTATCTAGAGAGTTCTTATCCTAAGTAGTCTTTTTAGTCTCTTACTTAGTAACTACTTACTATCTTATAAGCTCTATAAGGTAATTAGTCTTACTATCCTCTACTCTAAGTAACGTACTAAGTACTTAGATAGTTATAATAGAGGTCTATAAACTAATAGTATCTTACTTTAAGATAGTAACATTATCTCTAAAACTTAAGACCTATTAGCCCTTAGAATCTACTAAGAGACTTAAGGCATTAATCCTCTAAGTTGTCTTTACTATGTTATATAGCACTACCTTTAGTAGTTTAGAAAGTTTAGGCCTAGTTAAATTACATAGCTTAGGCTTAGTAGTGTTATATTACTCAAATTTAGGAATTACTCTAGTTATTTTATATAACTAGTACCTAGCTATATTATATAACTTTAAACTAGGTCTAACTATCTCTAATAGGTTAGAACTAACCCTTACTAGCTTACTTACTAGTAGGTCTATCTAGACTAGACTAGGGATTTCCTAGGCCTAGCTTAGGAAATCAGGTCGTCGTAATAGCTTATTAGTAGGGTTTAATGCCTCTAGTTAATATCATATAATAAAGTCATAGAGTATAAGGTAGATTAGTTACCTAGCTTATCTACTATTAATTCAAGACTGTTTTATAAAGCCTTATAGATTTATATAGTCTAACTACACTTTAATAGTATATTAACTACCTTTAAGGTAGTAGTATTAGTGTTTAAAACACTTGATTATTATTATTAATTCTTTGTTAGGAGTAAAGTAGTAGACCTCTACTCCTTTAAACTGTTTAGAGAAGAATACTAGTAGATACTACTACTTAGTGTCCTCTTATAGTTAAGAGAGAACACTCCTTATAATAGTATTTAAGGTATTGGCTTCTAAGTATATTAATAACTTAGGGTTATAGTACTAAAGGAGTAACACAGTCTAAAAAGCACTAAGTAGAGCTAGGAAAGCCTAGTATTAAGGCTTTATCTAGTCCTTCTTAAAGTCATCAATTTTGTAGTCATTTTGACTACCTTTAAGTAGTGAGGTCAGAGACTTAGTAATAGTCGAATAGCTCCTAATAAAACGCTAATAGAAGTTACAAAATCCTAAGAACACTTGTAGATCTCTATAGCTTTTAGGAGGATAGTTCTCCTATTCCTTAATTGTCTATATTTACTAGGGATCTATTTATATTCTATAAGTACTAATAATAAACCTAAGGAACTTGATTTCCTATTAATAGAATTAACATTTTAAGAGCTTAGTATATAATTCGACTTCTCTTAACTACTTATACACTTATTATAAGTGTGTATTATACTCTTCTTTAGACTTAGAGAAGACTAAGATATTATCTAAATAGATAATACAAAAGTTATTAACTAATCTACAAAGTACCTAGTTAATATAAGCCTAGAATGTAGCTAGTATATTCGTAAGGCCTATGAGTACTACTATGAATTCGTAGTGATTATATTAGGTTTAGAATACTATTTTCTACTTATCTCTTACTTTAATACGTAGTTAGTAATAGGTATCCTTAAGGTCGATTTTACTAAAGTACTAAGAGCCTATGACTTGATCTATAATTTCAGTAATAAGTAATAGTAAATACTAGTTTTTAACTATAATAGCATTTAGGCCTTAGTAGTTAACACATAAGTGTAGGCTTCTATCCTTCTTTAGTATAAAGAGAATAAGTATACTTATAGGGCTTTTTAACTCCTAGATAAATCTCTTAGCTAAGTTCTTCTCTAGGAACTCTTAGAGAGTAACTAGCTCTATTTATGACAGTAGATAGATAGGACTATAAGAGGGCTCTTTACTAGAGAGCAAATCAATAACTAGGTTAATACCCTAGTATAGAGTCAACTTCTTAGTATTAGTTTCTAAGAAGACATCTAGGAAGTCTCTTAGGCTTTAAAGAAGCCTTCTAACAAGCTCCCTTTAGGAGGTAATCAAGTGATTAACCTCTACTAGGGCATATACTTTTACGCCTTTGATATGCTTTTAGAAGCACTTATATGATTTGATCTAGACATCAGTTTTATCAAATTTATACTACTATTAGTAGGACTTACAATCTACTAGGATTTTGAGCTTAGTAAGGGCTATTATCTCAAGTAGTATTTAAGAGTCTCTTATATCCTAGTTAATAGTAATATATAGTCGTAGAGTAGTCTACTAGACTCTATAATAGTCTGTGAGCTCTAGTCGAAGATTATATACTCTATAAGTGTATAGGTCTTATTAGTTAATAGCTTGTAGAATAGGTAGTTCCTGATTCTAGTAAGGCTTTAGGTAGAGCTATTATATAAGCTAGATATTGACTAAATCAACTTCTATGTACGTGTCGATTCTTACTTAGATAAGAATAGCTTGTAATAGAGGTGAAACAACACTATGAGTAGTCATAGCTTTAATGACCTATATAGGCTTCCTAGGCTCTCTATTAGGGTCCTAAGAGAGCTGCCCTAGTTTAAAGAATTATTAGAGTCTATAGGCTCGTCTAAGGTCTTAGGCGTCTCTAAGCCTGATCTAGAAGGCTAGGTACTAGCGTCTAGTAACTAATTATAGTCTTATTACGTAGATTAGATCTTGGCCTTCTTAGGCTCCTTATAGTCTAAGTAGCTAGTAGTGTAATGGCCTAGCTTATTATACTAATA
>WNGE01007900.1_pt1 | contig 11484 bp, 7 predicted proteins | sample 5400651 | NCBI WGS metagenome assembly WNGE01 (sample SAMN13153370, study PRJNA577476) | soil metagenome | isolation source: 60 cm soil or saprolite under grassland replicate 2 | place: USA:California | collected 2016-06-15 | reverse complement strand
GCCTCCTTCTCTGATTGCTGCGGGGCAAACTAACATCCCGCCGACCGCATACCGCGATGTCGGAACGATGGACCTGCGCGACGGGCATCTGTCAGCGTATTTGCAAAGCCCACGTCTTCGATGAAACGTTCGGCGTCAACGGCGCTTTCAATGCGGAGGTCTTCGTCGCGGCGCCACATGCGGTCGCGATGGAGTTCAATCTGTTCGGGGAGAGCCGGAGTCCCGATGCATCGGGATTAGGTTAAGGGCGACGGGGTCAGCAAAAGGGAAAGTGGTGGGGTCATAAGCCGTTTTCTTGTCAGGAACACTGAGATCACTCATCAGCTGAACCTCTGACGAACAGTGGCTAGTTGCTTACCGCCTTGAGAATTGCACAAATCGCAAGCCTGACCCAGGTTTTGGTTCGAAATCTTAAGTCACCACTGAGGGAATAACTTTGTACTTATTGACGAAATCAACCACTTTTGTGTCGGAAGTTATGAGTGGACGTTGAAGCATCATTGCCGACGCGAGGATGAGTTTGTCGTGTACTTCGTGATTTTCTAGTTCGGCACTGATCGTTAGCATGTTTTCCAATACTTCGCGTTCAATCGGCTTGATTTCAATGTTAGGCGAGTCGAGAATGGGTATCATTACTTCATAGTAAAACTTTTCGGCAAACTCGTCGTCAACAAGCCATTTGTCGAAAACCTCCAAAAAGACTACTGCCGGGATACTGAGTTGCACGTTTTGAGGTCCGGGCCGGAGGGCTACGTCAATTAAGCCGTGAGCGCGCTGTGAGATAGCAGATGGACGCGAGAACACGTGCTTAAAGTGAGAGATTAGTGAGGTGGTGTCCAAAACGTAAAGTCCGGTCATAACGATAGTCACCAACATCCTCTTGAAGACCAATCAATTCGTCCTCAAGTGAAATGCTCTTGTCTCTTCGACGTTTGAGCATGAAATCTATAAAGCGAAAATCGAATGGTTGAAGAACTAGCGCCATATGGTTGTCCAAATCGAAGAAGACATCGATTATACCTTCACACGATTCGCCCAACTTCTTGGCTCTTTCAAGAATCTGGGATAGAAAGTAATTTAGACCTCCCAGCTCATCCATCCAAGATTCCGCGTTGCTTACCCAGATTCGCAACAGTTCATCATCTATTGCCGCCTCACTAATTCTAGCGTCAATGAGTTGTTTCAATTCTTCCTTGCTGAGGCAATGGTGCATCTACTATTCCTCAGCTTTCTTGCGCAAGTCCGTTGAGGGTGCGGTATCGATACTTCTCGCCGCCCTGTCCGCCGCTGTCTCATGACGGTCTCTATTTTCGCGGACGAACTTCTCATTTATTTGGACCACATCGTCATCCAGGGCTGCTTGTTCCAACAGATCATAGGAGGTTTTTAATATCTTGGCGGCATTGTATTCTGAGGACTCGCCAATTAAGCTGACTGCGCCACTTGTAAATGGACCCAACGCATTGCCGCGACTACCCGGTATCCTATATGCACTGAGGTAGGTTTGCAGAAGAAGCGAAGCGTGATCCTTGCTCAATTTTTCGAAGGGAATGATGTGGCGCGATTCGACAGCAGGCTGGATAGGACAACGATTCTCCATACCCGACTCCTGCCATGCTTCAGCCAGCATGCGTGGTACGCCCGCGTGAAGCACTAGAAAGAAGTTGTAGAAGCCTATCCGTGCATTTAAGTAAAGGCCGTCAAACAGACAAGACCGTAACTCTAGAGCAAAATCCTTTTTTTGCCGGGCGCTTTGAAACGTGGGAATTCTTTCGAAATCGTCAACAAGTAGGTATGCACCTGTGAAGCCTGCAGCTTGAAACAACCTAACCAGATGAGAAAAAACAAATTCCAGCCGGTCTTTGCCCTTTTTTAAGCCCGCATAATAGGCCTTAAAGTGGGCTGAGCTCACTAGCTCCCGCAATAAGCTTCGCCTTCCAAGAAACAAAGGAAATTCTGATGGCAGATCCTGAAGAAATTCATTAGCGAAAACAGAGTCGGTTAGTTTGCGCAGATCCATCTGATTCTCAGCGTACCAGGCGCTCGAAAAAAGATGCGTGAGCAGTAGGCCCTCGTCGTCATCTAACCTAACGTCAGGGTAGACTTTTCCAATGGCCTCCACCAGAAGAATTGCCAGGCTGTTATCGACAGCATTTGATCTGAGGATCGACTCAAAGATAACATCAACGAAGCTTGGAAACGTTTTGGTTCGTCCGCCGGGTTCAGGGGTGACATATGCGGCGAAGCACTTGTTTTCGCCATCCGATATGTCCAAGCAGTATTGTGCGTTGATGGCATTCTGCAGATTAATTAGAAATGCTGATTTTCCATTTCCTCGTCCAATGTACGATGTATCGATGATGAACCCGAGGCGGAGATGATTCGGATCGGCCTGAGACTGCTTCAGAAAGTTCCTTTCGATCTGGTCATATTCTTTCCTTCGGATTTCACCTTCATAGATATCTCCATTTATTCTGCGATCAGTCGAATCTTGATTGACGACCGGTTCCGAAGGAAACGGATTCTCAACCAAGAAGAACTTCTCAAACTTCCCCGGAGCCTCACGAGGACCAGAGTGTGCGGGCTTTTTGAATAGTCGGTTCATTTAGCCTCTCCTTTGCGACGTCTATAGCTATGATGTTGCGTTTCCGGCCGTCAATTGTCACGGGCTCTTGCTTTAGATAAATCGCCGTCGTCTCCTCCGGTAATCTGTCAACCTCGAGTGAGATACCAATGTTCAAATCTCCTGCGAGATTTAATCGGTAAACATGCTCGAGAAATTTCTCGAAAAAGTATTCAGACATTTTCATGTTGTAACACACGAGTTCACGCAGAGCAGACAAGTTTATGAAGTAACTCATAAACGGCCCGCGCAGATCGAAATATCCATTGACCAAGCACTCTACAAATTTGTCCTGATTGGCTTCGATATTTGGTTCATGAGCGTATAACCCCTCGCCGTCGGCATAAGAATGGATTAGCTTAAAGTCGGCCGCTCTAGTGGACTCAACGATTACAGACGTTGGATAAATGATTCGCCCGTTGAAGTTTGGGAAGAATTCCGTGGCATGAATGATTCCAATCTGCTTGGCTCTATACGCCCAAATATCAAACGACGTTAAGGAATACTTGTAGTTATACACGTCTTGGAGAAAGTAGGTTATCCAAAAATCCCTGAAACGTTTGAGAATGACATTATATTTTGCTTGAGGAAATTCCGACTTGGGATCCTTGTTCAATAACCCACTTTCGATGAGTTTGGCTACGATCTTCGAATTCTCTTTCCCAAGATATTTCTCCTGTCCCAGATGCTTCTGAATATCCGCCTCAAGCCTTCCTACCAGCTGGCCTGCATAATCCATGATATCGGCAGTGGTTCTGATCTCAGAACGTTCAAATCCAAGCTGCCGAGGCGAGTAGACGGGCAAGAAAATGAGCCCCGGTTTGTATTCGTTAGCTTTGTAGAGTAGTTCAATGATGTATCTAAATGCGTTGTATTGGGATTCCATCAACCTGCAAAGTTCTTGGTTAAACTCGAGTGACCCCTTCTCGTCGTAAATCTTTAGAAGCCTTTTGCCGGCCTCACCCAAAGCAAGATGGTCAACCGCCGGTTCACGGACCAATCGATAATCTTTTGCTTCGTCAATGACCTGCTCGAATGTATAGCGGTATCGATCAAGTTGGGTCTTTGATAGGTTCTCGTCCTCAACCACTAACGATTTGTATTTTGACTCTCCTAATCGATACTGTTTCTTCAAGATTTTGAACGAATCGAAGACGCTATCTTTATTTTTGTACTTCTGCACGCTCTTTAACAAAATGTAGAAATACTCCAAGAAGTAGAATCTTCTTGGTGAATGTATCGGCTTTGATGGAGGTGTGCTCATAACTAGGCGCGTGCAGTCCGTATAATACACAACGCTTTCTCGAAGGTCACTGCGCTCCGGTAGGCAACCTCTCTCCTTTAGTCCATTAGCCCTTGAATTCGAACTGCGGTAAGAAGTCGGGGTCAGGCCCTGCGATTCTGCGCAAGCCCTGACCTCGATTCGCTTAAAACTCAAAATTCATCGAACGGACCTTCACCCTCGACGTCGTACAATTTTTCAGCTTCCCAATTCACAGCGCGTTCGATTATTCCAAGACAATCATCGGCGGTACGAACCAGTTGAAGCTGCGCAGGCGCGTGAAGGTAGGATGGCGCTTTGCTTTGCAACTCGTCGTTTAGAGTGCGAATGTAAGTGATGAATTCTTGGTCAGGCATCTGGCGAATAAAGCTTAAGCGTTTAGCCGATGTCGCTCGTTTACCTAAATCAGCTAAACACTCTTCTTGACTCGCCGTTGGAATGACGAGCGGTAATGCGCGCAGATCACCGATTTCCCACTTCTGAGTATGCCTAACGAACTTCATTTTGAAGAAACTCACAACATCTGAGTTGAGAAGAGCGAGGAAAGCAAAAGGATTGATCACGCCAGAGAATGGAGTGAGGCGCATGCTGTCAGCATCAAAAACGCATGGCTCTTGAAAGCGCGCTTTCATAGCGACATGATTCGCGACCGCTGTCCAAGTGACGCCACTGGTAAGAAAATAACTGTGTCCTTGCCATCGCGCTTGAGTTGCATGGGAAAGCCAATCAACCGACGAATGAGACCAATCAATGTACAAAGGCTCATTATCGACCCATCGGTTACCTTGTGGATCGCCTTTCCGAAAGGGAACCCAAACGCCCTTACCGCTCAGACCGTTATAGACCGTCGCGATTCGCGGAGCGTCCTTTGGATCATCGTAGCGTTCGCTCGATTTGAGACCGAGCACGCTTCGAGGAAGTCCTCGCCTCCGTGGGCGCGCTTGGTTTCGCCTCACATTCTCTCGTTCCCACCAGCGAATGACTTCTTCGCAGAGGTTGCAAAACTGTTCATCGGTTAGATCACCGGCCTTGTATTTGCTCGCGTCTTCATTTCCAAAGAGTGAACCGCGCCAAAAACCCTCCAACGCCAGCTCACTTCGCCAATGTGATAAAAGTTCCGCTTTGCGAGCCCGCCACGCGTGTTCAAAGTCATCTTGTGTTGCGAGCTGATCGGGAGATACCAACCTGTATAGATCGTTCCGGCTGAATCCAAGTTCGCGTGCGGAGAATTTGTTTCTTAGTTCGCTGACCGCTGCCTCCCATGCAGGTCCATTGATTGTTGGATATTTCGGATCTCCACCAGCATCCGTTACGGCTCGTACAAACTCATCTTTGATTCGACGGTTTCTGAACCATTCACGGAACCATAGCTCTCGCTTCCTGAGAATTTCGCGCGCTTGCGGCGTGCCCTCCAGGTATCCAATGAACTTCGCGTTATTGCCAGTGCGCATCCCCTGTGCACCTTCTGCGATGAGTCCCACCAAGGTTGTATCGCCGGGTCGCAGCGAGGCGTGATAAGCACGAATCTCGTCGAGGTTCTCTTGAAACGTGCGAGAGTCCGAAATCTTTTCCCACCATTCTCGGGCCAATTCCTTCAGACGGGAATTATATTTTTCATAGAGCTTCAGAGTTGGCGGTCGCGGTTCAAAAAACGCTCTTCTGGCAGCATCTCGATAAATCTGAATAGGTACCTTGTGATATCTCAGGCAGCCTTGATTGCCATGCTGCACAGAAAGAGTGTCCGTCTCATCTGTGAATGTCAGTTCAGACGGGTGCCCTAAGTATGGCAATTCCTTCGCTGGCTGACTCGTGTTATCTCCATACCGGGCCTGCACAAATAAGAAGCTGTCCTGATCTCGCATCGCTCCTTTTTCAGCAGCGAATATGGCCGCTTCTACGGTTGCCTCGAACGGATCGCACTGACCTAGCACGGTTAACCTGTTCGACTGCAATAAGGACCGAAGTCTTAATTTGCCAGTCAATGTGAAGAACGTATCGGAAACGATAAAGCCAAACATTCCTCCTGGCTTCAATAACATAAAACCCAAATCGCTGAAATGCACATACAGGTCCTCTAAGTAACGGAATCTTTTCTCTACCACGTCACGCCATGATTGTTCGCTGCTTGTATGCGTGGAAATGTACGGGGGGTTTCCCAGAACAGCGTCGAAGCCACGTTCGCTTTTGCCTAAAGGTTCGCCATTCTCTTGATAAAAGACCTCTGGAACTTCAAGCTCCCAATGAAAAGGCTGGAGATCCGCGATTTTCTGATCGAGGATCGCCGTCAAGCTTTCTGAAAGCTTCTTCGCATCTCGTTTTTGTTCGTTGGATAGTTCGCGAGGTCTCACCGCTAATAGTGCGAGATTGCTGTAATCAAGTTGGTTTATTGGAAACTCATCTAGCGCCGCAAGCCACAGATTCGCTACGTGAAGGTATGGTTGAAGAGAACGCTGGACTTCTCTCCATCGGTCTTCCTTTCGTTTGACGATCTCCATTTCGGTACTAGCTTCGGATTCGATTCCGGCTGTTTCCTTGATCGCATCGGAGAGCGTTGACGTGAGTTGATCACCGACATTAAAGGGTGACTGCCTAGCTTCTTCATCGGAACTATTAGGGAGGCGGGTTAGTTCTTTTGTCTTCGCCGACAATAAAGAGTTTCCACAATGCAGGTGATGATCGAGAAAATTAAGCGGCTCATCTACGGCAATGCAGGTCAACCATAGCGATAGCTTTGTAAGTTCGACCGCCAGAGGATTCTTATCGACACCATATATACATGATTCGACGACGCGCCTACGCCAATAAGCAATTTCAGCTTGCTCTTGTGACACGCCCTGAGGAACAGGAATACGATTGGCAGCCAGGATTTCCTCTTTGGTGCGCCGCGACGAGCCGGTCGATACAATTTTCTCTGTCATGCGACGGGTCGTCGCGTGATTCACGATCTCATCGGCGAGAAATTCGACCGCTCTAACCAGAAAATGACCACTGCCCATCGCTGGGTCGACCACGTTGAGTTTGAGAACGGCGAAGGCAAACGAATTGTTTTGTTTTCGCTCTTCTGACTGGGCATTAATAGCTTGTTGTACGAGTTCGCTTTGATTGATTTCATCCAGAAGGCGGCCTAGTGTTTCCTTAATCAGATATCGCACCACCCAGTCAGGCGTGTAGAAGATTCCTTCTCGATGGTTCGTACCGTCCTCGTTGACCAGATTGAGGCGGTTGCTTTCATCGAGACTCAGTCGTCCGCCCAACAAACCTTCATATATGTCGCCGAGTTGCCTAACCTCCAAGGTCCCATAATCAATAGTGTCGTGAGTTGCGATGACGCGTTGGGGTGTTCTCTGGCGAGCGGGTGGTTGTGCAAATATTAATTGTCTCAGTACGTTCCCAAGAGATCTCTCGCCAATACGCCAGCTTTCAATATCGGGATGAAGGGTTTCATTAAAGAGTCCACCGTTGTATCGAGTGACACCGAGCGAGGTGTTGCGCGCTTTGTTAGTGCCATTTATCAGATGGAAGAGCTTCAAGAATTCTTCGTACAACCCATCGAATGCGTCATCGGGAAAACTATTTCGATCTCGGAGTTTTTCTACAAAGCGAGCGAGTGAGAACTCTTCGCGGTATCGTTTGTTTGCGCTGACGCCGCGGGTTTTGACTGGTAGCAAGCCCCGGCTCTCAGCGTACAAGACAAATAGCAGCCGATAGAGGAATATTAAAGAGTTCTCATAGACTACATCTAGATTTTCTTCTGATAGCCCGTTCTCGCGATGGTTGTAGAAACCCTCGGCCAAGTCTTCTAAGACATCGAAGATGCGTCTTCTTAAATTGCCCTCTAGTTCAACCTGTTGGGTGAGCGATTGTTCTCGAATGTCATCGAGCAGACATCGTCGTTGCTCATTGCGATCGAAACTACTAGGGCGGAATAGGCCGACGAACAGCCGGAATTCATCGAGAGGACAGAACTCGTCTTTGTGCGCAAGGTGAAAAGAGAAGTAAGAATTTGGAGCCGCGTCCCATGAATAAAGTCTCCATTCGTTCCCATTGGTCAGGATGGCCCATCTAAAAAAGCGTTGGCCCGTGTTGTCCGTTGCCCACCGTAAATAATCTTGAATCTGCTGGCTAGGAAACCAGCCCGGAGTCTCCCGCTTCGACACTTCATCCAGTGGGTGTTCAACTTTCTTCGCTTCGACAACCGAGTAGGAAGCCCTAAAGATGTCAGTGGCGTCGCTCGCTGCCACGCTTCGCTCTATTTCTTCGTTTGGAAAGATGCAGTAGTCTGGCTTTTTCCGCGTAGGACATTCAGGCAGACTTGCTTCTGGAATGAAATACCAACCTAAATCCCCTAGTGTGGGATCGAGAAACCTCGTTCTTGTATAGGCCTCGCTCTGCCTTTGAAGCCCCACCAAGTTATCGAGCCAACGTTTCTTAAGCAGTTCATAAAGAGGTTCAACTTCTAAAGTCGGTGGACATATCTCGCTATTTGAGAATTGCTGCCGAAGGTAAGGTCTGGTGAAGACACCGTTGCATTGCCACCAACCTTCGTCGAGAGGTCCTTCGCTAGGAATCAGATTCCGCTGATCTGGTGATACTGTCCGTCGTCTCGGCATCAGTTGCTGGGTTGGCAGCCTACGTTGTCACGTCGTCGGCCCATGTTATCAGCGTTCATAAGCTTTCGAAAACGTGAGGGCAAGCACAAAAATGACAGATGACGGGAGGCTTGCAAGATGAAATTAAAGAATCGGAAATAAAGAATCCAAGGCCTGACCCCATCAGTTGCAGCTTCGACCGGACGAAAACGGCCCCGGCGTGTCCGCTATCGAGCCGCTTCGCTTCGAACCGACGTCGGCGCCCCCGCCAACATAAATGCACGCATCGCCCATTTGGCCGAGTGTAAGAGTGCTGCCCTTGAACATGCTCACGCAGCCGCCGGGACCGCGGCAGGAGAACACCCCGTTGCCGAGGAACTCCTCAGCGGTGAAATCCCGGAAGGGCAGACGCTGGAGGGACACCAGTACCGGACGCACCTGCGTCTTTAAAGCGCGGTCGAACTTTTGAAAGTCGGGATCAATACCCCCGGGTGACCCCGCGCGGAGGATCGAGTCGGCCCACTGGAATCACCACGAAAGTTCGACCGGGAAAATCGATTTCCAGCTTCCTCGCGAGTCCGATGTCCTCGCCCAGGCTGGAAAGGTAATCCTCCGGCATAGTCCGATAGAAGTGCGCCGCGCCATAAATAACCAGGGCCTTACCATGCTTCTGAAGCACCTGCTCCTTCAGAACGGAGACGGCTGCGGTCTCACGGCTACGGTTGTCTCCCGGTCCGGGGTCACCGCCGAAGACGCGAACTCGCGCATCGGCAGGCAGCTTTGAATTGACTTCGCGGACAGCTGCGAAAAAGTCCGCGTAAACCGGTGAGTCCCAGACGCCATTGGCCGCCTGAGTTGTGGTCTTCCAGACCTTCTCGAGCTGGGCCCTGGATACATTCTCGCCTCGAATGTAACGGTCCAGGGTCGACTGCTCCGTGGTGCTGCCGAACTCCACCACGATAGACCGCACTTTCTTCGCGAAGTCGGGATGGCGAACCACGGCGATTCGCAGATCGGTATTTAAATTTCTACAGTGCGCGAATGGCATTCAACGACAAAGGTAATCAATTGGAGTTCGCAGCCTAAGCCCTCTCCCTAGCCCTCTCCCAGTGGGAGAGGGAAAAGGATCGAAGGGCTGACCCAGATCGGTTACTGATTTGAGTCTTTCTCCCTTCTCCCACTGGGAGAAGGGGCGGGGATGAGGGCTTATGGAGCAATCCTTTTTTAAATTTCTACAGTGCGCGAATGGCATTCAACGACAAAGGTAATCAATTGGAGTTCGCAGCCTAAGCCCTCACCCCAGCCCTCTCCCAATGGGAGAGGGGGAAAGAGTTTTTCTCTGTTCTCCCAGTGGGAGAAGGGAGTAAGACTCGTGCTTCGTTTGCGGCTGCCCTATCACCCGTATTTGTTTGCCGCAATCTATAGCAAATTTCAGCGATAAACTGGCTATTGCTTAGCGGGTCGCTTCAAAATCTCCGCCAGGGCCTGCATGCGCGTTACGTCGGTCGCACTCTTCGCCGTCGCCGCGCTCTTGTCCAACGAAACTCCAAAACTCTTGAGCTTCGCGAGTGAACTCTTATTCATCTTTGAGCTTTCCGCAGTTTGAATTGCCTGCCGCAGAGTCGTGATCTGATCAGACGGCAGAGCTTGTGATCGCTCCAACTGATCGACATAGGCCTTCGCTACGATCAGGTTACGCGGCCATTCAATCTTTTGCTGGTTCTGCACGTTGAACTCAGACATGCGAACGGCTTTCGCGGCGTCGATCTCGTTCTGGGTCAGAGACTCCGTCGGCGTCAGCTCAAAGATGTCCAGGCCTCGGGCGATCTCCGAAGCATAAATGTGGCCGTTGTACCAGTAGGCTGACCAGTCGCCGCCGAGTACGAGCATCTTGGGATCAATCGGGCCGCGATCGTAATAAGCGATCTCAACTGGATGTTCGGCATCGGTAAAGTCCATGACGGACACGCCGCCCTGATACCAGGCCTGCACTTCGATGTCGCGACCGGGCACCGGAATGAGCGATCCGTTGTGCGCCACGCAGTTTTCGCTGTCCCCCTGGGCCGCCGGCATCTTATAGTAGCTGGCAAAGCTCAGCTTGTTATTGTTCAAAGTGAAGATGGCGTCGGCGCCCCATTTGTTCGGATCATTCGCCCGGCAGCGCGCGCCGAGTCCGCCGCCCCACTCATCGGTGAACACGACTTTTTTCCCGTCATTTGAAAACGAGGCCGAGTGCCAGTACGCGTAGTTCGGATCGTTTACCGCGTCCACGCGTTTCGGATGAACCGGATCTTTGATATCCAAAAGGATTCCATTTCCCGAGCACGCACCGGCCGCCAAACCGATCCTCGAGTACACGGTGATGTCGTGGCATTGATCAGTCGGCGATGGCTTTCCCTTGCCGTGGGTTTCGCCGCTCATCAGGCCTGCTATGGCGCCTGTTCGCGGATCCATGAACACGCGAGGACTGGAAACAACTGCGGCGTTCTGCGGTGCAGCCAGCGGCACCTTAATCACATCGATGCGGAACAGTGATGTGTTCGGATCCTGTTCCGGCTTTTCACCTGAGCACCCGGCCAACTCTTCACTTTGACGGACGAAAGAAGTGCCGGACACGTAGATGTAGACGTTGTTCTTGTCATTCGGATCGACGACCAGTGTGTGCGTGTGCGAGCCGCGGCACGTTTGCACCGCAGCCACCTGCTTCGGATTTTTGATGTCGGCAATGTCGAAAATCCTCACGCCCCGGAAACGATCTTTTTGCGCGGCCGGTAAGTGCGGCTTGTTTTCTTCTCCAGGAGGTGGCGGTGGGTTCGGTGGAAATCCGGCGGTGCCGCAATCCAGGCGACCGTTCGGCATCTCCACCGACATGAACATGAGATTTTTGTAAACCGAGACGTCGCCCTGCCCGCCGGGACACACCATTGAAGTCAATAGCCGGGTCTTCGCCGGATTGGAGATGTCATAGATACTGACGCCATAAAAATTTC